>Ga0070698_100004808_pt1 | contig 14829 bp, 16 predicted proteins | sample KBSK1502metaG_FD_65477 | JGI IMG/M metagenome (GOLD analysis project Ga0070698, IMG submission 65477) | Corn, switchgrass and miscanthus rhizosphere microbial communities from Kellogg Biological Station, Michigan, USA - KBS K1-50-2 metaG | ecosystem: Host-associated > Plants > Roots >...
CCGTCGTTCAGGTTCACGTGGGTGACTTCGAGATCCGGGGCTCCCGGCACAGTCCGCGGGTTGGCGAGATCTCCCGAAACGGCGAATCCGTGGTTTTGCGAGGTGATGAGAACACGGCCCGTCTCGAGGTCTTTCACTGGGTGATTCCCGCCTCGATGGCCGTAGGGGAGTTTCTCAGTAGCACCGCCAAAACTCAGGGCGATCAGCTGGTGTCCCAAACAGATGCCGAAGACCGGGACTTCACTGCTGGCGATGGTCCGGATCGTGTCTGGCGCGTAGGACACCGCCGCGGGGTCACCGGGCCCATTTGAAAAGAACACACCGTCGGGTTGGAGTTCGAGCGCTTTCTCGGCGGGCGTCGTCGACGGAACTACGGTCACGCGGCACCCCTGCTCCTCGAACAGCCGCAGGATATTCCGCTTGATACCGTAGTCGTACGCGACGATGTGGAACGGCGCATCACTCCGGCCCCACTCGTAAGGCGCGTCAGTCGTTACCGTGCTGGCGAGGTCGAGCCCCTCCATGCTGGGACACGCATCCAGCGCGGCCTGAGCGCTCGCCGAAGGTGATTCGCCGGACGCAATCACACCACGCATAACGCCGGCCGAGCGCAGATGCCTCGTGAGCTGACGGGTGTCGACGCCTTCCAGGATCGGGACCTGCGCTCCGCCTAACCATGAGGCCAGGTCGCCGTCGGCCCGCCAATTCGAGTACTGGCGCGACAGCTCGCGAACGACCACACCCGCGATCTGCGGCCGCGACGACTCGGGATCCTCGCGGTTAATGCCATAGTTTCCGATCATCGGGGCCGTCATGACGACGATCTGGCCGCGATACGACGGGTCGGTGAAGACTTCCTGGTATCCGGTCATGTTCGTCGTGAACACAACCTCCGCGACCGTCTGCGGTGCGTCGGATACCAGCGTCCCGTGAAAAAGGGTTCCGTCCTCGAGGAGAAGGAACCCTGGCTGGCGAGAAGTCGTTTCGTTCACGCGGTCGCTATTTCTTCTGGCTTCCAGTTGGCGGCGGCGTGCCCTTGTCGGCCGGTCCAATCGGCGCGGCGGATTGCGGTGGCGGAGTTGTCACCGGTGGCGGCGCAGCCGCCGGCGCCTGACCAAGACCCTGGTCGAGGATCGACGTTGGCGCACGGCCACGCGTGGACATCAGCTGGAGTACGAACGCAAGACCGAGGAATAAACCTCCAGCCCACCACGCAGTTTTTGTGAGGACGTTTCCCGCCTGTCTGGTGCCGATGAATGAGTCCGCAGCGGTTGAAACGCCGCCGAACGACGCAGCAAGTCCACCACCCTTTGCCGACTGCATGAGGACTGCGGCGATCAGCACCAGGGCGTCGAGAACAAGAATGACGAGCAGGAACTTGTACATTTTGGGGAGAGAAACGGCGTGAGTCGTGAAGTGCTAAGCCCCTAATATCACCTGACTTACGGGCCGAATCAAGCTCGGACGATGGCTGACCACCCCTCGGGATCAAGGCTTGCGCCGCCAACGAGAAGCCCGTCGACATCGGCCGCCGCAAGAAGCTGCGGTGAATTCCCGCGATTCACGCTTCCACCATACAAAATCGAAATTGCCGAGTGCTTCTCTGGCGACATCACCTTGAGTTCGGCGCGAATGATCCGATGCACGCGAGATGCATCCTCGGGAGTCGCGTTCTTACCGGTGCCAATAGCCCACACAGGTTCGTACGCGATGAGCGCGTGCGAGAGTTGCGATGGATCGGACCGCGACAGGCCGGCGTGTAATTGCCGAAGCACCACTGCTTCGGTCTCGCCCGCCTCGCGTTGTTCCAGCGTTTCACCGACGCAAAGAATCGGCGCCAGACGAGCGCGCAAACACGCGGCCACCTTGCGGCCGGTTTCTTCATCGGTCTCGCCGAACACGTGCCGGCGTTCAGAGTGCCCTATGAGTACGAAATGCGCTCCGGCATCGCGCGCCATCGCCGCTGAGATCTCGCCGGTGTATGCACCTTTGTCTTCCCAGTGGATGTTCTGCACGCCGACGCGGATGTCGGGGCGATCCTTCAGCCCCTCCACCACCGCTGGTATCGCCACGGCCGCCGGAAAGAAGATGACTTGCCGGTCGGAGTGTCTCGGGTAGTAGTGCAGGAACGACTTGAGGAACTCACGAGCGTCGGTAGGCCCGTGGTTCATCTTCCAGTTGGCGGCGAAAACGTGTCGGGGCATGTCGGGTCAGCGGTCGTCGAGCGCAGCTACGCCCGGAAGAACTCTTCCTTCGAGGAATTCGAGTGATGCGCCACCACCAGTCGACACGTGGCTCATCGACGACTCGAGACCAACTTCTGCGACGGCCGCGGCCGAGTCACCACCACCTACGATCGTCACCGTTCCCTTCGCGGTCGCCGCGGCCATCGCATCCGCGACTGCTCGGGTTCCCTTGTCGAATGGTGGCGTCTCGAACACACCCATCGGCCCATTCCAGAGCACGGTTTTCGCACTGGCGATTGCACGAGCAAAAGATGTCGAGGTGTCCGGACCGATGTCGAACATCGCGGCATCCGAAGGAATCTGTTCACGATGCACTACCCGGGAAGTAGCGGGTTCGTCCAGGCTGCGGGCGACCACGGCGTCGTGTGGGAGCGTGAGACGCATGCGTGCCCGGTCGAGGAGCGCTCGCGCCACATCGACGCGATCGGGCTCAACGAGTGACTTTCCGGTTTCGAGTCCCATCGCGCGAAAAAAGGTGCATGCCATCGCGCCACCCACCAGCAACCCATCCACCTTCGGGAGCAGGGCTTCGATCACGTCGATTTTTCCCGACACCTTTGCCCCGCCGAGGATGGCGACGAACGGGCGCTTTGGCTGAGCGACCGCCTGGCCGAGGTAATCGAGCTCCTTCTGCATGAGAAAGCCGGCGACGGCCGGCCGCAGGCACTCGGCGACGCCGGCGGTCGACGCGTGCGCCCGATGCGCGGAGCCGAACGCATCGTTCACGTAAAAGTCACCCAGCGCTGCGAACGACCTGGCGAGCTCGAGATCGTTTTTCTCCTCGCCCGGGTGAAAGCGCGTGTTCTCCAGGACGAGCACTTCTCCTTCGCCTAACGCTTTGGTGGCCGCAACCGCCGCGTCACCAGCCGACGTGGCTTCGAAGCGGACCGCGCGCCTGGTCAGCGACGCGAGGTGACGAGCCACCGGCGCCATGGAGTATTTCGGGTCCGGGCCACCTTTGGGTCGGCCCAGATGGGAAAACAGGATCACGCGCGCGCCGCGATCAGCGAGGTAATCGATGGTCGGGAGGGCAGCCCGGATGCGCGTATCGTCGCCGACGGATCCATCGGCTTCGAGCGGCACGTTGAAGTCGACGCGGACGAGGGCGCGTCGTCCCTTGATAAACGAGTCCTGAAGGTCGGAAACGGATTTCTTGCGCATCACAGAGCGGAAATCACTTCCCAACCATCCGAATCAAATCCACGCACCGATTCGCATACCCCCACTCATTGTCATACCACCCGCTCACCTTCACCATCGTATGGTCGACGACGTTGGTGCTCAGGGCATCCAGGATGCAACTGTGCGGGTTGCCGATGTAGTCCGACGAGACCAGTTCCTCGTTCGAGACCGCGACGATGCCTTTCATCGCGCCGTTCGCGACCGCGTTGAACGCGGCGTTCACCGCCTCGATCGTCGTGGCGTTCTCCACTTCGACGGTGAGCTCGGTCAGCGACACATCGGGCGTTGGCACGCGGATGGCGATGCCGTCGATCTTTCCCTTCACCTCGGGAATCACGAGCGACGTCGCCTTGGCGGCGCCCGTCGTCGTCGGGATGATGGACAGCGCCGCCGCGCGCGCACGACGCAGGTCCTTGTGCGGGAGATCGAGGACGTTCTGGTCGTTCGTGTAGCTGTGGATCGTCACCATGGTGCCGTGCCGGAAGCCGAACGCGTCACGAATGACTTTCACCATGGGGACGAGACAGTTCGTCGTGCACGACGCGTTCGAGATGATGGTGTGCTTCGCGGGATCGTACTTCTGGTCGTTGACGCCCATCACGACCGTAATGTCCTCTCCTTTCGCCGGCGCGGAGATGATCACCCGCTTTGCGCCAGCGGTGATGTGTTTTCGCGCGTCGTCGGCATTCGTGAACCGTCCGGTCGATTCGAGGACGATGTCCACCCCAAGTGCTTTCCACGGGAGCGCGGCCGGATCCTTCTCGGCGAACACCTTGAGCACATCGCCGTCAATGGTAATGGCGTCGGCGGAATGTGAGACCGTTCCTCGATAGGCGCGGTGAACGGAGTCGTACTTGAACAGGTGGGCCAGCGTTTTCGTGTCGGTCAGGTCGTTGACGGCGACAAAGTCGAGGTCCTTCATGCCTCCCTCTTTCGCCGCCCGCACCACCTGCCGACCGATTCTGCCGAACCCGTTGATTCCAACCTTGATCGCCATGCCGGAAGACCTCATTCAGGGCGGCGCATCGCCGGGAAGGCGCGCGCGGCCGAAGGTGACGTAAGTGATGATCCGGGCTCCGCCGGCAAAGAGCGCGGCCGCGCAGGCATTCAGGGTCGCCGCGGTGGTGACGACGTCATCCACGAGCACCAGGTGCGCGCCGCGCAATCGCGCCGGATCGCCGTCGACCCGGAAGGCGCCGGAAACATTGCGGAGCCGCTCCTCGGGAGTCAACCGCGTTTGCGACGACGTAAAGTGGGTGCGAATGAGTGCGCCATTCCACACATCGAGCGCGAGACCTGAGCGCATTGCCTCAGCAAGCGCGGCACTCTGGTTGAATCCGCGCTCGCGCTCCCGCTTCGAAGAAAGCGGCACGGGAACGATCGCCCTGCGTTCGGCGATCACATCGGCTGGCCATGAGAGCCGGGCCATGCGCCGGCCCATGCCGTTCGCCAGCGCCTGCCATCCGTCGTACTTCAACGCGTGCACGAGCTCCCCACCCAGGCCGTCCGGGACCCAGCACACCGATCGAACGGCGCGCACATATGGCGGCAACAGCGGGCACCATCGACAATCGCCATCGGCAAGCGGATAACCACATCGAATACACTGCGGATTCGGAAGCATTGGAAGCCGGGACCAACAAGTGCCGCAGGCGAGGTCCGTCGCGTCTTCCCGAAGGCGCGCGTCGCAGGAAACGCAACTACGCGGGAGGAGGAAATGCGCCAGCGCGCGGACGAGCCGCGCCGCCGACCCGTTAGGCTGCCAGCGACGCCCGCATGGCGTCCCGGTCAGGGGCTTGACCGAACCAGCGCTCGAAGGCTTCCGCTCCCTGCGCAATCAGCATCTCCAGCCCGTCGGCCGCGCGATGTCCCGCGGCCAGTGCCGCCAGCACCCACGGCGTCTGACCGGCACGATACGCCAGGTCCATCACGGCCGCGTCACGTGGCAACTCGCTCACGGCCATCGGGAACGAGTCATCGCTCAAGCCGACCGGCGTCGCGTTGACGACGATCGTGGCGTTGCGGACGGCATCTGCAGGTGACTCGGCCAACGTCACCAGTTTCGGAAACCGCTCGGCCAGTGCCGTCGCGCGCTCGTTCCCTCGCGCGTGAACGACGATCCGTGCGCCGGTCCACCGTTCCGCGACGGCACAAACCGCCGCCGCTCCGCCACCGGCGCCGAGCAGCCCCACCACGGCTCCCTCCGGTTCTCGACCCAATACGCTCACCGCCAGCGCGCGGAAGCCTGCAACATCGGTGTTGTCGCCAACGAGCTTCCGGCCTTCGCACCAGAACGTGTTCACCGCGCCGGTCCGAGTCGCTGTGCCGGTGTGCCGGTCACACTCGGCGGCGACCGTCGCCTTGTGTGGCACCGTCACGTTCCCGGCCGCGCGCGCCGCAACGAGCTGGCGCATCACGTCGGTCAACGTGTGCGGGGGAACGTCGAGCGCTTCGTAGGTCAGCGGAATGCCTGCCGCTCGAAGGGCGGCATTCTGGAAACGCGGCGACAACGAATGTCGAACCGGATGGCCGAGCAGGACCAACCGACCCGGAAGCTTCACCCGGTGGGTTGTCCCGGGCGTGCCGTCAACCGGTCGAACACCCTCCGGATTTCGCCCTGCAATTCGCCGAGCGTCTCGCGGTATGCGTCCAGGTCCCCGCCAAATGGGTCGTTGATGGCACGGCCGGCCGACGGCCCGCCGGCAAATGCCGTCAGGAGGTGCGTGCGCCCCTCCCCGCCTAACGCTTCGGCGCGCTCGACGTGGTGAGGGCCCATTCCGAGCACGACGTCATGGGACTGGACGAGCTCCCGCGTCAGCTGCTGCGACCGATGCTGCGCGAGGTCTAGCCCCCGCTCCATCGCGACGAGTAGTGCTCCGTCGGATGCCGGCGCGCCGTCCCAGGCACTCGTGCCGGCACTGGCGATCTCGACGTCGCCCAGCCCGCGCTCGATGGCCTCGCGACGCGCGAGTGCTTCTGCCAGGGGACTCCGGCAGGTGTTTCCGGTGCACACGAAGAGCAGTCGCATGGCTACGCGTCGCCGATCAGGTCTTGCACGCTTTCTCGCAGGACGTCCGCCGGGATGGCCCCGGGCCGGATGACCCGTGGTCGCCGTCCAGTACAATCCACTACCGTCGAAGGCGCCGACGCTTCGAGTCTACCACCGTCGAGCACCCGGAGGATGCCACGCGCCACGGCATCACCCCACTGCTCAACAATCTCCCCGGCGGTCATTGCTGGCGGTAGCCCGGGCAGGTTCGCCGACGTGGACGTGATGGGATCTCCATACGCAGCGATCATGCGTTGAAGCGCCGGGTGTGACGTCCAGCGCACGGCGACGCCACCCTCGGGACCGCGAAGTCGGGGCGGCACGCGTCGTTCTCCGCCGCGCAGCACCAGCGTGAGTGGACCTGGCCAGTGACGCGCCGCAAGCCGCGCGGCCATGCTGGGAAGATGAAGGTCCAGCCGCTCGAGCATCGCGCTGTCGGACACGAGGAGGAGGAACGGCTTCGCCGGTGGTCGGCGCTTGAGCGCGACAAGCCGTTCGACGGCATCGCGGTCCACGGCGCCGCCAAAGCCATACACCGTCTCCGTCGGGTAAGCGAGTACCTGCCCCGCCTGCAAGTGCGCCGTGGTGTCGGCGAGCGACGCCTCGACTTCGGCGGGCGACCAGAACGGGATGGCTGCCTGTCGCATCATTCCTCGAGCGAAGCGAGTCGTTCGGCGCGCGCGAAGTCGGATTCTTCGGTCACCTTCATTGCTCGCTCACTGCCGCGAACGACGACGACGTCGAGTCCCAGACGTTCGACCAGTGCGGCGTCGTCGGTGGCGGTTACGCCGGCCCTTCGGGCTTCGACGTACGCGTGTTCGATGACGCGGAGCGGAAAGGCCTGCGGCGTCTGGGCGCGCCAGAGGCCGGTCCGCTCGATCGTGCGCGCGATACGTCCTGACGCGTCCACTTCCTTGAGCGTATCGACCACGGGCAATGCGGCCACCGCTCCGTGTCCCTTCCGCGCCTCGCTGATCACGGCATCGATCGTCGCGTCGGTGACCAACGGTCGCGCCGCGTCGTGGATGACCGCGATCGTCAACTCGTCAGGCAGGTCCTCGAGGCCGCTCCAGACCGATTCGCCACGGTCATCGCCACCGGTGGTCACGAGAAGTCGGTCGAGGTCGCACTGGAACAACCACGGTGGAGGATCGGCGGCGTGTGATCGGGGCAGCACGCACACGACCAGCGCAACGTCAGCTCTTCGTTGGAAGGCCTGCACGGCGTGCAACAGCATTGGCTTGTCACCCACCCACCGGAACTGCTTCAACTCGCCAGTGCTTCCCGAAGCACGGGACCCTGACCCGCCAGCCACGATGACCACGCCCACGTCCTGCGTCATGAACAGGGTCGAGGGTCGAGGCTCGAGGGTCGAGGGAAGCGACTGGACACGGGCTCAAAGGTTGAAGAGGCAAACCTGGCAGCTTTCGCCTGTAAGCTACTCTCGAGCCCCGACCCTTGACCCTCGACCCTTGGGAACGAACCGGGTCTTGAGTTCATTGCCGAAAAATGGCCCCGAACAGCGCGCCCAGGTTCTCGTGCGCAGACAAGCGTAGCGCGCTCGTGGTGCGCGTGGCGCCGCGCGATCCCACATACGCCACCGTCATGCCTAACTGTGCCGCTTCGGCCAGGCGTCGCTCCGCCTGCGACACCGCCCGGATCTCCCCACCCAATCCGAGCTCACCGATGAACACCGCGCCGCGCGGTAACGGAATGTCGTAGACACTCGACGCGATCGCGGCGGCGACGGCGAGATCGCCGGCGGGCTCCGACAAACGCAATCCTCCGGCGACGTTCACGAACACATCGAGCTGGGAGACCGGAAGTCCGGAACGCTTCTCCAGCACCGCCAGGAGCAACGCCAGGCGCCGTGGATCCACGCCATTCGCGACCCGTTGTGGCGTTCCATAACCCGCCTTCGCGGCCAGCGCCTGGATCTCTACCAGCACGGGCCGCGTCCCTTCGATCAGGGCTGTGACCGCGGTGCCTGACGAGGGCGGTCCGCCGTCGCCCATGAAGAGCGCCGAAGGGTTGTCGACCCCTTCGAGTCCGGCGGCGGTCATGCGAAAGACCCCGATTTCGTCGACGCTGCCGAACCGATTCTTTGTCGCGCGCAGGACCCGGAAGTCGAGCGACGCATCGCCCTCGAAGTAGAGCACGGTGTCAACGATGTGTTCGAGCGTCTTGGGGCCGGCCACGCCGCCGCCCTTCGTCACGTGGCCGACGATAAACACCGAACAGCCGGTTTCCTTGGCGAACCGCATGAGTCGCGCCGCACATTCCCGAACCTGGCCAACGTTCCCCGGCGCACCTTCCAGTTCCGATGAATAGATGGTCTGGATCGAGTCGATGATCAGCAGTGCCGGAGCCGCGGCGCCGGCAGTCGACAGAATCTCCTCGAGCGTGGTTTCGGCCAGCAGGTCCACCTGGAGCGAAGCGCTGCCGATTCGATCGGCGCGTAACCGGACCTGGGGTCCGGACTCTTCCGCCGAGACGTAGAGTGCGCGCCGGCCGACTGACGTGCTGGCCGCCGCCACCTGCAGCAACAGCGTCGACTTGCCGATCCCCGGTTCACCGCCGATGAGCACGACGCTCCCGTCGACGATTCCGCCGCCTAACACGTAGTCGAGTTCGCGGAGTCCGGAGGACGTGCGAGTCGCTCGCGTGCTCTCAACCGCGCCGACCGGCACCGGCATGGACGTCGGAGGAACATCCCGCCGGCCGCGAGTCGCAGCCTTCGAGCGCGGACTCGCACGCTCGACTTCCTCCACGAGCGTATTCCATTCGCCACACGCATCACATCGCCCGCCCCACTTCAGGTACTCGGCGCCACATTCGCTGCAGCGGTACACCGTTTTGGTCCTGACCGTCACGACGCTTGCCGTTGGGTGAAGTTGTCGAAGCGGGTGTACTGCTTGTGGAAATGCAGGCGAATGGTGTCGGTGGGACCGTTCCTCTGCTTGCCGATGATCAGCTCTGCGAGGCCCTCGAGCGGTGTCCCGTCGGCGAGCCGTCGCGGTTCGCCGCGCTCGTCGGTCGTGCCTTCATAGTACTCGGGACGGAAGAGGAACATCACCACGTCAGCGTCCTGCTCGATCGCGCCGGACTCGCGAAGGTCGGAAAGTTGCGGTCGGCGATTTTCGCCGGATCGCTGTTCGGGGGCGCGTGAAAGCTGCGACAATGCGACGACTGGTATTCGCAGCTCTCTCGCGAGTGTCTTCAGCGATCTCGAGATGTAACTGATCTCCTGCTGGCGGTTCTCGGAGTCCGGCGGACCGGCGATAAGCTGGAGGTAGTCGATGATCACCAGCCCTACCTTGTTTTCAACCTGTAGCCGCCTTGCGCGCGAACGGATGTCGAGCGCCGTCAGCCCCGGGCTGTCGTCGATCCAGATGGGCGCCGAGCTGAGAATGCCCGTCGCTTTTGCGAGACGCGAAAAATCGTCAGGCGACAATCGACCATTTCGCAACCGCTGCGCGTCGATGTACCCCTCGGCTGCGAGCATACGGGCGACGAGCTGCTCCTTGGCCATTTCGAGCGAGAACACAGCGACTGGTACTTGCGCCTGAATCGCGGCGTTCTGCGCCACGTTCAGGATGAACGCCGTCTTCCCCATCGACGGACGGGCGGCGACGATGCTCAACTCCGACGGTTGGAAGCCAAGCGTGAGTCGATCGAGATCCACGAAGCCGGATGGAACGCCAGTGACCGTCCCGCCACCACGAGCGAGTTCCTCAATCCGCTCCATCGCCGGCCAGAGCAGCTCCTTGATGCGATGGAATCCTTCGCGACCACGCTCTGTGTTGATCTGCAGGATCCGCTGCTCGGCGTGATCGAGCAGCTCCGCCGAGGTGCGCCGGCCGTCATACGCTTCGGAGACGAGTTCCGTCGACGTTTCGATCAGTCGCCGGATGAGTCCCTTTTCGCGAACGATGCGCGCGTGATACTCGACGTTGGCCGACGTAGGAACGACGTCGAGCAGGTGCGACAGGTATTCCTTGCCGCCGGACGCGTCGAGCTCACCGCGGAGTGATAGTTCGTCCGCCAACGTGAGGACGTCGACGACACCACCGCGTTCGTTGAGGGAGACGATCGCGCGGAAAATCCGGCGATGGCCTTCGCGGAAGAACAACGTGTCGTCGGAGAATTCGGACGCGCGCAGGATCGCGTCGCGGTCCATGATCATGGCGCCGAGTACTGCCTGTTCAGCGTCCTCCGACCATGGTGGCCGGCGGTCGCGGAATGTGTCAGTTACGGTTGGCGCGATCGAGGAGTTTTCGAGCAAGCTGGACATCGTCCCACGCCGGTCGTTTCCACGCCGGATTCCTGAGCAGCGCGGCCGGATGGTACGTAACCACGAGCGGCACGCCGTAGAAGCGGTGAATCTTACCGCGCAGCTTGCCGATTCCTTCTCGCGTGTTCAAGAGCGTCTGGGCCGCGAACGTCCCGAACGCAACGATCACCCGTGGTTGGATCAGCTCGATCTGCCGCAGCAAGTATGGACTGCAAGCTTGAACTTCATCCGGCATTGGATTGCGATTGCCGGGCGGGCGATGCTTCAAGACGTTGCAGATGTAGACATCGCTCCGCGCAAGTTTAATCGCTGCGAGAATCTTGTCGAGGAGTTGACCAGCCTGACCCACGAATGGTCGACCAAGTTCGTCTTCAGTCGCTCCGGGCGCTTCTCCAACACACATGAAGCCAGCGTTGGGATTGCCTTCGCCCGGCACCGGATTCTTCGCGTCGCGATGAAGTGGACAAAGCGTGCATGTCGCTACGGCCGTAACGAGTTCAGTCAACGTGGAGAATGGTGTGCCCTTCGCGAACAGCTCCTTGCCTGCACCGCCGACAACAATTCCGGAAGGAACTTGCTCGAGCGACGTGCTTGCTTGTGAATTCTCCGTCGTTGCGGGTGGCGCTGGCATCGCGTAACGGCCGACCTTCTCCGATGGCACTGCGCCGGCGTCTTTGAGCACCGCGCGCCAGTCAGCGCCTCCGGACGGAACGGATTTCGGCTCAGGGTGAACGTTTGGTTCGCTTCCTCCGGCCTCTGGCCTCTGGTTTCGCGCCTCGCGCGGTGCAGCCCCGAGTGCTCGCATCGCTTCATCGACACTCAACCGATCAAACACCAGTTCAGTCTCGCCCGCCTCGCGCCGCTGCTCGAGAAAGCGCCGCAGCTGCTCCCTAGCGTCCATTCAGCAGCTCCACGACGCGATCGAGAATGGCGTCGGCTACTTCGGACTTTGGCAGAAGAGGCAGATCGGTCCGCGTTCCGTCGCGCGAGAGCATGGTTACGCGATTTGTGTCCACCGCAAAACCGGCGCCCGGTTCACGCGCGTCGTTGGTCACGATGAGATCGAGATGTTTGGACTCGAGCTTCGCCGCGCCGTTCTTGAGGACGTCATCGGTCTCCAGCGCAAACCCCACGGCGATCATGCCTGGAGGACGAGATGTGATCGTCTCACGAAGGATGTCCGGCGTCGCCTCGAGCGCGATGGCGTCAGGTGCGTTGCCTTTCTTCACCTTGGAGACCGCGGGGCTCGCGGCGCGGAAGTCCGCCGGTGCGGCCGCCATGACCAGCACATCGGCGTTGCTGATTTCACCTCGAACCGCGTCCAGCATCTCTTCCGTGGTTTCCACCGATCGGAGTCGCGGACCAACCGGCGGTTCCGTCGCCAATGGTCCTGCGATCAGGACGACTTCGGCACCGCGTCGCCAGGCCGATGCAGCGATTGCGGCACCCATTTTTCCGCTGCTGCGATTGGAGAGGTATCGCACAGGGTCGACCGCTTCGCGCGTCGGGCCCGCGGAGACCACGACCCGTCGCCCGCGCAGTGCGTCGTCCTTTTCCAGGAGGCGGCCGGCGTGCACCAGGATGGTTTCCGGTTCCGGCATCCGTCCCGGCCCTGCTGCGTCGCCTTCAGCAAGCGGACCGATGTCGGGATCGAGAACGGTGTACCCGAGCGATCGCAGGTGCTCGACGTTCCGCTGCGTCTGTCCATGCGCCCACATGCGATCGTTCATCGCCGGCACGAATAGCACGGGCGCGGTCGTCGCGAGGAGACAGGCACTAAGCAAGTCGTTGCCGCGGCCCGTGGCTGCGCGGGCCATGAAATCGGCCGTCGCAGGAGCGATGACCACCAGCTCAGCGGCCCTTGCCAGATGTATGTGATCGAGTGCGTGGCCTGATTGAATCAGCGCCGTATACACCAGCCGCCCCGTCAACGCCTCGAACGTTACTGCCCCGACAAATTCAGTCGCGGATCGCGTGAGGACGACATCGACCTCTGCGCCAGCCTGCGTAAGCAGCCGCGCCAGCCACGCCGATTTGTAGCTGGCGATCCCCCCGGTAACACCCAGGAGGACCCGTCGGCTGGCAAACGGCCGGACGGGACTACTCCTGGTCGCGGCGACGAGCCACGACGCGATACTCGATCTGCCCTTCCGAAAGTTCCTCGAGCGACCGCGTGGTCAGCTTCTTCTCGCGCGAGGTGCGCTCGCGGGGGAACTCGTTGAGCATCCTGGCTTGCTTGGCAGCAACGAGTACGCTGAGGTACTTGTTGGCGGCGCGGTCTTTCACATCTTCCGGCGTAAAGACTCTCATCGGGATCAGGTTGGCGTAGTGAGTTCAACAAGGTGCCGGTCGAGTTCCTCGACCAGCGCGGTGACACGAGCAGTCAAATGAGGCTGCCGTGCGTGTCTCACGGCCTCAGCGTCGACGATCGACGACACGATCCGGTACGCGGATTCCAAGTCATCATTCTCAACGGCGTACTGATACGATACAGCCGCGCGGAGCTCTTCGCGCGCCGCCCGGAGACGGGTCCGGAAGGCATCTCCAGATTCCGTCTGCCTTGAATTAAGCCGCTTCATGAGCTCTTCGGCACTCGGCGGGATCAAAAAGATCAAAACCGACTCGGGATAGGCGTCCTTGAACTGCCGTGCTCCCTGCACGTCGATGTCCATGATGACGTGCTGCCCCCGGCCGAGCACGAGGTCAACCTGGCTGCGCAAAGTCCCGTACCAGTTCCCGTGGACCTCGGCGCATTCAGCGAAGTCCCCCCTCTCGCGCTTCGCGGCAAACTCGGACGGCGAGACGAAGAAGTAGTCGCGCGTGTCAACTTCATTGCCGCGCGGCGGGCGGGTGGTGCAGGAGACCGAATACCCCACGTCCTTGCGCCTTTCCAGCAACAGCCTCGTTATGGTGCTCTTTCCGCCGCCCGATGGCGACGAAAGGATGATTGGGAACGGGCTCATTCCAGGTTCTCCACCTGCTCGCGGATCCGTTCCAGCTCTTCCTTCACCGTCACCACGTCGGCCAGGATCGAGGCATCGTACGCCTTGCTCCCGGTCGTATTTGCTTCGCGCAGCATTTCCTGGAGCAGGAAGCCGAGTCGCTTGCCGATCGGGTCATCCGAACCGTTGGCAACGGAGTCCTTGAAGGCGGTGACATGAGAACCAAACCTGGACAACTCCTCCTGGACGTCGAGTCGATCAGCCTGTATCGCGACTTCCTGTGCGAGCCGCTGCTCGTCAACCGCAATACCATCGGCGAGCTGACGGATTGATTCGCGCGCCCTGGCACGTTGCTCGAGGAGCCGCTTTGGTGCTCGTTCGCCAATCCGGACAAGCGCGCCTTCGACGATCGCGAGCCGTTCGATGAGGTAGACGGCCAGCCGCTCACCTTCCTGCTGGCGTGACAGAGCCAGGTTTGCCGCCGCCGCATCGACGAGTTTGAGAAATGCGGTGGCCTCTCCCTCCGACCCCTCGGTGATCGACGACATCACGTCGGGCATTCGCAGCACCGTCGCGACGTCAACGTCGCCTGCGAGGCCGAACCGAGTCTTCAGGTCCCGCAACATTCCGACGTACGCGGCAAAGCGCTCCTCGTCGATGACCGGCGGCCCGGCGACGCCGCGATCGATGCGCGCGTTCATCGTGATGTGCCCGCGAGAAAGCCGCTTGCGCAGGGCTTCCCGGACCTCGCCTTCCCACCGCGAAAGCTCCGCCGGGAGCTTGATCGTTGCGTTGAAGAATCGGTGGTTAACCGAGCGCAGCTCAACCGAGACGCGGGCGGACCCGACCTTGCCTTCCGCGGCGCCGAACCCCGTCATGCTTCGTATCATATGAAGCGGCGTAAGTTACGGTGCCACAACAACCTTGTCAATTGACGAAGTTCCAGCGTACTCCATAGATCGAGGTGATGCTGGGGAGAGTAAACCCCGGCACCTGCTGGTATTCGGCCGCAAGGAAATTCCGGTACTGAAAGAAAATCGTCGCGGTCAGCAATCGGATCTCAGCCTCGGCGCTCCACACGCGATACTGCGACGACTCCACGAAGCCATCGACGGT
>Ga0070698_100004809_pt1 | contig 14825 bp, 11 predicted proteins | sample KBSK1502metaG_FD_65477 | JGI IMG/M metagenome (GOLD analysis project Ga0070698, IMG submission 65477) | Corn, switchgrass and miscanthus rhizosphere microbial communities from Kellogg Biological Station, Michigan, USA - KBS K1-50-2 metaG | ecosystem: Host-associated > Plants > Roots >...
CCGGCTCAGCAGTTGATGCCAACCTTGGCCCAACTGTGATGCATTCAGCATCTCGACTATGAATCACAGACCGATTCACTGCGTCAACACTAAGTTAGCGCCTATGGGCGCGCCACTCCACTGGCGCGATCTTCCTCTTTGATGACGAAGACGCGCGACTGGAGTCGCGCGCCCCCAGCACTAGGCCGCGAGCTTCTGCGCCAGCGACGCCGGCACCCGCACCGGCATGTCCAACAGCATCTGGGCGAAGGCCTTGGCCAGCGGATCGGCCTTGAGCGAGGCCATGCCGCCGCCGCCCAGCGCCTGGCGCAGCAGGAAGTTGAAACCCTTTATGCCAGGCAGGCGCCAGCGCGTGACCTTGCCCTGGATGCGATGGGCGAAGTATGTCGCCACCACCTCCTCGGTCACCTCGGCATCGAGGATCGGCTCGTACTCCGGCTTTCTCGCGAAGATGCCGATATTGGCATTGTCGCCCTTGTCGCCGGAACGGCCATAGGCCAGCGCCACCAGAGGTACGATCTCGGTGGCGGCGTTCGGTCCGCTGGTCGGCAGCGGCGGCGCGGGCGGCGCCTCGGCCGGCAACTCAGCCAACGTGAAGCCGCCGCTCTTGGCGCCGCGCTCCATGGCGATCATCCGTCCGTCGAGCTCGATCGTGACCGGCACAAGGGTTTTGGGCACCAGGCAGGAGAACATGCGGATCACCGGCGAGGGCGAGACGCGGCCGGCGCCGAAGCTGCCGGCCATGCCGACCACGCCGCCGGTCGACATCGGCGCGATCTCGCGGCCGAGCAGGGCCAGCGCCTCCTTCTGGTCGTGCTTGGCCGCAATCTTGACCACGACTTCGCGCGAGCCTTGCGCGCGCGCGTGCGGGCCGTAGGTCGCCTCGCCGCCGATCACCTCGATGCTGACGTCGCGGTAGTCGCCCAGGTTCTTTTCGCGGAACAGGCGGCGCGTCTTCTTGATGATGGCGTCGGCGCTGTGCCGGCCCTTGGCCACCGCCTCGCGGCCGCCCAGCATGAAGATCGAGCTGATCTTGTAGCCGTCGGGCCAGGTGGTCGAGACCTTGTAGGTGTCGGTGGGCGGCCGACCCTTCGCGCCCGACACGCGCACGCGGTCCTTGCCGACCTGTTGGTAGGTGGCGCCGGTGAAGTCGCACGCCACGTCGGGCACCATGTAGGCCCGCGGATCACCGATTTCGTAGAGCATCTGCTCGGCCACGGTGGCGGGCGTGATCAGCCCGCCGGTGCCTTCGGGCTTGGAAAGCACGAACGAGCCGTCGCCTGAAACCTCGGCCACCGGGAAGCCCATGTTGTCGTAGTCGGGCACCAGGCGCCAATCGGTGAAGTTGCCGCCGTTGCACTGTGCGCCGCATTCGATGATGTGGCCGCACAAGGTGCCGGCCGCCAGCCGATCGTGATCGTCCATGCTCCAGCCGAAGGCATGGATCAGCGCGCCCAGGGTCACCGCCGAATCGACGCAGCGCCCGGTGATCACCACGTCGGCTCCTTCGCCGAGCGCGCGGGCGATGGGAAAGCCGCCGAGATAGGCGTTCATGCTGGCGATTTTCGCCGGCAGCTCGGCGCCGGTATCCATCTCGCGCATGTCGAGCTTGCGGAACGCATCCAACCGCGGCAGCAGATCGTCGCCCAGCACGACGGCGACCTTGAGCTCCACGCCCGCCGCCTCGCAGGCTTTCAGCACGGCGTCGCGGCAGGCTTGCGGGTTCACGCCGCCGGCGTTGGTGATCACCTTGATCTTCTTTTCGGCGATCTCGCGGGCGAGCGGGACCATGACCACGCTCACGAAATCCGTCGCATAGCCGGCCTGCGGATTTTTGAGCTTCTGGGCCGCCATGATCGACATCGTGACCTCGGCCAGATAGTCGCTGACCAGATAGTCGACGGCGCCACCCCGCACGAGCTGGGCGGCCGCGGTCTCGGTGTCGCCCCAGAAGCCCGAATGGCAGCCGACGCGGACTGTCTTGGCCATGGCCGTTACTTCCTCTTGCGATTGATGAACGCGCTCATGCGCTCGATATGCTCGCCATCGCTCACCGACTGGGCCAACGCGTCGATGCCGGCCTGCACCGCCTCGTCGAGCGACAGCCGTTCCCAGCGCCGCATCAGCCGCTTCTGCGCCCGCACCGCCAGCGGCGTGGCCTCGACGATGGCGCCGACACAGCGCCCGACCGCTTGGTCGAGCTTGGCGAGCGGCACGACTTCCTCGACCAGGCCCCAGGCTTCGGCCTTGGCGGCATCGATGGTTTCGGCGGTGAGCAACAGGCGCGAGGTGCGGCCCCAGCCGATCAGCCGCGGCAACAGCGCCGCTTCGACCACCGAGGGGATGCCGACCTTGACCTCGGGCATGCCGAAATGCGCGTTGTCCGCGGCGATGCGCAGGTCGCACGCCGCCGCCACCTCGAGGCCGGCACCCAGGGTGTAACCTTCGAGACGGCAGATCACCGGCACGGGACAGTCGCGGATCGACTGGCAGAGCTTGTGGATCAGGGTGATGAAGGCGCGGCCGTCCTCGGACGTCTTCATCCCCACCATGTGGTTGATGTCGGCGCCGCCGATGAAGGCCCGGCCGCCGGCGCCGGAGAAGACGATGACGCGAAGATCGTCTTCGCGGGCGAGCGACTGGAAGGCTTCGGTGAGGTCGAGCAGCGCCGGCGGATTGAGCACGTTCAGCCGCCGGGCGTTGTCGAAAACCAGATGCGCCACCACGCCCGACGGGCGGCGGTCCCAGCTGATATCGACCTTGTGGGCGCCTGCCGCCATGATGTTTCGCTCCGTGGCTCTTCTTGTCTGCGGGATTTTCATCTATTAGAGCCCGCTTGCGAAGCTTCACAAGAGCCAACCCGGATGCCTGACACCGTTGCCATCGATCTCGACCGCTATTGCGTGTTCGTGCCGTCCGATCCGTTCGAGGATCATGTCGGGCCGTTCTATTTCCGGATCTCGGGCGATGCGAGCCAAGCCGGCAGCGTGCATTGCGTGCTGCCGACCGAGGCACGGCACGGCAACTACGCCGGCGGCGTCCATGGCGGGGCGATCCTGACCTTCGCCGACTACGCGCTTTGCCTGGTGGCGGGCCGCGCCGCCGACGGCGGCACCAACAGCTCGTTCGCCATGACCGTGAGCATCGCCGTCGAATTCCTCGACGGCGGCCGCGTCGGCCTGCCGCTGGAGGCAAGCGGCGAGCCACTGCAGGTGACGGGCCGCCTCGCCTTCGCGCGCGGCAGCGTCACCCAGGAGGGCCGCACCATCGCGCTATGGTCGGGCGTGTGCCGCCACGTGGCGCGCGCCAAGGCGATGGCGCGCAAGGACGAGGCGGCACCGGTTGGCGCCGAGGCAGCACGGCAGACCGTGCCGGCCGACTTCGGGCTTTTAGCCAATGCCAGCGTCTATTCCCGCCATATCGGCCCATCTTACGCGCGCAAGGAGAACGACGGCGCCTCGCTGATCCAGCCCACCCTGCCGCATATGTGCAACTCGAGCGGCGTGCTGCATGGCGGTTACCTGATGAGCTTCGCCGATTCGGCGGTGACGCGGGCCGCCGGCCTCACCACCGGCCTGGCGCCGGCGACCGTGGCCTTTGCCGCCGAGTTCCTGTCGGCCGGCGACACCACGGCGCCGGTCACCACCCGGGTCGAGGTGCCGCGCCACGGCAAGTCGCTCGCCTTCCTACGCGGCCTTCTGGAACAGAACGGCCGGAAGCTGCTGTCCTATTCGGCGACCATCAAGTTGCGGCCGCGCGGTTGACTCATGCTCTTTTGGACCGCGAGCGTCCCGCTCGCTCATGATCATGAGCGAGTCGCGCGGAGTAACCTCCGCGCTGAGACGCTCGCGGTCCGGAAGATCATGAACGCTCGCTCCCGCTAATCCGCCGTCACGCCGGCCTGCTCGGCGACGCGGCGCACTTCGCGGGCGAACATCTCGCGCAGGCGGCGCACGCTCGCGAGGTCGCCGACCTTGGCGGCGCGCTCGACCGCCTCGGCGATCTGGCCCAGGGACGCCGCGCCGATCATGCCCGAAGCGCCCTTCAGCTGGTGGGCGGCGCGGGCAATGACCGCGAAGTCGTCGGTGCCATTGATCTGCCGTTCGGCGACGCGGGCGGTGTCCAGAAATTCCCGTTCGACCTCGGCCAGGGTGCGCGGATCGTCGCCGAACAGTTCGACGAGCTTGTCGCGATCGTATGCTTGGGTCATGCGGGGCCTTTCAGCCAGACATCGAGGGTCGCCTTGAGCTGCTCGATGCCGATCGGCTTGGTGATCAATCCATCCATGCCGACCGCCCGGCTTTTCTGTTCCTGCTCCTCAAGCGTGCTCGCGGTGACGGCGAGGATGGGCGTGCGCGCGCGCCGCTCCGCCACCTCGCTTTCGCGGATGCGCCGTGCCAATTCGAAGCCGTCCATGGTCGGCATCTGCAGGTCGGCCAGCACGAGGTCGTAGCCGCCCTTGCGCCACAGTTCGAGCGCCTCCTCGCCGCCGGCCGCCGTATCGGTCGATGCGCCGGCAAGCTCGAGCTGGCGCGCCAGGATCTTGCGGTTGACCGAGTTGTCGTCGACCACCAGCACGCGGCCGTTGAGGGTCGGCGACGGCCCGGGGCCCGCCGCGACAGCGCTCGGGCGCGCCACGGTCCGCCCCGAGACACGGGCGACCGCCCGGATCAGCGCATCGCGCCGCCAGGGACGCGGCAGGCCCGACGCCTGGGCCCCATCGGCCAGGCCGACGTCGAGGTCGAGGCCATCGATACGAATACCGGTGAAAACCCCGTCCGCATCGAACAGCCGCACGGCTGCACCGGCATCCTCGAGATAGCGGGCGATCGCGCGGGCCTCGTCGGCATCGGGCAGGGCGAGGGAAAGCGACAGGCCCTGCAGCGGCATCTCCCGCCGCCCCGCTGGGACGACCTCGTCCAACCGCACGGTGACGACAAAAGTCGAACCCTTGCCCGGCTCGCTGAAGACGTCGACGGCGCCGCCCATCGCCTCGGCCAGCCGGCGCACGATGGACAGGCCAAGACCGGTGCCGCCGAAGCGCCGCGTGGTCGAACTGTCGGCCTGCACGAAGGGCCGGAACAGGCGGCCCTGCAGCTCGGCACTGAGGCCGATGCCGGTATCGGCCACCTTGATGCAGAGCATCGCCTCGCCCGCCGTCTCGAGCGACAGGCGCACCGATCCCGTCTCGGTGAACTTGATGGCATTGCCCAGCAGGTTGAACATGATCTGCTGCAGGCGCAGCGGATCGCCGCTCACGCGCCGCGGCACCTCGGCCGCGACATAGGCGGCGAGCTTCAGTCCCTTGGCGGCAGCCTGCGGCGCCAGGGTCTCGCCCACGCCCTCGATCAGCTCGACCGTCGACAGCTCGATGCGCTCGAGGTCGAGACGGCCGGCCTCGATCTTGGAGAAGTCGAGGATGTCGTCGATGATGCGCAGCAACGCCGACGCCGAATAGCGCACGGTGCCCAGCGCCTCGCGCTGCTCGACCGACAGCGGCGAACGTTCCAGCACGTCGATCATGCCTAAAACGCCGTTCATCGGCGTGCGGATCTCGTGGCTCACCGTGGCCAGGAAGGTCGACTTGGCCTGGTTGGCGTTCTCGGCCTCGCGCTGCGCCTCGATCGCCGTGTCGCGGGCAAGCCGCGCCTCGTCGTAGGCGATCTGGAGCTGGCGGGCGAGATCCTCCTTCTCGTAGGCAAGCGCGATGTTGTCGTACTGCCAGCGATGGACATCGCGCACATAGGCCATGAGATGGCCGACGTAAGCGCCGCCGGCGATGCCGACCAGCTGATAGAACGGATCGACCGAGCTCAGCAGCACGAACAGAAGCGGCGCGGTCGTGGCGCCGGCAAAAGCATAGAAGGTCGGCGGATGGGCCGAGCGGATCGGCACCGCCGTGGTGATGGTGGCGAGCAGCACGAGGCCGAGCAGCATGCGCTGCAACTCGTACTCCTTGGAGGCGAGCAGATAGCCCGCCCAGCCCCAGCAGGCGCCGGCGAGGAACGACAGGCCGGCGAATATCCAGCCCCAGCGGATGACCTCCTCGTCGGACGGACGGGCGCGGTTGAAGTTGCCGCGCAGGACGTCGAAGCCGAAGGTGATCGCCAGATGCGCGGTGAACGGCCCGACGAGCTCGATGAGGTCGATCTGCCGCCAATAGATGGCGGCGATCACCGGCCACAGCACGAACGAGAAATAGCGCGATTGCGCCGAGCCGTCGAACAGGCGCCGGATGAGCTCGGCTCGGACAAAGGCCTCCTGCCGGGCCGGCGCGACCGCTGCGGCCTGGGAGGCGGGAGGCTCAGAGGCGGCGACCGACATCGTCCTCAAGGTCTGCCCTTGGCGGGGCGGGAACTAGGGCTAGAGGCGGAAATGGATCGCGTATCAAAAGCTTGAGATTTCATGTGTTCAGGCTGTGCCCGGATGCGTCGACAACCGTACCAAATATATCAAGAAGGCACTATATCTCATTGAGAAACAGTGCTAATTTGTCTGAATTAGAGAAACATTTATTTTGGATCAAGTCATGCAGCAACCATCCATTCTGCTCGTCGAGGACGATGCGTTCCAGCGCAAAGCGGCCGAGGCCTACCTGGTGAATCACGACCTCAAGGTCATCGCCGTGGAAAACGGCGCCCAGATGCGTCGGCAGATCTCGCGGTCGATGCCCGACCTCGTGCTGCTCGACGTGCAGTTGCCCGGCCAGGAAGACGGCTTCGCGCTGGCCCGCTGGCTGCGCGAAAGCAACACCAGGGTCGGCATCATCATGCTGACGGCGGCGGGCGATGCGGTGGACAAGGTGCTGGGCCTCGAAAGCGGCGCCGACGACTATGTCGCCAAGCCCTACGAACCGCGCGAGCTTCTGGCGCGCTGCAAGAGCGTGCTGCGCCGCTCGGCCAACAAGACGACGCCATCCCTGCTCGAGCGCGTGCGCATCGGCTGCTATACGCTCGACCTGCCCAAGCGCCAGCTTTTCGACCAGGGCGGCAAGGACGTCGCGCTGACCTCGGGCGAGTTCGACATCCTGAAAACCTTCGCCGAGCACCCCAACCGGCCGCTGTCGCGCGACTGGCTGCTGGAGACCACCAGCCACCGCAGTCGCGACCCGTTCGACCGCGCGATTGACCTCCGCATCACCCGCATCCGGCGCAAGATAGAACCCACGCCGGACAAGCCGACCGTCATTCGCACCGTGCGCGGCATCGGCTATATGTTCGTGCCGCCCGCCGAATAGGGTAGAAGGGCGGCCCCTCCCGGGGCCACAAGCGGGTCGGTGGGGGCCCGTAGTTCAGTGGTTAGAACGAGCCGCTCATAACGGTTATGTCGCAGGTTCGAATCCTGCCGGGCCTACCAACCACCTGAAGTAGTATAACTTCCGACGGAGACAACTCGGGAAAGGCAGCGAACTTCGGCCCTTTCCGGGCCTCTAGTGACACCAAAGACCGGCCTTTCTTGCGCAGCTTCCCGCAAATTGCGCCTTTTGGCCCGACTGTCTCTGGGCCGCTCAGTGGTAGTGTCACTCCAGTCAACGTAGCATCATGTTGCTACTAAGACTCGAAGCCACGAGCGTCGCCGTGGAAGGTCCGTTTTGGGGCGTAATCCGGCAACTGATTGCTCGGCATTCCCGCTTTTGACCGAGGCTGTGCGAAATCCATTCTGCGGGTCATCGGGGCGCAAAATTGATTCAAACCGCTCGCCGCACGCGCATCAAATATTTGCTGAAACTACGCTTGGATTCTATCGTTGCGTCCCGACAACGGCTTCCAGCGTTTTCATACAGCCTCGACCCGTTGCGGAAGTGGGTGCCCTCCTTATTCGATCACCTCGTCGGCAGCGGCGAGTAGCGAGGGCGGCACGGGGAGGTCGAGCAGGCGCGACGCACGAAGACACTCCCGGATGGCTCTTCCGCTTGCTCGCCGGAAGCCTACACGATCCCTGCTCCTTGCATGCAGCCCAGAAAGCGGAACTTGCGACTGCCGCTCCGGGTCAATTCCCACGCGATAGTATGGCTGACCGGCATGGGCGCGGTTCCTTGCTCATGCGCGAAGTCGGCGGACACACGCGTCAAGGTCCTGACGATGTCGGGCCTGGTGTGCTGATTGCCCGCCATAACGCGCACCGTCGCTGGCATTCCGATCACGATCTGATCGATGTCCTAGGCACCACTTTCGCTTGCACGACAAGCGCATCAGTGACCGGGATGATCGGCATGATCGTCTCGCCGTTAGCGACGACGCCGCCGACTGTGTGGACGGCAAGCTGATGAACAATGCTGCTCTTTGGCGACCTGGGTCTGCCCCTCCTCGTGGACACTATTTGGTTATTGGACCCGAACATCGGAAGAGCTAACTCTGCGATGCAGGGGGCGTGTGAGGTCCGCAATGACCCATGTCAAGACTGCGGTTCTGCTGCTTGCAATAGGTGCGAGCACCTCATTGAGGACCGCCAGCGCCCTGCAACCATGGGCGATCCGTCACCACTATTCTCAAGAGACCGCCAACCGCGTTCTTGGCGATGGTTGGTAGTGGGTCGATGGGGTCTGTTCCATTTTTGGCGGACCGCCTGATGCAGGGCGCTGCAATGAACCGGCCGGACTTGGGACCCCCCCTTCGGGTCGCCACGCCCACATTGGAGCGCCGGGTCGATCTGGACTGGCTTCGCATCACGGCCTTCGGTCTGCTGATCCTGTTTCACATCGGCATGTTCTACGTGCCGTGGCAGTGGGAAGTGAAGAGCCCGCGACTGATCCCTGCGCTTCAGATCGTGCTGGAGTGGAGCGCGCCTTGGCGGCTGCCATTGTTGTTCATCCTGTCCGGCGCGGCCACCTGCTTCATGTCCAGACGCCTGGCTCCCAACAGGCTTTTCGCCGCGCGCAGCCGGTACCTGCTGCCGCCATTGTTGTTTGCAGTGCTGATAATCGTGCCGCCGCAGACCTATTTCAAAGTCGTCGAGCAATACGGATACAGCGATAGCTATTGGCGCTTCTGGCTGCGCTATCTCACCTTTGATCGGAGCTTCTGCCGGGACGGCCACTGTCTGCTGATGCCGAACTGGAACCACATGTGGTTCATCGCCTATCTCTGGATCTATACCGCGCTCCTCCTTTGCATTCTCCACGTTGCGCCCCGCATCGTGCCCCGGCTCGCAGCGCTCAGCCATGCGCTCGTCGGGTGGAGACTCCTTGTCGTCCCCGCCCTTGTCCTGGCGACAGGGCGCATCGCTCTTGCCCATTTCTTCCCCGAGACCCATGGGCTCCTAGACGACTGGTACCTCCACTTCGTCTTCTTCCTTTGCTTCCTGTTCGGCTTCGTCGCCCTCCCGGACGGGGCCCTCACGAAGGATTTCGACAGGCTAAGGTGGGTGGCCTTGGCCGCGGCTATAATTTGCTACGCCATCCGCGCGACCTATACGTGGCACTATCGAGGTCAACCGATTCCGATCGAAGTCAAGGTTGCAATGGCTTTTGTTTATGGATTCGACCAGTGGAGCTGGATCGTGGCGGCCCTAGGCTTCGCGCATCGTCATCTTGCCCGTCGCAGCGGCGTGGCGCGCCAATATCTGACCGAGGCCGTTTTTCCGTACTACATTATCCACCAGACCGCGATCGTGGTGATGGCTCATGAGCTGGCGCACTGGTCACTGCCGTTGTGGTGCGAAGTGACTCTTTTAGTTGTAGCAACCCTCGGCGTCTGTGCCCTGACTTTCGAGCTCGTTCGCCGCGTTGACTGGCTGCGACCCTTGCTAGGCCTGAAAACAAAAGAGCCAGGCGTGAGTTTGGGGTTCGTTCGGTGGCGTGCGCGTGTAGCCGAAGGGTCTACGGCCTCAGTGGCCGAACTTGTAAGTAAGGCCCAGCATCACTGAGGTGTGAGGAACACGTTCCTCTGCGCGGGCGATGTCGGCGTCGAGGTCTTCCAGACCAGCTCCAGCTGGTCGCCATTGAGGCGCTCGGCACGCCGACCGAACTGGAGGGCGCTGGAGCTTCTGTACGATCAGCCGCAGACGTTCGATCTCGGCCTGTACCTGGCAGAGGGCCGCCCTTTCGTCAGAACGTTCCGCCGTTAGATCGCAGATCAGCCGATGCAGCGCATCAATATCATCCGGAAAGGCAGCGAGACCGACGTTCATGGCATGCGAAATTAAGGCGGGAATAGCCAGCGACATCCGCCGCCAGAATCGCCGCAAGTCGTCTGACCACCCGCTCGCCGGTCAAGAAGCCTCACGGCTTAAGAGTCCTGTCTCGCCACGTCACCGAGGGCAGCCCACCGAGAGTGCCTGTTGCGCGCCCGGCCGATTGCCGACCGCCTCAACTCGACTGCTCTTTTGGCGAAGATCGACGCGGCGCTCTTGGGGGCCCCGTAGCATAGTCGGTGGTTGTGCCGAATGCGTTGCGAATGGAGCATGGGACTTGAGCGGGAGGAGCCGTCTCGACCCGGAGGAGGTGCGCGACCTGATGCGCGCCTACCAGTTGGCGATCGCCACGGCGATCCGCGACTATGGCGGTCACCTCGCGCGCGACATCGGCGACGGCGCCCTGATCTACTTCGGCTGGCCGCAGGCCCACGAGAACGCCGCCGAGCGTGCGGTGCGGGCGGGTCTGGCCATTGATATAGGGCCGCCAGGTCTTCGCGAGCTCCTCCGAGCCGCGAATAGCCAGCCTTTTATGGGCCTCCACCGATACCAGAGACCGGCCTTTTCCCTGAGATTCCGTGCAAATAGCCTGTCTTGGGCCAAAAGTCTCTGGACGGCCCAGATGCTGGTGTCACTCTAGGGTTGATCGCATCCAGTTCCAGGCGCCCTCGTAGCTTGTCGCTCACCCGGTCGTGACAGCCGTTTCAACGTCGGTCGGATCGATGTTCCGGGAGAGGCCGCGAGCGAGCTTCTCGTGGTCGAGTTCATTCTCCCACCACGACACGACGACGGCGGCCACGCCGTTTCCGGTGATATTGGTAAGCGCGCGGCATTCACTCATGAACTTGTCGATGCCGAGTACGATCGCCATGCCTGGCACCAGACGCGGATCGACCACGGCCAGCGTGGCGGCCAAGGTGATAAAGCCGGCCCCCGTAATGCCACTCGCTCCCTTGGACGTGAGCATGGCCACGATCAGGATGGTGAATTGCTGGCCGAGCGTCAGATCGACGCCCAGCGCCTGGCCGATGAACAAGGTCGCCAGCGTCATGTAGATGTTGGTACCGTCGAGATTGAACGAATAACCCGTCGGCACGACCAGCCCTACGACCGACTTGGAACAGCCCAGACGTTCGAGCTTCTCCATGAGCTGCGGCAGCGCGCTCTCCGACGAGCTGGTGCCCAACACGATCAGAAGCTCATCCTTGATGTAGGTGATGAAGCGGAAAATGCTGAAGCCCGCGATACGGGCGACGATGCCGAGCACGACGACCACGAAGAGGATCGCCGTGAGGTAGAAGGTGGCGATCAGGCCGACGAGATTGCCGAGGGCCTGAGGACCGAACTTGCCGACTGTGTAGGCCATCGCCCCAAAGGCGCCAAACGGGGCGGCCTTCATGATGATGGCGATGACGCCAAACATGCCATGGGCCACATCATCGATGAGGCTGCGCACCACCTTGCCGCGCTCGCCGAGGAACATTAGGGCGAAGCCAAAAAGGATGGCGAATAGCAGGACCTGAAGGATGTCGCCGCGAGCGAAAGCGCCGACCACGCTGTCGGGAATGATGTTGAGAACGAAGTCGACCGACTTCTGTGCGCTCGCCTGCTCGACGTAAGTCTTGACCGCGACGGCGTCGCTCTTCCCGCTAAAGCCCTGGCCAGGCTTCACCAGATTGCCGACGATGAGCCCGATAACCAGGGCGAACGTCGAAACGATTTCGAAATAGACTAAGGCCTTCACGCCGACGCGGCCGACCTTCTTGGCGTCCTGGATATGGGCGATGCCCGAGACGACAGTGCAGAAGATGATCGGCGCGATCACCATCTTGATCAGCTTCACGAAGCCGTCGCCCAGCGCCTTGATCCAGTCGTTGGTGGCGAAAGCCGGGAATAGCCAGCCAACGATCGCGCCGAGCACGATGGCGACTAAGACCTGGACATAGAGCACCCGGTAGAACGGCTTCCTGGGCGAGATAGATGCCGGTGCTGGTATGGTCGTGCTCACCATAACATCCTTCCGCTATTTTGATGGTCGCTCTCCAAATGGCGAAGAATCGGCGCAAACGCCACCATTTTTGCTGGGATACCGGGAAATCGGGAGGCCGCATGCGACGCGCACCATTTCGTGCTGCGACGAGCCGCCTCAGCGCGCGACGCGAGCGGCGATGCGCACCTGCAACGGCCGGCCGGCCCGCGTGCTCAGGTCGCGCATCGCGTCCACAAGCTCGAGGCCCGCGCTGACGGCGCGCTCGGCATCGTGCTCATGCGCCTGCGGATAGCCGAAATACACCAGCAGACCGTCGCCCATGGGACATGCATTCCTGCCGCGTGCGGTTGCCGAACTGACGCCAGCTGCGTCGATAAAGGACGTCCGCTTTTAAGGGCAAAGCAGACATGACACTGACAGGCTGGCGCTTCAGCTAATGACCCGAAACGGCCATAGGCTTATCTCACCGACGGATGATCGGTGGCAAAAGTCATTCCCATACCCGCTGACTGAGCCTCGCGATTTCGATATTCTGTTGTGCACGGTCCCGGCTTCTGCGGGATCGGATGCAATTCGATCAACCTAATCGGCGCAAGTTCATCACGCCTATCGGCGCCGACCGGTTACGGCATCACTCGCCTAATCGCCGACCTGAAGCCCACCCTTGGCGATGTCTGGACGACTGTGCACCTAGAACCGGCAGTTCGAGAAGGCGCTCTGCTCGTTCGTGAACAACTGCGCCTTTCTCTCGTGGGCCTTGGCAAGAATGTCGGGCCGATCGGCAAGAACGCGGTCGACCTCGTTGTCCGCACCCATCCGCCACAGCACAGGCATCGCGGCGTGCATCAGCGGCCCGGCTGTCGAGCCGGGCCGCTTCGCCTCCTCCAGCAGGTCGACGACGACTTGCTTCTGGGAGAGGCCGTCCTGCCCGAGACGGCACAAGGCCATCAGTGCGCCGAGGGCGGTCTTTCGCTCGTCATCACCCGGCTTCGACACACTCCATTGCTTGTAACCCTCGACGAGCCGACCGAGAAACGGCGCTTCCGCCGTGCCGCCGTCGGCGAGGCGGGCGATCGCCACGTAGGCCACGCCGCGACGTCCGGGCATGCGCGTTAGCTCCTCCAGCCTTGCCGTCGATCGCGCCAGGGCCTGCGGAGGCATATTGAAGATCGTCCAGGCGATCCGGTCCACGGCCTCCCGCTCCCGCGGCAGTTCGGTCGAGAACAGGCGATCCACGACATCGTCGATCAGCGGCTCCGCGGCCCTGCCCAGCGCCTGGAAGACGGGGCCGGGAATGGAGTAGGTGCCGAACCTCCGGTCGCGGATGATCGCCTGTACCAGGTCGACGTCTTCGACCGTCACCTCCGGCTTGCGCGCGATCCACTTCAGGATCCGGTCGGCGAGGCGAAAGCGGGCATCCCCGAACGGCAAGGCTGGATCGGCAAGCGCGCCCGCCATGATCCGCTCGGCCGCCCCATCCTCGATCCGGTGGACCACCGGCCGCACGGCAGTACCAAAGATAAGGCGGCTCTGGTCGCCGACGTCGAACCTGTTGACCCACTCGACCGAGCGCCGGATGCCCGACCCAGCGGCGAATGGCCAATGCATGTCAGTGATGCCCACGATGAACGGCGCGTCGACGCGATGACTGGCGACCTGCGTCAACCGGAAGACGGCGTCGCGCCTGTCACCCGCCTGCTCAACCAGTTCGATTCGGTTCACGCTGAAGATGATCGGCGCAAGCGACCAGCGGGACGGGCTTTGCGAGCGCTCAATCCGGTGAACCAGCCGCTGCGCGAGGATGAGTTCGGCATCACCGAGCTTCGCCCACTCCCGGACTAGGCAGTCGCCGGCGGCGATGCGCGACAGGACCTGCCGGTGGGACTCGTAGTCCGCCATGCTGTTGCCCCAGCCACCGACGAACCCTGGACTTTCGGTCGTTTGCGGCACCGCGCAGTTGGCGGCGCGCTCGATGCGGTAGGCGGCGACATCGGCCGCTGCAGATAGGTCGAGCTCCGGCCCCTCGCCCGAGAGCGCCACGAGCACGCGCCTGAAAGCCCCGTTGAAGAGCAACCGCTGACAAAGCTCCTCGCAATCGATGGAACCGGCCCGCCCGATGCCTGCCTCGTCCGACATCGGCATGACAAACGCGATCACGTCGCCCGATGCATACTGTCGGGCGAGCGGAATGTCGGCGCGCGTCCATTCGCGCACGACGTCTTCCGTCAGGGAATTGATGACCAGCGGCGGCCCGACTGCTAGCAGTGTGAGCGCCGAAGCCACGCCGACAAGTCGAGCCGGGCGCGGCAGGCCCCGCAGGCCGATCCACGACAGGGCGGCGATCGAGCCGTACATGAAGGCGGGCGGCGTCAGCCAGATGAGAATGCCGGGAACGACAAGAAGGCCAATGCCGATATAGATGATGCTCGGGAACGCCAGGATGAAGATCGAAGCAATCCCCAGCCCGAGCAGCACCATCGGCGCACGTTCCAACTTTTGCGGCATGCCCATCTGGTGGCCAGAGTCCGGACGAAGCGAGACGTGGTTGCAGTCTCTGCTGAATACTAAATCTCGGGCGCCCCGTGCGTCTCGGTATTCAGCGTAAGCATTGTGTCCATGAAGGCCTGGGCGGCTTCGAGGGGGGTATCCGCAATCACGCCGCCAAAGAGCCTGCAGACACGGTCTCTGAATGGTCCGACCAGCA
>Ga0070698_100004811_pt1 | contig 14820 bp, 13 predicted proteins | sample KBSK1502metaG_FD_65477 | JGI IMG/M metagenome (GOLD analysis project Ga0070698, IMG submission 65477) | Corn, switchgrass and miscanthus rhizosphere microbial communities from Kellogg Biological Station, Michigan, USA - KBS K1-50-2 metaG | ecosystem: Host-associated > Plants > Roots >...
TGAACTCGCTCTCTACCATGTTAACGGCGAATTTTATGCCACCGCAAACTTCTGCCCGCACCAGGGAGCGCCGCTAGCCGCCGGGACACTTTGCAATCATGTTATCGAGTGTGAATGGCATGGCTGGCAGTTTGACGTGCGCACCGGAGAATGCCTTACCGTGAGTGAGAAGATTTCAACCTACAAGGTATTGGTACGGGACGGCGTAATCGAAATTCTTGTTTGAGTTGCAGAGAACAAGATTTTCCATTTGTCACTTGACATTTCTCATTGGTGGATTCAAGTTTCAAGTGCAACTTGAAACTGCTCTTCGCTCCGTAGGAGCGACATGTTTATAGCAACAAACCATCTCCCCCGATACTCTTCGCTCCGTGAGGAGCGAAATGTATCTTCAGCCGCCTGGTGCGCCAAGTTGTTGCGCTCCTACGGAGCGCGAGCCCTAATGGCGTGACGTCGGACTATAAACATCTCGCCCCGCTGGGGCGAAATCCGACAGATCAACCTGTTGCACTTCGAAGTTGAATTCGCGAATGACAAATGAAAAATGTCGAATGACAAATGTCAAATGACAAATGACAAATCTCCTGCTCATTCCGTGGCCTCACACTCATTCTGCAGCCTCGCCATCATTGCCAATCGCCTCAACCGGACAACACAGCACCGCTTCTTCGCACGCAGCGAGTTCTTCCTCGGTTAGCGGTTGTTTGTAAACAAACGAATAACTATTGGCGTCGGAGCGGCGAAAGTTTTCCGGCGCGGTATCGCGACACACATCGCAATCGATGCACGTCGAATCGACGTAGTAGGCGCCGGGCAGGTTTTCTTTCACGCGATCGTTTCGATCAGGCAATTGTTACTAATCCTTTAAATCATCCGCAGATTACACAGATTACACAGACTAGAAAGCAGGAGGTTCAAACACGCTGTCAGCTGTCTGCAATCTGTGTAATCTGCGTAATCTGCGGATAGGTCGTGGCTATGGATGGGTCATCTCTTCCGGCTTTACGTACTTATCAAAATCTTCACCGCTCAGGAAACCCAGGGCGATCGCTGATTCGCGCAGGCTGATTCCTTTCTTGTGCGCATTCTTCGCCACCTGTGCTGCCTTGTCATAACCGATGTGCGGGTTAAGTGCCGTCACCAGCATCAGGGAGTCCTGCAGATGCTCTTCAATCTGTTCACGATTTAATTCGATTCCGCGAATGCAGTATTCGACAAACCCATGCGCCGCGTCGTGCAGCAACCTGATTGAGTGCAGGAAATTGTGAATCATCACCGGCTTGTAGACGTTCAACTCAAAATTTCCCTGCGAACCACCGAAGGTAATGGCAGTGTCGTTGGCAAACACCTGCACGCACACCATCGTCATGGCTTCGCTCTGCGTCGGGTTCACTTTGCCAGGCATGATCGACGACCCGGGCTCATTTTCCGGGAGAATCAATTCTCCAAGTCCGCAACGCGGACCCGATGCCAGCCAGCGAATGTCGTTCGCGACCTTCATCAGCGAAACCGCAAGCGTCTTTAGCGCACCGCTCGCGAAAACGATCTCGTCGTGAGCCGAGAGCGCGGCAAACTTATTTGGATGCGACTTGAAGGGCAGGCCTGTTAGTTCGGCGATCTTCTTCGCCGCGCGTTCGCCGAACTCCGGATGCGAGTTGAGCCCTGTGCCTACCGCGGTGCCGCCAATCGCTAGTTCGAGCAGCCCCGGCAGGGACATCCGCAGGCGATCAATGTCGCGCGCGATCAGGCTGGCCCAACCGGACATCTCCTGACCCACGGTCAATGGCGTTGCATCCTGAAGGTGCGTGCGTCCAATCTTAACGACGTCTTTGAACTCTTCAGCCTTCGCGGCAATAGCGTCGTGGATTGTCTGGATCGCAGGAATGAGTCTGTTCAACTGCTCAGCCCCTGCAATATACATCGCAGTCGGAAAGGTATCGTTCGACGACTGCGACATGTTGACGTCATCGTTCGGATGAATGGGCGACTTGCTGCCCATCACGCTGCCGGCAAGTTCGATCGCGCGATTCGAGATCACCTCGTTCGCGTTCATGTTGGTTTGAGTGCCGCTGCCGGTTTGCCAAACTCTTAAAGGAAAATGTTGGTCGAGTTTGCCTTCGATAACTTCGTCGCACGCTTGTTCGATAAGCTTCAGCTTGGCGGCGGGCAACTTACCTAAGTCGGCATTCACGAGCGCCGCTGCTTTCTTCAGGATGCCGAGGGCGCGGATCATCTCGCGTGGCATCTTGTCGTCGCCGATGTTGAAATGCAGCAGTGAACGCTCGGTCTGCGCCCCCCAATACTTATCCGCGGGCACTTCAATCTCGCCCATCGAATCGCTTTCGATGCGCACTTCTTTTTTCATCTCTTGTCGTTCGCTTGCGTCAGGTGACATAGGTGTACCGTCTAGTCCTGCCCTGTCCTGGTTTGAATTGGAATAGCGAGCGCCGTGTTGCGTGGAGTTGTCATGAGCGAAGACTAAAGCCCAAAACAATTCTACATCACGTCTGGCCCGGGCTTAAACCGACGATCCACTAACTCACACTAAGTATCACTAAAACCCCCTCGTGAGCTTTCGTGTATTTCTTGGATCCTTCTTCCGAGGGGACGAGGGACCAACCGCGTAAATGCTTGCCAAGATGAACCTTAAGTTATAAAGTCTGCCAACGCACCACCCATCCCCCGCGTGGTTCGAAAACAGGCTCAGCGGTATTCGAACTTAAAATAGGCACAAAATTGACGATGTCATCCCCCGTCAACAGCGATTCGTCCCCTAATAATCCATCGCACCGCGCGCTTATTTTGGTTGTTGAGCGCAACCCGGCCGTTCAGCGTCTCGAACGTTTCTTTCTTGAGCAGGCGGGCTACAGCGTCGAGTTTGCGAGCGATGGCGTTTTCGCCCTGGCCCGAGCGCGGGAGTTATGTCCGAAAATTGTTGTTACTGAAATCCTGGTGCCGCGTCTGGACGGTCTGAGTCTTTGCCGGGCGCTTAAGTCGGATCCGCGAACGCGCTCGATCGTGGTGCTGGTTTTCAGTCACCTTCATGCCGAAGACCGCGCCGTCGAAGCGGGCGCCGACGCCTTTATCGTCAAGCCAATCGATGAGGAGAATCTTATCGACATAGTATCGAAGCTTTTGGAGATTAGAAGAGAGGGCGCGGGAGGATAATCTTTGGCAATTGAGCGTCTCAAAACCGGAAATTCTGATTTGGATGAAGTCCTGCACGGCGGCTTCCTCATTAATACCATTAATGTGGTTATGGGCGCTCCGGGTAGCGGTAAGACGATACTTGCAGAGCAGCTTGTATTCTCAAGCGCCACTCCGGAAGCGCCGGCGCTTTATCTAACCACCCTCTCAGAGCCGCTCGATAAATTCATTCAACACGGACAGACCTACGGTTTTTTCGATTCAGCTAAAGTGGGTGAGAGCGTTTTCTATGAAGACCTGGGCGCAATGGTCAGAGAGCGCGGCATAGGCGCGTTGGCTGAAATTGTTACTGAGCTGGTGACGCAACGGAAGCCGCGTCTGATTATCATCGACTCATTCAAGGCGTTGACCGAACTCATTGAGACCGCCCAGGAACGTCGTACCATCCTCTTCGATCTGGCAAGCGTCTTGACTGCTTACCAATGTACGAGCTTTTTCATTGGCGAGTATTCGGGCGAGATGATGACAGATCTCCCCGAGTTTGCCATCGCCGATTCAATCCTGATGTTGCTGAAGCAATCAACGGGCGTCCGCGAACAAAGATTCTTGAGAGTGGAGAAACTCCGTGGCTCGGCCTCGGTTCCGGGGATGCATGCTTTCAATATTACCAACGAAGGGATGGTGTTGTTCCCCCGGTTGTTAACTCCTGAGGTTTCGCCGCTCTACACCAGTAATCCTGAGCGCGTGAACACTGGAATTGCGGGTCTTGATGACATGATCGAAAAAGGTTTCTGGGGCGGCAGCACAACTCTGGTGGCTGGTCCTACAGGCTCAGGCAAGACCATCATCGGCTTGCACTTCATTCGTGAAGGCGCCGTTAATAACGAGCCTGGCGTCTATGTTGGGTTCCAGGAAAACCCGGTCCAGCTCTCGCGAGTGATGCGTAATTTTGACTGGGACCCCGAGGCATTACTTGAGAGTGAAGCTTTTGAATTGATGTATCGTTCGCCAGTTGAAATGCAGCTTGACAGCGTGGCTGTGGAGCTTTTCAATCGCGTTCGCGAAGGCCGCGTCAAACGTGTGGTAATTGACGCCATCGGCGATCTGAAAAAAAGCTGTGCCGACCCGCAACGGTTTTCGGATTTCATGTATGCGCTAACGCAATGGTTTGCCACCAAAAACGTCACTTGCTTGCTGTTATATGAGTTGCACAATCTCTTCGACGCGCCGCAGATTAGCGATGAAGAAATTTCGAACATGAGCGACAACATCGTACTGCTGAATTTCACTCGAGGCGTGGAAATGGCGCGCCGGGTTCGGGTTATCAAAACGCGCGGCAGCGCTCATGATCACCGCGAACATACGTTGCAGATCAGTGACTCAGGCATTTCCATTCGGGAAATCACTTAGGATAGAGTAATAAGATCCCCTTTTGAATTACGCCCCCCCATTGAATCGCGCGCCGGATGCGCGCGCCCCCCGCGAAGATCCGAATCGAGCCAATCCGAGTAATCGACCCAAATGGCTAAGATCGACAACAGCGTGAAGACTTCCTTCGACCGCCTGGCGGCCATTAACCGCGCCATCACGACGTCGCTAAACTTCAATGAGGCGTTGCGACTCATCGTAGACAATGCGACGGAACTGTTTTCCGCTGATAACAGTTTGTTGTTGTTGGCGGAAGACGACGGCATACTGCGCGTTAGGGCGGCTCACGCTGGCAGCGAGATCACTTCGCAGTTTGCCGGACCGATGGAAGAGTCTGTCATTCGCGATCTGGCTCTACAGCTCAAACTGGATCCAGCTAAAGAGTTGGTAACGGTACCCATCGTAGCCCAGGGTTCTCTCAATGGGTTTCTGGCCATAGTCCGCGATTCACCACTCAATGCTGAAGAGCAGTGGCAGTTGACCGCGCTGGCTGATCAAGCAGCTATCGCACTCAACAATGCCCGGCTGCATGAGTTTCAGACTGGCGAAGCCATTCGCCAGCGCGATGAGTCGCTGGCAGCGTTGCGCGAGTCGAGCCGCAAGATCAACAACATTCTCGAGAGCATTACTGATTTGTACTATCAGCTGGATCGCGAATGGCGCTTCACTGATATCAACCGGCAAACAGTGACTCGCTTTGGCCGCAGCCGTGAAGAGCTGCTCGGTAAGGTCATCTGGGAAGTCTTTCCGTCCGCCGTAGATTCGGATCTGTATACCAAGTTGCAGAAGTGTATTGAGACCATGGTTCCGGTCCACTTTGAGCTCGCCTCGCCAATCGTTCAAGGGTCGTGGTTTGAAGTGCATGCGTATCCGACCAGGGTGGGACTTTCAGTCTATCTTCGAGATATTACAGAACGAAAAAAATCGGAAGGGGAAATCGCGTTTCAGGCGCGCTTGTTAAGCGCCGTCGAACAAGCGGTCATTGCTACCGATCTTCAGGGCACCATTGTCTATTGGAATTCGTTTGCGGAGCAGCTTTATGGCTGGTCGTCGCCCGAGGCGCTGGGCGCGAACGTGCTGGAAATTACCCCCGCTGATGCCATGCTCGAACAAGCCGCTGAGATCATGTCGCACCTAAGAACCGGGAAGAGTTGGTCGGGTGAGTTTCTGGTGCGGCGAAAAGACGGCGGAGTGTTTCCGGCTATGGTCACTAATTCCCCTATCTTTAGTGACCAGGGTGAATTGGTGGGGATAGTCGGCGTCTCAGTTGACATCAGCCAACGCAAACAATCCGAAGCCGAACGCGAAGTTCTGCACCAGAGTGAACGATCGGCGCGAGCGGAAGCGGAAAAGGCCAACCGATTGAAAGACGAGTTTCTGGCAACTCTATCTCACGAGTTGCGCAATCCGTTGAATGTGATTCTTGGCTACGCGGAAGTCCTGTTGCGCAGCGATGAAGCGCGGACGTCTCAGTTTGTAAGAAAGGCCGCTGAGGTGCTCAAACGCAACGCCCTGGCCCAGTCACGCCTGGTGCGCGACCTGCTGGATCTTTCACGACTGCACATCGGCAAGCTGTCGCTAAACTGCGAAGCAGTGTCGCTGACCACCCTCATTGATAACGCGGTGGAGACAGTGAGTGTCGAAGCCGCGCAAAAGCAAATCGAAATAAGAATTGAGGGCGCCGAAGACGTAATCTTCGTAAACGCCGATCCCCTGCGGTTGGAGCAAGTCATTTGGAACTTGCTAAACAATGCGGTCAAGTTCACGCCAGTAGGCGGCACGGTAACGATTCGTCTGGGCAGCGAGCATAGGCGGGCGACAATAATAGTTGAAGACACGGGACCCGGAGTTGAACCGCAGTTTCTGCCTCATGTGTTCGAAATGTTCCGGCAGGCCGACGCGAGTAGCAGCCGGCCCCACGGCGGTATGGGTATTGGACTGGCCCTCGTGAAGCAGTTGATCGAGTTGCACGGTGGAAGTGTCGCGGTGGCTTCCACCTTAGGCCAGGGCGCAACATTCACCATCGAACTTCCGGCGACTGGCGAGAAAGAAGAGTCTCCGGGATATTCTCCCCAGGCAAAAGCCGGCATCCTCAGTCATATGCGAATTCTGATTGTTGACGATTCAGCTGACACGGTCGAGATGTTGCGGCGGTTGTTTGAAATGGACGGCGCGGTTGTGGCTACGGCAAGCGGCGCCGTTGAGGCGCTTGAGATTGCCGGCCAGAAAGATTTTGATGCTGTTCTCTCCGACATCTCGATGCCGGGGATGGACGGTTTTGAATTCGTTCGTCGATTGCGTGAGCTAACCAGACATAAGGATGTGCCGGTGTTGGCTATCACGGGGTTTGGACGACCCGCAGATGTGGAGCGAGCTGAGGCTGAAGGCTTTTTTTCGCACGTCACCAAACCGATCAACGTAAATGACCTGGTGCAAACGCTCAGTGAGCTGGGCTTGAAGAAGCTGCAAGCCTCGGTGACGACTCAGAGCTAAGGTAGCCCCGGAGAGGCTTTGCACAAGGAGGAGCGGCCGCTGAGTCCGCGTTAGCGGACGATCGAAAGTAGCCCAGCGATTTATCGCTGGGATTGACAGCAGCCAGAGATGAAGTCCGTGAAGCGGACGACTGAAAAAGAGTAGCAGAACCATCAGGTCTCATTCAGCCGTCCGCTTCACGGACTAGGAAATCCTTTGGCTATTTACCCAGCAGTGAACTGCTGGGCTACTACCATTCGTCCGCTTTGCGGACTAGCAAACGTACCTTTTGCGCAAAGCCATCGGGTTCAACACGGTCCTCGCCGTTTCACCTAAATCCTCCTTCACGCGCTCTGCGACAAGCGAGTCTTGAAGAGGCAGTTGCTGAGGAGGCAACACTCATGAGCAAATCTACAAATAAAAAGAGCCTTACAAACCAGGAAAACAACCGCCGGGAGTTCCTAAGAAGTAGTGTGACTGCCGCTGCTGGACTCGGCTTTCTCAGTTTTGGATCGCAGGCACAGGTGCTGTCTATCTTTCCTCCGCTCGACGGGCCGGGAACACACAACATGATGGTTGTGGGAGAGCAGACGGTTTACCTTTCCCATTTGCCGATGTTTGAAGCATTGAGCAAAGATCGTAAGAGTTTCACTTCGCCGCACCGTTACCAGGTGATTCTTGAGGCGTCTTTTGCCGACGCAACCGGCGACCTCACCGGCATCTACAGCGCGGATCGCAAGAGTAATCCAACAGAAAAAATGTACACGATTAAGCCGGCCCTCTTTGTTCTGCCCGATCTTGATCCTAAGGGGAAAGCTCTCCGCACTTTTCGCGCCCACACCGTCTATCGTGGTCATTTGGAGCGAACCAGCACGCCAATCCTGGGGTTCAAGGACGACCCAAACGAGCCACCGGAAGGCGGCACGTTTGACGTTAAAGTCCGCCGCGTTGTTCATTTCCGCAAGTTCGTTCCCGGCGCAGCCAAGCCGGCACAGCTGCAATACATCTTGTTTGGTAAAGGTCCCGAGACGTTCATGGCCCACTTCATTGCCGGGCCGCCCGACTTCGATCAAATCATCTCCGTGAAGCTCACCGGACAGCAGTTTACCGATGAGCAGTTGGCCGGCGGCGTCATGGTCAACTTCCCTGGACGACTAAACACGGCAAAGACAAGGATGAAAGAAAAGCAGAAGGCGTCGGGGGTGTTTCAAATAGCGGGAAGCACCAAATCGAAGCCGTTGCAGGTCGAGGCGGTCAAAGAGTTCTACTTTGAGGAAGGCGAGCTCAGGTCGAACGCCACCTTCAATCCGACCGCGGAGGAAAGGAACTCCGGGTTTTTGGAGTAAGATAACTAACCTTTAGTTATCGGAGCGCCGGAGTCTTTCCACGCTTTCCAGCCGCCGGCCATGGAGAAGACGTTGGTGTAGCCCATCTGTTGGAGGACGTCGGCGGCGAGGGCGGAGCGATAACCGCCGCCGCAGTAGAGGATTAGTTCCGTCGCCTTGTCTGGCACTTCGGCTTCGATGTCGCGTTCGATGATGCCTTTGCCGAGATGGGAGGAACCCGCTGCGTGACCGGCATCCCATTCGTTGTCCTCACGGACGTCTATTAATCGAATCCCGTTCTCCGAGAGCAGGCGTTGTCGCGTTTCGTCGACGGTGACTTCGCGGATGCGGCTCTTGGCGTCGTTGACGAGTTGTAAGAATCCTTCCGAGTGTTTCATGTGTCTCCTTGGAGTGCGGTGACCTGACAAGCACCCCAGCCGAGCTGCCCGGCTGGGGACCCCGCTTCACCGCTTTTGCCTGCGGCGGCCTGGCGCCGCATTCCGGCACATTGAATTCATCGTTACGAGGGCTGCGACAGGTCGCAGCCGACCAAAGCGGTGACAGGTCACCGCACTCTAAAAAGAAGCCAACCGACCCCAATTGGATGAAATTGCGGCGAATGATTATAATGCCCGTCTTTCAGGAAAGCATATAAAACGGCGTAAGGGGATGAAAATTGTGAGGGCGCATCTGGTTCGAAGTTCCTCATTACTCATCACTCATGACTCATCACTGTCTTCGTAGGAGAGCACATTGGCAGACAAACAAAACGGCGAACAGTTTGACGTAACGATTATTGGCAGCGGACCGGGTGGCTACGTGGCGGCGATACGCGCCGGCCAGCTGGGCCTTAAGGTGGCGATGATTGAGAAGGATACTCGCCTGGGCGGCACCTGCACCTTGCGTGGTTGTATTCCGACGAAGCAGATGCTGATGTCGGCCCACGTTTACGAACAGATGCAACACGCTGCGGATTTTGGCGTGCAGGCCACCGGAATTCAGTTGGCGTTTGAGGACGTGCAAAAACGCAAAAACAAAGTGGTGCTGAAGAACACCAAGGGCATCGAGTATCTGATGAAGAAAAACAAGGTGACGGTTTTCAAGGGCACCGGAAAACTCGCGCTGCCTGGAAAAGTGGAAGTCACCGGCGCTGACGGCGCGAAACAGACCTTAGAGACCAAGAACATCATCATTGCCACCGGTTCAGTGGTGCGGCCCATCCCGGGTTTTGAAACTGACGGCGTGCATGTTGTTAACAGCGATCACATTCTCGAATTGAAAGACGTGCCAAAGTCGCTGATCGTGATGGGCGCAGGCGCGGTGGGCGTCGAGTTTGCTTCTGTCTATTCACGCTTCGGCGCCGAGACGACTGTAGTTGAGTTAATGCCGCGGCTCGTGCCTTTGGAAGACGAAGAAGTTTCGAAGGAGCTGGAGAAGTCGTTTCGCAAACGCGGCATCAAGTCGCAGGTTGATACCAAACTGGAGAAACTCGAGAAGACCAGCGCCGGCGTGGTGGTCACCGGCAAGACTTCGAAAGGGGAGGCGGTGCGTCTCGAAGCGGAGATGCTGCTGGTGGCCGTTGGCCGGATGCCGTTTACTGAAGGACTGGGACTCGAAGGCAGCAAGATCAAAGTTGAAAAAGGATTTATTCAAGTCGACGAATATCAGCAAACTGCCGAGAAAGGCGTTTATGCGATCGGCGACGTAGTGCCCACGCCGCTGCTGGCGCATCTCGCTTCGAAGGAAGGCATCGTTGCGGTCGAGCACCTGGCTGGACAGAAAAACGTGCGACCGATAAATCTCCGTCTGGTGCCAAACTGCACCTACTGCGATCCCGAAGTTGCATCAGTAGGCTTGACTGAAGCAAAGGCGAAGGAGCAGGGCTACGATGTGAAGATTGGCAAGTTTCCCATGTCAGCCTCCGGCAAGGCGCGGATTCTTGGCGAGGAAGAAGGCTTCGTGAAGATCGTGGGTGAAGGAAAGTATGACGAAATACTCGGCGTGCACATCATCGGCCCGCACGCCACCGAGTTGATCGCCGAAGCTTGCGTGGCCATGCAACTGGAATCAACTGCGGAGGAGCTGGGCCGGACGATGCACGCGCACCCGACAGTTTCCGAAACGGTGATGGAAGCTGCGGAAGGCGTACACGGATTGGCAGTGCACATTTAAGGTCGTTTATGATGCGCGCCTTGATCTCTAGCACGTTTGGCTTTCTGCTCGTGCTTTTGGTGTTCATCTTCTCCTTGATACCGTCGGCTTATATTTTGTCCTCGCGACCCTGGTTTGGTTGGGATTGCGCAAACGCCAACAGCATTTCCGACAAGATGAGCTGCGCAGGGGCATTGCTCATCATGGACGGATTGATTGCCTTGGGGATTGTTTTTGCGTTCTTATCACTAAGAAGCCGACTTAAACAGATCAGACAGAGAAGGTAAGCTCCTGGTTGACGCGAATGAACGAGAAGTCAAACACTAACGAAAAGCGTGGCCCATCTGGAAGAGGACGACGGCCGCGCCGCCCGGCGCAGTTCGAGATGCGCATCAGCACGAAGTATGCTCCGCAGAAGGCGAGCGAGGGTAAGCCGTTAACCTGCACCTCCGACACCAACCTCAACCCGGAGCAACTGCTCGAGCTCTATCGCTATCTCAAGCTGACACGGCTCGTAGAAGAGCGGCTCGTCAATCTCTACCGGCAAACGAAAGTTGTCGGCGGTGTCTTTCGTTCCTTAGGACAGGAAGCAACTGCCGTCGGCAGCGCTTACGCGTTGGAAACGTCGGATTTTGTTACGCCTCTAATTCGCGATCTCGGCGCGGTGCTGGTCAAGGGAATTCGACCGCGCGATATCTTCGCGCAGTATATGGCCAAGGCCTGGGGACCATCAGGCGGCCGCGATCTCAACATTCACTTCGGCGATATGAGCAAAGGCTTCATCGGTCCAATCTCGCATCTGGGCGACATGATTCCGGTGATGACGGGTGTGCTGCTGGGCGCGCGCATGCAACAGAAGCCGATCGTGGCGATCGCCTATATTGGTGACGGCGGGATGAGCACCGGGGCGTTTCACGAAGGGCTCAACTTTGCCGCTGTCCAAAAGTTGCCCCTCATTGTGGTCGCGGAGTACAACCACTACGCCTATTCGACTCCCACAAACCTGCAGACGGCCGTTCGAGACCTGGCTGAGAAAGCCGCCGGCTATAACATTCCCGCGTCGATTGTTGACGGCAATGATGTGGTGGCCTGTTATGAAGTAACAAAGCGAGCAGCCGACTACGCGCGACAGGGTGGCGGCGCTGTCCTGATTGAAGCTAAGACTTACCGTCGACGAGGACATGCGGAACACGATGACCAACGTTACGTTCCCGCGGGCGAGATCGAATGGTGGGAGAAGCACAACGATCCAATCGATCGTTACGAAAAATATCTGCTTGAGCGACAAATTGCGACGAAAGAAAAAATGGCTGAGATAACCGCCGATGTGTTGCAGGAAATTGAAGAAGATTGTAACTGGGCTGAATCGTCGCCAATGCCGGAAGCTGAACAGGCTGCGTATGGAGTTTTCGATAACAACATTGTGCCGCCGGCTTTCCGGCCTGAAGTTCTGAAGGATTAGAATGCAGTGAAGAGTGAAAGGTGAAGAGTGAAAAGTTGTGGCTCAGCCCTGCTTGAGACTTTTCACTCTTCACTTATTCACTCGCTACTTAAATAACAGTCTCAAGGAGGGACCCGACATGAGTGACGACACGAAAAAGGACTCTGAGCATAAGGCAGATGATCAAAAAACAAAGAAAGCCGAGGACGGCGAGAAGAAGGAAGGATCTACTGACGCGGCAGCCCCGGCTGACGATGACATCATCATCAAGTAAATGACGACTGCCACTAAGAAAGAACACAAATCAGCGCGCCCTGAGCGAGGTGGTCAGGCCACTCTGCTGGAAGCGATTCGCCAGGGCATCTGGGAAGAGATGGAACGTGACCCAACGGTCTTCGTGATTGGCGAAGACGTCGGCGCTTATGGTGGTGCGTTCAAGGTTACGGACGGTCTGCTCGATGAATTTGGCTCCGGCCGCGTGATTGACACGCCGATTTCAGAAGCAGCGATCGTAGGCGCAGCCTGCGGCGCAGGGTTGATGGGGATGAAGGCCGTCGCGGAGTTTCAGTTTATCGATTTCATTTCCGCCGGGTTCGATCTGCTCACCAATTACGCTGCGAAGTGTCGTTATCGCTGGGGCGCAAACATTCCCGCGGTCTTCCGCGGTCCTTGCGGTTCGGGGGTGCGCTCAGGTCCGTTTCACTCCATCAACGCCGAAGCATTTTTTCTGAATACGGCTGGACTGAAGGTCGTGGAGCCGGCGACAGCTTACGACGCCAAAGGACTTATCAAGGCGGCGATTCGCGATCCTGATCCGGTTTTGTATTTTGAACACAAAAAGCTCTATCGACTACCGCGCCTGCGCGAAGAGTTGCCGGCGGACGACTACATCGTAGAGATTGGCAGGGCACGAACAGCTCGCGAAGGGCGCGACCTTTCGATCATCACTTTCGGCGCCATGGTTTTGACGGCCCTGGATGCTGCTGAAGAGCTCGAGAAGGAAGGACTGGATATCGAAGTGATCGATCTGCGCACGTTGGCGCCACTTGATAAGCCGGCAATTCTCGCGAGCGTTAAGAAGACCAGCAAGGCCATCGTATTGCACGAAGCGTCGCGCACCGGCGGCATCGGCGGCGAGATTGCGGCCACCATAGCGGAAGAAGCTTTTGAATGGCTCGACGCGCCGGTTTTGCGGGTGGCGTCTCTGGATACGCCGGTGCCTTACTCACCGACGCTGGAAGACTATTATTTGCCCCAGACGAAGGACGTGTTGGATGCGGCGAGGAAGCTCGCGGCGTATTGAGGATGTGATGCACCGTCTGAGATCTGAGATTTGAGTTCTAAGAAGGAGAGTTGAGTTATGCCAAAGTTTCTAATCGAGCGCGAGATTCCCGGCGCGGGAAACTTGTCTCCGCAAGAGTTACAAGGTGTGGCGCAAACGTCGTGCAGCGTATTGCAGAAGCTGGGCCCGCAGATTCAGTGGGTGCAAAGCTACGTAACCGGCGACAAAGTTTATTGTGTCTATATTTCGCCGAATGAAGAGATGATACGCGAGCACGCAGCCCAGGGCGGGTTTCCCGCGAATCGTATTTCAGAAATCAAGACGGTTATCGATCCGACTACTGCTGAATAACACTAGGCAGTGGGCCACTGGCTGATAGAGGCGCAGGATCTGAAGTTGGAGAATATATGAGTACAGAAGTTGTAATGCCGCAGATGGGTGAATCCATCGCCGAGGGAACGATAACGAAGTGGCTGAAGCAGGTTGGCGACCGCGTCGAGCGCGATGAACCGCTGTTCGAGATTTCTACCGACAAAGTTGACGCGGAGATTCCCTCGCCGGCGGCCGGAACTTTAACTGAGATCCGTTTCAAAGAAGGCGACACGGTTGAAATAAATACCACGGTCGCCGTGCTTGACGGCGGCGCGGCCGCGCCTGCAAAGACTGAAGTTGTTTCGGAAGCCGCGCCGGCAGTCGCAGCGCCGGCAGAACAACCGCCGGCGAAGCCTGCAGATGTTGCGCCAAAACAAGCGCAAGTCGAAGCGTCCGCGGCCACTGGCGCTGAAGTTCAACCAACCGAGAAAGCGGCGACGGCGCCCCGGTCTGAGAAGCCTGAGAAATCTTCTGCGGAAGCGAAGGAGGCTAGCGCACAACCAACCGCTCGGAAAAGTTCTTCGCCTGAGAACGGCCGCAATGCTACGGCGACTGCGGAAGAACTGCGTCGCACTAAGTCGAGTCCACTTGTTCGCCGAATTGCGGAGGAGCACGGAGTCGATATTGCCGGACTCGAAGGGACTGGCATGAGCGGGCGCGTAACCAAGAACGACATCCTCAGCTTTATTGAGTCAGGCAGTCCTGCGATTGCCGGGACGAAGGCTGGTTCGGCGGCCGCGAGGCCTGCGGCGGCGCCAGTTTCCGCGATACAAGCCTCCGTAGCGCCTGCCCTCAAACCAGCGGAAGGCGATCGGGTTGAGCAGATGTCGGTCATGCGCAAGAAAATCGCGGAACACATGGTGCAGTCGCGGCGCACCTCGGCGCACGTCACCACTGTTTACGAGATCGACATGACACGCATCGCCAAACTGCGTGAGCAGGAGAAAGACGCGTTTGCCGAACGAGTCGGCACAAAGCTCAGCTACATGCCGTTTATCTTTCAGGCAGTTAACAATGCCCTACGCAAATTCCCGATCTTCAACGCCCAGGTTAGCGGCGATCAGATCATCTACAAGCGCGACATCAATCTCGGCATGGCCGTCGCTCTCGACTGGGGCTTGATCGTTCCCGTGATCAAACGCGCCGACGACCTTTCAATTTCCGGTCTTGCACGAGTGGCAAACGATCTGGCAGAGCGCGCA
>Ga0070698_100004812_pt1 | contig 14819 bp, 10 predicted proteins | sample KBSK1502metaG_FD_65477 | JGI IMG/M metagenome (GOLD analysis project Ga0070698, IMG submission 65477) | Corn, switchgrass and miscanthus rhizosphere microbial communities from Kellogg Biological Station, Michigan, USA - KBS K1-50-2 metaG | ecosystem: Host-associated > Plants > Roots >...
CTCCTCGTTGCTGCTCCTTGAGGCCAGCCACGGACCAAGGTGAGCGTCTCGGCATCTACCTTGACCTGGGACAACGTCCAAACCTACAACTCGACTTGGATTGTTCAGAGAATGCCGAATTGAGTACGTTGCGTGCACGCATTCTTATGCACAGATCTGCATGTTCACTCGTGGTTATGAGGGAGCCATAGTTCTGCGAAATTTGGCGGCCGCGCGTTGTCATGGATGCTGGGCAACATCCTGAGACCGGAGAGCGAATCTCCGTATGCGTCTCAAAGTCAAGCGCCATCATGCGCGTGACGAGGTACGGGAGTCTCGCAGTTGCGCCGAGATCGCAGTCTCGCGCTGGGGGGCAGCGTGGGAGGCGAGCCGGGGCAACCTAGCAGGGTTGGGCCCTTTCTCAAGCAGGAGGCGCGTCGAATCGGACGGTTCGACGCCAAGCTCTTCTCTGAGCAACCGTCGAAATCGCTGGAATTGGCGACAGGCCTCCGACCAATTACCCTCGGCGAGGTGCGTCTCAATGAGGGTTCGATGGGCGGTCTCACGCAACGGTTCGACGCGGATCGCGGCGAGTGCGGCCTGGATAGCGTCGACGTGACGGCCGGATGCGCTCAGTACTCGGGCAAGGCTTTCCAGCGCGTGCAGCCGGGTCTGGCGCAGCCCTTCTCGCTCATCCTGCAGCCAGTCGTCATACCAGTCAGGCAAGAGATCGCCGGTAAGGTCGCCCAGACCCACCGAATCCAGGTCGATATTCTCGGAGGCGGCTCCCGCCTGGTTGAGCCGGCGCGCGAATGCCGCCAGGTTGCGAACATCGACCTCGATGTCGGGGCCGAGCCGGAGAAGCGATGGAGTGGCGACGATCACACGCTCGCTGGACTGGTTGACTCGCCACAGCGTGGTACGCAGGTCGGCGAGCGAACGTTCCGTCGAGTAGTCAGGCCAGAGGGTTCCGGCCACATGAAGGCGGCCAACCGGACCACCCCTGAGGGCTAGCAGCGCGACCAAGCGCTGGCCGCTAGTGGCGATCCCGAGCTCCTGACTACCAAGCCAGAGCGTGAAGCGTCCGATCAATGTGAGCCGTAACGGCACCTTCGGAGCCATGTCCCCCCCGATCGGCCAGGTTGGCAATTACGGAGGCCCGTCTCCGGGCTTGCAGCCCGCCACGGCGATCTCCGAGGCCATTTGTTCACCTGCCAACCTGACCAGGCCTCTAACCGGCAGTCTTATACGGGCGCAGAGGAAGTCAACCCACACCCATACAGGAATTTCATCCCCTGCGCGTCACTGTGCCGTCACCGCCGTCGTTGGTTCCTTGTGCCTGCATCATTTCCAGCCAGTTCCGCACTACGCGACAGGCCTCATCGGCCGAGGTCGTGACGACTATCGGCCGCTCGCCATGTCCTGGGGCAATTTCAACGACACGGGCCCTGAGATGAGGGGGGGATCCGGGCTCAAGCCAGGCACGGACCACCAGTGATCTGACATCCCCGCTGCCCGGGACGGCCCCAGGTCCGGTGGGGCTCACGGGGCCGCTGGCCATCCGCGTCTCCAGGCAATCATGGATACAACCCCATCATGGACGTGACCTTACCGCGCCGAGGCACCCAGGTCGGCCAGCAACGAGCCAGGCCCTTCGCCAGGTGCGATGAACATGAGGTGGTGGTTCGCCGCTTGCGGCTCCGAACGTTGACCCACATGCCGCCAGCTTTACCGCAGGGCGTCACGTCCCCATTACGGTGGCATCACCACGGCGGCATCACCCAGCCTCGTCGTCCAGCACCGGACCGGAGCCGCGCGCGACCTTCATTGCACGTTCTCCGCGCCCTTGCGTGACTCTGCGCGGCCTTCGCAAGCCTGTCAGCCCGACGCGATGTCATGTCCGCATCTGGATGGTGACGGCCTGGTGACGGGTGATTGCATACGGTGCCCGAAGGAGGCGAATCGTGAGGCGTCTTGATCGTGGTGACATCTCTCCCGTTGCGGGTTACCTGACCGCTGAGGCTGGCTGGGCTGATGCCCTGGGGCCTGAAGACCTCCCCGGCGTCCTGCGGTCCGCGATGCGCGAGGAGTATGCGGACGCCAGCGACGCGGAGATGGCCGAGGCCCTTGAGAACGTCCTAGACGCCTTGAGTCCGGCGGAGGCGTTCAACTTTGGGTCGGCGCTGAGCCAGATCGGGAAAAGCGCAAGTAAGCTGGCGGCTGATCCGACATTCCAGCAGGTCGTGCGGACGGCGGCGCCGCTGGCCGGTGGTGCGCTGGGGACATTCATCGGCGGACCAATTGGCACTGCTCTGGGCAGCCAGCTCGGCAATCTCGCCGTGCGTGCCCTGCCCGCCCCAGCGGCGCCGCCTGCGCCGCGTGTGGCGCCTGCGCCGGCAGCCCTCCCAGCACCACCGCCCGCTCCGGCACCGCCGCCCGCTCCGGCGCCATCACCCGAGCCGCGCCCCGCGGCTCCGGCGCCCGTTGTCCCGGCGCCGGTACCCAGTGCGGCGGCGGCGCCAGCGGCCATCACCCCGGTCCCCACGGCGGTCCAGTCAGTTGCAGCCCAGCCGGTACCGAGTGCTGCTCCGGCGCCTTCTCCTGCTGGCGTCCTGGCTGCACCTGGTCCGGCATCTTCTGTGGCTGGAGGCTCGGCCGCCGCTGCACAGGGTCTTGTGCTCACCCAGCAGTCCGATGTGCTGCGGGGCCTGCTGGCGACGGCCCTTGGCAAGCACGGCTGTCAACGTGCCAGCGGTATCCCTGTCGCGCAACTGCTGGCGCTGCTCAGCAGGGTCTTCGAGCAGGCGGCGGCCGATGCAGATGCACTGATGTATCTCGGCCAGCAGGCGGACGTGTCGGAGGGCGTTCCTGAGAGCGCACCGGCCGACTCAGTCAGGTCGTTGTACGGCGATCTGATCGGCGCCGACAACCTTGAGCTCGCCGAGGCCGCCTGGGAAGGGCTGGGCTGATGAACGCAACAGAGCTAGATGAGGTCCAGGCCCTGCTCGAGCATGTCCTGCCCGACCCGGGCGGTTACGCCCAGCGGCTGGCCATGCAAGCTATGACGCGGTGGGGGCAGTCCGCCGGGTCTTATGCGAGCGCCTTCGATCCTGCTGCCACGGCACGGGACGTCACGGTAAGCGACATCGTGGTGGCACCCGATCAGGAGCCTGCAGATGAACCGGCAATCGACACGAACATGCTGCTTGCGGCAGCCCTCGGCGCATGTGAGTGCTGGGGATTGCGGGCCGACTGCAGGATGTGCCGGGGCCAGGGCTCTGCCGGCTGGACGCACCCCGACCCCGAACTATTCGACGACTTTGTCGGGCCCGCTATCGCGAAGATGTCCCGCACCTCGGCCGGCGGTCACAAACAACACGGCAGCGTGAAAGCCGAGGACAGCGACACCCATCAAACCGCACAGGGAGAGAACCCATGAGTGAGGCAACCATCGAGGCGGCACTGGAATCCGAGGCCTTCGAAAGCGCAGGCGAGGCCGCCTACGAAGGAGAAGCGGCAGGCGAGGCCGCCTACGAAGGAGAAGCGGCAGGCGAGGCCGCCTACGAAGGCTACGGCGCCGGCCCGCGTGAGCGGCAGCGGCGGATCATGCTCGCGCGGCAGCGGCAGGAGATGCTCGCGCGGCAGCGGCAGGCGCAACTGCGCCCACAGCCAGCGCGGAGGCCCGCCATCACAGCTCCAAGCCAGGCCGTGCGGGCGGTCCGTTCTGAGGTCCGTTCTCTGGATCTTCAGACGAAGGTGGCGCTCGACTCCCTCGGCAGCCGCCTTGACGAGGCGTACCGTGTGGCGTACCGGAACGCGTGGGCCGCGGAGGCCAGTGCCGCCGCATCGCAGGTCCTGGACTCGTTCGAGAATGGCCTCGAGCCCCATGACTGGGCGCGGGCTGCTATCCGCGGCCTCCCGACTCTGCTGATCACACCCGGGAAGCCGAGGAGGCCCGGATTCGAAGGGATTCTGTACGACCCGCGCGTCGCTGGCGGCGCGCTGCTCGCCGGTATCTGGGCAATCGGCCACTTCAGAAGTGCATCTCAGGGTGTGGCTGACATCGTCATTAATCCCATACCCCCGGCCCAACTTCAAGCTGGTAGTCCTGGCGGCAAGCTGACGGGGTACGCGGTTGACAAGAATGGCAATCCCATCACCCGCACCACCATTTCCATCAGCTGGAGTTCTCAAGACCAGAACATCCTGCAAGTCGCTACGGACGGGACCTTCAACGCGCTGAATGCGGGTCCCACGCTGATCATCGCGACCGGTGGCGGATTCACCAAGAGGGAGCCGGTGACGGTAACTCCAGCAGCAGCGCCGCCAGCAGCTCCACCAGCAGCAGCGCCGCCGGCAGCTCCACCAGCAGCAGCGCCGCCGGCAGCTCCACCAGCAGCAGCGCCGCCAGCAGCTCCACCACCAGGTTTGTAAACTGCCGGGTTGTCGTGGACCCGGCCCTGTGGGAGTTGCTGCGGGCCGAGGCGGGAACCGACGGCGACCGGGTGCTCGAGGCGGTCATCCGGCTCGCCCGGCCGGGGATCGAAATCCCCGATGTGCGGATCGTCTCCCGCTTCGGCACGATAGCGACCTGCCGGATCCGGGCACGGGACGTGATCGCAGTACGGGCGCGGCAAGATGTCATCAGCATCAAGGCGGCGCGCGGTCTCAGTCCTGGATTCGAGCCCGCCGTCGCCTCGCTGGACCTGGCCGGCCCGGATGAGCCGGGCCTGCGCCCGACTGACGTCCGGCGCGGCCCGGCACTCGGGTTGACCGGGGCGGGCGTGGTGGTGGCCGCCGTCGATTGGGGTGTGGACGTGGATTCGGCCGCGTTCCGCTGGCCTGACGATCCAGAAGCGATCCCTGGTGACCATGAACCCGGGGCCACCCGGTTCCTGTCGTTCTGGGATCAGCGGGACCAGGCATCAGGTCCGCGCCCCGACCCATACGGGTACGGCACTGTGCACAGCAGGGAGGAGATCGACCGCGCGCTGCAAGATCCGCGGCCTTACCAACGGCTGGGATACCATCCCGCCATCGCCGACCCACGCGGCCGGGGGACGCACGGCACCCGCACCATGGACATCGCGGCAGGTAGTGGCTGCGCCGGCGGCCCAGTCGGCGTTGCGCCGGACGCGGACCTGATCTTCGTCCACCTGGCCGACCGCAACACCGGCGGGCTGGCCAACTTCGGCGACTCGGTCCGGCTCCTCGAGGCGGTCGACTTCATCTCGCGCACGGCGGGGTCACAGCCATGCGCGATCAACATCAGCGCTGGCCGCATATGCGGGCCAAAGAATGGCACGACCCTTGTCGAACTCGCATTCGACGAGTTGCTCGCCGCCGCACCGGGGCGGTTCATCGCCAATAGCGGCGGCAACTACTTCCGTTGGTGCGCGCACTCCTGCGGCACCATCGCACCGGGGGAGACACGTTCGCTCACCTTCGTCACTGACCCCGCGGACATCACCGTCAATGAACTCGAGATCTGGTACGACGGTGCGGACGAGTTCGCCGCTCGCATCGATCCACCTGGTTACGCCGGAGGCCGTCCGGTGCTCCTCGGAGAGCGTTCTGACCTTCTCATCGGCGGCCGGGTCATCGGCCGGGTGTATCACCGCAAACAGGACCCCAACAACGGGAACAACCACATCGTCGCGTACCTCGACCCGGTCGGCCGTGCAGGGAACTGGACGGTCACTCTCGAAGCCCGGCGGGTCAGCGGCGGCTGGTTCCATGCCTGGATTGAGCGTGACGACTCCTGCCCGGGCTGCCAGGCAAGGTTCGCGCCTGACGACAGCAGCCCGGCCACCACGATCGGCTCCATCGCCAGCAGCCATCTTCCCCTCGTCGTCGGTGCCTATGACGGCCACAACCCGGCCCGCCCGGTCGCGGCTTTCAGCAGCGCCGGTCCCTGCACGGACGGCCGTGGCAAGCCCGATCTTGTCGCCCCAGGCGTGGACGTGCTCGCCGCCCGGTCGGCTCCGGTCGGCGCCATCCACAACCCCGGTCTCCTCGTGCGCGGGAACGGCACCAGTTTTGCGACGCCGCATGTGACCGGCGCGGTGGCCTTGTGCCTAGAGGCGGCGGGCAACCGGATCAGCGCCGATGAGATCCGCGCACTCGTGCTGGGCAGCTGCGATCCGGCGCCGGATGCCGACCCAGAATGCCGCCTCGGCCACGGATACCTGAACATCCCGCGCCTGGTTGCCGACGTGCAGCAGGCCCTAGCAGCGCCGGCCGACGCGCCGGGCGCAAAGGAGTCAACCATGGCAACCGAGGACACCATTGTGCTGCTCGCTGCCGCCCCCGCCACCGCATACCGGGAATACCTCTACCGCCCGGGCGGACAGCTGGCCCGTTGGATTGACGACCGGTTCGAGCTCGTGGCGAGGCCGGGCCAGCGCATCGACCGAGCGCCGCGGGAAGGCGACATACTGCTCGAAGTCAGCCTCGGCCGCATCACCCCGGGCCGGTGCTTCACCCTTGAGGCAGGTGACCCGCAGCTCGTGGCCTCGCCTTCGAGACTGCCCCCCGGCCAGCTGCTGCTGCGGCCGCGAGAGCGCGTGGAAATGTCCGAACCCCTGCCGGTCGAGCCGATGCTTGGAGCCGGAGACCTAGGCCTCGCTTTCCCGGTCGGCCAGGATCTGCCGGAGAACCGTCTGACCGCGGCCGGTGAGGCTGCGATCGCCGAGGCGGCCGGGGAGGCGGCGACGGCCGGCGAAGTGGCGACGGTGGGCGAGGTAGTGACAGCTGGGGAGGCGGCAACGGCCGGCGAAGCCGCAGGTCGCGGCGCACCGGATGCGGGCCCCGCCGAGCAGGAGTCGCAAGGCGAGGACTACGGGGCAAACGAGCTCGAGCTCGACCTCCAGGGCCCGGCTCGGGTGGCCGCCGGACAACTGGTAGTCGATCACGTGCCGTTGCTGCGCTCACATGACGGGACGCCGCCGGACATGGTGCTGACCTGGAACGCCATCCGGTCACCCGGCACCGTGGACGTCGTTGTCCACCTGCACGGATTCTCCGCCCGCGGGCGCTCGATGCAGCTAACGGAGGACATGGTCCCGGTGAGTGGTCTCGACTTCGCGGACCCGGCGAACCGCTCCTCCGTAGGCCGGACGAGCCCGAGCCTCTTGGTGCTGCCCCGGGGCAACTACTTCGGCGGGCGATCAGGCCGGGGGTACAACTTCCCCGCGCTGCATCCACCCGGAGCGCTGAGCGCACTCGTGGACGACGCGCTCGCCCGATTCGGCGCGCAGACCGGCGTGCACCCCACCCTGGGCCGGCTCATCCTGACCGCCCACTCTGGCGGTGGCGCATCGCTGATGCGGATCCTGCGCTATGCGGACCCCGACGAGGTGCACACGTTCGACGCGCTCTACACCGACCCATTGCCCCTGATCACATGGGCGCAGCATCGGATAGCCCAGGGCAGCGGCGCCATGCGCGTCCTGTACCGGCCTGGGGAAGGGACCGCGCGGCAGAGCCTGGCCGTCGCGTCAGCCATGCACCACGCTCTGGCGGCCGCCGGTTCGGATCCGAACCCCCGATGGCGGGTCGAGAGCACCCGGGTCCCGCACATGGACATCCCGGCGCGGTTCGGCTGGCGGCTGCTTGCTGACGTCGCGGCCGACCTTCCCGGCGCGGGCCACACTCCTGCCGTGCACAGCCACCCGGACGAAGCATTCGAGAGCCTCGGCGAGGGTGAGCAGGCTGACACCGCCCGCGAACTCCAGGCAGAGGCGGCGCGCGAAGACTGCGAGGCAGCCGAGGATTGTGAAGTGCTGGAGGAACTCGAGGCGGAAGACATCCGCGAGAGCGACAGCGCTGAGGCGGAGTTCCTCGCCTTGGGCGCTATGCAGTCGGCGCACGAACCGCTCACGACGATGCAGCTACGCCATGCCTGGGCGGAGTACCTGTGCGCTGAAGGCGCCATGGTGACAATCCCGCTGCTCAGCAACCACACCCCAGTAAACCCGCTCGCGGTCGACGCCTTTACTGCCCTTGCCGAGGCACTGAGGACCACGGGCTATCAGGCGGGCCGGACCTGGGTGTATAACTGCCGCAACATCGAGCAGACTGATCCCGGGCATCCCCCCCGGGCGTCGCTGCACTCCTACGGGCTGGCGGTGGACATCGACCCGCGGTGGAACCCGCACCGTCATAACGTCAGCGGGCCGATCCGCTTCTCCGCCGAGCAGTCCCAGGCCGAGCGGCAGCAGGAGGTCGCCGCCGGAATTGCCGGGACGGTGTTCACGCCCCAGCAGGTCGCGGCTGTCGAGGCCATCCGCACCATCGACGGGCTGCAGGTCTTCGGGTGGGGAGGCCGCTGGCGCTCGTCACACGATGCGATGCACTTCGAGGTCCGGCTCACGCCGGCCGAACTCCAGCGCGGCATTGCACCTCGGTCTGGGCCAGCACACGAGGCGGAAGCCGACCGCGAGCAGGAGACGTGCACTGCCTGGGAGGTGGACGAACCCGACGAGGGCTCCGCCTGGGAGGACGTCGAAAGCCGGCCGCGCTGGGATCTCTACGATCAGCTGCCGCAGGGCTGGGGCGAGGGGGAGGCCAGCAATGACTGATGTCACGGTCGCCGAGAGGACGGACCTGGAGTGGACAGGTGAGCAGGCCGACAGGGCGGTGCCGCAGGTCGTTGACCATCCCTGCAGGCACTACGGGCCGGATGCACTGACCTGGAGCGAACATCCCGAGCTGGAACCCTTCATCCGCGCCACCTACGAGGCGCATGTCGCCCGGTCGTGCCGCAGGCGCGCGTTCCAGCCGTCGGTGCCCCAGGCGGACCTTGCAGAGGTGGCAAAGGACAAATACCTGCGCCGCGATGCCGCGCCACTCGCGACACGCATGCTCGATGACGCTCGGGAAGCCCTCCACCATGCACAGGCGGCAGGCGACCAGGAAGCCCTTGCCACCCGCTCGTTCGGCATCTCCAGCGCATACCGGTCCGCGTTGCGCCAGTACCACCTGTGGAACGACCGATTCGCTGGCTATCTGACCGACACCATCGAGCAGCGCGCGACCAAGCCCGGCGGGCCTTTGGGGCAGGAGGCGGCTCAATGGCTTGCAGGCTGGATCGGCACCTGGCTGGCTGCCCCGGGATTTTCCAACCACAACAACGGCCGGGCAATCGACCTGTTCTGCCGCCTGACCAGTGGCCGGGTGCTCAGTGCCAACCGGTCGGACATTCCCCGCTGGCACACCACCTGGCTGCACCAATGGCTCGTCGCTAACGCTGCGCACTACGACTTCCAGCCCTACCGGACGGAGCCGTGGCACTGGGAGCACCGCCCGGGATCGGCGTCCGCCGCACTCGCTGCTGCGCCGCAGCACGTCGTACACGAGGCTGTTGACGCGCCTCCCGGCGACGCTGGCGCAGAAGCGGTGTCCGGAGGGCTGGGACCTGCCGCCTACTGGCGGGGGCAACTGCGGTTCGGGCTCGCCGGTAACACCGCCGAGCCCCTCATCGACGGGCCGGCCGCCTTCCGGGCCATGCAGCACGCCATTGAGTCAGCCGACGGCCGCGGCCATTTCATTTACATGCTCGCCTGGTGGATGGACCCGTGGGTGAATCTCACGGGTCCAGGCACTGCCCTGCTCGATCTGTTCGCGCGGGCCGGCGAGCGCGGCGTCCAGGTCCGGGTGCTGCTGTGGGACGCACCCCGCCTAATCTTCGGTGAGCACTCCAAGCTCCATGACGCGGCGGTGGATGCGATCAACCGGCTGCCCAACTGCCATGCACAGCAGGACGACCCCCACACCCTGGCAAAGAGCCACCACCAGAAGCTGCTCGTCGTCCAAGGCCGGAATGGGCTCGTCGCGATGTGCGGCGGCGCGGACATCAACGCCGACCGCGTCCACGACCTGCCCCCGCCATCCGGCTCCTACCGGGCCGATCGGCCGGCCATCGGCTGGACTGGATCAAGCGGCGGCTCGGGCGGCAGCGGACCGGCGGGCAGCGGCAACCCACTTCACGACGTACATGCCCGGCTCACCGGTCCAACCGCCTTGCCACTGTTGCGTGCCTTCCTCCGCCGCTGGTGGGCGCGCTCCGGTGACCGGGATATCGACCGGCGGTCACCGCTGCGGGGAACCTACTCCCAGCCCCTGCCCGCACCCACAGGCGGCCAGTTCGTGCGCATCGGTGAGACCTTCAACGGCGTGCTGCGCCTGCCCAGAGGCGAGGTGCACAGCCGCCAGGTGACCGTGCAGGATATCTGGCTGCGCTCGATCCTTGGTGCCCGCCGCTTCATCTACTTGGAGGAGCAGTACCTGCTGAGCGACTGCGCCGCCGCGGCGATCAGGGCCGTGCTGCCCAGACTGGAACACGTCACCATCCTCATCCCACCGTCGGAAATCACCGACGTGCCCGGCGTGTGGGCCCGGCGCAGGGCCTTCGTCAACGGCATCACAGCGGGCAACCCGGACGCGGGCAAGCTGCACATCTACACGCGAACGGCTGGTCAGCAGCAGCCCTGCATCCGGGCTAACGCGCCGCACTTGTACGTGCACGCGAAGATGGCTGTGATCGATGACGAGCTCATGCTCATCGGCTCGGCGAACTGCAATAACCGGGGCTGGGAGACCGACAGCGAACTCGTCGCCGCCTCCTTCGAGGACGCAGGGGGCATGGCATCCACAGCAGGCCGACTACGCGCAGTACTGTGGGCACACCACCTTGGCGTTCCTAGTTCCGCGGTGGCCGACCCGGTGCGCTCGCGCGAACTCTGGGACACCGCGAGCACTCGGCATGTCTGCCGATACGACCCCGGCGGCGGCCGTGACGCGTTCGGGTCCAATCGCCCCGACAGGCTCGCGGACCCCTCCGACCGTCAGCCAGGCGACCCGTGCCAGACGCTGCTGCCGACACCGCACTCCGCCGGACGGATATAAGGAATGCTGGTCCGGTCAAGACCGACGAACGTCGCAGTCGCTATGAATACCGCATCAAGCCTTCATACCAGGCTGCAACCAAGCCCTCCGAATCGTCCCTGATAACTCCACAGCCCTATCCGCGTCCTGGCCCAGCTCGAGCCAGGTGGAGGCTGAGGCCGTTAAGCAGCAGCGGCGTGTTTATGAATTCGTTATGCGGTAAACCCAGTTGAGGATCCAGCTGCAGGTTGTCGCCGTGAAAAAGTCTAGGCTCTCATTGGCATTTATAGTGGGTTCCACACATGGCTCCACCCGCGTCCCGGCAGTCTGCTTTGCGCTCAGAACGACTTTCGGTGCGGCATTGACGTCCCGAGGCCAGCGGGCTAGCGTACCGATTAGTCGGGTAGGTATACGCGCCTGGTTCTTGCAGGACACGCCAACGGATCGGCAAACAAAGCGGGGCGCCGGCGCCGCAGCGCATGGATCGCCGCATGGGTGCATAGGTATGCGGGACACCCACCGCACAGAAACATCCTCAATTGCCGCCCTGCGTGCCATCGCACGCTCATGCCGCTGTTGGCGTTCGGGGCGGGTGTGTTTCTCCGACGCTCGACCCTCTGATGGGAGCGCGCTCCTGAGTTTGGAGGGCGGTAGTCGAAGGAAGCACGCTTGGCTTCTTCGCTCAGCCCTTTGTCTCGCTGACGACGAACGCTGACTCGAGGCGGAGGCCGGCGGCGTGGTAGGTGTAGAAGCCGCCCGCGCTGCAGTTGCCCGCCGGCGGGCATGACACCGAGTTGACTATGGCGAACCCGGCGGTGTTGAGGGCGCCCGACCCGGGGACCTCCTCGGCCTTCCCCCAGGTCCCCTTCACCTCGCTGACCACGAACGCCTGAACGGTGACGGGGGTGCTGAAGTAGGACCCGCCGGCGCCGCAGTTGCCCGCTGACCCGCACGACGCCGAGAAGAGGTCGGCGAACCCGCCCTGGTTGAGGGTGCCCGAGCCGGGGATCTCCTGCGCTGTCTCCCAGGCGCCCTTGACCTCGGTGACGACGAATACCTGCTGGTGGCCCGGCTTGTTGAAGTAGGACCCGCCGGCGCTGCAGTTGCCCGCCGACGGACACGAGACTGACGTGGTATGGGCGTCGCCGCCTTTGTTGAGGGCCGCCGTCCCGGGTACCTCCTCCGCCTTCTCCCAAATCCCCTTCACCTCGCTGACCACGAACGCCTCGGAATGGAAAAACGTGCCGACGCGGCCCTGGTAGTCGCCGCCGGCGCCGCAGTCGCCCGCCCGCGCGCACGACACCGAGGTGACCTCAGCGAACCCGCCCTGGTTGAGGGCCGCCAGGCCCGGGACCTCCTCGGCCTTCCGCCAGGTCCCCGTCACCTCGCTTACGACGAACGCCTGGCTATTCCCGGAGCTGTCTGTATAGATTCCGCCGGCGCTGCAGTTGCCCGCCGACGCGCATGACACCGAGGTGACCACGGCAGCCCCGCCCTGGTTGAGGACCGCCAGGCCCGGGACCTCCTCGGCCTTCCGCCAGGTCCCCTTGACCTCGTGCACGACGAACGCCTGGCCATGGCCCGAGCCGTCGGTGTAGATTCCGCCGGCGCTGCAGTTGCCCGCCGACCCGCACGACACCGACCTGATCGCGGCACTCCTGCCCTGGTTGAGAGCCGCCAGGCCGGGCACCGCCTCGGCCTTCCCCCAGGTCCCCTTCACCTCGCTGACCACGAACGCCTGCTGGCTGTGGCGATTGGGGAAGTACGACCCGCTCGCGGCGCAGTTGCCCGCCGACCCGCACGACACCGACTCAAGGGTGGCGTTCCTGCCCTGGCTGAGGGCCGCCAGGCCGGGCACCGCCTCGGCCTTCCCCCAGGCCCCCTTCGCCTCGCTGACCACGAACGCCTGGTTATGAAGGGACGCGGTCGAGTAAAACCCGACTGCGGCGCAGTTGCCCGCCGACCCGCACGACACCGAGGTGATCTGGGCGAACCCGCCCTGGTTCAAGGCCGCCAGGCCGGGAACCTTCTCCGCTTTCCCCCAGGTACCGCCCGAGGCGGCCAGGCGGGCAACGGCGGCCGCGTGGGCTCCGGCAGCCCTCGCGCCGGCAGCGTTAAGAAATGCCAAACAAAGGACGGTCGCAGCGCCCGCGGCGGCCATTGTGCTTCGCCTCATCGACCACGCTCGCTGATCTGGCCGCGGCATGATTTCCGCTGATGACAGCACCCTAGACGCGGAATTGCAGATAAGTCCAGGTATAGCCGGTTCCTCAGGGCTGGCACTGGCCGGTACGCGCCGCCTTCATCTCGTCCCCGTGGGTTGCCACAGAGCGCAACCGCCGGAACATAGCCCCCTCACCAGGCGTAACTTGACGACCTCGGACGCACCCCCTGGAATCCGTGCCGGCTGCGAGCGCACAAGCGACCAACCGCATCGGCCATCGGCCGCCAGCTGAGCGCACCCCAGCGACATCCAGCATCGCCGCCCGTCCGCGCAGTTCTTGCACGAGGTCCGGGGCCGATCGACAACAGCGCAAGCACAGCGTTCGGCCACCCCGAGTGTGCCTCAGGCCAACGACCGAGAGGGATACCGAGTCTGCAGGGCCCGGCCCGCGCGAGCATCCGCTCATGCCGCGCCTGGCGCGTTCACCGGCTTCGTGGTGGCCTGAAGCGGGCGCAGTGTCAGGTGATGATGAACTTCACAGACCTTGCGTCCGTCCCGTCCGGTCATCCAGCACTGTTCACCGATCGGCTACGGCTGGCCGTGGCTGCCTACCTGGCCCGGTTCAAGGGCTCCTCCCGTGAGCACACCGAATCCGACCTGCGCTGCTTCCTTGCCTGGTGCGCCGGGCGGGGCCTGGATCCGCTGGCCGCACGCCGCCCGCATCTGGAGTTGTACATCCGGTGGATGCAGGAGATCCGCCTGCTCAAGCCCTCGACCGTCTCGCGGCGCCTCTCGGTGGCAGCCGGGTTCTACCGAACCTGCGTCATCGACGGCGTACTGGAACACTCACCCGCTGAGCATGTCCGCCGGCCGGCGGTGCCCGCGGAATCACCAACGCTCGGGTTCACCCACCTGCAGTTCGAGGCCTTGCTGACCGCAGCCCGCGAGTCATCGAACGTGTGTGACTTCGCGCTGGTGGCCATGCTCGGGCTGCTCGGCTTGCGGATCTTTGAGGCCACCGGTGCGGACATCGCTGACCTGGGCGACGAGCACGGCCACCGTGTGCTGCGCGTGTGCGGCAAGGGCACCAAGGTCGTCTTGGTCCCGCTGCCACCAGCGGTCGGGCGGGCCATCGACCGGGCCATCGGCGGCCGCGATCATGGGGCGATCCTGCTCAACACCCGCGGCACCCGGATGGACCGCCACGCCGCCGCCCGCCGCCTGCGCAGCCTTACAGAAACCGCCGGAGTCCGGATTACCAGGCCGCACCCTCACATGCTTCGGCACACCTTCGTCACGACCATGCAAGTGAGCGGAGTTGACCTGCGGGATGTCCAGATCGCGGCACGCCACGCCGACCGACGCACCACGATGCGTTACGACCGGGCCCGCAAGAATCTCGACCGCCACCCCCAACCACATCCTGGCCGCCTACATGGCCTCAGGCACCTGACCCCGGCATCTCCCGCGACCCAGGCCCCGGGGAGACGCACGGCATTGCCTGTTGACTGAACTACGGGACGTCTTCCCAGCTCACGGCGTCAACTGGCGACACGTGGATGCGCCAAGACAGAGGAGGAAACGCTCCATTAGCGAGTTGTGTCCCGTACTGCCGACGCGCGACCACTGCGGAGAGCGGACATACCGTGTTCAACACGGCAACTCGCCTCTCCTCGTTGCTGCTCCTTGAGGCCAGCCACGGACCAAGGTGAGCGTCTCGGCATCTACCTTGACCTGGGACAACGTCCAAACCTACAACTCGACTTGGATTGTTCAGAGAATGCCGAAT
>Ga0070698_100004814_pt1 | contig 14815 bp, 11 predicted proteins | sample KBSK1502metaG_FD_65477 | JGI IMG/M metagenome (GOLD analysis project Ga0070698, IMG submission 65477) | Corn, switchgrass and miscanthus rhizosphere microbial communities from Kellogg Biological Station, Michigan, USA - KBS K1-50-2 metaG | ecosystem: Host-associated > Plants > Roots >...
CGGCGAGGTAGGTCTTGCCGGTGCCGGCGGGGCCGATCGCGAACGTCACGGTGGAGCTCCTCATCGCGTCGACGAACCGCTTCTGCCCGACCGTCTTCGGCGCCACCGACGTGCCCCGCGCCGTGAGCAGCGTGTCGCCCAGAACCTCGCTGGGCCTCAACGAAGCGGCCCCGCCGCCTCCCGTCTCGCCGACGTCGCCCTTGATCAGCTCGATCGTCTGCCCGACCGAGGAGTCGGAGAGCTGGTGCCCCTTCTCGAGGAGCGCCAGCAGCTCTTCGAACAGCCGCGCCAGCTGCTCGGCCTCGCGTTCCGGCCCGGTGATCGTGATCTCGTTGCCTCGCACGAGGATGTCGGAGGAGAACGCGGCTTCGATGAGCTTCAGGAAGACGTCCTGCTGACCCAGGAGGGCCACCATCGACTGATGACCGGGGACGAGGATCTTCACTTGGGTGGTGGCGGCTGCCACGTGTCGCGCTCCCGGGGGTTGACCCCGTTCCTCCTGTTGTCGAGAACGGGACCCGTCGGGTCCCGTGGCAGCATCCTATCTCGTTCCTTGGCGCGCTACCCCGGTGGCCACGCCATCGGCCTGCCGCCGAGCAGGTGGAAATGCAGGTGGAAAACGCTCTGACCGGCGTCGGGGCCTACATTCGTCACGAGCCGCCATCCCGACTCGTCGATCCCCTCGGCGTGGGCGAGCTGCGTCGCCGCCTGCGCGACGTCGGCCAACATGCCGCCGTGCCGCTCTTCGATCTCCGCGATCGACCGCACGTGCTCCTTGGGGATGATCAGGATGTGCGTGGGTGCCTGAGGGTTGGTGTCGCGGAACGCGACCAGTCGCTCCGACTCCCGCACGATGTCGGCGGGGATCTCGCGCGCCGCGATCTTGCAGAAGATGCAGGAGCCGTTCGTCACGGTTCCGGAGCCTACCGCTGTTTCAGGAGCGGAACTCGGGCCGTCGAAGTTCGCGCGGTGCCGCGCCGTTCTCGCCCGAGGGCTCGTCTCGGAGCTCGGCGAGCCGCTGCAGCAACGAGCGTTCCTCTTTGGACAGATCGCGAGGCGTGACGATGTGCAGGGTGACGAAGAGGTCGCCTCGTCCCCGCCGCTGCAGATGCGGTACGCCTTTCCCCTTCACCCGGAGGACCGTCCCCGACTCCGTCCCGGCTTCGATCCCGAGTCGCTCCGGCCCGTCGAGGGTCTCGATCTCGATGTCGCCGCCCAGCGTGGCCTGCGTGATCGTGACGTCCAGGACGCCGTAGAGGTCCTGGCCCTGTCGTTCGAACGCATCCGAGCGCTCGACCTCCACGCCGACGATCAGATCACCGGGAGGGCCGCCCGCCAGACCCGCATTGCCTTGCCCCGCCACGCGAAGATCCATCCCCTCGAGGACGCCGGCGGGGACGTCGAACGCGACCGTGCCGGGGGCGCGCACGCGGCCCTCTCCGACGCAGTTCTCGCATCGATCCGGGATCTCCTCGCCCGTACCTCCGCAGGTCAGGCACGGCGTCGCCGTCATCACGGTGCCGAAGATGCTCCTGCGCACGCTCTGGACCTCACCCGTCCCACCGCAGCTCCGGCAGGTGATCGGCGACGTGCCCGGCTCTGCGCCGATCCCGGCGCAGCGCGGGCACGTCGCCAACCGATCGATCTCCATCTCCTGTTGGGCACCGAAGACCGACTCGCGGAACGAGAGACGAACGCGAGTGCGGAGGTCCTCGCCTCGGCGGATCCTCGATCGCGGACCTCGCGTCCGGACCCCGAACCCGCCGCCGAAGAACACGTCGAACAGGTCCTGGATGTCGGTGAACGGCGCCCCCTGCGGCCCCGCGGAGCCGAACTCGTCGTAGCGTCGTCGCTTCGCCGGATCGGAGAGGATCTCGTAGGCACCCGTGATCTCCTTGAACCGCTCCTGATCGGCCGGGTCGGCGTTCACGTCGGGGTGCAGCGTCCGCGCGAGCTTGCGGTAGGCGGCCTTGATCTCGGTCGGCTCCGCATCGCGCGGGATGCCGAGGATCTCGTACAGGTCGCGGATCGCCGCCATCGCTCTATGCCTCGTGCTCGGTGGCGATCTCCGAGAGGCGCTTCGCCACGGCGCGGACGGACGCCATCGCCGACAGGTAATCCATCCGGGTCGGTCCCACCACGCCGATCGTCCCGACCGTCGCGTCGCCGGCCTTGAACGGCGCGGTCACGATCGACGCCTCCCACTCGCCGGTCGTGGGGTGCTCGGCGCCGATCGTGACCCACACGTCCTCACGATCGGCGGTCACGTCCTGCAGGACCTGGAGCATCTCCTGTTCGCGTTCGAGGGTCTCGAAGAGGCGGCGGAGCGTCTGCCGGCGCCAGGCCTGCGCCTCGTCCGTGAGGTTCGAGACGCCGCCGATGACCACGTGCGCGGCACCTTCTCCCTGCGTCGCGGTGCGGAGCGTCTCCGCGACGTGCAGGAGCAGATCGTGGTCGGACGTGGGCGCTTCGGCGGCCAGCTTCAACAGGCTCGCCTGCGCGTGGAGATAGGTCAGTCCCCGAAGCGACTGCAGTCGTTCCTCGACCGATCGGAGCGCCTCCGCGTCCACCCCTTCTGGACGGTCGATCACGCGCTTGTCGACGCGCCCGTGCTGCCCGACGGCGAGGATCATCACCGTGGGGCCCATGTCGATCAGCTCGAGACGGACGACCGGCTCCTCGGCCGCCCCCGGCGGGACCGCGAGACCGGCGTACTGCGTCAGCCGACTGAGCAGCTGCACGGACCCTTTGAGGACCTCCTCGAGGTCGAGGATGGCCTCGGCGAAGTACCCGGCGATCGCCCGGCGGTGCGTGTCTCGGAGGCGGAAGCCGTGGGGCTGGGTGTCCACGTAGTGGCGGTATCCCGTGTCCGTGGGGATACGTCCGGCGCTCGTATGCGGGTGGGTGAGGAACCCCATCTCCTCGAGCGCGGCGAGCTCGTGGCGGATCGTGGCGCTCGACACGCCGAGGCCGGAGCTTTCGGCGATCGTCTCCGAGCCGACGGGCTCCCCGGACCGGACGTACTCCTCGACCACCGCGTTCAGGACCGCGGCTTTCCGGGTACCGAGCTCGGGGCGTTGCTCCACCATGCCCTCATGCTACTGGCACTCTCGGGCGCCGAGTGCTAGGCGGTTCCCGCCGATCGCGCGCTCAGCACTGCACCTTCGCCAGCGCATCCAGGAGCTGGTCCGTGGCGGCGACCGTGTCACCGCCGCCGCGTGCGACCTCCTGGTAGGTGCGGATCGCCTTCACGATGCCGACCACGGCGTCGGCGCTGTCCCGGTCTCCCTGCGAGCGAAGGGCGCCGGCGTCCTTCTGCAAGGCGTCGGCTGCCCTGCCGAGGGCGTCTTCCCGCAGCAGCTGCACGTCCACCAGATCCCGGCAGACCTTCCTGAGCGGAGCGAGGTTCGACGACGGGGACGGGGTCGGGCTGGGGACGGCGTCGTCGCCCGCGAGCGTGAGCGCGAGGGCGGCGACGGCGCCGATCGCGATGATGGCGCCCAGCAGGAGCGGGAGTGGCACGCCCACGCGCGAGATCCCGCGGCGATTCCGCCCATGCGGGGTCCCGCAGTTCGGACACGTCCATGCGCGCGTGCCGGGCCTCGTGTGGTACCGCTCGCCGCACACCGTGCACCGAACGAAGCCCCATGTGGCGGCGCAGACGATGCATCGATAGCCGTCGGCGTCGGGATCGATCTCCTGGCGCGTCTGGCACTGAGGACAGGTGACCTCCGCCATGGGCCGGCTCATGCTACCCGTCGGCGTTCGCGCGACCTGAGAAGGAACAGGCGCGCGCCGACCGCCAACGCGATCACGGCCGAGATCCCGAGGAGCGTTGCGGCAAGACCCATCTGGCTGCGGAACCCCGGCGGCGGCGGATCACAGAGGCTCCGGAGCGTCGTGTCCAGCTTCCCCTCGATCCCCTGCTCCTTGCCCGAGAGGTTCTGCAGCTCGAACGGATCCGCCTTCAGGTCGTACAGCTCTCGTTCCCCCGTGTCGTAGGACGCGAACAGGTAGCGCTCGGTCCGCACGGCGCAGTACGTGGGGATCGGGTTCGCTCCGCGGAGGTGCTCGATCAGGAGCGCGCGGCGCCACGTCTCCGCCGTTCCCGTGAGCAACGGAACCAGGCTCCTCCCCTCCGCGCCGGGAAGGTTCACGCCCGCCACGTCCGCGATCGTCGGCGCCAGATCGATGTTGGCGACGAGATGATCGTCGGTCCGCGTCCCCCGGCCGACGATCGCGTCGCCGCGAACGACCAGCGGGACCCGGATCGCCTCCTCGTAGGGGACCTCCTTCTTGAGCCATCGGTGCTCGCCCCAGAGCAGCCCGTTGTCCGAGGTGAAGATCACGAGCGCGTTGTCGAGACGCCCTGTCTCCTCCAGGGCGTCGAGCAAGCGACCGACCGCTCGGTCGACCGCCTGCAGCGACCGGTACTGGTTGCGCCGCAAGACCTCGAGGTTCTCGGTCCGCAGGCGGCCGATCGGGTGGAGCGCTTGGATGTGCATCGGCTTGTCGGACCGATCCGGCTCATCGAACGAGGGAGGCCGCCACACGGGCAGATCGTCGAAGCCCCCCTCGTCCGCCGGGGCCGGCGTCGCGGGCGCATGGGGCGCCGCCGGGGCGAAGAGGGCGAACAGCGGGCCCTCCGTTCGTCGGATGAATCCCTCCGTGTGGGCCGCCAAGACGTCGGTCGAGTAGTCCTGGGGCTCGACCCCGCGGCGATGCACGTTCCCGTCGACCGTGAGGCCGTAATCGTAGAACTGCGAGTGCACGAAGGCGACCCATCGATCCCAGCCGGGCGGGACGTAGCCGGCGAGCGCGTCGTGCTGATACGAGTCGAGGTACTTCCCGAAGAAGCCGGTGGCGTAGCCGGCATCGTGCAGCTCCGTCGCGATCGTCGTCGAGTCCTTGAACGACTTGAAACCGCCGTGCGGAAGCCCTTGGCGGTACACCCCTGTCGTGTGCGGATACTCGCCGGTCAGGATCGACGCGCGGCTCGGGCAGCAGAGCGAGCTCGTCGTGAACGACTCCGAGAAGTTGACGCCACGATCCACGAGGGACCGCTGCACCTCGGGCATCGACCACAGGGTGTCCCATCGCTGGTCGTCCGTGACGATCAACAGGATCGACGGCCGGTCGGTCGGCTCAGCCTGCGCCATCGCCGGCGCGGCGAGGCACACGGAGACGGCGAGCATGGCGAGACAGGCCGAGGCGAGACGAGCGGCCTTGCGTGCGAGATGGAACTTGCTGAAGCTGGACATCGCGCGCGAGCGTAACCCCATCCCGGTGCGCGGCAAGGAAACGGATCGCCCGAGACAACCGTTCCGGGCTCCCACGCGTCCTACGATCGGTGACGTCGATCAAGCCCGGGCCAAGATCCAGAGCCAAGATCCAGAGAGGGATGCACGACTGGACGAAGCCGAGATCCGCGGGTTCCTCTCGCGCGACTACCCGCGCCTGGTGAACGCCGTGGCCCTTGCGTCCGGGAGCTACCCCGCCGCCGAGGACGCCGTGCAGGAGGCACTGGTTCGAGCATGGATACGATCCGAACGAGGCGAACAGGTGGAGTCGCTGCCCGCGTGGGTGGCAGCCGTGGCGCTCAATCTCACGCGGAGCGGGTGGCGCCGGGCGATGGCCGAACGGCGAGCCCGGCGGCGGTTCCCCGAGCGATCCGTGTCGGCTGCCACGCCGAGCGAGGAGCACATCGACGTCGCGAAGGCGCTCGAGGCGCTCCCCCGACGGCAACGAGAGGTGGCCGTCCTTCGCTATCTCCTCGAGATGAGCACCGCCGAGGTCGCGAGGACGCTCGGGATCACCGAAGGCACCGTGAAGAGCTCGCTCGCGCGAGCGAGAGCACATCTGGCGGAGGCGCTCCAAGTGCATGACACAGAGGTGACGAACGATGTCGAAGGTCGATGACGAGCTGACGCGCCGGCTCCACCGAGCCGAGCGGCCTGTGGACACGGACGCCCTGTTCGAAGGGTTGGAGCGCCGGCGCTCGCACCGCGAACGCGCCCGTCGTGCGCAGACGGCGTTGCTGGCATTCGCGGTGCTCGCCGCCACGGTCGGTGGGTTCTCGATCCTGGCCGGACTGTTCGATCCGGACCGAGTGGGGATGGTTGCTACAACGCCATTCGGCGCGACCGGGGCGGTCGTGGTGTGTGGCGATTCCAACGGCGAACACCTCTGCCGGATCGACAGCCAAGCGCTCGCGCGCGGTGCCACTTCCGAGGATCTCGTTCGCCTCACGGATACCCAGGACGAGATCGTCTCGATGCCAGCGGTTTCGTTCGATGGGACGACCGTCGTCTTCGATCGTTACGACCCGCACTTCGATACCACAGGACTCTGGGTGATCGGGACCGACGGGTCCGACGAGCGGCTCCTCGCGGGCGGCGGCATCACGAACGCAAGCTGGAGCCCGACGGGGCTGCTCGTCGCCGTCGCGGGAAACGGGTCGCAGCGCGGAGATCCGGCGGCCCTCTCGATCCTCGACCCCCGAGGGCGTCCGGATCATCGGGTGGCCACGATCCCACTTCCCGGCCTCGTCTTCCCGTCGACGCCTCGGTTCTCGCCGGATGGGGGGAAGATCCTCTTCGCCGCGGGAACCGATCCGAACTCCACCGCGTTGGACATCTACGCGATCGATGCGGACGGCTCTCATCTGAGGAACCTGACCGACTCTCCCCGCTCCGAGTGGACGCCGGCCTGGTCGCCCGATGGCCAACGCATCGTGTTCGGCTTCGCCACGGGGAGCGGCGAGGAGCTCTTCATCTGCTCGGTCGAGTGCTCGAACCCTCTCCGACTCGAGGATCCGTCCGAAGATCCCATCTACGGAGGCCTCCCCGTCTGGTCCCCCGACGGCGAGTGGATCGCCTTCCAGATGCTCGAGGACGATCAGGATGCTGCGATCCATCTCGCGAAGTTGGACGGTACCGAGGTCCGAGTGCTCGCGAGCCCTGCATCGCAGCTCGCATGGATCCCCAGCGTCGAGGCGAACTCACCGCAGCCGCCACCCACGTCAGAACCCTCAGTATCCGCAGGTCCCAACGCTGAAGGAGCGAACATCGGTCTCAGCTTCAATCTCTGCAACGTCAAACGGCTTTCCGGGATCGACTTCCTCGGTGACGGCACGATAGGAACCGCGTGGACAGGCAACAAGACGACCTCTGAAGGAGCCTGTTCAGGGACCGACGACGATCGATACGGCGTCGCCGTCGACTTCACCGGAGACGGGGTAGCCGACAGCTGGTCCGGCGAAACCATCGAGCACTGTACGGACTGCGAGCCTTTCAAGGCCGTAGACCTGAACGGTGACGGCGGCGAAGACTTGATCGTCACGTTGTCCTACTTCTCGATCATGCAGTACGGGCTCTACACGGTGATGCCGGTCGACGGCGAACCCTCCGTAGTCCCCTTCCGGACTGGCGCACCCGGACATCCGCAACACGGCCTCGACGTCGGTGCGCCGTTCACCTTCTGGGTGGGTGGAGATGCTGGATCCGCCGATTGGTTCTACTGCGAGCGATTGCCCGAGTTCTGGCTCACGGGTTCGGAATCGCCGATCGACGGTGGACCACATACAGCAACCACCGTCAACGAGACGCACGTTTCTCTGGGGACGGACGGAGTTGCGCACATCCTTGACGCGAAGACGCGAACGGTCCCGCCGGAAGACCTCGTCTATCTGCAGTACGCGACCGCGAAGCCGGACTGCGGGCTCGGAGTCGACATGTGGCGGCTGCCCCCCGAGGCAAACGGCTAGTTGGCGGTCAAGCCGAGGACGAGCTCGTTCAGAAGCAGCATGCCGCGTTCGGTCGGGATCAGGTTGCCATCGTCATCCAAGAGGAGACCGCTCTCCAGGTAGGGGTCGGCGCGGCCATCTTCGACCCAGCTCGCCGGGATGCCCTGGAGGATCCGGAGCCGGAGGAACACCTCCTCGAGGTAGGCGTCGGCGGGTTCGAGCTCCTCGGACCCACCGACTGGAAGCTCGCCGCGCTCGACCATCGAGAGGTACTCCTCGGGCGGCCGGACATTCCACCAACGTCGGCCGTCGCGATACGCGTGCGCGCCTGCGCCGAGCCCGACGTAGGGCCGCCGCTCCCAGTACCCGAGGTTGTGGCGGCATTCGTACCCGGGCTTGGCCCAGTTGGAGACCTCGTAGTGGCCGTAGCCGGCATCGCCGAGCAAGCCGCACGCCGTTTCGAACATCTCTGCCTGGAGGTCGGGGTCGGGCGCCGGCGTGTCGCCTCGCGACACCTGGCGGCCGAGCGCGGTCGCCGGTTCGATCGTGAGCGCGTACGCGCTCACGTGCTCCGGCGACAGCCCGATCGCTTCCTCGAGCGTCCGCTCCCACGACTCCACGGTCTCCCCCGCGGCGCCGTAGATCAGGTCGAGGTTCACGTTGTCGTACCCAACAGCGCGCGCGGCTCGGAACGCCTTCACCACCGACTCCGGCTGGTGCACACGCTCCAACGCGGCGAGTACCGAGCGGTCGAACGACTGCGCCCCCATCGACAGACGGCTGTAGCCCGCTTCCCGCAGCCCGGCGAGCTTCGGCTCGTCCACCGTGTCGGGGTTCGCTTCGATCGTGACCTCCGCATCCGTGGTCACGGCGTACGACGCTCGCAGGCGCACGAGGAGCGCCTTCAGATCCGCCACCTCGAGCGTGGTCGGCGTCCCGCCGCCAAGGAACACGCTCACGATCTCCTCGCCCTCCCACGCGGGCGCGGCGAGCTCCGCCTCCCGCAGCAGGGCCGCCACGTATCGAGACGCGAGGTGATCCAACCCGGCGTACGCGTTGAAGTCGCAGTACCCGCAACGCGTCAGACAGAACGGCACGTGCACGTAGATGCCGGCGGCATCGAGAAGCCCCCTCACTTCTTCTTCGCCCCCTCGTCCGCGCGGAGCGCGGCGATGAACGCCTCCTGGGGTACGTCGACGCGGCCGACCTTCCGCAGCCGCGCCTTCCCCTTCTTCTGCTCTTCCAAGAGCTTCCGCTTGCGCGTGATGTCGCCGCCGTAGCACTTCGCGAGAACGTCCTTGCGCTTCGCCTTCACGGTCTCCCGCGCGATGATCTTCGAGCCGATGGCCGCCTGGATCGCGACGTCGAACAGCTGTCTCGGGATCAGCTCGCGGAGCCGCTCCGTCATCTTCTTCCCGTACGGATACGCCTTCGACCGGTGCACGATCGTGCTGAAGGCGTCGACGGGCTCACCGTGCAGGAGCACGTCGACGCGCACGACGTCGGACTCCTGATACCCCCAGGGCTCGTAGTCGAGCGACGCGTAACCGCGCGTGCTCGACTTCAGCTGGTCGAAGAAGTCGAAGACGATCTCGGCGAGCGGCAGCATGTAGTGGACCTCGGCCCGCTCCGGGGTGAGGAACGTCGTGTTCACCAGCTCGCCCCGGCGCGACTGGCAGAGGTCGAGCACCGCGCCGAGGTACTCCTTCGGCGTGATGACGGTGGCGAACACGATCGGCTCCTCGACGCGGTCGTACGTGCCCGGCAGGGGCATCTCCGCCGGGTTGTGCACGACGATCGTCTCCTCGCCCCGGATGACATGGAACTCGACGTTGGGGGCCGTCGCGATCAGCTCCAGATCGAACTCCCGCTCGAGCCGCTCCTTCACGATGTCCATGTGGAGCAGTCCGAGGAAGCCGGCGCGGAAGCCGAACCCGAGCGCCTGGGACGTTTCGGGCTCGTAGCTGAGGGCCGAGTCCGAGAGCTTCAACCGGTCGAGCGACTCGCGGAGCTCCGAGTAGTCGCCGCCCTCGTTCGGGAACAGGCCCGACCACACCATCGGCTTGGGCTCCCGGTACCCCGGGAGCGGCTCCGTGGCGGCATGCTTGCCGGCGAGGGTGATGGTGTCGCCCACCTTCGCCTGATGGACATCCTTCAGACCGGTGACGAGATAGCCGACCTCGCCCGGGCCGAGCACGTCGACCGGCAGCGGCTCGGGGGCCATCACCCCTGCCTCCTCGGCGTCGGACTCGACCCCGGTCGCCATCAGGAAGATCCTGGCGCGGCTCGGCAGCTCGCCGTCCTTCACCCGGACGGACGCGATCACCCCGCGATAGGGGTCGAACATCGAGTCGAAGACCAGCGCGCGGAGCGGCGCCTCGGGATCGCCGACCGGCGCGGGCACGTGTTCGATCACCGACTTCAGCAGCTGCTCGACCCCCTCCCCGGTCTTCGCCGAGATCCGGAGGATGTCGTCGGGATCCCGGTCGAGGAGATCGGCCAGCTCCTTCGCCCGTTGGTCCGGCTCGGCGGCGGGGAGGTCGATCTTGTTCAGCGCCGGCACGATCGTGAGGCCGGCGTCTCGCGCGAGGTGGAAGTTCGCGAGCGTCTGTGCCTCCAGACCTTGCGCGGCGTCGACGAGCAGCACCGCGCCCTCGCATGCCTCGAGCGAGCGTGAGACCTCGTAGGTGAAATCGACGTGGCCGGGCGTGTCGATCAGGTTCAGCTCGTAGCCCTCGTGCGTCAGCCGGACGGCCTGCGCCTTGATCGTGATCCCGCGCTCCCGTTCCAGATCCATCCGGTCGAGGTACTGGGCGCGCATGTCACGGTCCGCGACGGCGTGGGTCAGCTCCAGGAGGCGGTCGGCCAGGGTCGACTTCCCGTGGTCGATGTGCGCCACGATGCAGAAGTTCCGGATGTGAGAGACGTCCACGAGGGCTCCCATGGTGAGGCCTCTCATGCTACGAGGGGGTACGTGTGGCCGGATGAAGAAGAACCCGCTGGTAGACTGCGCGGTTCATGGCCAACATCAAGTCTCAGATCAAGAGGAACCGCCAGAACGAGAAGCGTTCGGAGCGGAACAAGACCGTCCGAACGGCGCTCAAGACCTCTACGAAGAAGGTCCGGACCGCGATCGGGGCAGGCGACGCGGAGGCGGCGACGGCCCAGCAGCGCGAGGCCGCGCGAGCGCTCGACAAGGCGGTCGCCAAGGGCATCGTCCACAAGCGGACCGCCGCTCGGCGCAAGAGCCGGCTCGCGAAAGCGGCGAGCTCGGTCGCCTCGTCCGAGTAGCACGAGAACTCCTTCCACGCGTCCCTAGACTCGCTCCGCGATGCCCGCCGACGCTTCCGATCGATCGATGGAGCCGTACTACGAGCGCCGTGCGGCCGAGTACGACGATTGGTACCTGGGCACCGGGCTGTTCGCGGACCGAGAGCGTCCCGAGTGGACGGATGAGCTTCGGGCCGTCGAGGAACTGATCTCCTCGCTCCCTCCGGCCCGGACCCTGGACGTCGCATGCGGGACCGGTTTCATCACGCGGCACGTCCCCGGTCGCGTGGTCGCGACCGATGCCAGTGCGGCGATGCTGGGCGAGTCCCGCGCTCGGCACGATCACCCGCTCGTCCGGGCGGACGCGTTCGCGTTGCCCTTCCGCGACGACAGCTTCGACCGGGTCTTCACCGGCCACTTCTACGGACATCTGCATCCCGAGCAGCGAGCTCGGTTCCTGGCGGAGAGTCGTCGGATCGCGCCGGCGCTCGTGGTCTTCGACGCGAAGATCCACGACGACGTCGAGCCCGAGCAGACCCAGGAGCGCGTCCTGAACGACGGATCGTCGCATCACGTGTTCAAGCGCTACTTCACGGCGTCGCAGCTCTCCGACGAGCTTGGCGGCGGCCGCGTGCTGTTCGAGGGCCGATGGTTCGTGATCGTGTCGTCGAACCGCTAGCCGGCGATCGTCGTCACGAGGGTCGGCATCACCACGTCGCCGGTCGCGCCCGACTTGAGCGCTCGATCGGCCTCCGTGATCCGGTCGTGCAGCGACACGAGCTGGGCCATCGAGAAGTTCTTCGCCTGCTGCTGATAGCGGCGAGCCTGCCAGTCGAACCTGAGGCCGGCCTCCTTCGCCACCTGGGCGGGAGGCATCCGGTCCGGGAGCGATCGCACCTTCAGGAGATCACGGAGACGGGCGGCGATCCCCCCGAGGACCATCAGGGCGTCGTCGCCACCCTCCTCGATCGCCCGGAGCGAACGGATCGCGCCGGGGAGGTCCTTTCCGAACGCCCGGTCGCAGAGGTCCCACGTCTTCTGCTCGCCGAGCCCGCGGAACTGCTGGGCGACCTCGCGGGCTCCGACGCGTTGCCCGGCGAACACGTCCTGGAGCTGGCCGAGCGCCGCCACCAGCTGACCGGGCTCCGGACCGAGCGTCTCGACGAGCGCACGGGCGCCCGGGATCGCGAGATCGAGGCCGTGGTCCTTCGCCTTGGCGACGAGCCAGGGCTCCAGCTCCTTCTTCGCGATATCGACCTTGCGAACCTCGCCGACCGGCTCGACGAGCTTCTGGAGACCCGCGGGGACCTTCCCCCGCTCGGCCACGATGCAGGAAAGGACCAAGGTGGCGTCGGGGTCGGGTGCCTCGAGATATCGGGCGATCTCCTCCAGGGTCTCCTTCCGGAGCGATCGGGCATCGTTCACGAGGAGTGCTCGAGGCTCACCGAACAGCGACGGCGTGGCGAGCCCCTGGAGCTCTCCGCCCTCCCACTCGCCCGCATCGACCTCGGCCGCCTTGGTCGCACCGAGGAGCGCGAGGGCCGCCTCTCGAAGCAGGTAGGCGTCTTCGCCCCACAGGAGCGTCACGGGAGGGCGGCGGCCGGCCATCGCTCGGACTCTATCGTCGGCGTCGGACCCACGAAGCTGATCGTGATCGTGCCGGCCCGGTCGGTCCGCCAGACCTCCGCGCCGCTCGCGACGAGGGCGTCCAAGGTCGCGGGGACGGGATGGCCGTAGTCGTTCTCCCCGACCGAGACCACCGCCACCCCGGCGCTCACGGCATCGAAGAACTCCGGGATCGAGGTGCCCGCGCCGTGGTGAGGGACCTTCAGCACATCCGCGTGGAGATCGACGCCGGACTCGAGGAGGACTTCCTGGGCCGGCTCCTCGGGCTCGCTGGCGATCAACACGATGTGTCCCCGGTAGGTCGCGCGGACGACGATCGCGTCGTTGTTGGTATCCGACTCGGTCCCCACCCAGCACCGATCCGGCGACAGGATGTCGAGCCGGAGCGACCCGAGCCAGAAGGTGTCCCCCGCCCGCGGGTTCCGGACCTCGACGTGCTCGTCGGCGATCGCGCCGTCGAGATCGGCCTGGATCGCCGAAGCCTCCGGGCACCCGGGTTGCAGGAGGAGCCCGACCGGGACGCGGGTGAGCACCGCCGGCAGTCCCACGATGTGATCGGCGTGCGGATGACTGGCGACGACGACATCGAGGCGCTTCACGCCCACCGCCGCGAGCTCTCGCGCGACCTGCTCCTCATCCGGCCCCCCGTCGAACAGGACCGAGGCGCCCTCGGGCGTCGTGAGCAGCGCCGCGTCTCCCTGGCCGACGTCGAAGAAGCGCACCATCAGTCCGGACGGCGGCCCGCTCGTGAGCGCCGACGCCCAGACCACGAGCGGGAGGGCGGCGACCGCGACCGCGGTCGCCGCCCTCGGCGGTCGCCACCGCGTTCGGATCCAGACGACGAGCGCGATCACGACGACGGTGCCGACGATCAGGACGAACGGACCGCCGTCCGCGGTGAGGTAGCCGACCGGCGCCTTCCCCAGTCGGTCCGCGATCAGCTCGAGCCCTCGCATCGGGACCCGTGCGAGCGCGCCGATCGCCATCCCGATCGGGAGCCACACGAGCCCCAGCCCGGATGCCAGCACGCCGAGGAGCAAGGCGGGCGCCACCAGCGGGAACGCCAGGAGGTTCGCCGGGAGCGTCACGAGCGGCACCTCGCCGAAATGGGTGAGGAGGATCGGCGTGACGCCCAGTTGGGCGGCCATCGAGGCTCCCGCGGCGATCGCGAGCGGCTTCGGAGCGACGCGCTGACACCAGGCGGCCAGCTGGGAGGCGACCGAGACCATCCCGGCGGTCGCGGCGACGGAGAGCTGGAACCCCACCGACCAGATCAGCCACGGATCGAGCACGAGGAGCGCAAGCACCGCCGCCGAGAGGATCGAGGCGATCGCGCGAGGTCTTCCCATCAAGACCCCGATCAGCGCAAGACCGGCCATCACGCCGGCGCGAAGGACCGACGGCTCCGCGCCCGTGAGGACCGTGAAGAACGCCACGGCGCCGAAGCCCACGAGGAACCGCGGCCAGCGCGAGAGCCGGAGCAGCGCGACGGCGGCGAGCACCGGTGCCAGGATCATCGCCACGTTCTCGCCAGACACGACGAGCAGGTGGCTGAGACCGGCGGCTCGGAAGTCCCGCTCCATCCCCGGCTCCAGCTCGGAGTCGTCGCCGAGCACGAGGCCGAGGAGCAGCCCCGCCTCCCGGGACGGGAAGACTCGCGTGATGGAACGGCCCACTGCGCCCCTCGTGGCCTGGGTCGCGCGCACGAAGAGGCTCGCGGACCCTCCGGACCGCCTGAACGACGACAGCTGCAGCTGAGCCGGGATGCCCTTGTGCCGGAGAGCCTGGGCGAAACCGGGGTCGTCGGGGACCCGCAGGACCCCCTCCAGCTCCACTCGATCGCCGCGGCGCGCATCTGGGATCGGACCGTCGCCGCTCGCCCAGATCGCCGACCGCAACGTGGCCGCGCCGCCCCGCCACTCGACGGTTCGCACGTAGACCTCGGCGGACCACCCGAACGTGGAGGCCCCGGGGTCCGTCTTCAGCGTCCCCTCGAGCGTCACACGCTCGGGCGCGAGGCGTGCCAGGAAGGCCGTGTCCAGACCGCGGTCGCGGAAACCGGCCCATCCGACGCCGAGCGCCAGGATCCCGGCGATCGCGAAGACGGCGGCGCCGAGGGGTGCGCGGACATCGGTTCGCGTGGGGGCGATCGCCGCGACGGGAGCCGGGTCCGCA
>Ga0070698_100004815_pt1 | contig 14815 bp, 16 predicted proteins | sample KBSK1502metaG_FD_65477 | JGI IMG/M metagenome (GOLD analysis project Ga0070698, IMG submission 65477) | Corn, switchgrass and miscanthus rhizosphere microbial communities from Kellogg Biological Station, Michigan, USA - KBS K1-50-2 metaG | ecosystem: Host-associated > Plants > Roots >...
GTCGATGTGGGACACCACTCGGTTCGTCCCGGGCTGGACCCGCACGAGCCCCTTGTTCCCGGTGACCCAGACCGTTCCGGCAGCGACCTCCAACTCCTGGGGGCCGAAGCCGGCGCCCAGTGGGATGGTCGTGAGCTCGAGGCTCGCCACGTCGATCCGATCCACCGCGTCGAGGAATTCGCTGACGGCCCAGAGCGAGTCGAACGCGATCTCCAGATCCTGCGGGAAGTCGACCCGGATCGTCTCCCGCGGCTCGAGCTTCGTCGGGGACGATGAAGCGGATAGTGGTGGAGGCGTGACGGCGCCCGACGACCCGGTCGCGACATCGGAGCCGCCGTCACAGGTGGTGCTCATCAGCGCGATGGAGACGAGCATGACCGTTGCTGCGCTCGACCCACCGAGATGCCGGCCGTTCATGGGCGACCTCCCCTTCCTTCGATCGCGCACATGAACGAGCGGATGGGCCGACCCGCTTAGCTCGATCGGCCTCATCCGATCTCTCGCGGGGAGCTAAGCGCTCGGCGGCCCTCGTTCGTTACGTCCGGTGCAGCGTGACCTGCGCTCAGAACCGGCCGTTCGTCTGGACCAAGATGGGCGGGTGGCGTTCGCGGAGAGCTTCGACGACTTCTTCGAGTTCGAGCACGAACGGCTTCTCGGGGCGCTGTATCTCATCACGGGCAACCTTCAGGAGGCAGAGGACCTGATGCAGGATGCGTTCGTCAAGATGCTCCAACGGTGGGATCTGGTGCGATCGCTCAACGATCCGACGGGCTATCTCTATCGCACGGCGATGAACACCTTCCGGACGAGGTACCGGCGCGCCCGGATGGCCGTCCGGAGGGTGGCGATGGTCGCGCGCGACGAGCGAGATCCGTACGACGAGGTCGAGACCCGGGAGGACGTGCGCCGAGCGCTCGCGTCGCTCACGCCTCGCCAGCGCGCGGCGATCGTCCTCACGGAGCTGCTCGGCTACCCGCCGGCCGAGGCCGCCAGAGCGCTCGGGATCAGACCGTCGACGGTTCGAGCATTGACGACACAGGCTCGGGCGAAGCTCAGGGGAGATGCGGGAGGTTCCGATGGGTGACCTGCGGAGCGCTCTTCGGGATATCCAGAGCCAGGTTCGGGCTCGTCCTGATTCGCTCGAACGGATCCATGCCGAGTACCGACGGCAGGACCGGAGCCGTCGCTTCGCCGCCGGCACGGTCGCGTCGATCGTCGCCGCGGCCGGGATCCTCGTGGCGACCCAGCTCCTGACGTTCGGGGGGAGCGTCGTGCCGGCCGCACCACGGATCGACGAGGCGAACGTTTCCCGACTGGCTCCGGCGTGGCAACTTCGGTTCGAGGGGGCAGGCGCAAGCGCACCAGCCGTCGCGGACGGAGTCCTATACGCGTCCTCCACCGACGGGAAGCTCTTCGCGCTCGACGCCCGCACGGGCGAGGTTCGATGGGTCGGTATCACTCCCATCGGGTCGACGACCACGCCGGTGGTCGCCGACGGAACGGTCCTCGTGGAGGCATCCGGGGAGCTCCTGGCCTTCGACGTGGCGTGCGCCGAGGGCGGCGCGACGTGTGCGCCACGGTGGACGGCGACGACGGGCGGGGTGAACCTTGCATCCCCCACGGCGGCCGACGGGGTCGCCTACGTCGTCTCGTCTCCCGGAGGGGTCTCCGCTTTCCCGATCGCGTGCGACGACCCGTGTGAGCCCACATGGACCTCGCACCACCTGACGGGCCAGGTCGCGCATCCTCCGACCGTGGCAGACGGTGTGATCTGGGATTCCAGCCGACACACGCTGTTCGCATTCCCCGCGTCGTGCACCAGCCGATGCCCGGCTCTCGTTCGTGGCGTGCCGGACGGCGTTGATCTCTCCTCCGGGCCGACGCTCGCGGCAGGAGTGCTCTACGTCGGAGCGGCCGACGGGCGGCTGTATGCGCTGCCGGCGTCCTGCGCGGTCGGGATCGGATGCAGCCCTCTTTGGCGGAGCCAACCCGCGGGCGGGGGCGTCGTCGGCGAGCCTGTCGTCGCGGGAGGTCGCGTCTTCGTGGGGTCCAATGACGGACGCCTCTACGCCTTCCCCACATCGTGCGGGTCCGCTGGGGCGACCTGCTCGCCGGAGTGGGTCGGGCGCACCGGAGGGCCCATCGGCGAGCGGCCCGTCGCGAGCGGCGCACTGGTGTATGTGTCCTCCACCGATGGCACACTCTCGGTGTTCCCGAACTCCTGCGCCACCGCGTGTCGGCCGCTCTCCGTGACAACCATCGGGGCCCTCCCGGCCTCGCCGGCCGTGTGGGCCGGTCGCGTCGTGTACACGATGTCGGCGGACGGGATCGTCACCGCATACACGGTGGGCGGCGCGTCGATCTGACGGCCACGTCGACGGGATCGTCGCGGCGCTCGAAGAGGTGCGCGAGCCCCTTCCATCGAGAAAGGCCCGGCCGAGGGTGTGCCGCCTCGCCCAGGCCTCTCCACGGCTGCTCGGTCTGTGAGGCCGTTGCGGTGGCGCGCCGACCTGTTGTCTCGGCGGATCGGGGGACCTTCGTCTCGGGTGTCGGGATCCCGACGCCTCTCGGAAGGCCGCTGCCAACCCCTCCGAGACAAGGTGTACCCGTTCAGGGTGTCGACGGGGAGAACAACCGACGAACATCTCCGCTACGGTTCTTTCGCGATGTGGTTCCGGATCGACCTGCTCGTCCGAGCGGACGCGGACGACGAAGCGCTGCACGAGGTCCAGGTCTTGGCGAACACCTACGCGATCGTGGACGTCGTGGAGGCCGCCCGAGATCCGGAGAGCGGGGACCCTCGAATCACGGCCAGGATCGACGCCCCCAGTGCCGAGGCGGCCCTCGGAGCGTTGCTCACGGTCATCGGGCAGACATCCGGTCATGCGGGGCTGGCCGAGGAGGGTTCCTTGCGCCGTGTGACGATCGAGCGCGAAGAGCCCGATCACCACGAACGCGGTTCGGCCGACGCGTAGGCAGGTCCCTCACTGCCTGCCGCGGACAGGCGCCACGCTCCCGGGACACCCTTCAGCTTTGCTCCGTCATGCGTCCGGAGTCTCGGGGTCAGCCGCCGTCCTCTGTTCGCACGAGGAGCACGTCGTCGAGCGCCGCGGACTCCTTGCCGTTCGACAGGAGGCGGTGGCTCTCGAGGATGGAGCCGGCGACGTCGACGACCTTCCTGTTCGTTCGCCGGGCCTGTTCGCGCAGCAGGTGGAAGGCCTGCTGCTCGTCGAGGGATCCGCGTTCCATCAAGATCCCCTTGGCCCGCTCGGTGATGGCGCGCCGCCCGAACGCGCCCTCGAGCGCGTGGTACTCGGCGAACCGCTGGAGCGCGATGTCCATCGCGCCCTGCATCTCATCGAGGTCGTCCGCACGCGTGATGGCGGAGAAGATCCCGAGCCGCGCCGCCTTGTCGATCAGCGCTCGGTCCGCCACGTCGAGGATCGCGATGACCGGGCACGCCGCATCGCGAACGATCGTGCGGATGAGGTCGAGGGCTTCCTCCGAGTCCTCGTCGACGATGACGAGGGCCACATCGGGCGGCCGGGAGGAGGTCGGATGATCGCCGTTCGGGCTGGGTTCGGCGCCCACGACCTCGTGCCCGAGGGAGGTGACGGTGCTCGTGACCTCGCGCCGCCGCGAGGCCGGGCCGTCCGTGATGAGGACCCGCAATTTCCTCATTCCGGGAGCAATAGTGCCTCGACGGTCGGGCGCCACGTTGTCCCTCTGCCGACCTACTTTTAAATGGTCCTCTGTTGTCCCCTATCGAAACCCCGCAGGGGTGTGCTAGCGTTCCTCCTGCGGGAACTCCAGCTCACGGTTGCCGCATCACGAACCCCAACTCCGGGTCCGAGACCACACCACCGCTTCCCATGAGGGGATCAAGCGGCCGGATCGAGGAGGTTGCGCATGCAGAACCCCATCGACGCACCGGAGCCGCATTTCGCCATCCGCGGCGACCGCCGGAACGGGGTCGACCGGCTCACGTTGGTCGGCGAGCTCGATCGTGCGAGCGTTCCCGTGCTCGAACGAGAGCTCGAACACGTCGCCCATGCCGGCGGCGCTCTCATCATCGACCTGAGGGACCTCGACACCGTGGACGAGGTGGGCGTGCTCGCGTTGGAGGCGACCGCGCAGCACGCCGGGCTGTACGGGTGGTGGTTGTTCATCGTCAACTGCCGGGGCCTCGTCCGCGACGCATTCGAGCGGGCCGGGGCCGACATGCTCCTCAGCGACACGGACGTCTCGGTGATCCTGGCCGCGGGTGACGGGGAATGGGCTCCCACGACGCTGCCACCGCTCCCCGCGGAGCGGAAGAACAGACGGCTCCGCCTCGTCAGGGATCGACCATGAGCGACTGGCGCGAGCAAGAGGTCGAGAACGAGACGAGGTCCCGCGACATCAACGAGAGGATCGACGAGTCGAACGAGTCGGAGGCGGGGACGGCGAGATCCTTCGTCTGTGAATGCAGTGACGGATCATGCACCTCGTTGATCGACCTCACCCATGTGGAGTACGAGGAGGTGCGGGCGCACGGGACCCACTTCGCCATCGCGACCGACCATGAGAGTCCCGACCTGGACCTGATGGTCTCGGAGCGGAGCGGGTTCGCGATCATCCGGAAGCTCCCTGGGCTTCCGGCACGGATCGCGAACGCGTCGGATCCTCGCAGAGCGACCGTCTGAGCCGGAGGCATCGAGCGTCCTTATCGACGCCCGATGCCCGGATGGAAGGAGCAGGAGATGAACAGGACCACGATCGTGGCCGGAGATCACAAGGGACAGGACATGCGCGGCATCGCCACGTCGATCGGCCAGCGACCCACCCTCGCCCCGTATCAGAACCGTTCGTGCGTTCGGTGCGGCGAGCACACCATCTTCGTGCTCGACGACCCCGCCGGCGGCTGGTACGCGTGCATCAAGTGTGGCCGGTACGCCTGACGGCCGGCGCCTGACGATCACAGACCGACGATCACAGACCGACGATCACAGACCGACGATCGGGCCCGGTCAGCTGACGACGAACGTGGTGTGCATCCCCTGTGCGTAGTGGCCCGGGATGTTGCAGATGATCACGTAGTTGGCGGCATCCAGGGTCACGGTGAGCGAGGGGCTGTCGCCGGGGGCGATGTCCTCGAGCTCGTCGACGAGCTCGACGCCCTCGCCGGCCTCGTCCACGTTGCCGTCCGCGTCGACGGGGAGCGCATCCTCCGCGAGATCGGTCTTGAAAACGACGAACTCGTGCGGCTGCTCAGCGTCGTTGGTGACGTCGAAGGTCACGTCGCCTGCCGGGGCGGTGGACTCGTCCAACGTGATCGAGTAGTCGGCCTCGGTCGCGCCGATCCCTCCGCCACCCCCGCAGCTTCCGACGGCGAGCGTGAGCGCGGCGGCGGCGGGTACGACGAGCAGCCTTCGCAGACGTGAAGTCACGGTGCCCTCCTTCTCTCTTTCCACCTCGGGCCACCTCGGGCGGTCGGCCCGAGGGGACAGTAGAGGTGCCAACGGGCACCGATCCGGTCATGACGCACCCGTCAGGGAACGGTCATCTCGCGGTCATCCGGCCGGCGCGGCTCTCATGACGGTTCCGTCATGAGAGCTGTCGCGCCGGCCCCGTCCGGCCTAGCATCCGATCGTGGCCCGGGTGCTGGTGGTCGACGACGAGCCGAGGATCGTCAGCTTCGTCTCCCGCGCGCTGTCGGCCGAAGGGTTCCAGGTCGACGGCGCCCACGACGGGATCCGGGCGCTCGAGCTCGCGAGCTCCGGGAGCTATGAGTTGGTCGTCCTCGATCTGCTGCTGCCGCACATGGACGGGATGTCCGTCCTGCAGGGACTGATGGAGACGCGCCCCGACCAGCGCGTCCTGGTCCTTTCGGCGCTCTCCGACGTCGAGACCAAGGTCCGATGTCTGGAGTTCGGCGCCTCCGACTATCTGTCGAAGCCGTTCTCGCTCGCCGAGCTGATCGCTCGGGTCCGAGCGCGGCTCCGACAGCCCGGCGCCGGCCCGCGCCACCAGCTCCTCCAAGGAGGGGACATGACGCTCGACCTCACCAGGCGACTGGTGGAGTTGCGCGGGAAGCGCGTGACCCTCAGCGAGCGGGAGTTCCTCCTCCTCGAGCATCTGATGCGTCAGGATGGAGAGGTCTGCAGCCGCGAGCGGCTGCTCGCCGACGTCTGGGGGTACTCGTTCGATCCGGGCAGCAACGTGGTGGACGTGTGTGTCGGTCGCCTGAGGGCGAAGCTGGGTGGGGACGTGATCGAGACGGTGCGGAATGTCGGATATCGCTTCAACGCTGCGTAGGCGCTGGGTCGAGGTCGGATGGGGCCTGTTCGCCGCGGCCAACGTGACCGTCATCTTGATGCTCAGCCAGTGGGAGACGATCCCGTTCCACTTCATCTGGGTGAGCCTGACGCTCGTCTACGGCATCCGGTTGTGGCGGCTCCGCACGACGATGTTCCTCCTGCTCGTCGTCATGGCCGTCACCGGCGCGGCGCTCGCATGGTCGATCGCGCGAGGCCACCAAGGCCCCGACGAGCTCGCCGAGGTGCCACTCATGGCGGCGATGTTCCTCGCGATGGTGTGGCACGCCGTGAGGAGGCAGGCGGCGATCGAGGAGACCGCTCGGCTCGCCGAGTCCGAGCACCGGCTCCTGTTGGGGCAGCGAGAGTTCGTGCGGGACGCGTCACACGAGCTCCGGACACCGATCACGGTCGCACGCGGTCACGCCGAACTGATCCGCGACGCGAACCTGAATGGACAGGCCGCGGAGGACGCCGAGGTGATCCTCGACGAGCTCGGGCACCTGTCGAGCCTGTCGGAACGGCTGCTGATCCTCACGACCGCCGGACACCCGGGCTTCCTGTCGATGAGCGACGTCCGCGTTGAGCCCTTCATCACAGGGTTGGTGCGGCGGTGGACGCCGACCGCCGCTCGTGATTGGCAGGTCCGGGTCATCGCACGGGGAACGATCCAGGCCGATCCCGGTCGGCTGGAGACGGCGCTCGACGGGGTGCTCGAGAACGCCGTGAAGGCGACGGATGACGGCGACACGATCCACGTCTCATGCCGGGCGGAGGGGGATGACCTGGTGATCGAAGTGACGGACGAGGGGAGAGGGATCGCCGCCGAGGACCTCCCCCGGATCTTCGATCGCTTCGCGAGGGTCGAGGCCGACCGCGCCAGGCGCAACGGCGGCACCGGGCTGGGACTGTCCATCACGAAGGCGATCGTGGAGGCGCACGGTGGCGTGATCGAAGTGGTGAGCGAGGAGGGTCGAGGCGCGACGTTCCGGATCGAGCTGAGCGGGTTCCGCTCCGCCCCGCAGCATCTGATCGGGCTCACGGCCTCCGGCGACGCCATGGCGGACGGCTAGACTCGACGCAACTCCGAAGCGCCGTCGATCCGAAGGGCCTGGCGGGATGAGAAACGGGTTGCGAGGGCTCGCGGTGTCGATGATCGCGGTGATCGCGATGACGGCGGCTCTCGAGGTCCCGGCGTCCGCGGCCACCCTGACCGTGGCCCCGGACGCGGACTCGTTCGTGCTCTCGACCGATCAGAGCGCGAACCGAGGGACATCCGCCGTTCTCAGGATCCGGAACGCCACGAAGATCACCTACCTTCGCTTCACCGTTCCCGCGCTCGCGAGCGGCGAGTCCGTCACGTCAGCCACGTTGCGCGTCTACGCCACGACGACCAGCGGCTGCACGCTCGGGGTCGAGGTCATTCGGGCTGCGAACGATTCCTGGAGCGAGAAGACGATCACGTGGGGGAACCAGCCGGGACCCACCGGGCCCGTCCTCGTCGGCGCGACATGGACGGCGCAGGGGTATCAGGACCTCAACGTCACGTCCGCCGTCACGGCGGCCGGACCGGTCAGCTTCCTGTTGCGCCACGCCGTGGGATGCAACGCCCCGGAAGTCGTCCTCAACAGCCGGGAAGCGACGACGAACAAGCCAGAGCTCGTCGTCGAGACCACGGCCGGGCCTCCTCCGCCCCCGGCCTGTTCGGACGGCATCGACAACGATTCGGACGGCTCGACCGACTACCCGGCCGATCCGGGTTGCGCGAGCGCCACGGACACCGACGAGACCGACCCGGGTCCGGCCCCCGCCTGCTCGGACGGCAACGACAACGATGGCGACGGACTGACCGACTATCCCGCCGATCCGGGGTGCGCGAGCGCCACGGATACGGACGAGACCGACCCGGTCTCCGGCGGTGGTAGCACGGTCGCCGCCGCGGGCGACATCGTGTGTGACCCTGGAGCGTCGGGGTTCTCGGGAACACAGCCCGCCATCTGCCAACACCGGGCGACGGCCGATCTGCTGAACGGAGCGGACGCCGTCCTGGCCCTCGGCGATCTCCAGTACGACAACGGGTCCCTGGCCAAGTTCCTGAGCGGCTACGACCCCTCGTGGGGACGGTATGACCCGATCACGTATCCGGCTCTAGGCAACCACGAGTACCAGGTCACCGGCGCACAGGGGTACTTCGATTACTGGGCGCAGAAGGGGCGGCCGACGGGCGCGGTCGGCGCGGGCTACTACAGCTTCAACCTCGGTACCTGGCACCTGATCGCGCTGAACTCCAACTGCTCTCCGGTCGCATGCCTCGAGGGCTCCGCGCAGAACAACTTCCTGGAGCAGGATCTCGCGACGACCCAGCCGTGCGTCCTCGCCTACTGGCACCATCCGCTGTTCAGCTCACGGACGGCCAGCGGTGGCGCGCCCCTTCCCGGCCCGAAGGCCTTCTGGGACGACCTGTACGCGGCCGGCGCGGACATCGTGTTGAACGGACACCTGCACTACTACCAGCGCTACGCGAAGCAGGATCCGGCCGGGCGGGCGGCGCAGAACGGGATCCGTGAGTTCATCGTCGGAACCGGCGGCAAGAGCCACGACGGGTTCTCGGGCACGCAAGATCCCGACCTCGAGTTCGGTCTCGTGAGCAGCTACGGTGTGTTGAAGCTGCAACTCGACGACCATTCCTATTCGTGGAAGTTCGTTGCCGTGAACGGCGCCGTGCTGGATGCGGGCGGTCCGGTCTCCTGCAACTGAGCTCCGTCGGCGGACGGCTCGTCGCCTCACTCGTAGTCCTGTTGATGGCCACGTGCCGAGCGGCATCGGATGCGCCGGCCCCGACCGTCGAACCTCCCCGGGTCCCCGAAGGCGCGGAAGTCGTCGCCGCGGCGGGCGACATCGCGTGTGAGCCGTCCGACTCCGACTTCGATGGGCACGACCCGGATCAGTGCCAAGAACGATCGACCGTCGACCTGCTGGCCGACGCCGACGCCGTCATCCCGCTCGGCGACCTCCAGTACCCCGACGGGGCGCTCAACTCGTATGAACTGGGCTACGACCCGACGTGGGGGAAGTTCGCCGACGAAAGCTACCCGGCGCCCGGGAACCACGACTACCACGTCGCCGGTGCGGCGGGGTACTTCGACTACTGGACATCGAAGAACCGGCCCACCGGTCCTGCGAGGAGTGGCTACTACAGCTGGGAGCTCGGCTCCTGGCATCTGATCGCGCTCAACTCCAACTGCGACGAGGTGGGTTGTGGCGAAGGAACACCTCAGAACGACTTCCTCGAAAAGGATCTGGCGAGTACGACCCAACGGTGCATCATCGCGTACTGGCACCACCCCTTGTTCAACTCGGGGGAACAGCACGGTGACTCGACGCCGTCGGGCGCGAAGGCGTTCTGGCAGGACCTCTCCGCCGCCGGTGCCGACATCGTGCTGAACGGCCACGAGCACAACTACCAGCGCTATGCGAAGCAGGATCTGCAGGGTCAGGCGATGTCGAACGGCATCCGCGAGTTCGTGGTGGGCACGGGAGGGAAGAGCCACTACGGGCTCCTCGATGAGAAGGATCCCAACTACGAGTCGGGGAACGCGACGGACTTCGGCGTGCTCCTGCTGTATCTCGGGGATGACGCGTACTCGTGGGAGTTCCGATCCGTGAGCGGAGCCGTCTTGGACGCGGGAGGTCCCGTGCCCTGCAACTGAGGGCCCGACGGTCCGTCTCCCACCTCATATCGGGCATGAGATGGGATCCGTTGAAGAGGGTCAGCCTCGCTCACCCATGCCGACATCGATATGGGTCGTTCGAGAGCGGTGAGACCGGCTAGATCGGGAGGGCGAGGACCTGGCGAGCCGTGAGGCGAGTGGTGGTGGGGAGGACCCGCAACCCGACCATCCCGATCCTCCCGGCGACCCAGGCGGCTTCATCCAGCGTTTCGACCGAGATGTGGCCCTCTTGCGTCTCCGACACCCGGAAGATCACTCCCGCTTGGGTCTTGTAGACGTTTCGTTCGCCTTCCACACCCCCATCCTACGCCATCGGCGCAAGTGCCGCCGAATGGGTCGCTCCCGGGGTCGGATGTGTGCTCGCCGACCGGTGGTGGCATCAGGGGATGTTGAGAGGTCTGCACCCGGGTCGACCCACCAGGTCGGCCCCTTGGGCGTGCTCCGCCGAAGTGCGAACATGCGGCCATGGCGATCGAAACGGCCGACGCGGGCGCTGGATCCGAACTCCGCGACTCGCCGACACCTCCTCGGCACCTGCTCCTCGCCAGGATCATGCTCGGCATCTTCATCGTGGGGAGCCTCGGCAGTTTCGTCATCGCGTTCTTCGATACGAAGTTGACCGGCGACCCGATCCTGAGCGCGTCGGGTGCGCTCGGCGATGTCGGCTTGTTGGTCACGTTCGCGACATTCCCGATCATCGGGTACGTCCTCGCCGTCCGGCAGCCGGAGAACTGGATCGGCTGGGTGATGCTCGGGATGGGCGTCGTCATGGGCCTCCCGTTCGCGTCCTACGGGACCTACGCGATCCACGGAGGGCCGGGGGGCCGGGAGCTGGGGCTGCTCTTCGATGCCATCGACCAGCCGATGTGGATCCCCGTCGTCGCGATCCCGGCGACCTTCCTCCTGCTCCTCTTCCCCAACGGACATCTGCCGTCGCCGCGATGGAAGTGGTTCGCCCGGATCCTCGGCGGGGGCCTGGTGTTGATCTTCCTCGTCATCCTGTTCGGCCCGGGGCCGATGGAGGGCGGCGCGCTTCCCGGGGCGCAGAACCCGCTGGGCCTGGAGTCCCTGCGTCCCTTCCTGGGGGTTGCCTTCGCCTCGATCCTCATCATCCCTATCGGGGTGGTCGGGTCATTGGTGAGTCTGGTGCAACGGTTCCGACGGTCCAGAGGCATCGAGCGACTCCAGCTCCGGTGGCTCGTCACGGCCGCGACCATCGTGGCTGCCACCTACGCGGCCGGTGTCCTGTTCTCGATCGGGGGAGAGTGGACCGGCGCATCGACGACGAACCCCGAGTGGCTCAACGTTCTCCAAACCGTGTCCGTGCTGTCGTTCGCGTTGATCCCGATCGCGATCGGCGTGTCGATCCTTCGGTATCACCTGTTCGACATCGACGTCGTGATCAACCGAGCGGTGCTCTTCGGGGCACTCGCCGTGTTCATCACCGTCGTCTACGTGGCGATCGTCGCGGGTGTGGGAGCCGTCGTCGGCGGGCAGGCGAGCCCCTTGCTGTCGGCCGCGGCCGCGGCGGTGGTCGCGCTCGCGTTCCAGCCGGCTCGACGGCGGGCGCAGCGCTTCGCCGACCGCCTCGTGTACGGGAAGCGGGCGACACCATATGAGGTGTTGTCCGAGTTCTCCGATCGGCTCGGGAACACCTACGCGAACGAGGAGCTGTTGCCGAGGATGGCGCGCGCGCTCGGGGAGGGCACCGGCGCCGCGCGGGCCGATGTGTGGATGCGTGTGGGGGACGAACTGCGACCCGAAGCCGTGTGGCCGGATGATGCGGAGACGCTCTCGTCGCGACCCGCACCTCCGGAAGGAGAGGAGGGCGTCGTCACGGCCTCCTCGATGTTCGAGCCGGTCCGCCATCACGGGGAATCGCTCGGCGCCCTGTCGATCGAGAAGCGGCCGGGAGAGTCACTGACCACGACGGAGCAGAGGCTCGTTCGCGACCTCGCCGCGCAAGCGGGGCTGGTCCTTCGGAACGTCGGTCTCACCGATGACCTGCGGGTCACGATCGAGCAGTTGCGAGCTTCACGGCAACGTCTCGTGTCCGCGCAGGACGAGGAGCGACGCAAGCTCGAGCGGAACCTCCACGACGGCGCGCAGCAGCAGCTGGTCGCGCTCGCGGTGAAGCTGCGGCTGCTCGAGCAGATCGTCGAGCGTGATCCGGCGCAGGCTCGGTCGGTGGCCGCCCAGCTCCAGGGGGACACCACGGCGGCGTTGGAAGAGCTGCGCGATCTCGCCCGCGGGATCTATCCGCCCCTGCTGGCGGACAAGGGGCTGGTGGCGGCGCTCGAGTCCCAGGCCCGCAAGTCGGTGGTGCCGGTCACGGTCGAGGGCGACGGCGTCGGGCGGTATGCGCGCGAGGCCGAGGCGGCCGTGTACTTCTCCTGCCTCGAAGCGTTGCAGAACGTCGCGAAGTACGCCTCGGCCTCGCGCGCCACGATCACGCTCTCGGACGGCAACGGCCGGCTCCGTTTCGAGGTGAGCGACGACGGTGTGGGCTTCGACGCGGCGAGCCGGTCGAACGGGAGCGGGTTACAGGGCATCGCCGACCGGCTCGCCGCGCTCGACGGCGAGATCGAGATCAGGTCGGCGCCGGGGGCGGGCACCACGGTGGCGGGGGTCTTGCCGGTGAGCGGAGACGGCGCCCAGTCGACGAGCTGAGCCGACGAGCTGTTCTCAGCCGGCGTTGCCGTGCTCGCTTCGACCGCCACCCTTGGTGCGCTGATCCCCCTTGGCCGTGCCGATGCTTCCGGCACCGGCGCCGTTCCCATGCTCGACGGTGGTGCCGTCGCTCTGTTGCGACCCGTCACCCCCCACCCGTTCGCCGCTCGGCTTCTCCTTCTTGGTCGCCATGTTCCCGGGATCGTCGGGACGACCATGCGTGCTCCTGTTCACCCCTGTGTTCTGCCCGTGATCCTTCTCGCATCTCCGTGCATGCGCCGCGTCGGCCCGAGCGCGATCACTCTCGCGGCTGCGCCGGGCGGTCGGTGCATCGCAGATCGCCGACCGTTGGGTGTCGCCGACCGTTCCGGGGATGGTGTGCTGCTCCTCGGGCCGCGGGTCGCTCGGTCGTCTGTTGACGGAGCCGACGATCGAGGGACGGCCTCCGCCACGCCCGGGGAAGAGTCCGAGCGCGTTCGGGACCGCGATCGCGATGGTGGTGAGCGCCGTGAGGATCAACATCCACGTGGCCGCTGCGACCAGGATCTGGCGCCGTCCTCGAGACCGCGCCGGCGTCCTTCTCTCGGTCCGAGGAGGAGACAGACCTCGCACGATGGTCGGAGCGACATCGGGCGAGTCCGGGATCCGGATCGTGTCTTCACGAGGTTCGGTCTGGTCATCGAGCTCGGACCGGGGCACGGCTCGTCGGACCGCGTCGCCCAGATCCGCGATGGCTTCATAGGGGTCGACGCGCTCTTCGGCGATCACGGCCGACACGCCATCGGGCCAGACGACGACCAGGGCGGCTCCGTTGGATCGTTGCTTCGCCTCGAGGGCCGCCGCGACGGAGATACCGCCGTCCAACACGACCACGGTGGGACGAGCGCCCCGGAGGACGCGCGCAAGCTCGTCGTCGTCCGAGGCGAGTCCGACGATGTCGAACCCCTCGGCTTCGAGGACGAAACGGAGGAGCCCGTCCGTCCGCTCGGCTTCGCCCAGGACGACCTGCACCCTCGGCTGGTGATCCATCTCCCGCGAGTCCCTCTATCGGGTCCTGGTCTCGCGCGTGATCGTACGCCGAGCCGATCGTGATCTCTGCCGGTCGGATGGCGGTCAGACGTCGGGCCTACAGAGCTTGTCGTGAGGAGCTAGCCGAGGAGGAACTCCACCAGCGCGGGCGCCAGGACCTCGGAGGCGGGCCCGTGGTCCTGGCCTTCGAGGGTCCGATGCCGCGCGTCGGGAAGGACGTCCGCGAGGGCTCGAACCGCGTGGCGCTGCCAATCGGGGCTGGCGCCGCCATCCATCACGAGCGTCGGGATCGCGACGGAGGCCCAGCGCCGGAGTGGCGCGGGGCTTCCGGCCATCGTGTCTCCCATGATCATCCCGTCGTAGGCCAGCGTGTGCGCGACCGCCTCCATCGAGGACCAGTAAGGCTCCTGCCGCATCCCGGCGACGACCTCTGCGGGAACGCGCACCCCCGTCGTCATGAAGAACTCGACGGCGTCGCCTCGCCGCTCGGCGGAGACGAGGTCTTCGAGTTGAGTGACGTAGTCGTCCGGCAAGAGCGGGCGGCTATCGTCGACGATGAACGGCGGCTCGTACACCACGAGCTTCGTGACTCGATCCGGATGTGTTCGAGCCGACTCGAGGGCGAGGACGGCGCCGGAGGAATGTCCGAGGACGAAGGCATGCCCGCCCGCCGCGACGATCAGGGCTTCGATGTCCTCGACCTCGCGTTCGACCGCGTACGGCGCCGTGTCTCCGCTGTCGCCCCGGCCCCGGCGGTCGTAGGCGATCACGGTGAGGTGCGGTGCGAGCTGAGCGGACAGCTGTGCAGCGGCGGAGCGATCGGCGAGCGCGCCGCCCACGAGGATGATGGGCGGTCCGTCACCCGACCGATCGAACGCGATCGTGGTGCCGTCCTTCGAGATCGCCTCTTCCACCCCGAGTCCTCCTCGACGTCGATCTGCCGGAGGCAGCCTCGCATCGTGGGAGCGTCGTGGCATCAGATGCTTCGTGACCTGCGGTTCCTTCGTCGGGGGGTCGGGGGGAAGATGTACACTCAAGGAGACGCGATCCCCATCCACGGGAGGGGAGAAGCAGGAGTCACGGAGATCG
>Ga0070698_100004817_pt1 | contig 14813 bp, 12 predicted proteins | sample KBSK1502metaG_FD_65477 | JGI IMG/M metagenome (GOLD analysis project Ga0070698, IMG submission 65477) | Corn, switchgrass and miscanthus rhizosphere microbial communities from Kellogg Biological Station, Michigan, USA - KBS K1-50-2 metaG | ecosystem: Host-associated > Plants > Roots >...
GCCGCCGGCCAGCCGTTTCGCGCCGGTGCAGCCCTGGCCTGCCGGGGGCAGCGCGAACCGTACGATGCCGGCGATCTTGGTCTTGCCGCCTGCGGTGCCGCCGTTGCCGCTGGGGCCGGTGCTGCTTCCGGCGCTGTGACTGCTGGAGCCGCTGCTGGCGGGGCTGTTGCCGCCGTTGCTGCCGCCGCCGCAACCGGCCGGTGCCATGGCCGCGAGGATGACGCAGCACGCCGCCAGCCGCGCGGCCGATGGCCGCCAGTGCAGGTTCATCGTCAACGAGGTTAGTGGTTAAGTTTTCTCCGGCCGGAACCGGACGGATGTTAACCACTAGCGGCCGGGCTGCGCCGCCTGGCGCCATGCGCTGCGGATTCGTGGTGCGCGGCGAGACAAATGGCGCGCTGCGGACGGAACGGCTGATTCAGGAGGCTCCTCGTGCGACGATGCGGAGATCAGTGACCCAGTGCGGCGTTCGTGGCGCGGCGGTTCGATGCGGCGGGCGCGAAGGAGAAATAACGTGGCAGCACAAATCCCGACCGGCGGTGTTCACCATCTCCGGCTGACCGTGACCAACCTCGACCGGAGCCGGGCGTTCTATACGGGCCTGCTCGGGTTCGACGTGGCGGTGGAATCGCCGCCCGCTGGCGACCCGTCGGCCGAGGAGGCCTACAAGATCCTCTTCGGCGGAATCGTCATGATCCGCGGCAACCTGCTGATGGGCCTGCGGCCGGTGGCGCCTGCCGGGGACCAGTTCGACGGCGACCGGGTCGGCCTCGATCACCTCAGCTTCGACGTGCCGGCCCGCGCGGACCTGGACCAGGCGGTCAGCCTGTTCGACGAGAACGGTGTGCCGCACGGGGAGATCACCGCGCTGCCTTCGTTCGGAATCTATGTCCTTCCCTTCCGCGACCCGGACAACATCCAGCTTGAGCTGACGGCACCGATCGCCTAGGTGCCCGCCTCGCCGTCGGCCTGGCGGGGCCTTGGCGGGACCGCGTGCTTGCTGGCGGGACTGCGTCCTGGCCGGCGGACCGGCGGTCCGCGGTGGCAGAGGCCCGCGTCCTTACCGGCGGGACCGGGCGGTCCGCGGCGGCGCAGACCGGTGGCCCGCGGTGGCGGATACCCCCGGACGGGGGCGGCTTTGCGCTATGGAGGTGACGATGCAGCGCCCGGCCGGGCACGCGATGCCCGTGACAGCGGGAGTGCTGGCAGCTGCGCTGGCAGTGGCCGCGTGCAGTTCGGCCGTCCCGGAGAGCGGCCAGCGGCTCGCATCCGGGACGCCAGCGTCGGCCGGGGCATCCGGCTTGCCGCCATCGGCTGGCCCGCCCGGGTCCCCCGCGGAGTCCGGGTCGCCGACAGCGACCACGTCACCCGCCGCGAAGACATCGCCAAGCCCGTCGTCCGGCCCTTCCCTGCAGGTCCCGCCCAGCCCGCCGCCGGGCTGCGATGCCAGCCGCTGGATGACCGCATCGGTGCACGTCGAGCGGGCTGTCACCTTGCCGCCGGTGCCTGTCGTTACCTCCATCAGGATGGGGACTCATCCTGACTGCGGCTACGACCGCATCGTGGTGCACCTCCGCGGGCCGGTCCCTGGCTACGACATCAAGTACGTCTCGAGGACGGCGGCTGGCCCTGCCGCACGGATGATCGCCACCCGGGGAGACCACTACCTGCTGCTCACGCTGCACCCGGCACAGGGTCACCTGCCATCCGGCGTGAGCACGATTTCGCCCGCATCGGCCGCGGTGGCCTTTCCCGTGCTCCGCGGGTACTCGGTCAGCAGCGACTTCGAGGGTGCCCTGTGCCTCGTCGTTGTCGTGGCGAAGGCCGCGGCGTTCCGGGTCGGGCGGCTCAGCGGGCGCCTCTATGTCGACGTGGCCGGCTGATGTCATCCTGCGTGGCCGGGCGCGCTGGCCTCAGGTCTGCAGGGGCATCAGCTCGCGGGCAACGTTCTTCCAGGTGACTGACGGCGCTGGCGAAGCCCGCTGGTCCGGCGGCCGCGCCCAGCCCTATCCTGATCCGGATCTTCATCTCTCCATCCGATCACGGCAAGGCCGCGGCGACACGGCCCGGCCGGCTGCCCGGCCATGGCCGCCTAGGATGCCAGCATGGTCTTCCTGACCACACCGGTCACGGTGGCGGTGCCAGCCACGAGCGCCAATCTCGGTCCCGGTTTCGACTCATTCGGCGTGGCACTCTCCGTGCACGACGAGGTCACGGCTGCGGTGGCCGGCGATTCGGTGCGAGTGGCCGTGTCCGGCGAAGGTGCCGGCGAATTGCCCGGCGATGAGCGGCATCTCGTCGCGGAGACCATGCTGATCACTTTCGGCAGGCTCGACGTCCGGCCGCCCGGCATCGAGCTGACATGCGTTAACCGAATCCCCCAGGCGCGGGGGCTTGGCTCGTCCTCTGCTGCCATCGTGGCCGGCATCCTGCTGGCCAGGCAGCTCGTCGCTGGCGGGCCCGGCAGGCTCGGCAGGGCCGCCGTGATCAGGCTTGCCGCCGAAATCGAAGGGCATCCGGACAACGTCGCACCATGCGTGCTCGGCGGCTTCAGCATCGCGTGGACCATCGATGCAGGCCCGCCAGACGACGGTGCCCATGCCGTGTCGCTTGACGATGCCAAGGGCGTGATTCCGGTGATCTTCGTGCCCGGGCAGCGGGGATACACGGCGCGCGCACGGGCGGCACTGCCGGCGAACGTGCCGCTCAGGGACGCCGCCTTCAACGCGGCCCGCACGGCGCTGCTTGTCCGTGCGCTGACCGGAACCCCTGAGCTGCTGTTCGTCGCGACCGAGGACCGGATACACCAGGGCTACCGGGCGCCCGCCATGCCGGACACCGCCAGGCTGGTTGCGGACTTGCGCGCGGCCGGGATCGCTGCGGTGGTCAGCGGATCCGGGCCGAGCGTGCTCGCCCTGGTGCCGGACAACCAGCGTCTGGTGACGGCGGCGCAACGCCATTGTCCCGATGGCTGGCTGGCGCGGCCGGTGCTGGTGGCGAGCGACGGGGCGCACGTCGTGCCGGGGCCGTCCGGACCCAGCTAACGCGGATTGCCGGGCGCCATCAATCCGCGTTTCCATGGGCTGCGGCACGCCGTCAGCCAAGCACGTCGCACAGCGTGTCCAGCGCCCCGCTGGCAGCGAGCCGGGCAGGGACACCCGCGATGGCAGGAACCGGCCCGGCGGCAGCGACCTACTTCTGGCCCGGCCGGCCCGGTGCTGCCCGGGCCGGCCAGCGGCGGCGCGGCCGTCACTGCGCCCGTTCCTCGCCGGCGTCCAGCGCAAGCAAGCCATCGCGCACGCGCCGGAGCAATTTCGGATCATTCATGACCATCGCGGGAAAGGCCGGCCGCGCGTTGCGGCCGCGCCGCGGCAGCGGACCCGGCAGGACCGCTGCGTCGTCGTCGGCTGCCGGGCGGCTGACGTGCAGTTCGCACCACACGACCTTGCCGCCGCTGCTCAGCAGAAAGTAGTTCCACTTCGCGCTCATTGAGGCGACCACAGCGAGGCCGCGCCCATCTTCGGAATCAAGGCATTGTTCCTGTAGTACTGGCGGTTTAGCCGAGTTGTCCCGCACCTCGATAACCACGCTGCGCGCGACCAGGCTAAGCCTTAAACTGATTAATCGAAAATTATCATGAACTGTCCGGCGCGGTGCGCTTAATTTCGCCATGCTGGTCGTTTTGACGGCGTTCGTCACCAGCTCCGATACGAGTAGCTCAGCCGTTCCGATCCGCTCCGGTGCGATGCGCTGTTCCTGCAGTACATAGCGGGCGAACCGGCGCGCGCGGCGGACTTCTGTGGCTAACGGGACAAGTGTCAGCTCGTGTTCGGACCGAGGCTGGTGGTCATCCTGCATGACAGAGTCAGCCCCCTTCCAGCGTAAGCGTCAGGTCGGCCTACGGGATTCGGACAGATGGCCAGCGGTCGGCGCTGGTCCTACGCTACAGGGTGCTATTCCATTGCCAGCCACTAAGCCAAGAAAAGAGGCAATGTGGCCGCTGGCGTACTTGGCTGTACGCAGCAGTGATTGACCCTCGGCACTGGCAGGCTCCGGCTAGTGCCCGAGAAAGCGGATGATCGCCGCGCTGAGCGCCCTTGCTATTCGCCGCTGAAAGCTGGCCGAGGTCAGCAGGCGCGCGTCGGTGGCGTTGCGCATGTTGCCGCACTCGATGAGGACCTTGGGGACGCGGGTGAGGTTGAGCCCGGCCAGGTCGTCCCGGTGCGCGATGCCGTGCACGCCGTCGTACGTGCTCTCCGGCATCGAGGTGCGGTGCAGGAACGCGCGCCGCACGTCCAGGCCGAGCCGCCCGGACGAGGAGATCACGTTGTCGTTCGGGCCGTCTGCGACGGGCTCGAGGATCGCGAACCCGCGGCCGGAAGCAGGCCCGCCGTCCCCGTGAATGTCGACCGCCACGTTGGCATGCCCGCGGTTGATGATCCTGGCCCGCCGGTTGACGCACGGCCCGACGCCCCGGTTGTTATTTCGCGTCATGACCACCCGCGCGCCGTCCCGGCGAAGATCAGCGCGCAGGAACCGGGCGACCCGCCAGGTGAACAGCGGCTCGGTGTAGCCGCTGTCGGTTTCGGTGCCGGTTGTATCGCAGGTTTCCCACTCCCGGCCGTTCCAGATCAGGTGGTTGAGGTAGGACGGGTCGGTGTTGTTGCGCCCGTTGTGCCCGGGATCGATGCCGATGATCTTCCCGGCGAGCGGCATGGCGGCACTGCCCTTCGCGCCTGCGGCGGGCCCCGTCGCGTTGGCCGACCGCGACGGCCGCGCCGTTGCCGGCGACTGTGCGCCCGCGGAAGACTGCGTGCCCGCCGGCGACTGTGCGGCCGCGGACGGCTGGGCGCTGGCCGACGGCCTCGCCCCGGGCGCTGCCGGCTTCGGCCCGGCGGCGGCGGGCCGCCCGGCGCTGATGCCGCACCCCGACGCGACCAGGCAGGCAGTGACAGCGGCTGCCGCCAGCGCCGGGCCAGCATGCGAGGCCCGCGAGCACCGCCAGCAGTCAGTCATGGTGCTCCTTGGCCAGCGACCGCCAACTCCAGCGCCGCCCGCCTTGCGGCGAGGCGGCAGGCTCAGCGTAGCGATAGTGCCGCGAGGGCGGCGTTGACGATGGATCCTGCGTCCAGGTCGTGCGCACGGTACAGGTCGGCGACAGCGCCGGACTGGCCGAACGTGTCCACCCCGAGGCTGACCGCGGGCACCCCGAGGGCCGATCCGAGCCAGCTCAGCGTGTGCGAGGCCGCGTCGTGCACGGTCACGATCGGCGCCCGGTCGGGGAACACCGTGCGCAGTGCTCCCGGGATGGATGGCGCCGTGGCAGTGCGTACTCCCTGCCGTAGCGTCCGCTGCCATGCACGGTAAAGCCGGTCGGCAGACGTGACGTCGACGACATGCGCGGCGATTCCCTCGTCCGCGAGTTCGGCGGCCGCGGCGAGCACCTCGGGCAGTACCGCCCCGCAGCCAGCCAGGTAGACCGACGGTGAGCCGTCGGCCGCAGCCGACGCGTCGACAAGCCGGTACCCGCCGGCCAGCACCTGGCGGCGCAGGATGGCATCGCCGAGCCGGTCCCGCGCGCGGGCGAACGGTCCCTGGTCGATGCCCCGCGTCGTAAGCCGGAAGTAATAGGAGCCGTCCTCGGCGACGGCCGTGCCTGGCGGGGCGGCGTTCGCGGCCGCGATCGACTGCAGCGCGCCGCAGATAAGCCAGTCAAGCGCGGCCGCGTACCCGGGCTCGATGAACGTGACGTTCGGCAGCTCGAGGCCGACCGACGCGGTGATGGTCGACTGGTGCGCGCCGCCCTCCGGGGCCAGCGATACCCCGGACGGCGTGCCGGCCACCACGAACCGGGCACCGGAGTACACGGAGTAGACGAAGGCGTCCAGGCCGCGCAGCACGAACGGGTCGTACACGGTGCCGACCGGCAGCAGCGGCTGCCCGGATAGGTCCCAGGCCAGCCCGAGCTGCCCGAGCAGCAGGAACAGGTTCATCTCGCTGATGCCGAGCTCGATGTGCTGCCCCTCCGGGCCCTCCGCCCACTTGAGCAGGGAATCCTCACTCCACGAGCGCCGCGCCGCCGGGCTGAACACGCCCTTCCTGTTGATGAAACCGGCCAGGTTGGTCGACGTGGCGACATCGGGCGCCGTGGTGACGAGGTACGGCGCCACGGCATCATCGCGGGACAGGTCGACCAGGATCCGGCCGAACGCCTCCTGGGTGGAGATCGGCCTGCCCGACCGCATCCCGGTGGAGTCGGGCACGGCCACGGCCGGCCGGCTGACCCGCGGCGCGGCAGCCAGGTGCTCGCGCCGGGCCGCCACCCACTGCCCGGCCCTGGTCATCGGGTCGAGCCGGTCCCACTCGGTGGCCGCGGTCAGGCCGAGCCGTTCCCGCATCTCGTCGACCTGGGCCGTGGTCAGCAGCGCCGAGTGGTTGCGCGGGTGGCCGGCCATCGGCAGTCCCCAGCCCTTGACGGTGTACGCGAACACCACGCTGGGCCGGCCGGTTTCGGCGTCGCACGCTCCGAACGCGTCAAGCAGCGCGCCCAGGTCATGCCCGGCAAGGTCGGTGACCAGGCCGGCCAGTTCCTCGTCGCTGGCAATGCCGGCGCAGAACCGATGCACATCATCGGGTGCACCTTCGAGAAACCGGGCTTTAACGGATCCTTCGGGCGCCGATCCGAACAGTGACTGGTAATGCTCGTTGGGCATCTGATCGATCCACGCCCGCAGCGATTCGCCACCCGGCTGCGCGAATGCCGCCTGCAGCCGCCGGCCGTACTTGGCCTCTTCGACGTGCCAGCCCGCCGCCCGGAACTGCTGCTCCCACTGGGCGATCCGCATCCCTGGCACGACCCGGTCCAGCGACTGCCGGTTCACGTCGATGATCCACAGCACGTTGCCGAGCCCATCGGTCGCCGGGTCGGCGACGGCCTCCCAGATATTGCCCTCGTCCAGTTCGGCGTCGCCGATCAGCGCGACGAACCTGCTGGCGGGCCTGGCCCCGAAGTGCGCGTCGACGTAACGGCGGGCGGCCGCGGCGAACAGCGGCGCGGCCGCACCGAGCCCGACCGAGCCGGTGGAGAAGTCGACCGTGTCCGGGTCCTTGGTGCGGCTCGGGTAGGACTGCAGCCCGCCGAACGCGCGCAGCGTCGGCAGGTAGCCGCGGTCAAGGTTGCCGAGCAGGTACTGGATGGCGTGGAAGACAGGGGATGCGTGCGGCTTGACGCTGACCTTGTCCGGGGCGTCCAGGTGCGCGAAGTACAGCGCGGTCATGACGGTCACCAGGCTGGCGCTCGACGCCTGGTGACCGCCGACCTTGACGCCGTCTCCGGTGTCGCGGTCGTGGTTGGCCGTGTCCACGATGCGGGTGGCCAGCCACAGCACGCGCTGCTGGATCTCCTCAAGGACGGCGAGGTCGGGGCTGGCCGCGCTGCGCCCGGCCTCGGTCACTGTCATGCGCGCTCCTAGCCAGCTGGCTGACCGGCCCGGTCCGGCGGTGATACTCGCGGGCTGCGTCGTGAGCCTCCCTGATTCGGGTCACCAGGAAGACCTCGTAATCGAACCTGACTGCATTTCCGGATATTCCGCGAGCCGCTATCGACAATCTCCCTGTATCTGTGGATACTCCTGGGGACGTTCGTCGCTGGCCGGCCTTTGTGACACAACGGCGCTGAGCACCAGCGCCGCAGACGCAGGCGCGCGGGTGACGCCGGGGGTGAGAATGAGCGATCCGCCGATTGCTGCGCGCGGCGCAGCGGGGAGTCCGCGCCGGGCCAGCCTCGGTCACCGCATGGCCGCCAGCCGTCTGCTTGTCGACGACGACCCGGCCCTGGACGAGCGGCGGCGGGTCCTGCTGCCGCCTGCCGTGGATAGCCGTAATGCCGTGCTTGTCGAGCTCAATCTCGCGGCGGGATCGGGGTCCGCGGCTGCCACGCGGCGCTTCCTTGACCGCTTCGACGCGGTGTTCCCGGCGGACTCGGCTGGCCGGCCGCCGGCCCCGGAGCAGGTTTCCGGATACCTCCGCTGTCGGCTGACGCCGCAGGAGGCCAGGGATCTGCTGGCCGCGGACGGCCGCGATGCCGCGACGGCGACGATTTTCCGGATCTGGCCCGACTACGTGCTGCGCCCGCACCTGGACAGGTCAGTGCGCACAATCAGCGCTGACGCTGCGCAGCGAGTGTATGCGGCGGCAGGCGAGGGGATCGTCTGGGCCGTCGTTGACAGCGGAATCGACGGCGGGCATCCGCATTTCGCCGGTGGCACGCTGTCGGATCCCAGCGTGCACGGACTGCACCGGGATTTCACCCATCTGGTGCGTGGCGAGCCGGCCCCGGCCCGGCCCGTCCGGGCCGAGGCGCTGCATGACCCGGCGGGGCACGGCACGCATGTCGCTGGCGTCATCGCCGGCGAACTCCCGGCCGGCCGGCGGGCAGTGATCGCCACCGGCCGGCCAACGGCCGATGACCTGCCGAACTGGGCGGCGCGCGATGCGGCGGGCGCCGGCCACATCGCCGGCGTGGCGCCACGGGCCCGGCTGGTGAGCCTGCGCGTGCTGGCAGTGGGCGCCGACGGGCTGGCGACGACCGTGTCAAGCGCCGTCATCGCGGCGCTGGCCTGGGTGCGGGAAGTCAACGCCGACGGGCGGGTGCTGCGCATCCACGGGGTGAACCTCTCGCTCGGCTGCCCGTGGTTTCCCGATGAGTTCGCGGCCGGCCAGAGCCCGCTGTGCAAGGAGCTGAACCTGCTGGTAGGCACCGGCGTCGTGGCAGTGGTGAGCGCAGGGAACGCGGGCGCGTCCGGCACGCTGTCGGGCGGGTCATCCGACGTGGCGGGCGCGCTGTCGACTATCTCCGATCCCGGGAACGCCGAAGGCGCGATCACCGTGGGCTCCAGCCACAAGGACTCCCCGCACGTCTACGGTGTGAGCTACACCTCGTCCAAGGGCCCTACCCTGGACGGCCGCCTGAAGCCCGACCTGGTGGCACCAGGCGAGCACATCGCCTCCGCCGCTACCGCGGCGTTCTGCCAGGGAATCCCGCCGCTGACGTCGCTGCAGGAACATGATGTCGCTTACCGGGAGGAGAGTGGCACCTCGATGGCCGCGCCGCACGTCTCGGGTGCCATCGCGGCGTTCCTGTCGGCGCGCGGCGAGTACATCGGGCGCCCTGATGACGTGAAGCGGCTCTTCCTTACTTACGCGTCGTCGCTGCGCCGGCACGAGTTCTACCAGGGCGCCGGCCTGGTAGATCTGATGCGCGTGCTGTCGAATATCTGACCCGTCCGGCAGACAGAAAGGGGACCGGCCGTGGCCGACTCAATCAACGGGCTCTCCTACCGGGAGATCAAGTTCGACGTCGCCGGGGCACTGCTGGACGACGGAGGCCTGCCGGCAGCTATTTCCGCGGGCGGCATCGACGACCTGTTCGTGTTTTCGCACGGCTGGAATTGCGGCACCGTTTCGGCCCGCGGGCTTTACCACGGCATGTTCGGCCTGATGGCCGGCCTGCTTGGCAGCCGGCTCCAGCGGACCGCCGCGGCCGGCTTGTTCTGGCCTTCCCTGCTGTTCCCCGACGACGACCCGGCCATCACGCCGCCGCCAGCCACTGGCGGCGACGGCGCGGCGCTGGCAGCCGCTCTCGCGCCGGCCTTCCCCAGCCAGGCCGCCAATGTCGCCAGGATCGGGACCCTGCTGGACGACAAGCCCCAGGATGCCGCCGCCCTCGAGGAATTCCACCAGCTGGCCGCCGGGCTCGTGACCACCCCCAATCCGGGAGGCCCCGAGGACGCGGGCCAGGAGGCGGCCAAGACGGCACCGACCGGTGCCGTCCTCGGGCATTTCGCCGCGATGTCCAAGACGCCGGCCTCGGCGGCCGAGGGCATCGGCAACCCGTTCACCACCATGTGGCACGGTGCCCGCGAGGTGCTCAGGTCGCTGAGCTACTACGAGATGAAGAACCGGGCCGGCGTCGTCGGCCGCAACGGCCTCGGGCCGCTGCTCGGCGGGCTCGCGGCGCCCGCCGGGCACACCGTGCGCGTGCATCTCATGGGCCACAGCTTCGGCGCGCGGCTGGTGTCGTTCGCGCTCTCCGGGCTGCCAGGCTCGATGACCGGCGCGGCGAGCCCGGTCAAGTCCCTGGTACTCGTCCAGGGTGCGTTCTCACATTTCGCCTTCGCCCAGCAGATGCCGATCGACCCATCCCGCAGCGGCGCCCTGGCTGGCTACCGCAACCGGGTCGACGGCCCGCTGGTCGCCACGTTCACCAGCGCAGATCGCGCCGTCGGCTGGTGGTATCCGATGGCCAGCATGCTCAGTCACCAGGACGCCGAGTCCGTCGGCGACCTCGGCTACCGGTGGGGTGGCCTGGGCCATGACGCGTACCAGCAGGCAGCCACAAATACCGCGGTGCTCGCCAAGCCCCGTACCGGCTACGGCTTCGCAACGGGCGCGTTTTACCGGCTCGACTCCAACGCGGTGATCAAGGCCGACCAGTCGCCAGTCTCCGGCGCGCACAGTGACATCCAGCATCCCGAGGTGGCGTGGGCGGCTATTTCCGCGGCAGGCCTGGGCTGACTGAGTCGGCGATGGCACGGCGGGCCGCGGGTACGACCTGCTCGGCAAAGAGCCTGGACTGCCGCTCGCGGTCGCCGGAGGGCCAGAACACGAAGGCGTTCATCTGGGAGCCGGCATGCAGGCTGGCGAGGGTCTGGACCCAGCGCCCGGCCGGCCCGCGGACGTCGTAGTACGTGCCGAATCGGACAGTAGCACCCGCGCCTTCGCCCGGTTGCGGGTATCACGGCGCGACGGCGATCCAGGTGATGGTGATGGTGAAGGACGCGGAGCTATCGCTGAACCTGGTCGGGCCGATCAGCTTGATGCCTTCGTGCCGCAACTGCCCTCTCGCGGCAAGGCAGCCACCGGTTGGGTCGAAGACGAAGTCACATGCAGGGCTGGCAGTCAGCGCGGTGGCACTTAGCTCCCCGCGCGCGGTGGTCCTTGCCTTGTACTCGTTGGCCCCGGGGGCTCCGCCCGGCCCGGTGCATGCGGGATGACCGTGGGTGCTGCACAGCCGCCATCGTGTGCCGTTGTCAGCTGGCACCGCGTTCGAGGCGCTCACCTCGATGTTCGATGGGATACCCAAGTTATCGATCGTAATGGGATACGTACCGTGCGCCCCGAGGGTTCCTACCGAGCATTCGCCGTTCGGCTGGCCGAGCAGGGTCGAAGTGGAATGGTACGGCGGTTGCCCTCTATGGCAGTCGCTGAACGTTACCTGGCCTGGCGACACGGTGATAGATCGCGTGGTGGGCAGGACGTTGACGGTCGCGCTTGTGCTTCCGCCCGGAATCGTCGTGGTCTGCGCAGCCTTTTTGACGACGCTTATCCCGCCGATTGCGAGGATTCCCACGATTAATACGGCCCATACTCTACCGACCACGGTACCCCCCTTGGCTATCAATGAACTTGCTGCTAACAGGCCTCCGCGCGACCCTGACCTGCAGGCCGGAAACACGGAACGCCAGCACGGCCAGGGCGGCGAGCAGCAGCCCGCCGATGGCCCATAGGGTCCATGGCGGAATGCCCAGCCCTGAATCTGATGCACGGCCGACGCTGAATTCGAGCTTGGTCGCGGCCGCGACACCTAGATTGGTTTTGCCGACCGAGACCGCCGCGGAGCCAACCACCACGACGTCGCTCAGGTACTTGCCTGGCGCGGCACCGGCCGGCACGACAAGTTCGAGCGGGACCCGGGCCGACTTGCGGGCCGACAACTGCATCCCGTTGCCGGTGAACTGGATCCAGGATGAGGGGACTGTCCGGCCCGGCCCATGGGAGAGCCGCTGGACGCGCATGCTGATCGTCTCGTCCTGAGTGCCGGTATTGACCACATATACCGGCGGCAGCGCGTAGCTGCTGCCCGGCCGCGCAACGGTGTGCAGGCGAACCGGGGCGCCCTGCACGCCTACCCCGATGCTCGCCCGTGCCAGCCAGGGAAAGGCGATGAGCAGGCCTAACGCTGCCGGCACGGCCAATGTTGCCCGCAGCCAGCGCCGGACAAAGCGGCGTCGCGCTCCCGCCAGGTACTCGCTCTCAGCGGCGGACAAGCTCACGGTCACGGCGAGGCCGCTAGCGTCGCCACCGCTACCGTCGTCACCGCTACCGAACATGGCAGGTGCCCTTCGCGCGTCGGGGATTCGCCCGGCGATGTGCATCTGTAACTGATCGTTACGATAGATGAAGGCGCAATGAACAGCTAGCGGTGCGGCCGCGCATATCTGGCAATGGCCGGAGACGCCTTTCGCGCAGGGCCCGTGCGCACGGCAGACAGCCGGTTCCGCCCGGCGGGACGGAGGGGCCGATCCCTGGCACCCCGGTCATCCGGGCTCCTGCCCGCCGGGTTCCGGGGCGGTCAGCGGGAGCCGGACCCGGAACCGGGTGTCTCCGGGGACCGACACCACCTGGAGGTCCCCGTGGTGCTTGTTCACGATGATGCGCCAGGAGATGTCCAGCCCGAGGCCGGTACCCGCGCCCACCTGTTTCGTCGTGAAGAACGGCTCGAAGATCCGCTCCCGGATCTCCGGGGGCACGCCAGGGCCGGTGTCGGCGAACTCGACGAAAAGCTGGTCCCGGTCGAGGCCGGTGCGGACGGTGAGCGTGCCCGTCCCGTTCATCGCCGACACCGCGTTGTCGATCAGGTTGGTCCAGACCTGGTTCAGCTCGGCTGCGTAGGCAGGGATCGCCGGCAGCGCGGCGTCGTAGTCCTTGACGACGGTAATGCCGGGAGGGATCTTGCCGCCGAGCATCATCAGCGTGCTGTCCAGTAGTTCGTGCACGTCAACGACCTGGTAAGGCGCCCGGTCCAGTTGTGAGTACTGCCTGGCGGCACCGACGAGGGTTGAGATCCGGGTGGCGGAGTCCTCGATCTCATTCATCAGCAACTCGGTCTCGACGGTGTAATTAAGCCACCGCAGCGCGCCGTCCAGGGTCGCCTCGTCCACGGTCGCCGCGACGTGGTCGAGCCAGCCGGTGTCCAGGCCAGCCTGCACGAACGTCGGGGCGATATTCCAGCCGTCGGCGATGCCGTGGTCATCGAGCCAGCCGGTGACGGCATCCTCCCGGTCCGATGCCCCGATCGGGTCCAGCGCAGGTGCCTTCGGGACGCGGTCGGCGGCGTCTTCCTGCAGCCGGATCAGCGTCTCCAGGGTGGTCCGGTCATACGGCCCGGCCGCGATCGTGGCCAGCTTGTGCCGCATCCCGGCGACCCGCTCGCGCAGGGCTGACGTCGCGCGCACGGCCGCGGCGGCCGGGTTGTTCAGCTCATGCGTCAGGCCGGCCGACAGCGAGCCCAGTGCCAGCAGCCGTTCCCGCCGGCCGATCGCCTGCTGGGTGTTCTGGACGCCGAAGAACAATCCCTCGAGCATGTGCACGGCCATCGGGAACCACTCGCGCATCATCCCGGCGAAAACGCTGGCGTCCAGAACGAAGAACCGCGAGGGCTCCGTCACCCGCAGCGAGTTGTTGTAGACCTGCGGCACCCGGTCGCCGAGGTAGGCAAAGAATGCTCCCGCGTACACGCCGCGCTCCGACGTGCGGACGACCTCGACATCGTCAGCTCCGACCCGGCGTGACAGCACCAGGGCGCCGTCCAGGAGGACATACAGACAGCGCGCGGGGTCACCCTCCGCGTACAGCTGCCCGGGCTCGGCGCTTTCCACGTGCCCGTGGCTGCACAGCCACGCGAGTTGCTCCTCGTTCAGCTTCTCGAACAGGAACAGCATGCGAAGCTCGTCGGCGCTGCACGGCAGCGGACGTCCCGGCTCGGTCATCAAAGCTTCTCCAGGTACCGGTGCACGAGCATGACAGCCATGGCGCCCTCGCCGACGGCGGAGGCGACGCGCTTGGCTGATTCGGCCCGCGCGTCGCCGGCCACGAAAACGCCGGGAACGCTGGTCTCCAGGTGGTACGGCGCCCGGTCCAGTTCCCAGCCCGGGGGACGCTGTCCCTCGACGGACAGGTCAGGGCCGGCCACCACGAAGCCGCGCGCATCCCGGACCACGACGCCGTCCAGCCAGCCGGTGAGCGGGGCAGCGCCGATGAATACGAACAGCACCTGGGCATCGACCGTCTCGGTGCCGCCGGTGCTGCTGTCGCGCAGCGTCAGGCTTTCCAGGTGGTCGCTGCCGTGCGCGGCGATGACCTCGGTGCAGGTGCGGACCGAGATCGAGCCGATGCCCGCGATCTGCTGGACGAGGTAGTAGGACATCGACGTTTCCGGCGACGGCCCGCGAACCAGGATCGTCACCGACTTGGCGCCACGCGACAGGTAGACGGCGGCCTGCCCGGCCGAGTTCGCGCCGCCGACGATGAACACGTTCTGCCCGGTGCAGGCGGCCGCCTCGGTGAGCGCGGAACCGTAGTAGACCCCGCGCCCGGTCAGCTCATCGACCCCGGGCGCGGTCAGCTGCCGGTAGGAGACCCCCGTGGCGAGAATGACGGTGTGCGCGTCGATGGCACTGCCGTCCGCGAACCGGACACTGCGCGCCGAGCCGTTGATGTCCAGGCCGACCACGTCGCGGGTGGTGAGGATCTCGGCTCCGAACTTGGCGGCCTGCCGGCGGGCCCGGTCGGTCAGCTGTGCGCCGGACACCCCGTCGGGGAAGCCGAGGTAATTCTCGATCCGCGAGCTCTGGCCGGCCTGACCGCCCATGGCAGTGCGCTCGACAAGCACGGTCCGCAGTCCCTCGGACGCGCCGTACACCGCGGCGCCAAGGCCGGCCGGCCCGCCGCCGATGACGATCAGGTCGTAGAAG
>Ga0070698_100004820_pt1 | contig 14803 bp, 12 predicted proteins | sample KBSK1502metaG_FD_65477 | JGI IMG/M metagenome (GOLD analysis project Ga0070698, IMG submission 65477) | Corn, switchgrass and miscanthus rhizosphere microbial communities from Kellogg Biological Station, Michigan, USA - KBS K1-50-2 metaG | ecosystem: Host-associated > Plants > Roots >...
CACCGCCACCGCTGCCACCGCCACCACCGGTTACAGGTATAGTTACAGTAGGGCCACCACCTATTATTGTGAAAAAGGTTAGCACCTCATAACAATTAGAACCACTGTAGCCATAATCAGGTGTTTCTCCCGGAGCAACTCCTACAACCTGCCCCTGGTATCCTTCCACCTCCCAATCTACGCAATATGTTGTCCACATTGGGATATAAGCATCCGTTGTTCGCCCATTGTGTACTCTTTCTACTTTACTGCTATCTATGAAATCTTTTATGAAAATAAATCTGCTCTCATTACTAGTTCCCGCCGGGCTTTGTCGAAAGAGTTCAAGATCATTAACTCTATATGAATCATGTCCAAATAATCTGTATTCTAATATCATGCAATTCATTGCTACAAATTCGGCGCTTAGAGTATCAAGCTGAAAAGTTTTACCATAACCAGCATAAGCATCTCCACGTAGCAATCTTATTTTCACACTATCCTCTCCAAGTGAGCATGCCAGGAAAGAATATACCTGATTAATTCCGTCTTGTACTAAGGGGATTAATGCCATTGTATCTGGCACATGACTCGTTCTTGAATGTGCATGAGCCGGGGGATTAAAAATTGGCGCTTTGCTCCAGACAGGATAGCCAAATTTTTTTGCAAATCCATTTAAAAAACCGAATCGATCGTTTGTTTTCTAATTGTTTCCGCTATTCTTTTTAAAACAGATGGAGAACCAGCCGGCACATTTAAAAATCTTTTGGCACGATCTATTTCAGGGCGTTCAACGCGTGTATCTAATTTTCTGCAGCTAATTATTACCGTAATAAAAATCATTACAGCAAAAAAAGCAAAGATCAGTTTGTGCAGGATTGTAAGTTTCATAAGCTTTAGGTTTCGATTGTGGACAATATTGAGATTCTCAAATTACACCGAATTCACAACCTTCTCAATACCACTTTTGTGGTGGCCCGGTTAATTTATTGTTATCAGCAACAGCAACAAAAATCTGTAGGGAGAGCTTATGAAACCTCTTTTATATTTACTTTCACTTATTTTGCAGACAACTAGAAAGTCAAAAAGTAAAAATCAAAAATGGGTGGTATTATAAGAGTAGCAGAAAAAGATGATGCTGCAGGAATGCTGGAAATTTATGCACCATTTATTTTGAATTCCGGTATCACACAGGAAACAGAAGTCCCATCCGTTGAGGAATTTCAGAAAAGAATTATTTCAAATCTTAAAGAAAGACCATGGCTTGTTTGTGAGATCAATAATGAGATCGCAGGTTATGCTTATGCAGGAAAGCATCGTGACCGGAAAGGATATCAGTGGTGTACCGAACCTTCCGTATATATTTCAGAAAAATATTTTGGACTTGGAGTTGCCAACGCATTGTACGCTGCCTTGTTCGATATTTTAAAACTCCAGGGTTATATAAATGCTTATGCAGTTATTACTTTGCCAAACGACAGAAGTATTGCCTTTCATAAAAAATTTGGGTTTGACTATTTGACAACATATAAAAAGATCGGTTATAAATTAGGACAATGGCATGATGTGGGCTGGATGCAGTATGAAGTAAACCCACATAAAGAAGATCCTGAGGTCCCCGTAAAATTTTCGGAGATTGAAAAGTCGGTAATTCATGCCATTCTGATAAAGGCTTCAGCAATATTAATTAAGACTTAGTGTCCTTTGTGTTTCGTAGTGCCCTTCGTGTTACAAAGATTTAAGTAACACAACGAACACAAAGACCAGACAAAATACACGACGAATTTCTGATAGTGTAAAAAAAATTAAAGAGCCTTCAACTGAAGGCTCTTTAACATTGGCATTAATTAATTTATTTATTTCTTTTGAAATGATAGGCAAGTTTTCCAAAAAAGAATGCGCCGCCATGTCCCATTTGCACAGCATCCCACATGCCACCTGTTTCAGTTAATCCCGGGTCTTGTATGCTTGGATAAGTATCCAAAAGATTTGCAGCACCAATTGCAATATCAAAATTGCTGCTGACCTTAAATCCAAGTGTATTATTTCATGCCTTTAGTGGCTGCCGTTATTGGTTGTCGATCCAGGTATTGACCTATAAAACCAATTTTACCTGCATCATTATAATGATAAACATTATGCACCCACAGGTCAAGTTTTTTGCCATTTTTATATTTTACATGAGCAAAACTCCAGGCAAGTATCCATTTGCCAGTAGGAGCATACATTGATTGCTGCGTATTTACTTTTAATGGAACCAGGATATGATCTGAATAATTAATTGAATCGATCAATTTCCACCTTGCTTTATAATAATCCTGAATGGCAGTTTTGCCTCTCAGTGTATCCATGCTCGACCATAACATGAAAACAGTATCTGCATAATCTGCGGTCATGCCGTCAATATCACCGTTGGAAAAAGCGGTCAAGGATTTTTTTATGCCGTCAGTTTCACTCATCGGTAGCACTTCGTCCCCACCTTTTTTGGTGTCATCGGCAACAGCAGTAGTAGTGGCAGGAGTTGTATTTTCTTCGGCCTTATCTGCACAGGAAATAAGAAATACGGAGATGAAAGCTCCGAAAAGGATTTTCTTCATAACATTTTTGTTTTAATTAATAAATGATTTGACTGCTTCCCTATAGAGTAAGACTATATTCTTCAGAAGGTGTGATAGTATTAAATGTAGCTACATTTTTCAATGAGCCAAAATAAAGTTCGGTATATTGGCAACTTCCTTAAATAAATCATCGTATTTAAAGTATGAGGAAATTAATTTTTGTAACTTTAAGAAGCCTGTTATGAAGAATTGTATTTTAATATTGGCTGCTTCACTGCTTTTATCAAGTTGTAATATGACGAAAAAACTCCAGGATGGGGTTTATATACAGCAGCGAACCTCGATGAATAAAGACTACCCGCAGGTTGATTCACTTCTCATTGTTGCTAACGGAAATTCAGCTACTCAAAGGATCATGGAAGATGTAATGCCGCTTTTCACAGAAGGCTTAAGGAAAAGAGGCATTAGTACTGTTTCAGTTTTTGTTTCTTATAATGACCAACGAATTAACGAAGCGGAGTTTAATAACAGGAACTATGCTTACACACTTTGGATATATGAGCAGGACAGGGCGATGCAAAAACTCGATGGCTATGATTGGCTGGTGCCACTGGCAATGAAGCTGACGGATAACAAAACTTCAGATAATGTTTGGATCGCTACTTCTATTTTTAATGATATTGTAAAAAAGAAATTCTATAAGGAAAAATATGCCGGTACTTTGGTGCTTCTATTCCGTGCAAACGGTATAATAAAATAATTCCTTTCTCCTTACCCAAATTTTGTTTTTGATAATAGCCTGAGTGCAGTAATAGTTGTGATCGCAAGAGTAATATAAAAAAATATGCGTATCACCTGTTTTTCTCCCATATTGATCATTAAGAGGGTAGAGCAGATCATCATTAACCCCAAAATAAAAACAAATGCCAGCCGGTTAATGTTTATACGAAATGCTTTGTTGGTAAAACTATCTTCACTGAAATTGATCTCATGCTTTATTACGCCTTCTTTTAATTTACCAACGACTTCTTTTATATCTTTTGGCAGCTTACTTACTAAATACAGATAATCTTCAGCAGAATCTAAAACGGTTTTAACAATAGTATCCCAGCTGAATCTTTCTTTTATTTTTTCGGTTGCATAAGGAGTGATCATATTTGCAATTGAAACATCTGCCTCAAGATTTTCGGCAAACTTTTGAATAGTGGCAATTGATTTTATTAAAGTAAAAAGATTTGATGGAACGATTAGGCCATATCGTGTGATCATTTTAAATGCTTCGGTCATGATAGCAGAAATATCTACCTGCTCATAACTCATGTAGTTGTACTTCTTAATAATTTCTCCAAGACGAAACTCGAGGTCCTCCAATTCATTGAAAAAACTTATCTGTGATAAACTCAATAATGATTTTGCGATCATGTGCGGATCTTTTCTTGAAAACCCCAGCATGAAGTTTATCAATGCCTGTATTTGTCTTGGCTTCAGGCTCGCCGCCATTCCATGATCGAGTAATACGATCTGGTTATCGCCACGGATAAAAATATTCCCAGGATGCGGATCCGCATGGAAAAATCCATGACGAAGGATCATTTTTAAAATAATATGTGTTCCATTCTCGGCAATTATTTGTGTGTTGAACCCGGCAGCTTTTAATCCATCAACATCATCAGGTCTTAATCCCTCCACGAATTCCATTATTAATAACTTCTGTCTTGTATACTGCGTAAATACTTTTGGAATATAACAACGTGGATCATCTTTGAACATATCAGCAAAGCGAAGCATGTTAGAAGCTTCATTGGTAAAATCAAGTTCCTTCATCAGGTTTTCACCAAAGTCTTCAATGAAACCAATAATATTAAAGCTGGCTAAACCGGGATAAGATTTAAGAACCTGTGCAGCCAAAACCCTCATCAATACAAGATCGATCCGGATCTTTAGTTTGATATTTGGCCGCTGTATTTTTATAGCAACTCTTTCACCCGTTTGTAAAACACCTTTGTACACTTGTGCAATGGAAGCTGAGGCGATGTGTTTTTTTTCAAGGCTGCTAAAAACCTGGTCAAGAGGATCACCCAATTCAGTTTCAATAAGGCTCATGGCAAGATCATCATCCATCGGCTGCGCATTCGATTGAAGTTTTTTTAGTTCTTCACGTAAATGATCTGATGCAAGGTCTGGTCTGTCGGCAACGATTTGCCCAAATTTTACAAATGTGGGGCCCAATTCTTCAATAGCCTGCCGCAATTGTTCAGCCCGGTTGGTAAGTCTTTTCCCTTTAGGATCAAATATCTTCCGCAACCATGTATTATACATCCAGTTTCGCAATATATGTTTCAGGATAATCAACACAATCCCTATTAGCCTGAATGCATTTCTTAAATAATTAATGAGCCTGAGGATAAACATGCACGAGAGATTTATACTTTAAAGATAAGGGTCTTATCCCTTTAACCAACCTTCAAGTATTTGTTTTTGTAAAGGATCGGGGTCACCAATTGTGGCGGTTATAAATGGTCTGTCCTTTTTCTTATCAAAAATTATTTCAATATTTTTTGTTTCATTATTGGAAAATAAGGTCAAGCTTATTTTTTCACCGGGTTTTGCTGCTTCTACAGTTTTATTTAAAAGATTGACCGTTGCTTTTTCGCCATTAATTTTTAATACTTGCTGGCCTCTTCGTAAACTCGAATTCCATGCCGGAGATTCATAATCCACCGCAGCAATGAAAGCACTGTCTTCTCTTTCACGAAGAGTAAAACCCAGATAAGCTGCAGGCAAGATCAGTGTTGAGGTATCGATTTTCAAACCTGCATAAGTGAAATATTTTGGATAGTCAATTTCTTTGGTTGTTGTTACATATTCATACTCTTCATTAAGTGATGTGCCGGCAACGGTTTCAAAAGCACTTTTCAATTCCACTTCTGTAAATCCTCTTTTCTTTTTCTGGTAATACTCTTTATAAAGAAAACGCATCACATCATCAAGCGACTTTTTATTATTTGTTACCTGTCTTATTTTGAAATCAAACAGCATTCCAACAACCGGTCCTTTATCATAATAAGAAATTGTTTTGTTTACTTCATCACCTGTTCTTCCAAAAGGTCCGTCACTCCATGTTTCATAACTTGCCTGTTCCAATGTTTGATAACGTTTTCCCGGTTTATTTTCAAATGCAACCATATTTCCACGAAATGCATTCAGTAATTCTGAATCTGTAGATATACCGGCTCTTCTTACAACCATATACTCATAGTAAACCGAAAGCCCTTCTGATACCCAAAGCATTTTTGTCCGGCTGCCTTTGTCATAATCGAAAGGTCCGAGCTCAATTGGGCGAATTCGTTTTACATTGTAATGGTGAAAATATTCGTGAGCTAAAAAATGAAGTGTGCGGATATAGTTTTCCCTTTTATTAAGATTAGTTCCATTAAAGCCAAAGGTGGTATTGTTTAAATGTTCAATGCCACCCGGTCCCTGTCCAATCGCAATAAAAGTGTAATGCTTATAAGGAACATGCCCGATCACATTTACAGCAGCATCAACTATTTTTTTAAGGTCAACAATAAATTCTGCTTTATCAAAATCTCCAAGCTTATACCCGATAAACCTGTGTTTGACTCCCCTGATATAAAATGGTGGTAACTCTTCAAGATCGCCAACAAGAAATGGACTATCGTATAAAATATCAAAATCAGGAGCGGTATAAGTAAATTTTTTTCCTGCAATGGAATCAAGTCCTGTAGCTACACGATTCCATTTTACATCTGGTATTACTGTTACCTGCACAGGATGATTGATCATTTTATCAATATGAAGAAAAACAGCAGCAGGTAAAATATAAGCACGGGTCTCATCCACATAGGCTGTAGCAACAAATGATCTCATCGTTTTTATATCATACTCAAGATTTACAGTGTTTGCATTTTTGCTGAGCACTCTCCATGTATTATCAGCAGTTTTTTCCCATTTTAATTCTTTACCTGTTTCATCAGTTGCTTTTAATCGTTCAAGATATTTTGCATAATCCATCTTTTGATAATAACCCGGCGTCCATGCTGGCATTTTAAAATCAATGAAATCTTTTTTTATTCCTTTGCATGCAAGCTGTACATGAAAAAAATGCCATTCGGGGTTATTCATTTTTACCGTGTAAGAAAGCGAACTCTTTTGAGCAAGGACAGTAGTTGAGAAAAATAAAAAGAATAACGGTATTGCAAACGTTTTGTTTGTTTTCATAGAAGAATAAAACTATTTAAGATGTTTTTCATAAAACTCAAGTGTTCTTTTCCAGGCTTTTTTTGCTGCTTCTTCATTATATCTTGCCGGTGAAGTGTCATTATGAAAAGCATGCTGAGCTCCTTCATACATATAAAGCTCATAATCTATTTTATTTGCTTTCAGGGCTTCTTCATAAGCAGGAATACCAGCATTCACACCTTCATCTAAACTACCATAATGTAACTGAACTGCTGCTTTGATCTTTGGAACATCAGTTGCTGCAGGCTGGCGGCCGTAAAAAGCAACCGCTGCCTTAAGATCAGGAACGCTTACTGCAAGACTATTTGCCATAGCGCCACCCCAGCAAAAGCCAACACAACCTATTTTGCCATTGCAATCTTTTCTTGTTTTAACATAGTCAAAAGCGCCAATAAAATTTTTAAGATTGTCCTCTGGTTTCAGATCTCTGAACCCTGCTCTTGCTTCATCTTCATTTGCAAAAGTTTTTCCTAATGCTGCCAAGGCATTTGGTGCAATGGCAAGATAGCCTGCCGTTGCAGCTCTTCTTGCTACATCTTCAATATGGGCATTCAATCCGCGGTTTTCATGAATAACAATTACGGTCGCATATTTCTTTTCTGCTTTTGGTCTTGCTATATATGCCTTCATTTCATTTGGCACACCGGGATAGTTCACATATTCAGTGAACAGATCTTCGGCTCCAACAAGACCGGGTTTCGAGTAATTGTTTTCTATTTGTGATAATACTGATTGTGTAAGGGCAATACTGCCGGTGATGAGTGTTAGTCTTTTTAAAAAATCAGCACGGGAAATAGTGGCTGAATGAATATACTCATCGTACAAATTAATAATTCGCTGATCCATATAATATGTTTGAGGGAATTAAAGTTACGAAAGCAAAATAAATTAGCGGCGGTTAATGTTGTGTCGTCAAGTTCGCTACCTTAGCCGCCTAATTTTACCTCTTTAAAAAACTATTTATGAAATCTTTCTTCATTACTGTTATTGCTGCTGCATTATTAATTGCCTGCAACAATAGCGAAGATAAAACCGCAGAAGAAGGTCATGATGGACATTCTTCTGCTTCCACGGCAACCTCAACTGAAATGCCCGCAATGCCCGAAGTACCTGCTAACGCAAAAGTATTTTTTGGTAATCTAAAAGATGGTCAGGTCGTAAACTCGCCTTTAAAAGTAGAAATGGGAGTTGAAGCAATGCATGTGGATACCGCAAATGGGATATTGAAGCCGGCATCTGGTCATCATCATATCTTAGTCGATATCGATTCAATTACAACAGGCGAAGTGATAAAGAAGGATTCTGTACATCTTCATTTTGGAAATGCACAGACATCTGCTGAAATAAAATTACCACCAGGAAAACATTCTCTGACACTGCAGTTTGCCGATGCTATGCATCGTTCTTACGGCAGCAGGCTAACAAGTAAAGTAACTGTTGAAGTAAAACAGTAAAGAATTTATATGATTATTTAAATGCCCCATTATTGGGGCATTTTTTATTGCCACATAATTGAGGTTGAAACTTGTAATGTGGAAAAAATTTAATTCTTTGAAACACAGAACGCAAAAGCGCTGATTTATCTACTGGCATGGCCTTTGAAAATCATACTAAAATCAATTATTATGAAAAAAGTAACAACGGTTTTATCCGTGGCTCTTTTAAGTTTACTTTTCTTAAAAGCCAATGGCCAACATGCTTTGGGTATTAAAGGCGGAGTTAATATCGCTAACTTAAGTGGCTTTACAGGAAACAGCAGGATCAGTGCTCATGGTGGCCTTTTTTTACACCACACAATAAATAGCAATTGGTGTTTCCAACCTGAGTTATTGTTTTCAGGAGAGGGACAACGATACTTTGATAACGGGGAAGAGAGAACATTAGCTCTTAATTATCTTCAGCTCCCGTTAATGATACAATATTATCCTTCACCACAGATCTATCTTGAAGCAGGGCCACAGGTGGGTGTATTGATAAATGCCGAAGACAAGGGAAATGAAGCCGCACATTTAAATGTGAAAAATGATTTTAGCGCTGCGCAGATAGCTTTAGGAGTTGGATTAGGTTTTAAAGCTTCTGACCAGGTGATCTTGTATGGGAGATATAATTTTGGATTAACAGATGTGACTCGTTTCGATGATTTAGTTGATCATAGTCGTGTTGGTCAACTCGGCATTGCAATTCGATTCAGACATTAATTAAAGTAGTAAAGTATTTATTTTAAGCAGTCATTTATTCGTATTTGGCTGCTTTTTTATTTTAATTGAAATATTAACTGAAAATTTCGATAATAGAGTTAAAAAAGAATTCAAACATCTTTTTAACAAGAAAACTGGCATGTTTCTCGTCATATTTATACCCGACAGTGGATGTAATGGGTTTAGTGTAAACCGGTCACCTGAATTGAGAAGTAACAATTTTTTTACAACCTAAATCCTTTTTTATGAAGCGGTTTTTAAAATTACCTATAATAGCAATTACGCTGTTGCTGTTTGGCGCTGTTCAAAATAAAGCATCGGCGCAGGTATCAGTCAGTGTATCCTTTCAAACTTTTTATGATGAGCTGAGTCCTTATGGACAATGGATAAATTATCCTGAATACGGATATGTATGGAGCCCGGATGACAGGTATAGTGATTTCCATCCTTATCAATCCGGAGGACATTGGGCCTGGTCAGAAGATTATGGCTGGCTCTGGGTTTCCGATTATGATTGGGGATGGGCTCCGTTCCACTATGGTCGTTGGGTATATGACGATTGGTATGGCTGGCTTTGGGTTCCGGATTATGAATGGGGACCAGCCTGGGTAGTGTGGCGTGGTGGCGGCGATTATTATGGTTGGGCTCCGATGAGCCCCGGTATCAGCATTAATTTATATTTTGGTAACAGATACAGAGTACCGAATAATTATTGGTGCTTTGCCGACAGGCGGTATATAAACTCTCCAAGGCTCTCCAGTTATTATATAGACAGAAGCCGGAACACAACTATTATTAATAACACAACAATTATTAATAACTACGGTGGTGGAAGAAATTATGCAATGGGTCCTTCACGTAATGAAGCAGAAAGATATACCCGTTCAAGAATTGAACCGGTAAGAATTCGTGAATCTCAAAGAGCCGGACGTACCACAGCAAGAAATAATGAAGTTTCTATTTACAGGCCTTATGTCAACCGGGGATCAAATACAGGTGCTCCAAGAAATTATGAGAACTACAGGCAGAGAGGTGATCAGAACGGAAGAATTAATGGAAGGTCTACAAACGGGCAACAGAATACAGATGTACAGAACCGTGATAACACAAGAGTTGACAGGCCATATCAGAACAGGGGAAATCAGAGAACAGAAAGACAACAGTTCCCAAATCAGAATGATCAAAGAGTAGAAAGACAGCAATTGCCGAATCAAAATGATCAAAGAGCAGACAGGCCTTATCAGAATCGTGGGAACAGGCAAATTGAAAGACAGCAATTTCCAAGTCAGAATGATCAGCGAGTGGAAAGGCAACAACTGCCGAATCAAAATGATCAAAGAGCAGAAAGACCTTATCAGAATCGTGGGAACAGGCAAATAGAAAGACAGCAATTCCCGAGTCAGAATGATCAGCGAGTGGAAAGGCAACAACTCCCGAATCAAAATGATCAAAGAGCAGAAAGGCCATATCAAAATCGTGGGAACAGGCAAATAGAAAGACAACAGTTCCCGAGTCAGAATGATCAAAGAATAGAAAGACAACAAGTGCCGGATCAGAATAGTCAAAGAGTTGAAAGACCTTATCAGAATCGTGGACAGCAACCACAGGTACAGCAACAGGGTCAATCTGAGCAAAGAGGGAATGGCAATGGTAATGGAAACGGTAATGGCCGTGGCAGGGGCAGAGGTAATTAAATAAATTAATAAATGATTTTTTGAAAAGAGCTTCCATAATTGGAGGCTCTTTTATTTTAATCAAATTTTGATTCGATGTTTTTATGTAACTTTTCCTTGCCATAATTTTTATTACTATAACCTTGCTGCTTTATGAAAAAGAAACTACACCGTCGAGATTTTGTAAAAACATCCGCAGCTGCATCTGTTGCTTTTACTATCATTCCAAGAAATGTGTTAGGCAAAGGATTTATTGCACCAAGCGATAAAATAAATATTGCTTATATCGGTTGCGGTACACAAGGTCTTAGAGAAATGTGTGAGCTGATCACAAAACCCGAGATACAGATCACTTCAGTTTGTGATCCAAATAAATTCAGCACTAATTATCTTGATTGGTCGCCAAATGGTATTCGTGATGGAATTCGGAAAGTATTAGAAAATCCTGATTGGGGTGCAAACTATTCAGGCATACCCGGAGGAAGAGATATTGGGAAGGATCTTATCGATACTTATTATTCAAAGAAAAATGCAGCAGGTTATAAAGCATGTACTTCATATACTGACTTTCGTGAATTGTTTGAAAAAGAAAAAGATTTTGATGCGGTAAAAATTATGACACCGGATCATTTGCATGGATATATTTCTGTTTTAGCAATGAAAAAAGGAAAGCATGTTGTGATACATAAACCGCTTGCCAACAGAATGTACGAAGCAAAGCTTGTAATGAAAACAGCAAAGGAAACCGGGGTAAGCACTCATTTACTTGCATGGAGTAAACGAACCGGTATGGCATTGGTAAAAAAATGGATCGATGAAGGACAGATCGGAACATTAAAAGAAATTCATAACTGGAGTAATCGCCCTGTATGGCCGCAATGGACAGCAAATCCAATTGATGAGATGCCTGTACCAAAAGATTTTGACTGGAAACTTTGGTTAGGTGTTGTACCTGACAGGCCTTATCATCCGAATTATACTCATAATGTTTTTCGCGGCTGGTATGATTTCGGAGGTGGTGCAATTGCTGATATGGGTCATTATAGTTTGTGGCCATTGTTTTTAACACTTGGAATAAATACGGCGCCTTTTTCTGCAGAAGCTTATGGAACAACAACAAGAATTGTGGAAAACCAGGTTTGCCGTCCTTATAATAATGATGTGGCATTTCCTGTATCGTGTATCGTTCATTTTAAATTTCCAAAACAGGAAACACTTCCTGCCTTTGATCTTTACTGGTATGATGGCGGGATGAAGCCACATGCATTTGAAGAATTGGGTAATAAAATTTTGGATCCCGAAGGAATGATGTTTGTTGGTGATAAAGGCAGAATTATTTCAGGTTTCAGATGTGAGAATCCAAAACTTCTTCCCGAAACAAAAATGAATGCATGGTTACAGAGCAATCCACCACATAAAGAAGAAACTGAAAGCGGTGATCCGCATTGGATAAATGCTTTTAAAAATAAAACTCAATCACCCGGAAGTTTTTTAAATGCCGGTTCGGTTACTGAAACAATTTTATTGGGAGCAGTTTCATTAAGAGCAAAGAAAAAAGTTGAATATGATTCGGCCAATATGAAGATCACTAACGATGAAAATGCAAATAAGCTTTTATACAGAGAATACAGGACAGGGTGGGAGATGTAAATCACAGAGTCTTGTCATACCGAAACGGTAAAATTGGGACTAAGTGTGCTTTAGGAAAAGTAGTTGAGGTATCTCAGGTTCCAGCGGGTCTGAGATACCTCGCCTTAAACTCAATAATTCAGTTTTTCACTAAAGCTGGGCTCGGTATGACAAGACTCCTATTATTTAATTTTTAAATGCTGAAATTATGGATCGTAGAAATTTTTTGGAGAGTAGCTTAGCTATCGGCGCAGCAGGAATAATAGCACCTTCTTTATTAAATGAAAAAAATACAGTTATGAATTCTGATGAAAAGAAAGATGATATTTCAATTGCTCAATGGGCATTGGTAGAAGAAATAAGAGCAGGTAAGTGGAAGAATCTCGATTTTCCAAGAATAGCCCGGGAGGATTTTGGTGTTAATGGAATTGAATTTGTAAATACTTTGTTTGAAGTGCCAACCGAAGAGTATTTGAAAAAATTAAAACAGAATGCAAAGGATCATGGAGTAACGATGGTGCTGATCATGTGTGATGCAGAAGGTGATGGCGCTGCTGATACTAAAGAAGGGCAAAAACAATTTGCGATCAATCATCGCAAGTGGGTTGATATTGCACATTATCTCGGTTGTCATGCTATTCGTACAAATTGCCGTGGTCCGCAGAATGCAGATAAAAAAGAAGCGTTGAAATGGGCAGCGGATTCATACAATCAATTACTCGAATATTCAAAACCTGCAAACATCAGCATTGTAATAGAAAATCATGGTGGTGTTTCAAATGATCCTGACTGGATGGTTGACCTGATGAAGAAAGTAAACAATCCTCTTTTTGGAACTTATCCTGACTGGAGAAAACCAGCTCCTGATTTTGATAACTATGTTTACCTGCAAAAAACATTGCCTTATGCAAAAGGAATGAGCTATCGCAACCAACCAGATGATGCATTAACAATTAAGATGATCGAGCTAAGTAAAAAATCTTATAAGGGTTGGTATGGAATTGAATCGAGTGGGAGAGAAGAGATCAAAAAAGGAATTGAACTGTTGAATAAATACTTGCTGGGAAAGGCTTAGTTATTTAATAAATTCTTCTGGATATTTCCCATATTGTTTGGTATAGGAATCATGTAATGCTTCTTGACGGGCCAAAATTTTCTGAAATTCGGGATCGTTATGAAATAATTTATTCCTCGGTTCAAAGGCCAGAATGAGACATAAAAGGTCAATTAATTTCTTTTTTTACTCTGGAAAATTCATTCGTTTTATGAAATGCTGAAAACGGGGGTCAGTTCGTATAAATGAACTGGGCGGATAGGCTTTTATGCAGGGAAGTGTAGAATCCCGTTGTTCAAATGCCAGCTGCAAAAATTCAAACGCCTTGTCATAATTTTTGGAAAAATAAGCAACACCAGACAAAAACACTCCTGAAATGAATTCAGTCTTTGATCGCATTATTAATTCGTCCATTATTTCTTGAATTTCGGATGCTCTGCCCAATAATGAGTAAACCCAGCATAATTCAACCAATGGCCACGGATGCCGGGAAGAAATTTGGGCACAAGTTTTTAAGACTTCAATTGCTTCTTCATATCTTTTTAAACCAGCTAAACTTATTCCTAATGCTCTGAGTCCCGGAAAGGAATTTGCGTCCAGTTCTATTGACATTTTAGCTGCCTGTAGTGCCTCCTCAAATCTACCTGCATTTATATATGTTACTGCTAATACATGATGAGATATAGAGACTAATGGCTCCAATTGTTCCGCAGCCTTTTTTGCCTCCTCAATGCCCTCTTCGGATTTACCTTCGATGAACGATAAAAAATAACTATACCAATAATGAGCCGGTGCATAAAACGGATTGATCTCAAAGACACGCTGGAATCTTTTTTTGGCTTCTGTCCAGTTCCAATCATAAAAAACACTAATAAAGGCCAATGCAGTAAAACCCTCTACATTAAAAGGATCTGATTCAATGGCTTTTTCGGCATTTTGTCTTGCCATACGCATAGCTTCTTTTGGTGGCATTGCTCCATAGAAAGATAATATAGAATAGGCATCAGCCATTCCTGAATATGCCAGAGCAAACGATGGATCTATGTCCACTGCCTGCTGAAAAAATTCAAGACCTTTTTTAATACCTGCTCCACGCCTGTTCAAGTAAAACCGTCCCTTTAGATACAAATCGTATGCATGTGTATGTTCGGTCGGATTTTTCTGGATGATAGCTTTTTCTTTTTCAAGCAGAGATATCTTCAGTTTTTCAGTTATCGTTAAAGCAATTTCATCTTGTATGACAAAAATATCATCAATCTCCCTATCGTACCGTTCGGACCATAAGTGAAATCCGTCTTCAACATTGATCAATTGAACTGTAATGCGAAGCTTCCGGCCTTGTTTACGTATACTACCCTCCAATACGGTACCAACTTTCAATTTCTGTCCTATTAAACGCAAGTCAATATTTCTGTTTTTGAAATGAAAAGAGGAAGTGCGGCCTGCCAC
>Ga0070698_100004821_pt1 | contig 14800 bp, 11 predicted proteins | sample KBSK1502metaG_FD_65477 | JGI IMG/M metagenome (GOLD analysis project Ga0070698, IMG submission 65477) | Corn, switchgrass and miscanthus rhizosphere microbial communities from Kellogg Biological Station, Michigan, USA - KBS K1-50-2 metaG | ecosystem: Host-associated > Plants > Roots >...
CGGAACGGCCCGGGGGCGAGCGCGTTCACCGTGATGCCGGTTCCGGCGAGCTCAGCAGCGAGGCTGCGTGTGAGCTGGACGACGGCGCCCTTGCTGGCCGCGTACCCGGCGCGGCCTGCGCCGCCTACGAGCCCGAGTGCGCTGGCAAGAGTGAGGATGCGGCCGTACCCGGCCTCGCGCATGGGCCCGGCGGCCGCGCGGCACGCGAGCCAGGTTCCCACCACGTTGACCTCCAGGCATGCGCGCAGGTCGGCGGTGGACAGCTCATCGATGGTCCCCCGTGCCTGCACGCCTGCGCTGGTCACCATCACGTCCAGCCGGCCGAACGCGGACAGTACGCGATCGGCGAGGGCGGCAACGGCATCCTCGTCGGTGACGTCGCATGCGTGGCCTAGCACTGGACGGCCGGTCTGGGCTGTCAGGTGCCGGGCTGCCTGCTCACAGCGCGCCGCTGAACGGCTGGCGAGCACCACTGCCGACCCGGCTCGCGCGAGGGCGCCGGCTATCGCCAGCCCAAGACCGGCTGAGCCGCCCGTAACGACCGATACCTGCCCGGCCCGCGGAGAAGCCGCAGGCAGGCCCGCAGGGGAAAGGCGAAGGGATTCCTCAGTCATCCGGGAATGCTCGCAGAACCGGCAACCCCGCGCCGCTCAAATTTTCCGCCGCGGACGCCTAGCGCGCCAAAGGCGTCAGCCGCCGAGCCGCCGGGTGAACCCCGGCGGTATCACGAGGTCCTCGGGCGACAGCTCGGAAATCGACGCGCGCCCCAGCCCGAGCAGGCAGGCGTCGATCCCTGACCGCAGCAGGTCGAGCACGTTCTCCACGCCCGCCTGCCCGTTCGCCGCCAGCCCCCACAGGTAGGCGCGCCCGATCAGCACGGCGCGCGCGCCCAGCGCCAGCGCCTTGACCACGTCCCCGCCGCGCCGCACCCCGCCGTCCATCAGCACCTCGGCTTGGTCGCCGACGACGTGCGCGATGTCGGGCAGCAGCCGGATCGTGGCGGGCGTCCCGTCCAGGTTGTTGCCGCCGTGGTTGGACACCGAGATGGCCGTCACGCCCACGTCCACGGCCCGCTTCGCGTCGTCGACCCGGGTGACGCCCTTGAGCATGAACGGGCCGCCCCACTGCTCGCGCAGCCACGCGACGTCGTCCCAGGACGGCGGCGGCGTGCCCATCCATTGCCCGTAGGCGCCGAAGAACGTGGGCGCCGGCGCCCCGCCCACCGGCAGGTTCGGCACGGTCAAGTCGGGGAGTGTGCCGGCTCGCAGCCACTGCGCCAGCCACGACGGCCGCATGGCGGCCTCCGGGGCGTGCCTGATCATCTCCCGCAGCGTCAGGGCCTCAGGGATGTGCGGCGACCCCCAGTCCCGCCCGAACGAGAACGACCAGTCCAGCGTCGCGATCAGCCCCACGGCCCCGGCGGCCCGCGCGCGCTCCATCCTGGCGGCCATCTCGTCCCTGCTGCCCACCCAGTACATCTGGAAGAACGTCCGCGGATTAGCCGCCAGCACCTCCTCGACCGGCTTGGAGGCGAACGAGGACAGGCTCATGACCGTGCCACGGGCGGCCGCGGCCCGCGCGACGGCGACCTCGCCGTCCGGGTGCACCGCCTGCACGCCGGTCGGCGAGATCAGCACCGGCAGCGAGATCTCCTGGCCCATCACCGTGGTGGCCATCTCCCGCGTCGCGGGCAGCCCGGCCACGTGCGGGGCGAACCCGAGCTCGGAGAACGCCGCAACGTTGTCCCTGACGGTCACGCCCGCCTCGGCGCCGGCGACCAGCGCGCCGTATACCGACGGGGGCAGCCGTCGCTTCGCGCGCCGCTGCGCCACCGCGACCGTCTCGAACCACTTGTTAGCCATGGTGTCTCGCGCCCGCTACAACGCGCCCTTGACGGGCGAGCCGGCCGGGTGCGGCGCGAGCACCTGCACGTCCATGGGCGCGGACAGCTTCCCGCCCAGTGCCTCCCGTAGCGCGGCCGGCCCAGCGCCCGCCCGGTGCGCGGCTACGGCGTCGTCCGACGCGTACTTCTCGATCATGACCAGCCGGCCGTCCGGCCCCTCGTGCAGGGCGTAGAGCTCGCAGCCGTCCTCTTCGGCGTGTACCTTCCCAATGGCTTCATCGAAGGCAGCGATCACCTCCTCGCGGTGCTCCGGGGCGGGAAACGCGGTCGCGACGATGATGACGGCCATGCGGACTCCTGACGATCGGGCGTGCGGCGAGCGGGGAATGGGGGTGGTGTACGCAGTCTGACAGCAGCAGTACCCGCGCGTCACGTCACGGAATCCGCTGGTGCGGTCGCGTGCCGCCGCGCCGGCACCCCCGGTTCCCGCTTCCGATTTATCCGAACGGGCCCGTTTGTCTCCTCCAGCCCGGCTTATCGGATCGTGCAGCCCGCGTCGACGGTGAACTCGAGGCCGGTCACGTACCGAGCCTCGTCGGAGGCGAGGAACAGACTTGGCGAGGCCGACGACGCCGTGCTTGGCCGCCACGTATGGTGCGAAGAACGGCAGGCCCTTGATCCCCGCGGTGGAGCTGACGCCCTCGTCGACGGCCTGCCGGATGGCGGCGGCGTCCCGGACGTCAGCCTTCCTGTGCATCTGGGTGAAGAGCCGACAGATGTTACGAAGTGTTCATCCAACGCATTGACCGCAACAACATCATCAGGATCAAAAGGTCAATGTAGGATCAAACACTGGAACTTTCAGTCTCTGGGGTCTCATAGGACAACCTCAAACGCGGCTGAAGCGTCTTTCTTTGGGTCACTCGGGGGGATCCGCGCGGCCCTGTCCTGTCTGTGCACTGCACGGCAAGACGCCCGTGGACCTGAAGGAGACCAGTGATGGTACTGACCCCTGGCGGCGGTTCGAACAGGAATCCCGGCCCCCGCAATGATCAACGGGCCGCTGACGTGTACGCGAACGGCCGGGGGTCGCGCACGCTGGTGCCGTCGCCACCGGTAAGCCCTGGGCGGCAAGGGCAGCAGCAGCCTGGTCAGTATCCGGGACAGCGACCTGGCCAGCGCCCTGTTCCGGGACAGAGGCCCGGCTACGGGTCAGGCCCGCACAGCCTCCCCGGAGGTTACGGCGACGGCCGCGACCCCTACGAGCAAGGCGGCTACGGCGGCCAGGGCCACGGCGGCCAGAACGGCTACGACGGCCGTAACGGCTGGGACGGCCGCGACGGCCAGCCTGGCCAGCAGGGCAGGAGGGACCGCGACGACGCCCCGCAGCGGAAGAAGAAGCAGCAGTCGTCGGCGAAGCGTCGCAAGCAGCTGGGCAGCGACCGGCGCACCAAGGCGCTGCCGATGGTGCCCAAGCCGGTCAGCGACGGCCGGGTCGCGATGGGCCGGCTCGCCATCATCGTCACCGTGTCCGCGTGGATCGCCTATACCGTCAACTGGTTCTTCGCCGACTTCTTCCACCCCGGCAACGAGAGCGCGATAGCCAGGACGGAAGAGGTCCTGTACCTGCTGATCGTCACTCTGCTGACCGCGTCCGCGATGGCGTACCTGCTGAGCCGGCTGGGGTTCTTCTACCGGACGCGCACGCATCACCGGGCCACCCGCGGCAGCCTGGACCAGTACTTCGACACCAAGCGCCCCACGCTGACCACGATCATCCCCTCCTACCAGGAGGAAGAGCGGGTCATCATGACCACGCTGCTGTCGGCCGCGCTCCAGGAGTACCCCGACAAGTCGGTCGTGCTGCTGATCGACGACCCGTACGTGCCTAAGAACGCCAGGGCCCGCGAGCAGCTCGAGAACGCCAGGGCGCTGCCCGCCAAGGTCGAGCGGATACTCGCCGACCCGGCCCGCAGGTTCGCCGGCGGGATGGCGTCGCTGGAGATAGCGCTGCGCCGCGGCGAGATCCCCGGCCATACCGCGATGCTGGCGGTGGCCAGCGCCTACGCTGACGCGATCCAGTGGATCGAGGACTTCGCCGCCGGCCAGGAGATCGTCGACCACGCCGATACCTTCTTCGTCAACGAGATCCTGCTCAGGCTGGCGGAGTCGTTCCGCGAGGTGCGGACGGCGCTGCTTGACTCGGCCGGCGAGGGCGTCGTGCTGCACCCGCAGATGTTCCTCCGGCTGTACCGGCGGCTCGTGTGGACGTTCACCGTCCGGGTCACGAGCTTCGAGCGCAAGAAGTACGTGTCGCTGTCCCATGAGCCCAACAAGGCAATGAACCTCAACAGCTACATCGGGCTGATGGGCGGCCACTTCCGCGAGGCGCAGGTGCCGGGCGGCACGGCGCTGGTGCGCACCAGGCCCGGTACCGGGGCGTATATCCCCGACCCGGACTACGTGGTGACACTGGACGCCGACAGCGTGCTGCTGCCCGAGTACTGCCTGCGGCTGGTGCACCTGCTCGAGCAGCAGGAATACCAGGACATCTCCATCACGCAGACGCCGTACAGCTCGTTCCCCGGCTCCGCCACCCGGCTGGAGCGGATCGCCGGCGCGACCACAGACCTGCAGCACATCGCGCACCAGGGCCTGACCTACTACGACGCCACGTTCTGGGTCGGCGCCAACGCGGTCATCCGCAAGAAGGCGCTCGACCAGATCGCGGAGTCGTCCTACACCGGCGACTACGAGATCAAGCACTACATCAAGGACCGGACGGCCATCGAGGACACCGAGTCCACGATTGACATGGGGCTATACGGCTGGCGGCTGCACAACTACCCGGAGCGGCTCAGCTATAGCGCCACCCCGCCGGACTTCGGCTCGCTGTGCATCCAGCGGCGCCGCTGGGCCAACGGCGGCCTGCTGATCCTCGCCAAGCTGCACCGGGTGGCGCGGCTGCGCAAGCAGAAGGGGAACCGGGTCAGGTTCGCCGAGCTGTTCCTGCGCTGGAACTACATGGCCTCCATCTGCTGGGCCTCGACCAGCCTGCTGATCCTGCTCGCGTTTCCGTTCAGCGCCGCGCTGATTAGCCCGCTGCTCGGCCTCGTCGCGCTGCCCTACTTCATGGCCCAGGCCAGCGACCTGCGCTACTGCGGCTACAAGCGGATCGACGTGCTGCGCATCTACGGCTTCAACCTGATCCTGCTCGGGGTCAACCTGGCCGGCACGTTCTCGTCCATCGTGCAGGGCATCACCGCGTCCAAGGCGTCGTTCGCGCGCACGCCTAAGGTCAAGGACCGCACGGTCGTGCCGCCGTTCCTGCTGCTGGCGCCCTACGTGCTGATCGGGCTGGCCGGCTACACGCTGTACCGCGCGTACGTCCACCACCTCACGGAGAACTTCGTCTACGCGGCGCTCAATGTCGTCCTGGCCTGCTACGCGGTCAAGGCGTTCATCGGCCTGCGCAACACCGTCGTTGACACATGGATCCACGGCACGTCGCTGCTGTACAAGAAACCGGGCAAGCGCACCTGGCTGGGCGCGATCTTCCGCCGCCAGGTGGAACAGCCTAAGCCGACCGACTGGCGGGACGTGCTCCAGCCGGGTTTCGCCGAGTTCCAGTACCAGACGCTGGCGGGCCTGCCAGTCAGCCCACCGACCGCCCCAGCGGCTCAGCTGGAGGTGGGGCCGCCGAAGCGCCGGCTGTCGTTCGTACGGGTGCTCGTGGCCCTCGTTGTCCTCGCGGGCGCGGTTTACGGCGGCTACGCGGGCCTGCGCAGGACGTCGCTGCTCAGCCCCGTCCTGGCCGCCCCGCACCAGACGTGGTTCGCCCCGTACGTCGACGTCACGCTCACCCCGACCTTCCAGTTCCAGAGCTCCATTAACGATCCGACGCGGCAGAGCGTCCTCGGCTTCGTCGTTGCCGCGTCGAACGCACAGTGCACCCCGAGCTGGGGCGGTGCCTACTCACTTGACCAGGCCAACCAGGCGCTGGCGATCGGCTCTAGGATCGCGCAGCTGCAGCAGGGGGGTCAGCAGGCCATCGTGTCGTTCGGCGGCAAGGCGAACACCAGCCTCGACGTCGCCTGCCCGACCGCCGCCGCGCTTACCGCCGCCTACCGGTCGGTGATCAGCACCTACAACCTCACCACGATCGACCTGGACGTCGAGGGCTCCGCGCTGGACAATTTCGGTGCCGAGACGCGGCGCGCGCAGGCGATCGCTGCCCTCGAGCGGGCTGACCCCAAGCTGAACGTGTGGCTGACCCTCCCGGTGGAGAAGAACGGCCTGCAAGGCGACGCCTTGTCGGTGCTCGCGTCGATGCTCCGCAATCATGTCACGCTCGCCGGCATCAACATCATGACCATGGACTACACCTCGGTCCCCGCCGGGACCACCATGAGCCAGATGGCCGAGGACGCGCTGAACGCCACGGCCGCGCAGCTCGCGACCGTGTACCCGCAGTACGGCATCAGCCTGCACACGCAGCAGATCTGGCAGCGGCTCGGCGCCACGGTGATGATCGGGCAGAACGACATGCGGGGCCAGATCTTCACAATCGGCGACGCGCAGACTCTGGTCAGCTTCGCCGCGGCGAATCACCTTGGCCGGCTGTCGATGTGGTCCATCAACAGGGACAGCCAGTGCGGCTCGAGCTTTCCCGAGATCGGGCTGCTGTCCAACACATGCAGCGGCACCACGCAGTCCGGTCTCGAGTTCACCCAGACCTTCACCGCGCTCAAGGGCGCCGCGGTGATCCTGCCGTCCTCGGGCAACGTGCAGCCGGTTGCGCCGGACACCAACCCGGCGGACGCGCCGTATCCGCTCTGGTCGGCGAGCGCCAACTACCCGCTCGGCTACAAGGTCGTCGAGAACGGCGAGATCTACCAGGCCAAGTGGTACAACACCGGCGATGACCCGTCGGCGCAGGTGCAGTTCGCCTGGCAGACGCCGTGGGAGCTGCTCGGCCCGGTGCTGCCAGGCGACCACCACTCGGCCGTCTTCACGCTGCCGCCAGGCACCTACCCGACGTGGGCGCAAGGCACGGCGTACCAGAAGGGGAACAAGGTCCTCTACCAGGGCTTGCCGTACGAAGCCAAGTGGGCGAACCAGGGAGTCTCCCCGGCGTCAGCGGCGTCCGACCCGTCGGGGTCGCCGTGGAAGGCGCTCTACACGATCCCCGGCGAGCCGAACGGCTCACCCGCGATCGGCGTCACCGCGTCCGCGGCGCCGAACTCCGCAGTGCCGACCACGTCGCTGTCGGCGGCAGGGTCGACAGGGGCGGGATGACGTCACAGCGGATGGCCGGTCGCGTGCCACACGGCCGCGAACAGCGCCACCACCAGCAGCGGGAAGACGACCCAGTTCTCGCCGATCTTGGCGGTTGTGATCTGCAGCGGGCGCGGCACTAGGTGGAACTCGTGTCCGCTGACCGGCCAGAAGATCGGGCAGCCGCCATGCGTCAGCTCATCGCCGGCGATGTGCGCGGCGCAGCCGAGCGCGACGGCCAACGCGAGCAGCGGCACGTGCCAGTGCCAGAGCGAGATCAGCACCAGGTCCCAGCGGGTGTAGCAGGTGACCACCGCGCCGCCGAGGCCGAGCAGGTCGCCGTGGTGGCCGCCGATGTGCAGCGCGCGCAGCGCCGCCGAGTACAGCAGCGCCAGGTACAGCGCCGCGGGCACCAGGTGCCAGGAGAACACCGTGTGCCCGGTCAGGTGCGCGGTCAGCTGGTACGAGCCGGCGGCGAGCGCGCCGGCGGAGAACACCGCGATGCCCACGAGGCTGTGGGTGCCGTGCCGGTGGCCACCGGACAGCCGGTTCACCAGCCAGGCGAAGGCCCTGGTCAGGAACCCGAACTCGCGCGAGATCGTGCTGTCCGGGTGGTCGATGTCCGGCAGCACGCCGGCCCCGGCGGTGAGCAGCACTCCCGCTGCCAGGTGCGAGCCTGTCACGTGCAACGACGGTCCGAGCGCGGCGAACGCAAGCGCGCCGCTCAGCGCGTGATCCCTGCCCAGCATCGCCGGATCGTTCCCCCGGATGGCGTCGAACGGTAGCTTGCGGCGACAAGCCTGGCATATGCCGGACGCGCGACGGCGGAGGCGCGCGGGAGCCGAAAGACGCGCCGCCGGACATTGCGTAACCGTCTGGTGAAACGCCCTGAACGCGGCCCCGCGACTCAGTACGGTTAGCGGCGGAAAGCCCAGATACTGAGCAAAAGGAGCCTCATGGCTACGCTGCAGGAGATGCTGCTTCGCCCCGACGTCCAGCCCAGGGTCGTCTCCGACACCCTCGCCCTGGTCGACAGCGAGCTGGCGAGCAAGTCCGGGTTGTCCGGGACCGCGGTCAAGGTCGCCTTCAAGGCGATCACCGCGTTCGCGCCCGGCTACTACCAGGAGACGGTCGCCGGCATGGTTCCGGACATGGTGAACCAGCTGGCCCCGTTCTGGGCGGACTTCCAGATGTCCGGTGGCGGTGACTTCGGCGACTACCTGTCCAAGCGCAGCGACGAGGTGTGCCCGGCGCTGCTCGTGGTGACCGACGCCATGCGGGACCGGTCCGGCCGGGCCGCGGTCGTCAAGGCGTACAGCGCGGTGCGCGGCGGCGCGAGCAAGCACATGGAAGCAGCGCTGCCGAACCTCGGCGCGATGATCCAGAAGTACGCCTGACCGGACGTCAAGCGCGGCACGGCGACAAGCGCCCGCGGCGGCCCCTGGTGAAAGGGTCGCCGCGGGCGCTGGCGTTCTCGCTGTTCAGTAGACGACGTAGCCGACGGGGAACGTCCCCGCGTCCGTCCGGATCACCGAGACCACTCCGGTCTTCGCCGGATTGGGGAACGGCATGATACGCAGCCCCTTGGTCCCGTCGATCGCCACGTTATTCGTCACGTGCCAGCCTGGCCCCGTGTCGTAGATCGCTATCCGCACGAAGGCCGACGGCTGCCCTTCAACGGCATTGTCGCAGCCGAAGGCAATATAGTGCGCCGTCCCCGGCGCCACGGCGATATTCGTCGGCGCATTCTTGCCGGTGTTGAGCTGGCCTGATTGCAATTCCGCCTCCGCGATAGTGCCGTTGGTGGGGGAAACGGTGAAGAAGTTCGATTGCAGCGCAGACTGGTCGAGGACCAGGCCGCGCGCGCTGGACGTCCACTGCGTGCCGTCGGCCTCGACGCTCAGCGCGCGGCAGCTATTGGGACCGCAGATGTGCTCGCCGAGCCCGTAGTGTGCGCTCCACAGCCGCACGCTGGACCGGGCGATCTTCGCCTGGGACAGCACCGGCAGGACGCTGCCCTGCATCGTGGAGGCGTTCGCGTAGACGCATGGCCGCTGGATGCCGCGCTGCCGTTGCCGCGTGCACCAGGCCGGGATCTCGCCGGGGATGGCCGCGCCCGCCTCGACGTCGAGCGTGTCCGCGTTATTGCCGGAGAAGAGCGCGATGCTCAGGTGCTCCGCTCTGGGGAACGTGCTGACGATGTAGGCGTAGTTCGGCTGGTCCCCGAGGCCGCCGTCGACATATGCCGCGTACGCCTGCGCGCCGGCCGGGAACTGGTTGTTGTAGATGGTGTCGTACATGGTGATGTTCGCCACGACATGACCGTAATGCCTCCGGCGGCAATAAGGGCAGCAGCGGGGCGAAAAGGTCGCCGTAGGCGTCCACGCGGGCGAGGACGTCGGGCGCGGTGAAGAAAAGGTCGTCGGTCTTCCGGCAGGTGGCCACTTCGTCCCACGTGACCGGGGTCGACACGGTGGGGCGGGTTCTGGCGCGCAGCGAGTAGGGGGCGATGGTGGTCTTGGAGCCGTTGTTCTGGCTCCAGTCGATGAGCACCTTGCCCTCGCGCAGCGACCTGGTCATCCGGGACACCACCTGGCCGGGGTGCTGCTCTTCCATCCGCTCGGCCAGCGCCTTCGCCCGCCCGCTGGCCTGCTCGGCGGTCAGGCCGCTGATCGCCGCGTACAGCTGCAGGCCCTTGCCGCCCGAGGTCTTGGGCAACGGCCGCAGGCCCTCGTCTTCGAGCAGCGGGCGGAGTTCCTCGGCCACGCGGCAGCAGTCCACCACCGTGGCGGGCAGCCCTGGGTCGAGGTCGAAGACCAGCAGGTCCGGTTCCCTGCCGGGAAACCGCCACATCGGGACGTGCAGCTCGAGGCCGGCCAGGTTGGCCGCCCAGATCAGCGCGGCCAGGTCATCGATGACCAGGTAGCTGACCGTGCCGCCCGGCTCCCTGGACCGCGAGCTGCGCGACTCCACGTCCTCGGTGCGGATCCAGTCCGGCCGGTGGGCGGGCGCGTGCTTGGCGAAGAACGACTCGGCGTCGACGCCTTCCGGGTAGCGCTTGAGCGTCATCGGCCGGCCCGCGATGTGCGGCAGCAGCGCGGCGGAGATCCGCTGGTAGTAGTCGAGCACCTCGGCCTTGGTGAACCCGTCCGCCGGGTACAGCACCTTCGAGAGGTTGCTCAGCGTCAGGGTGTGGCCGTCGATCTGGACCGGAACCTTGTCCACTACGTCTCCCTGACGACGTCGGCGGGGTCCTTGTCGTCCCGCAGCCCGTGATAGACGGGGGCGCGCAAGCGCCCCTCCCGCGTCCAGCGGTCGAACGCCACCTCGGCCACCAGCTGGGGCTCCACCCAGACGGTGTTCCTGGCGTCCTCGGCGGGCACCGGCTTGCCGAACGGGCTGTCCTTGCGGCGCAGCGGCTCCAGCTTGCGGGTCAGCATGCGCAGCGTGGCGTCGGAGAACCCGGTGCCCACGTGCCCGCAGTAGATCAGATCCCCGTCGTCGTCCTGCACGCCGACGAGCAGCGAGCCGATCAGCCCGGTCCTGTTGCCCTTGCCCGGCTTCCAGCCCGCCACGACGACCTCCTGGCGGAGCTGGTTCTTGACTTTCAGCCAGCTGCCCGTCCTGGCGCCCGGCTCGTACCTGGAGTCGAGCCGCTTCGCCACCACGCCTTCGAGACCGTTCGCCGCGGAGGCGGTGAGCACGTCGTCCAGGTCCTCGCCGGGGAAATTGGGCGGGGAGAGCCAGTTGCTCCCGTTCGGGAAAAAGGAATTGAGCAGCGCATGCCGCTCTGAGTAAGGAAGTCCGGTGAGCGAGCGCCCGTCCAGTTGCAGCACGTCGAACGCGAGATACGTGACGGGCGTGTGCTGCGCCAGCCGGGCGGCCTGCACGGCCGAGGAGACGTGCATCCGCGGCTGCAGGGCCTCGAAGTCGGGCCGGCCGTCGCTGAAGGCGACGATCTCGCCGTCGAGCAGCGCCTGCTTGTGGCCGGCCGCGCGGGCCATCCCGGCCAGTTCCGGGTAGGTGGCGGTGATGTCCTTGCCGGTCCGCGAGCCGAGCCGGAGCCGGCCGTTCTCGATGAACGCGATCGCGCGGACGCCGTCCCACTTCATCTCCACCGCCCACTCCTCCAAGTCGCGGGCGGGCGGCTTGCCGATCGTGGCGAGCATCGGCGTCAGCGAGGCGGGCAGCGGGAGCCGCTCGCGGTGGATCATCCAGTTCTTGTCGTCCTTGCCGCCGGTCGCGAACAGCACGTAGCCGCCGTGCAGCCGCTCGCCGTGCAGGAAGACCTTGATCTCGCGGTCGGTCCACTTCAGCACCTCGTAGGTGCCGTGATCCCAGATGGTGACGGAGCCGCCGCCGTACTCGCCGCGCGGGATCTCGCCGTGGAAGGTCGCGTACTCCAGCGGGTGGTCCTCGGTGTGCACGGCCAGGTGGTTCTGCGCCGGGTCGTCGGGCACGCCCTTCGGCAGCGCCCACGAGACGAGCACCCCGCCGCGTTCCAGCCGGAAATCCCAGTGCAGCCGGCGCGCGTGGTGCTCTTGCACCACGAAGATGCCCGCCTGGCCGCCTGTCCCGTCGGGTTCCCCCTCAGGGACAGGCTCAGGCGTGCGCGCCGGGTCACGCTTGCCCCGGTATTCCGCCAGCCGGTCCACTCCTGGTGGGTACCCCGGCCGGGGGCGGATCTACCAGCGGTGGTGCGTGGCGTACGACGAGTTCTGGATGGTATCGGTGTTCTCGGGCCGCTCGTACACCGACTGGACCGCGACGCGGCCGGGGCCGGTGAGCCGTACCCAGATGTTCCGGTAGCTCCAGCGCGGGTGCCAGAACGCGAAACCCATGTTCCGCGGGTACTCCAGGTGCAGGTGCACGCTGACCGACACGTCCCGGTAGAGCAGCGAACTGGGCTGGATGAGCAGCGATTCGCCCGGCCGCAGGTCGCGGATGAACGTGTTGCCAGGGGAGTGCAGGAGCAGCAGGCCCGGGCGGTCGGTGGCGGTGAAGATGTCGCCGTACTGGCCCATCGGGTAATGGGTTTCCTTGTCGTCCCCCGTGCCCGTCACGTACCAAACGTGGGTCTGGTCCCAGTCGTAGCGGATGTTCCCCGTCGCGCAGAGGAACCCGTGCTCACGGACCCACATCTGCTGGCCGTGCTGCAGCGGCAGCGCGATGACCTCGCCGGCGTGGTTGTCCGACAGCGCCATGTGCCCTGGGCCGTGCGCCTCCATCATGATCAGCGGCATCCCCGCCTTCATGCGCTTCCAGCCGCCGCGCATCGACATGTTGGCGAGGCGCGTGCCGGGATCGGTCCACAGCAGCACGTGGTGCGAAAAGTAGATCATGTCCTGCGGCGCAAGGCTGAAGTCGGCGACCGGGACCGTGGTGCCCTCAATCTGGCAGTGCGACTGCCCGAACTGGATCCTGGCCATGTCCCTGATCGGCGGCTGCTCGATCCACCCCGAATCGCTGACGACGTCCCTGATGTCGACGGGCGCGCCGCACAGCGGGCAGGTCGGCGAGTTCGGGTCGCTTGGCTGCCGGCAGAAGCGGCAGACGTACTGGTTCATCGGTCCGGCCCGCTATTCCGAGGCGTGGTGGTGGACGTACATGGACTGGATGCCGACCCGGCCGGGGCCGGTCATCTCGGCCAGGTACATGCTGTGCCGCATCAGCCCGGTCCGCAGCGGCATCTGCACGGCCTGCATCTGCACGGTGGAATCCTTGTAGAGGAAACCGCCTGGCTCCACCAGGATCTTCTCGCCAGGGCGGAGCGTGCGCTCGAGGACGTTGCCGTTGCCGTGCAGCAGCAGCAGGCCCGGGTACTGGGCCGTGACGAACCGGTCCATGAACATGCCGCTGCCGCCGTGCAGCACGTTCGCCAGGCCCTTGATGCGGACGAACGAGTACTCGATGCTGTGCGAGGCAAGCAGGAAGGCGTGCTCGCGGACGTCGAGCTCCATCCCCGGGTGCAGCGGCAGCACGACCAGCTCGCCAGGCGCGTCCCTGGAGAACGCGACCCGGCCCGGCCCGCTCGCCACCGTGATGATGTGCGGCATGCCGCCGAGCGAGCGCTTCATCCCGCCCTGCGTCTTCAGTGAGGAGAGCGGCGACGACTCGTCTTTCCACAGCAGCACGTGGTGCTCGAAGTAAACGGCGTCCTGAGGGGAGAGGCTAATCTCCGCGACGGGGACCAGTTCGCCTTCCACCTGACACGTGCTGCCGGAAAAGCGGAACTCGGTCATGTCCCGCAGCCGCGGGGCTTCGCGCCAGCCGGAATCGCTGACCTTGTCCTTAACGTCGAGCGGTGCGCCGCATGTCATACACGTGGTGGTTCCTGGCTGATTTTGTGCGTGGCACCACCCGCACTGGATTGCTTCCACGCGAAGGAAGATAGCAGTTCAAGGCGGGTTTCTGCTGGACATGTGCGGCGAAGTTCTTTGCCTGTACAGTTTGCCTATGGCACTGTTCTCGCGGGAATTCATCGCGGTACCTGACGATCGCAAGGGGCAGATCGTCTTCAAGTGGCCGGACATCACAATCCGCCGCTTCACGCATGCGATCGTGAACGCTGACGAAGTAGCGATGTTCGTCAATACCGGCCAGATTGTGCAGACAATGGGGCCGGGGCGGCACGAGATCAACGCCGATGAGCTACCGGGCCTCGGCGCGGTCATCGACTTCGCGACCGGCGGGAACGCGTACCGGGCCGAGCTGTACTTCTGCGGCACCCGCGAGTACACCGGGTTCAGGTTCGGCGGCCGGATCGACGATGTGCAGGACCCGCGCAGCGGACTGATCGTGACGCTGCGGGTCTTCGGGGACTACGCGCTGCGCGTCATGGACCCGGCGCGGCTGATCACCAACCTGACCGCCACGGTCGACGTGACCGACAACGAGCGGATCGCCGGGTGGGTGAGCGACCAGCTGCTCAAGGTGCTGCGCACCAACGTCACCACCCAGGTCGTCGCCCAGGGCTGGCCGATCCTGGGCCTGTCCGTGCACTCCCCGGAGATCGAGGAGGCCGCGATCACCTCGGCCAACGGCCAGCTTGAGGCCTATGGGATCGCGCTGACCCGGATGGGCAACTTCGACATCAACCTGTCGCCTGAAGACGCGACCCAGCTCAAGCAGCTCGCGAAGGACACCTCGTACTCGCACCTCGCGGGCGGGTTCGGGCAGTACGCGGCCGGCGAGATGGCGCTCGGCGCCGGGCAGGGCATGGCCCAGGGCGGCGGCTCGACCGAGGGCGTGTTCCTCGCGGCCGGGCTCGGGCTTGGCGGCGGGCTGGCCGGGCTTGGCGCTCAGCAAGCCGCGCCGCCGCCTGCGCCTGCTCCCGCTCCCGCTGCCGCTGCTCCTGCGGCGGCGGCCGGGCCGGCGTGCGGCAATTGCTCGACGGCGAACCCGGGCGGCGCGAAGTTCTGCATGGGCTGCGGCCAGCCGCTGGCCCCCGCGGTCAAGCACTGCACCGAGTGCGGCACCGAGCTGCCTGGCACCGCGAAGTTCTGCGCCAACTGCGGCCACGCGGCCGACTGACGGGCTTTTCGGCGCCGCGCCGGCGGGCTACGCGCCCGCGATCGCCGGAGCGGTGCCGCTGGCTATCTGGCCCGCGAGCGAGCCGTGCGAGGGTGCGTTAAAGCTCGCGACGCCACCGTTGGACTTGAGGATCCAGTAGCCGCCGGT
>Ga0070698_100004822_pt1 | contig 14800 bp, 8 predicted proteins | sample KBSK1502metaG_FD_65477 | JGI IMG/M metagenome (GOLD analysis project Ga0070698, IMG submission 65477) | Corn, switchgrass and miscanthus rhizosphere microbial communities from Kellogg Biological Station, Michigan, USA - KBS K1-50-2 metaG | ecosystem: Host-associated > Plants > Roots >...
ACCATGCCGCTTTTCCATCCGTCCTGCTGGTAAAAGGGAAAGAGATTCGCCAGCGCCAGCACCAGATTGAGAGTACCAAAGAAGGTGCCCCAAGCTGCGGCGGCGAGAATGAGATTCACCGCAATGCCCGCGAGCAGCACGAACAACTGTTGAAACAGCGGGCGCTTCTGCAGAGTGGACATGTCCATTCGGATGTAGGCGCCGAGCGGCAGTAGACGGAATTGATAGTCAACGCCCCTGGCTCGGAAACCAAAAATCTTCGGCCCCCACCCGAGCCCCGCCTCGGTCACCGGGACCTTGTAGGCGCGAGCCGCAAAAAAGTGCCCCATTTCGTGGAGTATGAGCGCGGCAGAGAAACTCAGGATGGCATTGATCGTTAGGTACATTGTTAATTGAGTCACCAACCGGTGAAATTGATCAGCGTGAGATGGAAGAGGGCAAATAGAGACAATTGGGAGAGGTGTTTGGCTTTCACCTAAAGCTGGGTGCAGAGTTTCCCTCCGCCAAGGCGACGGCCGCACTGTCCCGGCTCAGCCATGACGTCGCTGATGTTTTCTGCTTTGTTTCCTTACCAAGCTCAGTCATGCAATCAGGATGAAGGTTTAAAGTTCCTGCCAGTACTTTGACTGCTCCTGATATTTGGCGGTCACAGTGGTCACAAATGATTCGCATCTTGTTCTCTCCTTCAAACTTTTACACGGTGCACGAAGCTAACCGCGCGCATGTTACTTATCATCCCGTATGCCACCACCCTGCCGGCCACGATTAATGCGATTTCGTTGAATGATCTGAACAAAGGAAGGTACTGAAAGATCTCTTGCGAGGGCTGAGAACCTGAAGTTAGTTCAAGGTGAAGGGTCAATCTGAAGGCCCGTTCAGAATGATGGCTCGAGCCGACAAGGCGCTGGTCGATTTCGGTTCGCACGGTTTTGAACACGTGGTACTCAGCCGCCTCTCTTTCTTTCCTTCATCAAAGGCGCTACCGCCACACGTTTGCGTCCTTCATTCTTCGCGACATAGAGGGCTTGATCACTTGCCGCATATAGCGCTCGCTCAGAATCCGCGTGATCTGGGCACGAAGCTACGCCAATACTGACGCTGATATTTCCCACCCCCTCAACTTCTTGTTCAGCCAGAGCGTCGAGTAAACGCTTCGCGGCAAACTCCGCTTTTGTACCGTCGATCCCGGCAAACAGCAGGGCGAACTCTTCGCCACCTAGACGCGCCGCAGTGTCATTATCACGAGAGACCCTCGTGAGCGTGTTTGCAATCTCCCGGATCACGAGGTCGCCTGCCGGATGCCCATACTTGTCGTTAATTGCTTTCATGTGATCAATATCAAGCAGGAGCAGCGCGCACGGCACACCGTAGCGACGCCATCGCTCAACTTCACCGTTCAGTGCGACGCGGAAACGTCGTCGATTTGCGAGCCCGGTTAAGTGGTCGAGGTCAGCTTCGCCGCGCAATCGCTCCAATGCCTGTCGTAGTTTGACCAATTGATTGGCCCGCATAACAAGCAGTTCAAACTCGTCTGGTATTTGAAAGTAGTCGTTTGCTCCGGCTGACAGAGCGGCGTGCCTTCGTTTCAGCGTCGCTGCCTCCGCGCCAACCATGATCAGCGGAGTGCTATCCTGGCTTTGGCCAAGCATTCGTGCGAGCTCATGGATTGAGATTGCTTTAGCGTCTATGCTGGCAATGACTAGTTGGGGGCGCGCGCGTCGAAGCGACACCAACGCCGCGGCCCCGGCACACACACCCACGACTTCCAACCCTGCCAACTCAAGCAAGCTTCGAAGTGGACTGTGTGAATCCTCTGTAATCAGAAGCACACGACTTGATAGGCGCGCCGGTTTTTCAACAGTTTGTTCTATCGGCGATTTTGCGCTCACTAGATTCCCTTTTGAATAAGGAACACGTCGCAAGGATGCAGGGAGACGGGTTTGATCCTTAACGTCGGTGCACTGGGGTGAGTAGAAGAGTAACCCGCTATCGATGAGCACTCAACGTTTAACAAGGCGTCCGGTTGGATCAGTCCGCAAGCGGACGAATGATAGAAGCCCAGCCCCGATGAGTCGGGGCTGGGCTATTTTCGAGCGTCCCGTTAACGCGGACTCGGAGCAGGCTACGGCTTTTGCAGTGCGGCCAGTGCAGCCAACACTTCCTCACTGTGCACCGCGGGATTCACCTTAACAAACACCTTCGTGATCTTTCCTTTGGGGTCGATTATGAAAGTATTGCGCGCTGAATAAGTCTTGCCCTCGTAATCCATCACCGAGCCATACGCCCCCGAAACCTTCGCACCCACATCGGCCAGGAGTTTGAAGTTCAACCCTTCCTTAGCGCAGAAATCCTTGTGCGACTCTGCCGTGTCAACGCTCACACCCAGGATCACTGCGTGGGCAGCTTCATACTTCGCCAGGTCGCGCTGGAAGTTATGAGCTTCGAGCGTACAGCCGCTGGTAAAGTCCTTCGGGTAGAAGTAAAGCACTACCCACTGACCTTTAAAATCTGAAAGGCTGGCTTCTTTACCCTCGTTCGTAGTTAATTTGAAGGTCGGAGCAGCCGTACCCTCAGCCGGCACATCACCGGCCGAACTCAATGCGATGGCGGTAACGGCGGTGACGACCAACAGCGCGAAAAGAAAAACATACTTCCTCATGATGGCTCCTTTTAAGTTGGACAGACATTCTTGTCTGAGTTAGAGGCCAGAAGTTCAGAGTTCAACCTTCAGGTTGTCGTTGATGCAAAGACAACCTGAAGTTTGCACTCTGAACTTCTTGAACCTGCCCTGACGGGGGAAACTTTACACATCGGCCCTGGGTGCGGCTGCTTTGTTTTCTTCGTTTGCCTTGGCCGCCAGCGATGCCTGAGCAGCCGCCAGTCGTGCCACTGGGACGCGGAAAGGCGAGCAGCTCACATAGTCGAGCCCGATTTGGTTGCAGAAAGCGATTGAACTCGGATCGCCGCCATGCTCGCCGCAAATGCCAACCTTCAGATCAGGCTTCACACTGCGCCCGCGCTCTGTGCCCAGTTTCACCAGTTGGCCAACACCCTCGCGATCCAGCACCTGAAAAGGATCTTCCGGCATGATCTTGCGCTCGACGTAATTGGGCAGGAAGCGACTCGAGTCGTCGCGGCTCAAACCAAAGGTTGTTTGTGTCAGGTCGTTGGTACCAAACGAAAAGAAATCGGCGTGGGCGGCGATGTCGTGAGCCATTAAGGCGGCGCGCGGGAGTTCGATCATTGTTCCTACGTGATATTCGATCGTCATGCCCTGTTCACCCATAACCTGACGCGCGACTTCGTCGATCACTTCGCGCTGCTGATGGAGTTCCTCGCTAAGAGAAACCAGAGGCACCATGATCTCCAGCTCCGTCTTCATCTTCTCGCCCTGTATCTGACAGGCGGCTTCAAAAATTGCACGACACTGCATGCGGGTGACTTCAGGAAACACCAAACCCAAACGACAGCCGCGGAAACCCAACATCGGATTAGCTTCGCGGATACGGTTGACTTGCTTGAGCAGCCGGCGTTTTTCGTCGATCTCGTCAAGCAGGTTGTCCATGTCGCCGAGGGTCGTCGCCAAACGCACGGCCATCTTTAGTTCACTGAGCTCGCTCATCAACTCTTCGGCGTTTGGCAGAAACTCGTGCAACGGCGGATCGAGCAAGCGAATAGTCACCGGCAACCCAACCATTTCCTTGAAGATGCCAACGAAGTCGCCGCGCTGGAGCGGTAGTAACTTTTCCAGCGCCTTCTCTCTGGCACCGACGCCGTCTGCCAGGATCATTTCGCGCATGGCGGCAAGCCTTTGATCTCCAAAGAACATATGCTCCGTGCGACACAATCCGATGCCTTCCGCGCCAAACTGACGGGCCACCTTGGCATCGCGAGGCGTGTCTGCATTGGCGCGCACGCGCAAACGGCGAAACTTGTCGGCCCAAAGCATCAATTCGGAAAACTCCGGCCCGAGCGATGGCTGAACGGTAGGCACCTGGCCGAGAAACACACGGCCGGTTGAGCCGTCGACAGTAATCCAATCGCCTTTGGTAACGACGGTGCCGGCCACGCTGAATTGTTGCTGCCCGTAATCGATATCAATCGAGTTAGCACCGCTGACGCAGGGCTTGCCCATGCCACGCGCGACAACCGCTGCGTGACTGGTCATCCCGCCGCGCGCCGTCACAATAGCCTGGGCCGCAACCATGCCGTGGAAATCGTCCGGACTGGTTTCCTGTCGCACCAGAATTACTTTCGCACCTTCATCGCGCGCTAATTCTTCAGCCTCATCAGGACTGAATACGACTTTGCCCTGGGCTGCGCCTGGACTCGCCGGCAGCCCGGTAGCCAGCACAGTCGCTTTGGTTTTTGGATCGACAGTGGGGTGTAGAAGTTGATCGAGTTGCTCGGGGGTGACACGTTGGATTGCCGTGGCCCGGTCGATCAACTTTTCGCTAACCATTTCCACCGCTACTCGCACCGCTGCAGCGCCGCTGCGTTTACCAGTGCGCGTCTGCAACATCCAAAGCTTGCCACGCTCAATCGTAAATTCGCAGTCCTGCATGTCGTGGTAATGCTTTTCCAGCAGACCCGTAATCGAGGCGAACTCCTGATAAACTTTCGGTAATTCCTTCTTGAGTTCACTAATCGGGTTTGGCGTGCGAGTGCCGGCCACCACGTCTTCGCCCTGTGCATTTAGCAAATATTCGCCGTAGAGTTCTTTCTTCCCCGTCGAAGGATTGCGCGTGAAGGCCACGCCGGTGCCGCTGTTTTCGCCCATGTTGCCGAAGACCATCGCCTGCACATTAACGGCAGTACCGAGGGAATCGGGAATGCGATTGACGCGACGATAGTCAATGGCGCGGCGGCCCATCCAGGAATTGAAAACGGCTTTAATGGCGACCTGCAGTTGTTCGTAGGGATCCTCAGGAATCGCGTGTTGCTCGGCGACAATGATTTGTTTCTCGGCGGCGATGATGTCGCGCAGGTGCTCGGGTTTCAGATCCGTATCGCGGCCGCCTGACGTTTGCGCCTTGTAGCGATCCATCACGCGCTCAAACTTTTCATGAGCCACGCCCATGACGATTTCGCCGAACAACGAAGCAAAGCGGCGATAGGCGTCCAGCGCAAACCGCAAGTCCCCGGTTTGTTCCGCCAGGCCCTGTACCGTTTCTTCGTTAAGCCCAAGGTTGAGCACCGTGTCCATCATTCCCGGCATCGAGAAGGCAGCGCCGGAACGGACGGAAACCAGTAGAGGATTCTTGGTGTCGCCGAATTTCTTGCCGACCTTTTCTTCAATTTTCTGTAGGCCTTCCTTGACCTGGTCCCACATCCCATCGGGGAAATGTTTGTCGTTATCAAAAAACGCGTTGCAAGCTTCGGTAGTGACCACGAGTCCGGGGGGCACGGGCAAGCCCGCGCGCGTCATCTCGCAGAGACCGGCACCTTTGCCTCCCAGCAGCGATTTGTCGTCGCCACTTCCTTCTTCGAAAAGGTAGACCCATTTGTTGGTGGTCGATTTGGCGATGTCGGTGGTTTCTTCGACTGCAGTGCTCATATCTTGGGGAACTCTTTTCAGCAAAAAGTTGGTCGGGAGAACTAAGCGCCGATTATCGCACTTTTAGGCAGACAGCAAAAACTGGGGGAGAGCATTAGCCGCGGCCAAGGATCTAATTAACGCTGCCCATCAGCTTCTTAACCTTTGGGGTCAACAGCGCTAGTATGCCGGCCGATACGAGCAGTCCAAGAGCTATGCCACCGTAAAGCTTGACCAACTGCGCGGGGTTGTTAACGACAAAGAAGGTCGAAAGATAGCCGGCCACTTTATTGCCAAAAGAAGCAGCCAAAAACCAAACGCCCATCATGATGCCGACCAGCTTCAGGGGAGCCAATTTAGTAACCGTGCTCAGGCCCACCGGACTCAAACACATCTCGCCGGCTACCTCAAGAAAGTAGAGGCCCACCAACCACAGTGGGCTAATGCGACCCTGGCCTGTCATCCAGGCGGCAGGCACCAGCAGGCAATAAGCGAGGCCGATGAACACTAGACCCAGAGTGAACTTGACGGGACTCGAAGGCTGGCGCGTTCCCAGCCGCACCCACAGATAAGAGAATATAGGCGCTAACAGGATTACAAAGGCGGGCGTGCATGACTGTAACCAACTCGACGGAAACCTCATTCCAAAAACTTCCGTGCGCACCAGATCCCTCGCAAAGAGATTCAAGCTCGCGCCTTTCTGTTCGTAGGCGGCCCAGAACAGAATGGTAAAAAGAAAGAAGATGAAGATTGCGCCGATACGTTTCCAGTCGGTTGCGGTCAGGGGTTGACTGGGTACGGCTCGTTCTTCCTTCTTTTGTTGACGAGTGGTTCGATTGCCGATGTGCTCAATTCTTTTGCGATTTATCAGATAAACGATGAGGCCAAGTGTCATGCCGACTGCGGCTGCTCCAAAGCCCCAGTGCCAGCTCTTGGCCGGATCGAGTCCCACCGACGTGAGAAAACCTTTGAACGATTCACCCTGAGCCAGATAGCCGACCGTTAGCGGCGCCAGTAAGGCGCCGATATTGATCCCCATGTAGAAGATGGAGAAACCACTATCACGGCGAGGATCGTTTTCGCTGTAAAGACTTCCGACCATCGTGCTGATGTTTGGTTTGAGCAACCCGGTGCCAATGGCGATTAGGGTTAGGCCAGCATAGAAGAATGTCATCGAGTGGAAGACCATCGCGACGTGGCCACAGACAATCACCATACCCCCAAGCAGAACCGCGAGTTTTGCTCCCAGCAGGCGATCAGCCGCTAGTCCTCCGGGCAATCCGGTCAGGTAAACCCACATGGTGTAACTTCCGTACAATGTAGCCGCCGTCTTCACATCGAAGCCCAAGCCTCCCTGAGCCACAGTTGCTGTCATGTAAAGGACCAGAATGGATCGCATTCCGTAGTAACTAAATCGTTCCCAGAATTCCGTGAAGAAGAGCATCGACAGTCCGCGCGGGTGGCCGAAGATGCCGGTGTTGTCTGATAACGTGTCACGTTCCAATGCTTGATTCGCGGTCATATCCATGTTGCTCCTCGTCGCTCCAATTGGATTTGGCTGGTGACCTTAGCTGGCGTAGCGCAGATTGTCTAACGGGAGATGCGAAGCTTTTATCCGAAATCGGCCAGCCTGTAAAGTATTCGAGATTTGAGGTACTGATGCATTTTCAATGTTGAACTTGGGCCAGCGTCCGTGGACAGGCGAGGAAGCCAATACAAAATCAGAACCGGGAGCGACAGCGACCGGCCGAACGCTCAAATTCCTCAAAGACTCCGCATTGCTTGCATCCCTTGAGTCCCTGGCCGGTCGCTACCGCTCCCGGTTCTGATTTTGTTACTAATACGAAAAGTTCGAGTCAAACTGCATCAGTACCAGATTTGACCTGGGCCAGGAGCTACCCATCTCCGTTCTGAACCTGCTGGGCCGACGAAAAAAGTCGGCGCAGCTCTGTTCGGAGTTCTGGCGACATGACCGTCATCACAAACGCCACCACTGCCGCGATCACCGAACTGCCGATTAACAAACGACCCAAAACGCTTTCTATCGTTGCTATCGCAAGCATTCCCGCCGCAACTCCCAGCGCGCAGGCAACCGCTGCCGATAAGACTGTGCGCACTAACATACCGGCAACGTTGGGGAGCAGCGACGCTGCAACTCGCAGGCGGTTGATCATCACTACGAAGAACGCAGCGGCTCCGGCCCAGGCTGCACCTACAGCGCCGTACCTACTCGTCAACGGATAAAGCAGAACCAAAAAGATCGCGGCCTCAAGCAATTTGATCTTTGCGTCAGGAGCTATCCCTCTCATGCTGATGATCAAAGGTGAAACCAGAATCGCGTGTCCCTTGCAGAAAACCAGTAGCGCCAAAATGCGGAGAATTGTTCCGGCAGCCGCCCACTTGCTGCCATAAAGGAAAACGACGATCTCGTCGCCGAGCAGCAACAACAGCGCCGTCGTCAACGTCAGCAAGGTAGAGCTGGTGGCAAACACTCGGACAAAAGCGCGCTCCAGGCGGTTGAGTTCACCACTGACGCTCTCTCCGCCGGTGATTTCCGCATAGGCGGGAAAGGTGACGTTTACGATCGCCATTCCCACACCATGCAGTGGCAACACTGCCAGGTTGTACGCGATAACGTAAGTTCCCAGAATCGCCGCGCTGTAGAGTTTGCCGAGCAGCACGTTATCGGCCATCGACATGACGTAACCGACGATACCGAGCAGGAAAGCGTATTTGCCGAAATCAAGCGCGAGGCGAAGAGAATTACTGTCGAGCCGAGGGTGTGGCCGGTAAGGGTGAAAGAGATATGACAGGGCCACGCCGATAAGGGCGGATATTAGCTGGCTAAGCACAAGGGCCCAAACATTGCGCGTCCAGAGTACGAGGGCAATCGTCGCGATAGCTGTTAGCAGGTTCGTTAGGAGCTCAAGCCAGACGATTTTTTTGAAGTTAACTTCCTTGCGATGTAATAAGAGCCCGATGTTCTGGAACCCCTGAATCAAAGGCAACAGACTCAGGACCAGCAACAACTCGTATACGCGCGCTTCGCCGTAGAACTTGGCCGCCGGACGCGCAATAGCCAACATCAACAACGCGATCGCAACGCGTCTGATTAGGTCAACGGTCCAAAGTGTGTCGAGGTGTTTTGCGAGTTCCAGATCGCTCTTGAACTTTGTCTTAATGACGGAGATGTCCAGGCCGATGCTTGTCAGCGCGCTGAGAGCTGCGGCCACGGTCAGCGCCATTCCAAACAGACCAAAATCCTCGGCCAGCAGCAGCCGCGCCATAATTACCGAGCGCACCAGGCCCAACAAGTAACTGGAAGAAACAGAAACTGTGTTCCAGACGACGCCCGATTGAACTCTGCTGGTCAGGGATGGTGGCAAGGCAGTGATCAGTGATCAGTGGTCAGTGGCCAGTAGTTATTGGTTCAATAGTTAGTGGTTCAGCAGTTAGTGGGTTCAGCAGTTAGTGGTCAGTCGTCATGCGGTCAGTGACGAATTGGGCTCTCAAGCTTTGTTCTTCTTAACTGACCACTGGCCACTGATCACTGGCCACTGTTTCACGATATCGCTCTCGCGATCATGAAAGCGGCGCCCGCCGCGGCGCTCCCGATAAGCGCCGTTTGCAGAGCGCTGCGCACCGGCTGTGTACCGGTGAAGCGTCCTTTGATGAACCCAAAAACCAATAACGCGAAAAGCGTGGTGGCAATAGAAACAAACAGCGCGGTGGTGGTGTCGCGAGTGAACATGTAGGGCGCCAGGGGAACGAACCCTCCGGCAGCGTAAGCGCCGCCGATAGTGATCGCACTGGTCAACGCGCGTTTGGGATCAGGCCTTTCAAGACCTAGTTCAAATCGCATCATGAAATCGATCCACTTCTGCGGCTGCTTGCGCAGGGCTTCCACAATGGGCCAGGTCTGTTCCTCGGTCAGTCCATACTCCTGAAACACCTCCGCGACTTCTCTCATCTCTTCATGAGGTATTTCGGCAACCTCGCGTTTCTCCCGTTCGCGTTCCTTGGCGTAATGTTCGGCATCGCTTTTCGCGGCGAGATAACCACCAAGGCCCATCGCGATGGAACCGGCGGCAATTTCGGCCAGGCCCGCGGTAACGATTATGGCAGTCGCGTTCGGCGCATTCGCCAGACCTCCCGTCAGCCCTGCGGCGAGCGCAAAGGGAACGGTCAATCCATCCGACATGCCGATGACGACATCTCGTACAACCTCACCGGCGGTGAAGTGGCGCTCAGTGTGTGGAGTTTGCGGCATGGAGCTTCTCGTTCGAAGTGAAATTAGGTGCGGTGGATGATATCACTTGAGCAACCAGGACCAGCATTCCTGCTGCCTAGCAAAAGAGATTTTCCATTTGTCATTTGACATTTCTCATTTGTCATTTAGAGCGGCGAGGCCAAGCCCATTATTACTTGGAGGCTGATGACTCTTGCTTGCGGTTAGTAACTTCACAGCCAATCGTAAGGAAGCTGAATCAGCTTAAGGTGAGAAGGGTCCTGCTCCAATAAATGACAAATGAGAAATGTCAAATGACAAATGGAAAATCTCTTCTCCTCGACAGGTCGAAATTTCATCAATACTTGCCGAAAAGCATCAACACGCCAATAACGATAAAGGCCACAGCAGCGACCCGCTTGATCCACTCCAGCGGCAGATAATTGCCGAGCACACTGCCGGCCACAACGCCAATCGCAGAGACTGCCGTGAGCGCGAGCGCGGCGGCGATAAAGACGGCCCAGGGCTTTTTGGATTGCGCCGCCATGGTCATTGCGGCAAGTTGAGTTTTGTCTCCCATCTCCGCCAGAAATATCACGCCAAAGGTTGTTAGAAACACGCGCCAGTCCATTTCAGTCTCCTTGAGTCATGAAGAACTTTAGACAAGATTTACAGGATGAACAGGATTGCAAGCACATCAGATAGCCGCTGCCTCTGGTTAATCGTGTAAATCCTGCCCCCTCATATTTGCAACAACTAAGATCTATGCCTGTCACGAGGTTATGGCTTAGACTAATCTATACTAACTTACATTCTCGTGCGGGCTCGCGCTGGTTGGCTGTTTCAACTCAGGGGTGAATGACTCAACAATCTAACGACTTTCTCGGCACTGAACGTTTCCGTATTCGCCGCCGGTTGGGTTCCGGTGGCATGGGTGTCGTTTATGAAGCGCACGATCGTGAAACTGACAAGGTAGTGGCGCTGAAAACGCTCACCCGGGCCGAAGCCTCACACATCTCGCGCTTCAAAAATGAGTTTCGTTCCCTTGCTGACGTATCCCATCCAAATCTGGCTGCGTTATACGAATTTATGTCTGACGGGCAGTACTGGTTCTTCACTATGGAGCTGGTGCAGGGGCTGAACTTTCTGGAATACGTCCGGCCGGGCTATCACTCCAAACACCTTCAGTCTTCGAGAACTCCAACGCTTCGAAAGAGTCCTGGCGCTTCCGATTCCGATAAGGAGTTGTTGGCTAATTACGAAGCGGAAACGAAACAGTTGGATTCGATCAAGAGCCTGCATTCGGGCGACGAGCGGCCGGAAACTCTCGAGGATCCAGCGCTCGCTCTATCTAGACTGGATCTTGGTGCTCTTAACGTCGCCTTAAGACAGCTTGCCGAAGGACTCTACGGTTTACATGAGACCGGAAAACTTCATCGCGATATCAAACCGTCAAACGTGTTGGTAACCAAAGAAGGTCGAGTAGTTATTCTTGACTTCGGTCTGGTGGCGGAAGTTGAAGGCAAGGAACCTCACGATACGTTGACCCTCGCGGGCACGCCTGACTACATGTCTCCGGAACAGGGCGCGCAGCTTGCGCTTTCACGCGCCAGCGATTGGTACAGCGTGGGGGTAATGCTTTATCAAGCGCTCACCGGGCGGCTTCCTTTTGCCGGGAAGTTTTACGAAGTGATGATGAATAAACAAAACTTCGATCCGCCGGAACCTCGCGAACTGGTGGCTAACACTCCGCCGGAGCTTAACGATCTCTGCGTCGGCCTGCTGCGCCGAAAGCCTGAAGAGCGACCGAGCGGGCGGGATGTTTTGCGAATACTGGGGCATGGCCGGACCGGACCGTTGCAGCGGCCGATATCGACGCCCACATCCTCGCTGACCCAGACCACTCCGTTTGTTGGCCGCGAACGTCAGTTGCGCGAACTCGAAGACGCTTTCAATCTCACCCGGAGCGGACAAACGGTCACGGTTCACCTCCACGGTAGCTCAGGAATGGGAAAGACCGCGGTTGCTCGCCATTTTCTCGATCAGTTGAGCGACTCGAAGAGCGAGGTGGTTACTCTTGAAGGGCGTTGCTATGAACGGGAGTCAGTTCCCTACAAAGCGCTCGACGGAGTGGTAGACAGCCTGACGAAGTATTTGCTGTCGCTGCCGGAAGCCAAGGCGGGTGAACTGATGCCGCGTGAGGTGCCGGCTCTGGCGCGACTCTTCCCAGTGATGCTGCAAGTGGACGCGGTTTTCAATGCGCCACAACGCGAACAGGAAGTTCCTGATCCCTTCAGCTTGCGACGCAAAGCGTTTGCGGCTTTGCGCGAACTCCTCGGACGCATCTGTGAGCGGCAACCGCTGGTGCTCTACATCGACGATCTCCAGTGGTCTGACGCCGACAGCACCAGCCTGCTGGAAGACCTGCTCCGTCCGCCGGATTCACCACCTCTGCTCCTGCTCTCGAGTTTTCGCAGCGAAGATGTGCGGACGAAACCGTTCCTCAAGGCACTGCTGGAAAAAACGGGCAATCAGAGTTATCGCGAAGTCCTGGTCGGTGCCCTTTCAAAATCCGAATCCTACACGCTGTTACATGATTTACTTGGTTCAAGCGCTTCCGTTCTCGAGCCCTTCGCGGACGCCATCCTTGGTGAAGCGCGCGGAAATCCTTTCTTGCTCGAACAGCTTGCTCGTTACGCTCTCAGCAGCGATCAAACTGCAACCACCGGAATCACTTTGGCAGTAATGCTGGACGAGCGTCTGCGGCACCTGCCAAAAGGCGCGCGCCAGTTTATTGATGCGCTGGCAGTCGCGGGACGCCCGATTAATCCGGAAGTGGCGTATCAGGCTGCCGAACTCTCTGGTGACGAGCTGCCGTTGGTTACTACTTTGCGGGCGGCTCAGTTTCTGCGCACCGGCGGGGCCGGGCATACACTCGAGCTGTATCACGATCGCATCCGCGAAGCTCTCGCAAACCAACTCACGCCGCAAAGAGTTACTCAAATTCATCGCCGGTTGGCCCAGGCACTGGAAGCCCGCGGCATTGACGATCCCGAAGCACTCTACGAGCACTATCTGGGAGCCGGTGAAAGAGTCAGGGCCGCCACTCATGCCGCCGTCGCTGCCAGGAAAGCCGCAAGCGCGCTCGCGTTTGATCGAGCTGCGGCGTTTTATCGTCGGGCGCTCGAACTTGCGCCGGCCCGCGACGCTGAACTGGTCGATCTCAAGCGGGGACTCGCAGAGGCACTGGTTAATGCCGGCCGGCCGGCCGAAGCAGCGCAGGCTTATCTTGATGTAGCGCAGTTGACTTCGGCGCGTCATAGTCTTGATTTCAAACGGCAAGCCGCCCAACAGCTATTGATGGGTGGCCATATCAACGAAGGTCTGGAATTGATTCGCTCCGTGCTCGCCGCTGTCGGCTTGTCTTACCCTGAGGGTCCTAAGAGCGCCTTAGCTTCGCTACTGGTTAAGCGTCTGCAGGTTTGGCTACGTGGGCTGCACTTTAAAGAACGCGCAGAGAGCCAGATACCGGAATTCGAGCTGGTTCGCCTTGATACCTGTTTCGCCGTCGCTGCCGGGCTGGGCTCAGTTGATCTAATCCGCGGCGCAGATTTTCAAAGTAGACATCTCCTGCTGGCCTTGAAAGCGGGCGAGCCTTATCGCGTCGCTCGAGCGCTGGCTTTCGAGGCGGCGTGGACAGCAGCACGAGGCGGCGCCGGCAGTGAACGCGCCATGCAGATCGCCCGGCAAGCCGAAGAGCTGGCCCAGAGGGTTGGCCACCCGCATGCGATTGGACTTTCGGTCTGGGCACGGGGCGTTGATGCTTACCTGGGAGGACGCTGGAAGAAAGCTGCGGATCTTTGTGAACAAGCCTCGGAAGTCTTGCGCGACCGTTGTAAGGGTGTGGCCTGGGAGCTGACAATTGCCAATCGTTATAGACTCAGCGCACAACTGCATATGGGCCAGCTTGTCCAGGTTACCCGAAGTGTTCCATCTCTCCTTTCAGCGGCCCTTGAACAAGGAAATTTATTTGGAGCGATGGAGCTGCGCACTCGCTTGAATCTGATCTGGCTGGCGGCCGATGACCCTGACCGCGGGCGTGCCGAAGTGATTGAAGCCCTGAAGTCATGGCCGAATGAAGGTTTCCATTTGCAGCACTACACCTCGCTGCATGCGCTCACACAAATCGAACTCTACACCGGCGACTATGAAGTCGCCTGGAAACACGTTGAAGGTCAATGGCAGGCGCTGGAGGATTCTCTACTGTTGCGGACTCCGGCGGTGCGAGTTGAAGCAATGCAGCTGCGCGCAAGAACCGTTTTGGCGACGAGTGCTGAGGGACGTGACCCTGCCAAGCTCAGACTCGCTGAAAAGATGGCTTGGAAAATGGAAAAAGTGAATATGTCCTGGTCAAAGCCGTTTGCTACCCTGGTGCTGGCAACGGTAGCCCGGCAGCGTGGTCAAGTGGCGCAGGCCACCGCACTGCTCAAGGAAGCGGCGCAAGTTTTTGAGGAGGCTGACATGCATCTCTACGCTGCGGCAACGCGACGACGGCTGGGAGAAAACCTTGGCGGCGAACAGGGCCAACAACTAATTGCCGAAGCTGATGCCTGGATGATGAAACAAACAATAAAAAATCCCGAAGCCATGACGCGAATGCTCGCTCCGGGATTCTAGAAACGAAGGGCTTTGCCTGATTCGGACCGCAAAAGAAACGGTCAAGTGATTGTCTGGGACCGCGGGCGTCCCGCCCGCAACGCGCCGAAGGCGCGCAGTCTTTCGAAAGTGCTCTAATCCATTTTCGCGCTTCGCGCTCATTTGCGGGCGAGCCGCCCGCGGTCCCAGACAATCACTTGACCGCAAGATGCTTGATGTAGCCCCGGACATCAGACAGCCCGCGCGACTGCGTTTGCTGGAACAGTCGTGTTGCGAAGCAGCCCGGAGTTTAAGATGTCTTCGTGGAGTTCGCCTTGTTTGTCGGTAATCATCGTCGGTGTGAAGTAACTTTCGAAGCGTGAGTCAACGCGAAAAGCCGG
>Ga0070698_100004823_pt1 | contig 14797 bp, 13 predicted proteins | sample KBSK1502metaG_FD_65477 | JGI IMG/M metagenome (GOLD analysis project Ga0070698, IMG submission 65477) | Corn, switchgrass and miscanthus rhizosphere microbial communities from Kellogg Biological Station, Michigan, USA - KBS K1-50-2 metaG | ecosystem: Host-associated > Plants > Roots >...
CGAGGTTGATCCCGATCGCCCGCAGGCGCTTGTTCAACGAGTCGAACGCGAACTGCACGATCTCGCTCTCGGTGTGCCCGAACTCCGTGATGTAGGCCGGGTCGGGAGGATCGAGCGTGCCAGTGATCAACGGCAGGCACTCGACGAGGGTCTTCTGGATGATCGGCGCGTAGCGGTCCGCGTCCTGGCGCACCGCATCCTGCAGCACCTTGATGCCGAAGTTGACGTGCCGCGACTCGTCGCGCGCGACCGCGGTGAACCCGCGGTAGAAGCCACGGTCCGTCAGACCCTGCTCGCGCATCGACTCGAGCTCGAACCGCTGCCCTGTGAGGGCGATGGTCGCCTCGACGACGATGTGATACAGCGTCACCCCTTCGACGAAGGCGTCAAAGTCCTTCGGGTTGCTCGCCAACCTCTGCGCGGTGGCGGGCAAACGGTCGTAGAAGAGCGTGTTGTAGCCCTCGTTGGCCTCGGGCCGGATCTCTCTCAGCAGCTGGGTCATGTCGCGGGCGGAGGTGCCGCAGACCTCGCGCCACCACTTCTCGAAGAAGACCGTGTGCCGCGCCTCGTCGACCATCTGCGTCGACAGGAAGACCTCGATCTCCGGCGTCGGCGCCGCCCAGACGAAGGGCGCCAGCGTCGACGTGACGCGCTCCTCGCCGTTGAAGAAAAGCCGGTGCGACCACAGCGTCGCCTTCTTCTCCAGCTCGGTGGACTCGAGCCAGTCCTGGCGGTCGCGGCTGAAGTCGATGTCCGCGACCGACCACTGCTGTGCCTCCCAGCGCCGGTAAAGGTCCATGTAGCTGGGCATCTTCTCGATCCCGCGGTCGATGAAGGAGAGGACGTCGTCGATCCGGATGTCGCCCAGCTCCTTGAGCGTGGCGCGGCCGATGCGGTCGAGGTCGATGGCGGCCATGTCGGAGGGTCAATTACAGCAGACGGCTCGTAATCAACGGCGGGCGCCTACCGTTCAACGGGCATGCGCCGGGCAGCGCTCCTCGTGCTGATGGTGACCGTGGCCTGTTCCGGCACGTCGGGCAAGCCCGCTCCCACGGCTTCGACCCGGCCCACCAGCACCGCCTCCTCATCCCCGAGCACGCTCTCGACCGGGGGCATCGTCGAGTACAAGCTGCCGGCGCCGCCTGTCAAGCCGGCGGACTGCTTCGAGGCCTGCCAGGCATCGATCGGCAGCCTCGCTCTCGGCGCCGACGGAAACATCTGGTTTACGGACAACAACCGCAAGGTCATCGGCCGGATCTCGCCCGCGGGCCAGGTGAAGCAGTTCAGCGTCGTGCTCGAGCTGGTCGGCGGCGCCCAGACGATCGCCGCCGGGCCTGACGGAAACCTCTACGTAAACGCCAGCGGCGGCGGCGGCAACAAGCCCGACTGGATCCTTCGGGTCACGCCGGCCGGCGCGATCACAAAGCTGACCGCGGGACAGAACCCGGGCGGCGGGTTTGGCACCGGGCCGGAGAGCATCACCGCCGGTCCCGACGGCAACATGTGGTTCACCGAGTTCTGGACGAACCGCATCGGGCGGCTGACACCAACGGGAGCTCTCACCGAGTTCGCCATTCCCACTCCGGACAGCGGGCCGCGGGGCATCGTGGCCGGCCCCGACGGCAACGTCTGGTTCGTCGAATCGGGGCGCTCGCGGCCGGCGATCGCGCGGATCTCGACGTCCGGCGCGATCGTGGAATTTCCCATCGGCGTGGGGCCCAGCGACATCGCGCCGTACGACATCGTCAAAGGGCCGGACGGAAATCTCTGGTTCACCGAGATGTCGGCGGTGGGCCACATCTCGACCGACGGACTCATCACGCAGGTCTCGCTCCCCCAGGGATCGCGCCCCGTGCAGATCGTTGTCGCGCCCGACGGCAACCTCTGGTACGGCGACGCAGGCAGGAACGCGCTTGTGCGCCTGGGCGTGACCGGCGTGACGCACACATACCCTCTACCGCGCCGAAATTCGATCCCAGGCGGGATGGCGGTCGGCGCCGACGGGCGAATCTGGTTCGGCGAAGGCAACTACGGGCTGATCGCGAGCACCGGCGTCAAGGTGCCGGAGGTCTTGATGAGCACTCGCCCCCTGGTCTTCTCCGACTTGTCTTCGAAGACCATCGGCGTCCGCAACATCGGCGATGCGCCGCTGGTGATCTCGAATGTCCGTATCGCCGGCGTCGACGCCGCGTTGTTCGACAAGGGCGGTGACGGCTGCGCCGGCACGTCGCTGGCGCCGGACGCCATCTGCCACATTCAGCTCAGCCACAGCGGCGGTGGTCCATCCGGGATCCAGTCCGCGCTGCTCGAGATCACGGACAACGCCACGGGTTCGCCGCATCGGTTGTCGCTCATCGCCCAGGTGCCGCGATGCGGGCTGCCGGTGATGGTCAGCGGGAGCTCCAACACACCGCCGCAGGGCCAGACGCTCGATGTGTCCAGCGCGCAGATCTTTAACGACACCTCCGGCGGCTTCGAGAACATCGGCGCGGCGTCCGGCGTGCGAACCACGTCTGAAGGCTTGCAAGGAGCTTCGGCGGGTTACTATGACCGGCCGTTCCGCCGCTGGTTGCCGGTGTCCGATGCGACGCAGGTGTCGCCCGACGGATCGCACTACGTGTACCTGACGCTGCAGCCGATTCAGCGAACCGTGGTGCATGTGGTCGACGTCAGGACCGGAGCCGAGAAGGTGTGGCACATCATGCCCGGCTTCTGGTGGCCGGTCGCCTACACGCAGCAGGGAATCTACCTTCACCAGGCGTACGAAGGCGTTGGTCCCGGGCTGTGGCTGCTGAGCCTCGACACTGGCGCCTTCAAGTCGGTGTTTACAGACGGTCGCGTCACCTATGTCGACGGAGATACCGCATGGCTCGGCGATCGCAACCCGGCCGACAAGCTGCCGGACGTCTCGGCGATGGGCGGGGCGACAAACGAGGTGCTCCGGCGCGATCTGGTCTCGGCCAAGACGACGGTGTGGCTCTACAAGCCCGGGACGAACATGTTCGTGGTGGGCACGGCCGGCGGGAAGCCGATCCTGTGGATATACGACGGCGCCGTGACGACCTACTGGATCGTGAACGCGCCGAGCCAGGCGCAGAAGATGGACTTTCCATTCGACTCCGACCAGAACCCTTCGGAGCGAGGCTTCACAGCTGACGCTGCCGGGGTGTGGGTGGGCAGCGACGAGGGCGTGTACCTGTGGACCGCCCGGACCGGTGCGGTGCTGATGACCGATCAGCCCGCGACGCCGGCGGGCAGTTGCGCTTGATCCGCCAGCCGGCTGGGTAGAATCAGAGCGCAACCAGGCTCAGCTTCGTGGGGGCGTCCGGTCTCGACGGGGCAGTTGAGCTTCGGGACTGCGAGCCGAGAGCCGCGAGCGATACAGCGCAGCGTTTCACAAACGCCAACAAGACCAACGCTTTCGCCCTCGCTGCGTAAGCAGTAAGGACTGAAGCCCCGGGCCGTTGAGCCCGGGCGCCGCCCCCGGTTTTTCCGGCGGACCGGGGAGCGACGTCACCTAGTCCGGATCGCCACTCCAGGGGCGCCACGGCCCTGGGGTGGGACCGTCACCGCGGCTGGCGGAAGCGGATCCTGTCGGGAGGAGCCGCCAGGCGAGAACCAAAATCCCGGACATGCTCGTAGAGGTCCTGGAGGAAGCTGCTTCGGACGCGGGTTCAACTCCCGCCGCCTCCACCAAGTTTCGTTTTCGAGGCCGGCAGTGGTTCCGCCGTCATCCCGGTTTGTCGCGCCCACAGCGATCTCAACGACCGCGATGGATCCCCGGCTGGGTATGAAGTCGCCCTAGACAACTTCGACGTGCCTACGTCTGGCGGTTCGCCTTGGCCATTTCGTACAGGCGCGTGAGTCCCTCAGAAATCTTCCGCTCGACCCATGCGCGCCGACCTATCACGAAGTCGGTTGTGTTTTGCGGATACACGTCCTCGAGTCGAATGTCGAACCTGTCGGAGGTTGATTCCATGTTGGCGATAACAAACGGGAATCGGTCGGCGATGTCCCTGGCGACGAACATGCCGAACAACATCGAAACCCGTGCGGGCGCGGGCGGCTGAGACACGAGCGCCACGTTCGCTACAAGGGTCTGGTCAGGTGGATGGGTACCCCGGAATTGTGCATCGAGACCCGTACCACCCAGCGCGATGTATTGCTGGCCAAAGCCGCTTGACACCTGTGGCGGCACCCTTTGAGCAGCCCAGACCTCTTGGAACACTTGAACCAACTCCTGAGCGAGCCGCAAGGCGATCGTCGTTACGTCCTGGAAGCTCAGGCCGGCCTGTGCCGCGTAGAGTCGCTCGAAGTCATCAAGAGCTGGCACCGACGCAGCGGCTAGTCGATCGGCGACGAACCTTATGGAGTGAAGGCACCGGTCAAAAATGAAGCGAATGAACGGCCTATTGTCGCCTTGGTCTGCCCGCTCCAAGACGTTTAGATATCGATCTTTCTGGTCGGCGTAAACGAAATGAGGGGGATACCTACGCTGCGCTGAAGCAAGGCGCTGCTTACCGCACGAGCGACCCTTCCGTTTCCGTCATCGAATGGATGAATCGAGGCGAGGCCGAGATGCGCGTAAGCCGCTTGGAGCACGGGGTGGGCGTCCCCGAATGCCGGCAGCCGCATAACCTCGAGTAGACGATCTATTTCCGGTCCGGCGTCGCCCCAATGAGCGTACCGATGGATCGTCCCGTCCGACTTCTTGGTGCAGTTGTCATCCAGTTTGAATGCACCAACGCGCAGCTGCGGTTCGGACTCAAGCTGCGGGGTGCAAAGTTCGATGTGCAACTGCCGAAAGCCTGCTGCGGTAAAACCAACGTCTGACGCCGCCAGCGAATCGGCGGTGTGGTAAGCACGAAGTTGCGCCTCAAAGAGCGCTAACGAATTGCCTCCTACAGCGCCAAGTTCGCTTCGCCAGTCGCCAACGCTTTCCGCGACATGGATCGTTTGGCCGGTTGTGATCGCGTAAAGGCCCTCGATTGCTCCAGTGGCTGCAGCGGCAGCCCGAATGGCGATCTCGACTATGCCTTCAATTCGTCCCTCGGCCCCCGCCCGGCGTTGACTATCGAACTCGGCTATCGCGCGCCCCCACTGATCAATGTCGAGGGTTTCGCGTAACCACTCATCGATCGGCGGTAGTCCGCCGTACTCGGTCGAGGGATTCGCGCACGGATCACGTTTTGCAGCCAAGTTCGGAAGGCTACGGTATCGCCTCCGACGATTGCGAAGGTGCCTAGGGCGACTTCCTACCCAGCCCGGGGATCCATCGCGGTCGTAGAGATCGCTGTGGGCGCGGCAAGCCGGGATGACGGCGGAACCACTGCCGGCATCGGTCGCTGCAGGTGAGGCGGGGCTGACCTTGATGTTTCGCTGGCAGCTGAAGCGGCGATCCGAATGCGACGCACTCCGCGACATTCCCGCCAGACCCCTACGTATAGCGAGACAGTTGGACCGGGGTCTTTGGCACCGGAACGAGTCGCGATGTGACCCCGCCCCCCGGATAGCCCCCCGAACCAGCGCTGCTCGGCCGTGACTTCTTCGCGCTCGGCGCTCGTCGGGTCGCTGCTGTCCGGTCTTCGTCGTCGGTGCGCCTTCCTCACTCAGCTGCGCCCCCCGGTGCAAGGCTCGTGCGGTCAAGCACGGCTCTCATCGCGGTTCTAGCCCGGCCCTTTGAATCGGAGCAAGGCCGATAGCAGCCCGCAGGATCGATCGAGGCGGCTTTTACGGCGTCGGGCGGTCCGGGTAACGCGAACGCCGCTCTGGGAATCTGGTGAGGTTGCTTCGCTAGACCGCTGGTCTAGGCGCGGAGCGCCGACTAACCGCCGGTTACCCGGGCACGCCGTAAAGCGTCATTACCCCATCTGGAAGTTGGCCCTTCGTAGGCTGCACCGAGAGCGATATCTTCGGCGACCCGTCCTGACCACGCACCACGACGAACTGAAACCGCCATGACTTGGTTCGACCGATGGCTGTCGCTACATCAGCTGATCCGTATTTTCCCGCCTTAACGTCAAGCTCGATCCTCTCCTCATTGGGGTCAACGACGAAAACGATGCCCTCCAATTCAAGAGCAATCCCTGCCGCGATCAGGTATGCACCAGGCTCCATACGAATTCCGAGCTCAACAGATCCATCAGGTCTCCGTGCGCGCGGCTCTTGAAACAGCACCTGATCCAACGCATCGGCCCTGTCGAGGGCGTCGTAAATGTCAGTTGCGGTCCCCAGGGGCCGACCATTCGCGCCGAAGATTGGAATTTGGCCAACCTTGAGCGGCGGCAAGTCCTCAGTCTTGACCGACTTATCGACCAGCTTTGCGTCCACCATTCTTACTACTGGGTTGGTAACGGTGATCGTCAACTTCGGGTACGCCTTCACGTCAGCTAACCAGTCCGTATCGGTAGCGTCCTCCACACTCAGGGCTAGGATCTGGTGTCTCAGGGCCTTGCGCCTGGCCGCACTTGTGAAGCCACTTCTCGAAACAGCGATGATGGCGCGCCCACTGCGGTCTTGGAACTTTCCGATGAGTTGCTCGATCCATTCGACGGTCTGCGAGCGCTTGTGATCTCGGCATTCGATGACCAGCATCGTTTCGTCATCACCTATCGGCACGGTCACGGTGATGTCGACTTCTCGAAGGTCACCCGTATCAGCGTCGTAGACCATGTTCGATTCGGTAACGGTTGCACCGACGGGCGCCAGCGATTCATGGATCAGCTTGATGAGATGCTGAAAGTCGTTACTCCGGCGTGGCACGAGCACGAGAGTAGGCGTTCGACGAATACGAATGCACGACGATTCGGCCTTCGAGAATCTCTCCGAGTATCGCCGCCGCCTCCACCAAACTCCTTTTCCTACCAGCGGGCCGGCTTCGCAGAGCGCCGCCAGTGAGAGCCGCCGACAGCGCCACGATCGCCTCGATTTTCTGGGGCGCGATCGAGAGCTGCACAGAGGCTGCCTCGCTGTAGAGGAGGGTGATGCCCACAGCCAGCAGCAGCGCCACGGCGCCGACGAGCGTCGCCCGTACAGTTCGCGTTCGGTTCCGGGTCATGCGGTGCAAACGGAGGACCAGCTCGGGGCGTTATGCCTGGGCGGAATGGCCGGGGCGTTGGATGGGTATGACAGTGCCATGAGCAGTAACTGGCATGAAATGACGCAGACCCTGATCAAGGACGTGCGCGAGTACGGCATGCCCCTGAGCGGCTCCTTCCTCGGCCGCAACGTACTGATCCTCACCACCACGGGCGCCAAATCTGGCGAGGAGCGCTCTACGCCGCTCGTCTACTCCTGGGAGGAGGGCCACCACGTGATCGTCGCCTCCAAGGGCGGTGCGCCAAGCCACCCGTCCTGGTACCACAACCTGCGGACCCACCCGGTCGTCACCGTCGAGGCCGGGGGCAAGAAGTTCAAGGCTCGGGCCAGGGTCGTCGGGGACGAGGACTACGAGCGCCTCTACAAGCGGCACGCGGACGAAAACCCGAGCTTCTGGGACTACCGCAGGAAGACGGACCGGAAGATCCCGGTGATCGTCCTGGAGCCCATCGAGGAAGCCAAGAGCGCTTAACTGAACTCAGGCGGCGGGCAGGCGGAGTAACCTTCCGCCCGTGCCCGACTTGAGCCATCTCTGGCAGCGCTTTCTGCTCGCCAGCACGCTCGTTTTCGGCCTCGCGCTGGGGGTCGGCGCCACCGTTTTCGCGTACAGCAACACCGCCTCAGTGAACCTCGGCTGGTCCGTCTTCCACCTCAACCGCGTTCCGCTCTGGACCGTGGCCCTCGTGCCCATCGCCCTGATCCTGGTGGTCGGAACGCTGTTCCACTGGTTCAACAGCCTCCACCACTTCACCGAGCACATGCGCCACCGCCGCCGCGTCCACGACCTCGAGGTCGAGCTCGCCTCGATGCGCAAGCACCTGGACGAGCTGCTCCAGATGCCCGGTCAATCGGCCGAGACCGCGGTCGAGCCGGCGCCAGCGCCGACCGAGGCCGTCGCCGCGGCCCCGTCCAATGGCGAGGCCAAGACCGAGCCGGAGCCTGTCGCGGCGACCCCCGAGTCGGACGGAGCGGGCGAACCCAAGTCTGCCGTACCGTCTGAGGCCTGATGAACGAGGCGGAACGGCGGGACATCCACGTGCGACGCCGCGCGGGCCGTCTGGTCGTCCCGTCCGAGCAGGCGCCGGCCGACCGCGCCCTGCTCGAGCGCAGCGCCATCGAGGAGCTCAGCCACCACGCCGACCCGTGGCGCGTCCTCCGCATCCTGTCTGAGTTCGTTGAGGGCTTCGACGCACTCAACGAGGTCGGCCCCGCGGTCACCGTCTTCGGTTCGGCGCGTGCCAAGCGCCAGGACCCGTACTACAAGGCAGGCGAGCAGATCGGCCGCGCGCTGGCCAACCGCGGCTTTGCGGTCATTACAGGCGGCGGGCCGGGGATCATGGAGGCCGTCAACAAGGGCTGCCACGACGCCGGCGGTCTGTCGGTCGGCTGCAACATCGAGCTCCCGCACGAGCAGTCGCTGAACCGCTACGTCGACCTCGGCGTCGAGTTCCGCTACTTCTTCGTCCGCAAGAACATGTTCGTGAAGTACGCGCGCGGGTTCGTGATCTTTCCCGGCGGCTTCGGCACCTTGGACGAGCTCTTCGAATCGCTGACGCTCGCCCAGACAGGGAAGATCGAGCACTTTCCGATCGTCCTGTTCGGCACCCCGTACTGGAGCGGCCTCCTCGACTGGCTCAAGGAGCACGTGCTGTCCTCCGGCGCGATCGCGCCCGATGACCTCAAGCTCATGACGCTCACCGACGACCCGGAAGAGGCGGCCGAGATGGCCACCCGACCAATCGCGGTCACGGTCTCCGACCTGGCGCGCGAGCAGACCGGCGAACCCAAGGCGGGCGCGCAATAGCCGCGCTCGACTTCTACTTCCTGACCGACAGCGGCCAGAACGCCGATGCGGTTGCTCAACCCGTAGCCGCCTTCCTCGACGGCGCCACCAGGTCTCTCGACATAGCGATCTACGACCTCCGCCTCGAGCAAGCGCCGGCGACCACCCTCCTGAGCTCGTTCGCCAACGCGGTCAAGCGCGGCGTCGCCGTCCGCCTCATGTTCAACCAGGACCACGCCCAGGCCATCCCGGTGCCGCCGCCGCCAGAGATCGACTGGGCATTCGTCGACCGCCTGAAGGAGGCCGGAGTCCAGGTCAAGCCCGTGCCTGGCGTGCCCGACCTGATGCACCACAAGTACGTCGTCCGCGACGGCGCGTCAGTGCTCACCGGTTCGACCAACTGGACGAACGACTCGTGGACCCGCGAAGAGAACGTGATGTTCACCGTCGACTCGGCCGAGGTCGCGGCCGACTTCGCCATCAACTTCGAGGGACTGTGGGACAAACCGGTGGTCGCGATCTCCGGCCGGTCCTCGTTCCCCTGGACGGCGCTAGCCGACGGCACTCGGGTCCGGCCCTACTTCTGCCCCGGCCGCAGCCTGAAGCTGGTTCACGCGATGTCGCGCTCGCTGTCCTCGGCGGAGAAGCGCATCCGCGTCTGCTCTCCGGTCATCACCTCCGGTCCGATCCTCGGCACGCTGGCTGAGATCTGCGACGATCCCAAGGTCGACGTCGCCGGTGTCTACGATGCGACGCAGATGGACGAGGTCCAGCGACAGTGGGCGACCCAGGGCGGCGCCGCCTGGAAGATCGGCGCCTTTCACACCGTCGTCGCGGCCAATCGCTTCGGCGCGAAGCGCTCGACCCCTTACGCCATCGGGACCGTGCACGACTTCATGCACGCCAAGATGCTCGTCGCCGATGAGTACGTCTATGTCGGCAGCTTCAACCTCTCGCACAGCGGCGAGAGCAACGCCGAGAACGTGATCCAGATCGAGAGCCAGGCCATCGCGGACCTGTGCGCGGCGTACATCGACCGCGTCGCCGCGCGCTATCGCGTGGCACCGGCTACCGTCACGCCCTGAGCTCCCGCCCCCGGCTCCTCTGGATCGGCGCGGCGCTGACCGCGGTCCTCGCCGTCGTCGTCCTGTGGGCGGTGCCCAGGCTCCAGCCCAGCAGCGGCGGCACCCTCGTGGTCATCGGCGCCGGCCGCGCCGCAACGACGCTGCCTGAGTCGAGCCTTTCCCTGGGCCAGGGCGGCTCGTGGTCCGCGGTCGGCGCCGTCTCCGGAACCGTCCCCGCCGCGCCCGCCCAGCGCCAGCTGCTGACCGCGACGCTGGCGCCAGGCCGTTACGACGGTGTGCGCGTGGGCGACGACTCGGCGCAGGTGACGGTGACGATCACGGCCGGCCGGGTCGAGCCGCTGCTGCTCGGAATCGATTCGGGCAGGCTGCTGCCGGGCGCCGTCTACGCCGGCAACGACGACGTCAACCTCGGCCTCGGCGAGCTGTCGGGCAAGTTCGTCGCCATGCCGGGGTTCGACCTGCTCGACCAGGCAGGGCATCCGTTCAACCTCGCCGGCATCGCCGGCAAGGACACCGTCATCGCCGCCTTTCACACGACCTGCCATGAGACGTGTCCCCTCTACACGGCCCTGTTACTGCAGCTCTCCAGGCAAACGCACGACTCGGTGACGCTCGTCGAGGTGACGACCGACCCCGGGACCGACACGCCGGCGACGTTGTCCGCTTACTCCAGGGAGGTCGGCGCAGACTGGACCTTCGCCACGGGCAACGCGTCGCAGGTCGCGACCTTCTGGAAACCTTTTGGCGTCGAGCTGGCGACAGGCGACACGCACACGTCGACGCTCGCTCTGGTCGACCGGCACGGCTACATCCGTCTCGTGTATCGCGGTGTGCCGAAGGTCGGCAACGACATCCCGCCGGCGCTGGTCGCCTCGTTGAGCGCGACTGGATTGCACGAGCTCGCGTCGGGTGGCGACGGTTGGGGCGCGCCCGACGTGCTCCAGGCCCTGGCCACCATCGGCCGAGGGGAAGCGTCCTCTCAGGCGGTGGGCGGCAAGGCGCCGGCGTTCACACTGGCTTCGAGCCTCGGCACGATCGTCCGCACGTCGGACTTGCTCGGCAAGCCCTTCGTGCTCAATTTCTGGGCCACGTACTGCCCGCCGTGCAAAGCGGAGATGCCGATGCTCGACCGCGACCTGAGGCAGTACCCCGGCATCAGGCTCATGCTCCTCAACGAAGGCGAGAGCGCCGATACCGCCCGAGCTTTTCTCACCGGTCTGGGGATCGCCCGACCCACGCTGCTCGATCCCGACCTGAGCGCCGGCCGCGCGTACGGGCTGTCGGCGCTGCCGATGACCGTGTTCGTGAGATCCGACGGCACGATCGACCGCAGACAGATCGGCGAGCTGGACGAGGGGGTCCTGGCCGCGGAGCTGTCGATCCTGGCCAGTCAGTAGAGTTACGGCGAATGCTCTCAGTCGGAGTTTTTCGTCGCCTTGCGTTGCTGACGGCATTCTTCGCCTACCTGCAGATCGCGCTTGGCGGCGTGGTGCGGGTATCCGGATCCGGCCTCGGTTGCCCCGACTGGCCGCTGTGCAACGGCCGACCGTATCCACCGGCCAACGTGCACTCGATCATCGAGTACTCGCACCGCACGGTCGGTGCGATCACGGGCGTGCTGCTGATCCTGACCGTGATCGCCGCGTGGGTCGTCTTTCGACGCACGCGCCCGATCGTCGCCTGGCTTGCCACGGGTTCGCTGGTCGCGATCGCGGCGGAAGGCGGCATCGGAGGTGTGGTCGTCATCAACGAGCTCACGCCGTGGCTGGTGCTGATCCACCTCGCGCTGGCGATGGTCATCCTCGGCTTTCTGGTTGCGACCGCGATCATGTCGCTGCCTGCCGCCAAGGCAACCCCAGATCGCAAGCTCGCGCTCGCGGCCGTGGCGACGTATGTGCTCCTGCTGACAGGGTCGAGCGTCGTCGCCAGCGGCGCCGACGAGAGCTGTCATTCATGGCCGCTGTGCGGAAACGGGCTCGCCCTTGATTTCGGCGGCGTAAACGCGTTCACGATGCTGCACCGTGGCGCCGTGCTCGTGGTCGGCGTCTTCCTTATCTATGTGCTGGCGCGCGCGATGCGGTCACCTGCGCTCAGGCCGGTCGCACTCGTCACTCTGATCGTCTTCGCGCTGCAGGTCGCAGTCGGCGCGGGCGCGGCGGTGACCAACGCCGGGCTGTTCGACGGCCTGCACGTCGCGATCGCGACGCTGGTGTGGGCTGGGATGCTCACGCTCGCGCTGTTGACGCTGCCCCGTACGGAACGCGCCGCCTCGCTCTCGCGATTGACGGTGGAGAAGCGCCCCGCATGAGCGAGCTGCGCGACTACCTGAGCCTGTTGAAGCTGCGCGTGGTGCTTCTCCTGGATGCGACCGCGGTGGGAGTGATGATCCCCGCCGCGCACGGTCACCCGAGCTTCACCGCGATGCTCGCCGTGCTGGTCGGCGGCACGTTCGCGGCCGGCGGAGCGCACGCCATCAACTGCTGGTTCGACCGCGACATAGACGCCGAGATGAATCGGACGCGCCGGCGCCCGCTGCCCAGCGGGCGGATCCCCGCCTGGCACGCGCTCGCGATCGGGATCGTGCTCAATGCGCTGGCGTTCGCGGTGTTGTGGGCAGGTGCCAATCTGCTGGCGGCCTCGCTCGCGCTGGCCGGAACGCTGGTCTACGTCTTGGTCTACACCGTCTGGCTGAAGCGCTCGACGCCCCAGAACATCGTCATCGGCGGCGCGGCGGGGGCGATGCCGCCGCTCGTGGGGTGGGCCGCAGCCACCGGCCGCCTCGACCTCACCGCCATCGCCCTGTTCGGCGTCGTGTTCTTCTGGACCCCGCCGCACTTCTGGGCGCTCGCCCAGATGCTGAAGAACGACTACGCGCGCGCCCACGTGCCGATGCTGCCGGTGGTCGCGGGGGAGCGCTCTGCCAAGCGGCAGACGATCGTCTACGCCGTGTTGACCGTGGCCGTGAGCCTGGTGCCGTTCTTCACCGGGTCGGCCGGCCCGGTCTACCTCGGCGGCGCGATCGTCCTCGGCGCGGGCCTGGTCGGCATCGCCCTTCTAGACCTCGAGAGACGCGGCTGGACCCGCCGCCTGTGGCGCTACTCGATGGTCTACGTCGCCGTGCTGTTCCTGGTGTTCGCGGTCTCGCCATTCCTTCAGTGAGCCTGGAGATCGTCCGCCTTCACCTCGCGGACATCGAGGGCTTCAACGACATTCCCGTCCACGGTTTCGTGATCAAGCACCCGCGCGCGGGTGCGATCTTGGTCGACACCGGTGTGGGGTGGGGCGACGAGGACCTCATCCGCGAGTGGAGGGTCGTGAACCGCCACGCCGCCGCCGCCCTCGAGGAGCACGACCTGAGCCCGGCCGACGTCAAGATCGTGATCAACAGCCATCTGCACTTCGACCACTGCGGCCAGAACGCGGTGTTCAAGCACGCGCCGTTCTACGTCCAGAGGTCGGAGCTCGACCGCGCGCGCAAGTCGGGCGAGTCGATCGGGTGGTTCGACTTCGCCGGTGCGCGCTTCGAGCTGGTGGACGGGGACGCCGAGATAGCCGAGGGAGTGCGCGTGGTCGCCACGCCCGGCCATACGAGCGGCCACCAGAGCGTCTTCGTCGACACCGCTGACGGCGGTGCGGTGATGATCGGCGACGCCGCCTATACGGCGGACATCTACTCCCAGGCGGACAAAGCCGACCTCTCGAAATGGCCGGGGCAGCACGCGGACCGCGAGCAGTGGACCAGCTCGCTGAAGCGGGTCCACGACATGCATCCGCACGCCGTGCACTTCTGCCACGACACGCGCGTCGTCTAAATGAGATTCGGCCCACTCGTCGAGGCCGGCTGGCTGCACGCCCACCTCCGGGATGAAGACGTTCGCGTGATCGACTTTCGGTGGTACCTCAAGGCACGGAACGGCCACGACGAGTACCTGCGCGGGCACATCCCGGGCGCCGTCTTCGTCGACCTCGAGGCGGTCACCGGCACGGAGGGAGGAGGACGCCACCCGCTGCCCACGCGCGAGCGGTTCGAAGCGGAGATGCGCAGGGCGGGCGTCTCGAGCTCGACGCGAGTGGTCGTCTACGACGACGCCGGTGCCTCGGTCGCCGCGCGGCTGTGGTTCCTGCTGGGCTACTTCGGCCATCGCGTGCAGGCCGTCCTCGACGGCGGCATCGGAGCGTGGGAAGGACCGCTCGAGACCGCCGTGCCGCGCGTCGATCCCGGCGACTTTCGCGCCGCCGCGCCCGACGAGGGTCGCGTCCTGCACTTCGAGTCCGTGCGCGACCTGCGGGACGTGCCGCTCATCGACGCCCGCGCCGGCGAGCGATACCGGGGCGAGACGGAACCGATCGATCCCAAAGCCGGTCACGTCCCTGGAGCGCTGAACGCGCCGCACACCGAGAACGTCGGCGCCGACGGGCGGATGAAGTCGCGCGAGGAGCTGCGCCGGCGCTACGCCGAGCTCGGTGCAGACAAGGGGGCGGTTTTCTACTGCGGGTCTGGCGTCAACGCGACCCAGCATCTGCTGGCGATGGAGGTGGCGGGACTGCCCAACGCGCGGTTGTACGCGGGCTCGTGGAGCGACTGGTCGAACCGCGACCTGCCGGTGGCAACTGGGCCGGAACCTTAGTATCTGGCCATGATTCTGAAAGGGAAGCGCGTCCTCATCGCCGGCATGTCGGACCGGCGAAGCATCGGTTTTTCGATCGCCCAGGAAGCGCAGCGCGAGGGCGCGGAGATCCTCCTCACCAGCTTCGGCCGGATGATGAGCATCACGCAGATGACGGCGAAAAAACTCGACCCGGTGCCGGATATTCTCGAGATGGACGTCAC
>Ga0070698_100004824_pt1 | contig 14795 bp, 5 predicted proteins | sample KBSK1502metaG_FD_65477 | JGI IMG/M metagenome (GOLD analysis project Ga0070698, IMG submission 65477) | Corn, switchgrass and miscanthus rhizosphere microbial communities from Kellogg Biological Station, Michigan, USA - KBS K1-50-2 metaG | ecosystem: Host-associated > Plants > Roots >...
ACTGACAATCCGAAAACATTAATAAACGCAAGTGTTTTCTGTCTTGCCAAATTTCTCCATGCGGTTTTAAAATAGTTTTTTATCATAATCAAGATTTATTCTGTTCTTAAACTTTTTACCGGGTTAGCAAGTGCCGCCTTTATTGCCTGGAAACTGATCGTCAATAATGCAATACTGATCGCAATAAGAGCTGTGATCGCAAAAACCATCCAGCTGATATTTGTTCGGTACGCAAAATCCTGCAACCATTTATTCATTACAAACCAGGTGATCGGTGAAGCAATCACGATCGCAATGAATACAAGCTTTAAAAACTCTTTGGACAATAAACCAATTACATTTCCAACACTGGCGCCTAATACTTTTCTCACACCGATCTCTTTGGTTCTTTGCTCAGCGCTAAACGTGGCAAGACCAAATAAACCAAGACAGGAAATTAAAATGGCAATGATGGTAAAATTTCTAACAATTGCAGCGAGCCGATTATCCGCTTCATAGTTTCGCTGGAAATCATCATTCAAAAATGTGTATTCAAAAGGTTCATTTGGATTCAATTGTTTCCAAGTTTTCCCGATCGATTGAAGCACATTGCCTATATTATTAGTTTTGGCATGAGCAATCAGATAATTGAAGCTTTGGTTGTTGATTAATTGAAACCCGTACGGCTCAATAGCTGAATGAAGATCCACAAAATGAAAATCCTTTACAACACCAACGATCTGCCAACGATAGGTTTCTCCCTGCCAGTCGATCGCTACATTTTTGCCTATCGCATCTTCATTATTCTTAAACCCGATTTTCCTGATTGCTTCTTCATTTAAGATCATTCTGAGATTTGTATCCGCTGGGAATTCTGGTGAGAATAATCTGCCTGACGCCGTTTTTATCCCAAGTGTTTGCAAAAAGCTTGCATCGATCCAATTCATGAACGTTCTTTTTGCACTATTCATATTGTCGCCATCCTTGTACAAAGGCATATCACTTGGATTAACGATACCGGGATAATACATGGAAGCACCGACATTCTCTATTTGTGTATTCTTCTTTAACTCTTCCTTCAATGCAGTATAACTATTTTTTGCAACCCGGCTCCTTAATGGGATCACCACCTGCCCATCTTTATCAAAACCAAGCTCTTTATTTTTCAAATACTGCATTTGATCATTAATGATCACCGATGCCACGATCAGTCCGGCGGAGATTACAAATTGAAATACGACCAAGCCTTTTCGAAGTGAATTAGCGGCCAGTGAATTGGAGATCCTTCCCTTTAACACTTTTACAGGTTGAAATGAGGAAAGATAGAAAGCCGGATAGCTGCCGGCTAATAAACCTGTTACTAAAGCGAGCAGTAGGAAGCCGGCAAGCAAAAATCCATGTTGCTGGAAAGAGAAATATATTTCTTTAGCCGATAATCTAGAGAACAAGGGAACCAATGCTTTTGTAAAAACCAGGGCAAATACAAAAGCGATCATCGCCATCATCACCGATTCGCCAATGAATTGACGGATCAACGAAGTTTTCTCTGCACCCAAAACTTTTCTCACACCCACTTCTGCTGCACGTTTAGAAGAACGGGCGGTTGAAAGATTCATAAAATTGATACAGGCGATCAATAAAGTGAATAAGGCAATAGAGCCAAGAATATATAAATAAGTGACGCTGCCTGGAGGGGAAACATTACTTGACGTATTTGCATATAAGTGTACATCTTTTACAGCAGTAAGAAATTGCTTTTTGTAAAAGCCCATGGCTTTCAAACCTTCTGCGGCATGTTTATCAATAAATGCCGGGAACTTGGCCTCCAATTTTTTTGCATCTGTTCCGGGCTTCAATAAAAGATAAGTATGGAACATATTGTTTGACACCAGGTCATTCTGCCTGCCAAAAAAGCCGTTGCTGGATGCACTTCCTGCAGATAGAATAAATCCTGCATCAATATGTGAAGGACTTGGAGCATCAGTAAATACACCCGTCACCTTGTAGTCGCCATCACCGATAGTACTACTGCTTATAAATAATGTTTTATTGATCGGGGATTCTTTCCCAAATATTTTCCTGGCCGTTTCTTCATTGATCACCACCGAATTCGGATTCATTAAGGCAGTTGCCGCATTACCTTCTTTGAATTTATAAGTAAGCACCTGGAAAAAAGTAGAATCAGCAACAAAACCTTTTGTTTCAAAAAAAGATTTCACGTTACCGTTAGGCTCAGTGTATTGAAAAAGCGTTCTGTCATCTGCAAACATTTTTAACAACCTTGTTGTCTTTTCAATTTCAGGAAACTCCATTTGCATAGCTTTTGCCATGGGCGCAGGTGTGTTCGCCGTCCTGTCTTCCTTACCTTCTTTTACAAAGTTGGTCCCCAATTGAAATATCCTATTCGCATTTTTGTGATAACTATCATAACTTAATTCGTTATACAGGTACAATGTTATCAGCATACAACAGGTAAGACCGATAGATAAACCAAACACATTGATGAAGGAAAATATTTTATTCTTCATCAGGTTTCGCCAGGCTACTTTCAAATAATTCTTTATCATAACTGAATTTTTATTCGGTTCTTAAACTTTTTATCCCGAAATAATCGGGATTCCGTCACTACTTACTCCGTTCGAAGTGACTTCACAGGGTTGGCAATTGCTGCCTTTATAGCCTGAAAGCTAACAGTAAACAATGCAATGGTTATGGTCAATATTCCTGCGATTAAAAATATTTCCCAGCTCATTGTTATTCTATACGTGTAACTCTGCAACCAGTTATTCATCATGTACCACGCAACAGGCACCGCAATTAAAAATGAGATGAACACAAGTATTACAAAATCTTTTGATAACAAATTCCAAACTCCCAAAACTGATGCCCCCAATACTTTTCTTACGCCAATTTCTTTTGTACGTTGAGCTGCTACAAATGAGGCAAGACCAAACAAACCAAGACAAGAAATAGCAATTGCAAGTATTGTAAAAAAGCCTGCAAGCTTTCCTACCCGTTCTTCGCTCCGGAATTTTTTTGCATATTCATCATCTGCAAACTGAAAGCTGAAAAGCTGATCCTTTTCAAATTTTTTATAGACTGTCCCGATCCTTGCCAATGCATCTTTTGCATTTGAAGAAGGGTTTATTTTAGCGATCGTAATGCTTTGTTCATCCGTAGATAAATTAAAAATAGTTGGTCGTGGTTCATCATAAGGAGAATTCATCACCATATTATGAATAACACCTACTACTGTTACCGGGTTTCCCCACCATGTTATTATTTCACCAATAGGATCTTTTAACTCCATAAAATTGGCGGCAGCCTCATTCAAAATAACTGCTGATGTATCAGTAGCAAAATCCTTTGAGAAATCCCTTCCGTCTTTGATGTGCCAGCCAATCGTTTTACCATAATCATACGAAACGCCGACAGTGGAAAAATCAATAGACAGATCTGGATCTTTTCCTTTCCAGCTAAACCCACTTGTACTTGACCAGGTACCCGTTGTAGGACTACCTGCTTCTGCCATCGAAGTAATCACACCTGACTGTGTCAATTCATCTTTTATTGCATCAAAGTGTTTATGAATTTCTTCAGTCAGTGGAAGATTTACCAATCCCTCTCTTGTGTAACCAACAGGACGGCTCTTTGCAAATTGAATTTGTTTATAAACAATGATAGTACCGATAATGAGTATAACTGAAACGGTGAATTGAACAATAACCAACGCTTTTCTTGGAAGCGCAGCAAATCGTCCGGCCTTAAATGTTCCTTTTAAAACTTTTATCGGTCTGAATGAAGAAAGATAAAATGCAGGGTAGCTTCCGGCAACAAGCGCAGTAAAAATTATAAACACTAAACTTATTGTCCAGAAATAAGGATTAACCCACAGGATCGACATTTGTTTATCCGCAACACTGTTAAAGAAGGGAAGTAATAATTGTACAAACAAAAGCGATAATGCAAAAGAAAAAATAACTGTCAGTAATGACTCGCTAAAGAATTGAATGATTAATTGCCTGCGGAGAGAACCCACTGTTTTACGAATACCAACTTCTTTTGCTCTTTTTTCACTCCTTGCCGTACTGAGATTCATAAAATTTATGCAAGCCAATAACAAAACAAACACCCCTATAATTCCAAACATCCAGACATATTGAATAGCCCCGCCAACATTTACACCGTTATTAAATTCAGAACGCAGATGCCAGTTGCTCATGGGTTGCAGAAACAATACTGGTTTCTTTTTTGCAAGTTGTTCATTTACTCTTTTCAGCTTAGCATCTTTAATCTTTGCAGAAACAGCAGCGAAGTCTGCATTGTCATTCAACTGAACAAATAAGGTAAAAGAATTCGGTCTCCATGGATCTGACATTGTCTTTATCCAATCAGTATTGTTATAAACCATCTCCCATGTTGATATGAAGGACAGGTTGGCAAAAGTCGAGTTGTGCGGAAGATCTTTATATACTCCGGTTACTTTTACATTCATTTGGTTATCGATCTTCATCAGCTTATTGATCGGGTCTGCATCACCGAAATAAGCTTTGGCAGCCGATTCGGAAAGTAATAATGAAGATGGATCAACGAGGCTGTTATTACCGCGAATCATTTCAAGATTAAATAATACAGGCATTTCTTTTTCGAAGTAGCCTCCCTCCTTTTTTAGTTTTTTTTCATCCAATGCCAGCAAATGTTCCCCGATATAAAAGCCCATTGCGATATGTTTAAAATCGCTGCCATAATTTTTGCGCAGTTCATCAGCAAGTGGATACGGAACACTTGTCCATGTCTGTATTTCACCATTGTTGGTAACGTTTTGTATTACCTGCGCAATGCGGTCATGGTTTTTAAAATTTTTATTAAAAGAAACCTCATCGTGTATCCATAAGCCGATCAATATTGCCACCGTCATTCCTATCGATAGGCCTGCGATATTGATAAAAGAATGCATCTTGCTTTTGCTAAGATTTCGCCACGCTATTTTGAAATAATTTTTTATCATACCTACAGTTTTATTCTGAACGTAAATTTTTAACGGGGTTAGCGATACCAGCTTTCAATGATTGATATAAAACTGTGAGTACCGCGATCGTTATAATCATCAATATTGGCAAAACAAAAAACCAAATGCCTATTCCAATATGAAAAGCATAATCCTGCAGCCAGCTATTTACTAGTATAAATGCAACTGGCAATGCAACGACACCAGCCAGCAACACAAGCTTTAAATAATCTTTCGTGATCATGCTTGTGATCTGGAATAATGTTGCTCCCAATACTTTTCTAATGCTGATCTCTTTATTTCTTTTTGCTATTGTAAAAAGCGATAACCCAAACAATCCAAGACAGGCAATGACAATTGCAATTGCAGTAAACAACCAAAGCACAGTTGCAAATAGTTTATCAGTTTTATATTGTGCATTGAATTGTTCATCTAAAAAGAAAAATCGAAAAGGGCTTTGCGGATAATAGGTGCTCCATTTTTGTTTTACAAAATCCATCAATGCAGGAAGATTGGTTGTATTCATCTTCAAAGAAAAATTTCCAAAATTTCTCTCTTCTTCCAGATAGAAAACGATCGGGTCAAAACTATTCTGCAAAGATTCCTGGTGATAATCTTTTACAACGCCTATCACTTTGCAATGAAACCCGCTACCATCAATGTATTGACCAACGGCATCTTCATTCTTAGCAAAACCAAAAACATTTACAGCAGTTTCGTTAAGAATAATATTCACCAAAACATTGGTGTCGGCTGCCGGTCTGTCGTTTGTAAAACCTCTTCCGGCAACAATTTTCAACCCATACGCATCGATAAATTTATTATCGACACCAAGATTTCTGCAGCGCTTTCCGGATTGAGAATTTTTCAACGCATAATCAGACGATCCGCCAACCTCTCCTCCCGGTACTGAAGTAGACGCAGTAACAGATTGAATAGCCGGGTTAGCTGCCATATCATTGATAAAAGAATTAAATGACGGAATACTTGAACTATCGGTATTTGCCGTTTGCTGAACGACCAATGTTTGTTTTATGTTTACACCAAGATCACGGGTCTGCATATAATGAAGCTGCTGATAAAATCCAATGGCGCCGGTAATTAAAACAATGGCAGCAATGAATTGTAACACCACCAATGATTTCCTTAAAAAATTCTTTCCTCCTTTTAATCCTGATGCACCTTGGGATGTTTTGATTGAATAAATTGGCTGGAAAGAAGAAAGAACAAATGCGGGGTAAAAAGCGGCAAGTAATGTCCCCAATAAAAAAATAACAATCACGAATAACCAAAATCTCCAATCAGCAACTACTAAACTGTTCAGGTCTTTTTCTACAAGTGTTGAGAAAGCAGGCAGTGTTAACCTGAAAACGAGAATGCCGATTATTATAGCAATTGTATTCAGGAAAAATGATTCGGACAAGAATTGGCGGATCAGCTGAAACTTGCCCGCGCCTACAACTTTTCTTATACCAACCTCCTTCGAACGATCGAGTGAATGCGCTGTTGAGAGATTTACATAATTGATCCAGGCAATAAAGAGTATGAATAATGCCGCAATGCCAAGATATTTCAGGTAAGAGAAATTACCATTGCCTGCCATTTCATAATCATATTTTGAACGCAGGTGAATATCTTTTAGTGGCTGCAGGAAAAAAGAATTTTCATAATCACGTTGTTTCATGTCGGTGCCCATATATCGCTCGGCAAATGCAGGAAACTTTGCTTCTAATGCTTTCGCATCGGTTCCGGGTTTCAATAATACATAGGTATAAAAATCAGACCAGCCCCAGCTAGTATTGGCATTACCCTCGGTTAACTGTATATATTTTTCATAATTGATAATAATATTGAAACGTATATGCGAATTAGCAGGCAAATCTTCCAACACTCCCTTTACAATGTAGTCTTCATTACGATAATGAAGTGGTTTGCCGATCGGGTCTTCGTTACCAAAATATTTTTTGGCCGTTTCTTCTGTGATCACGGCATCGTTCAATTCTTTAAATGCAGTCGCAGCATTTCCTTTTACAAAACGAAATGAAAAAATATTAAATAAAGCTGCATCAGCATAGTAGAGAGTGCCGGGTTCTATGATCTTTTGATCTTTATAGGTCACGATGCCGCCTTGCCTCCGAAAACGGGCAGCTTCTTCTATCTCAGGAAAATCTTTTTTTAATGCCGGTGCAACAGCAGGATACGTAAATGCAAAAGTTTGCTCCTTGCCTCCTTTTTCTTTTGTCATCATCGGCACACGGTATATCCTGTCTTTTTTTACATGAGCATCATCATAGCTATATTCAAAGCGCAGGTAATTTATTATTAATAAAAAAGCCGCAACGCCAACCGATAACCCAAAAATGTTTATAGCAGAAAAGGTTTTATTTTTCCAAAGGCTTCTCCATGCGGTTTTAAAATAATTTTTTATCATAACTATACTTTATTCTATTTGAAATATCTATTCAGTTCTCAAGCTTTTCACAGGATTTGCAAGCGCCGCTTTTATCGCTTCGAAACTGACGGTGATCAAGGCAACCAGTAAAACCAATAATCCTGCAACGGTAAACATCCACCACGAAATATTTGCCCGGTACGCAAAATCTTCAAGCCACTTATCCATGATATACCAGGTGGCGGGCATTGCTATGACACAGGCAATTACCACTAGTTTTAAAAAACCACCCGATAACATGGATGCGATCCCATTTACAGAGGCGCCTAATACTTTTCTTATACCGATCTCTTTTGTTTTCTGCGTTGTTGTGTAAGAGATCAAACCATATAACCCGAGACATGCGATCACTAATGATAGTATGGAGAAGTATAAAAATATAGTTGAAAATTTTGCTTCTTCCCGATATTGCTCTTCAAATACATTTTCAGAAAAGCTATAATCAAGCAAAGCAGAAGGAAAATTTTTCTTCCATGTTTTATTCAGCCATGCTGTAGTTTGAGGTAGCTTTGAAACATCTACTTTTAATGTGATCCTTGAGAATCTATCTTGCGAAGGAAAGATAACCAATGGACTTATTAAATGCTGTAAGGTGCTAAAATGAAAATCTTTTACAATGCCTATTACTTTTCCCTGGCGGTCTCCCATTTTAAAAGGTTTACCGATCGCGGTTTCTGCATCTTTCCAGCCAAAACTCTTTATAGCGTTTTCATTTAAAATAACAGGTCTTAGTGAATCAGTGGCAGCATGAATTCCAAAATTTTTTCCAGCTATTAACTTTATTCCATGCACCTTAAGATAATCAGCATCCACCCGGAGCCGTGAAGCATTTACTTGTAAAGGATTACCATGTATGTCAACTGTTTCAGAACCGCCTGAGCCAAGGCTACCTAATAACGTATTGGAAACCGTTGCGCCGGAAACAAGCGGATTTGATAATATCTCATTTTTAAAAGCATTGTATCCATTTATCACATCTGTATTTCCATGTACCCGTAAAAAAAGCAAGCCGTCTTTATCATATCCGAGATCCTTGTGTTTTATATATGACATTTGCGTGTATATAACAATGATCCCGGTTACCAAAACAAGTGTTATAACAAATTGCGAAACGACGAGGGACTTTCTCAATAAAATTCCTCTCCCGCTTGATTTAAATGCTCCTTTTAATATTCCTATAGGTTTAAATCCTGACAGAATAATAGCCGGATAAATACCTGAAAGGAGTCCAAGGAAAACAGTTACACCAATCAAAAAAACTAACAACATCGGAAAGGAAAACAGTGAAAGATTTTTATCAGTAAGCTTATAAAAAAATGGTTGCAATAAGATTGAAAGAAACAGGGAGACTACAAATGCGAGAATTGCGGTCAGCACTGATTCGAATAAATATTGTAAAAGCAACTGCCTTTTACCGGCACCTACTACTTTTTTAATACCCACTTCTTTTGCCCTGTTAACAGATCTTGCAGTGGCAAGATTTGTATAGTTGATACCTGCCAGCAATAAAATAAAAATAGCTATTGTTGAAAATATGTAAACCTGTTTTGCATTTCCTGTGGCCGCTATTTCATATTGAAGATTGGAACGAAGATGAATATCACTAAGTGGCTGCAGCTTATACGAATAAATGTTGCGCCAGATTTCAAAAAGGTCGCCAATATATTTTCCATAGAATTGAGATATTTTATTTGAGAATGCTTTATGATCAACACCTTTCTTTAATAATAAATAAGTATAAAAACTCGCATCCCCCCATCCATCTACGGTCAGAACATCAGGATTGCTAACTTCTACTGTTTTAAATGATCCAAGGATATTAAAAGTGAAATGTGCATTTTGCGGAGGATCAGGCATTATCCCGGTTATCTTGTAGTTAGCTCCAAAGCCAGTGCTATCATGCAGGTTGATGAGAAGGGTCTGCCCTATTGGGTCATTATCACCAAAATATTTTTTTGCAGTTGATTTTGTAAGAATGATTGAAAAAGGTCCATTTAAGGCTGTCGCAGCATCACCCCTTGTTAAATGATAACTGAAAATATTAAAGAAAGATGGATCGGTAAGTAAAATACCCGGTTGTAATATCTGTTGCCCCTTATGAGTTACTATTTCTTCATGCATCTCAAATCGCACCGTATTCTCTATTTCAGGATAATCATCCTTCAACGCTTTAGCCATGGGGGCACTTGATACTGCCGATTCGGATATACCTGTTTCTGTTTTTGCAGTTCCCGTAAGCCGGAAGATCCTGTTGTAATTATGATTGACCTTATCATAACTCAATTCATGATTTACCCAAAGAGCAATAAGAGCAAAACAGGTTAATCCAACAGATAAACCTATTATGTTCAACAATGAATAAGTTTTGTTTTTTACTAAACTCCGCCACGTTTGTTTTAAATAGTTTTTAATCATATCATACTCCTCTTTTATTCTGTTCGTAAGCCTGCCTGTCGGCAGGCAGGCTTTTTACTTTATTAAACTTATTCGGTTCGCAATGACTTCACCGGGTTTGTCAATGCCGCCCTGACTGTACGTATACTTAATAATACAAGTGCAATCGCCAGCATACTGATACCGCAGGCTGCAAATACCCACCAGCTGATATTGGTACGATAAGCAAAATCCTGCAGCCAGTTATTCATTGCCAGCCATGCCAGCGGTGTGGCAATTATAAATGCGATCAAAACAAGTGATAAAAGATCCCTTGATAATAAGGAAACGATTTGAACAACGGAGGCGCCCAACACTTTTCTTACACCAATCTCTTTTGTTCTTGTATTTGTTGTGTAAATGACCAACCCTAATAAACCAAGACAACTGATAAAAATGCAAAGCCCTGCCGACCATTTTAATAATCTTGAAACATCTTGTTCCTTCTTATAAAATGAAGCGATCGTTTCATCAAAAAATTTATATTTAAAATCAGGATCTTCAGGATATAATTTTTTGAACTCCTTTTCAATTTTTTCCAATCCTGTTTTCCAGAGTCCCGGTGAGCCAGCCTGAGATTTTAAAGCAATATGAATATTATAACTGTTATTACGAACACTTGAATAGGCAACAGACTTTATCGGGTCATGTGTAGATTTTGTATGAAAATCTTTAAGCACACCAACAATCGGCACTTTCTTATTGTTGCGATTTACAAATTTTCCAATGGCGTCTTCCGGGTTGGTAAATCCAAAAGCTTTTGTAAAAGATTCATTAACCAGGTATTCTTTTAAAGTGTCACTTTGTGCAGGGAACTTTCCTTTCAAAAGTTTCAATTTATAAATATTAAAATACTCAGGATCAGCATTCATTGTCTCCGTCATTAATTCAATTTCCTTTTTACCATTATCAACTTTCATTGTAGTAGATGAGGATCCCTGGTGTGCAGGTGAGTTGCTTGCTAAACTTACTTTCTCAACTTCGGGCATCTCTTTTATTTTTTCAAGCAAAGCAAATCGCCTGTTATCGGGCTTATCCGAAAAGAAATTCCATACTGTAGGAAAATAAACTATGGCATCTTTTTTATACCCAAGTTCTTTGTTTAATGAAAAATTAATTTGCTTGCTGACAACCAGGGTGGCAATAACAAGAAATTGTGCAATTACAAATTGTGTAACTGTCAACGATTTTCTTAACCAGGCTTTCCTGCTTTTTGCTGTGCCTGCATGTAATTGATTTTTTAAAACAGTAACCGGTTTAAATTTTGTAAGTATCAATGCCGGGTAAAAACCTGAAAAGCCTGTCATCACCAAAACCAGTAGCAAAAGAAATATCCATACATGCGGTTGGTTGATAGAATTAAAATTTATTTCGGGTGGTATAAAATCGCTGAAAACCTTTAACAACCATGGCAGGATGGCGATTGAAAGTATGGTTGCCAATAAAGTAAGTAAAAAGGTTTCGCTAAGAAATTGAAATATTAATTCCCGTTTTCCACTACCCAATGTTTTTCTTATGCCAACCTCTTTTGCCCGCTGCGCTGATTGGGCTGTTGTAAGATTGATGAAATTGATACAGCCAATCAATAAAAGAAATAATGCAACAGCCAACAACCCGTATAAAGTTGGTTTATGCGCCTGCCGGCCATCATCAAATGAACCATAATCCGCATTAGAATGAATATCATTTATAGATTGTAACCGATGCTTTGTGTCATCCTTCTCATTATCTTTCTTATCCCTGTATTTTTCTCGTAGCCCGGGAAACTGGATATTTAGTTGTTCGGGTTTTGTTCCCTTTTTTAATTTGACAAATAATTGAGAGACGGAATTTATACTCCCCCACTCATCTCCACCAAAATGATCTTTTAGTCCCGTAGACATGACTGTAGCCAGTGAAATAAATTCTTTGAACTTAAAATCAGTCGCTTTTGCTACCTGGTCTTTTACAATACCGGAAACAATGGTCTTAATACTGTCATCATAAATTATTTGTTTACCGATAATATCATTAACCGGAAGATTTCCAAAATAAGTTCTGGCTCGTTCTTCAGTAAGCACCACCTGGTATGGATCTTTTAATGCCGTTTGTTTTGAACCTGCCAGCCAATCTGATTCAAATAATGAAAAATAAAATTCATCAGCATAAATAATATCAGTTTGCTTTTTAAATTCGGCCGGGGACTGACTTCCGGCAACAGGAACTGATACTTTTGCGTCATAAGTAGTAACAAAATGAGTAGCAGTTTCGATACCTGTCAGATCTGATCTTACTGCTTTAGGCATTGGCATCGGCACACCTGAATTTCTAAACAATGATTCGCCGGGAAAAGTCATATCTGTTATTACCCGGTAGATCCTGTCATTATCTTTTCTGAATTTTTCAAAACTAAATTCAAACTGCACTATCAAATAAATAACCAATGCAGCGCTAATGCCAATTGCTAAACCAGAAACATTGATCAATGAAAAGATTTTATGTTTCCAGAAATTTCTACTGGCGATGGTAAAATAATTTTTAAGCATAAAAAAGATTTATTCCGTTCTTAATGATTTAACCGGCTTAGCTATCGCAGCTCTAATTGCCTGGAAACTTACTGTTATCAATGCTATTAAAATCGCGGCCGCTCCACCTATAAGAAATGCGGTCCAGCCAATATTTATCCTGAATGCAAAATCCTGTAACCATTTATTGATTCCCCAGTATGCCAATGGAACAGCAATGACAATTGCAATGCAAACCAATTTGATAAAATCTTTTGCAAGCATTGAAACAAGATTGGGTACAGAAGCGCCGAGTATTTTTCGTATTCCTATTTCTTTTACCCGTTGCTGTGCCGCAAATGTTATTAATCCCCAAAGACCAAGACAGGATATTAGCATAGCCAGTACCGAGAATATTTTGAAAAGACTATACAATCTTCCTTCATCTTTATACAAAGCGTCAAGCCGCTGATCCAAAAAATTAAATTCAAATATCCCCGAAGGAAATGTTTTTTTATACCCGGCATTGATTTTACTGATAACCGTAGGAACATCCGTACCGGCCTGGATTTTAATGTTTACTTTTTCACAATAAGGGAGAAACTGCGTAATTAAGGCGGGTTTAATAGCTTCATGTAATGAACTAATATTAAAATCCGGTACTACTCCTACTATTTCTGCATACAATCCATCCATTCCTATCCAGAAACGTTTTCCGAGCGCAGCTTCCGCTGATTGAAAACCCAGTTCCTGTATCAACTTTTCATTCACTACTGATTTTGCATACCGTTGGCCTTCCGGTATAGACCTGGAAATAGCGCTGGTATCTGCTAAATTTAAAAATCTTCCTGCTTTTAGTTTTAATCCATATACGGAACAAAATTTTTCATCCGTCATAATTGTCGTAACGGATTTCTGATTGGGATCATCTTTTCCAATAAGACTCATCACCGTTCCCCAGTGTCCTTCGCCACTTAGTGAGCTTGTTGAAAAGGACCATTCTTTAATTCCCGGGGTTTTTGCCAGTTCATTACCCAGCAATATTTTATCTTTTGCATTGTTATCGAAGGGAACGGGTACCATAACAATATTATCCCTGTCAAAACCAAGATCTTTATGCCGCATATAATTCATTTGTTTCCCGATAAGCAATAAACCAATAAGTAAACAAACTGATATGCTGAATTGTGTTACTACCAATCCTTTTCGAAGAAAAGGTGATGTAGTATTTGCGTTTACTGATACTGAGCCTGATTTTAAAACAGATGCCGGTTTAAATCTTGTAATGATCCATGCAGGATAAATTCCGGCTAATAAAGCAGTAATAAAAATACCTGTCAATAATGAGATCATTATTCCGGGAGATTCCCAAATATCGAAACTGATCTGTTTGCCGGTAAGATCATTTATATATGGTAAAGCTAGCTTAGATATAAAAACGCTTATTATACCGGCGAATAAAACAAGCATCAATGCTTCGCTAAGAAATTGTCTTATTAACTGAAAACGTCCGGCACCAATTGATTTGCGTACACCAACTTCCTTTGCACGAGTCAATGCCTGCGCTGTTGAAAGGTTAATAAAATTAATACAGGCTAATATTAACACGGCGAAACCAACTGTTCCAAAAAACCATAGCCATTGAGTATTGATAGCTTTTACCCATTCACCACCTCCTGCATATTTTGAATTAAAGTGAACATCACTTAAGGGTTGTATTTCTGTTTCAACATGCGAATCCTTGCCCATCCATGGCTGGCTATTTATAAACCTGTCATTAATACTTTTTAATCCTGCTTTAAGGCCATCGCCGGGTTTGGCACCCTTTGGTAAAACAATAAATGTTGAACCACCCGATACCGAGCCATAATGAGTGGTGCTTGTCATCAAATATTTTTCCTTATCGGAAAACGAAAGCAACATTGAAGCAGGTAAATGAGTATTAGCGGGAAAATCTTTTATTACACTGCCTACTGTAATATTAAAACTATCGTTGTAGGTAAATGTTTTTCCAATCGGGTCTTCATTACCGAAGAATTTTTTTGCAGTAGCCTCTGTCAATACAGCCTGGTAAGGTTTTCTTAATGTTTCATAAGCATTGCCTTTTGCAACTTTCACATCAAACACATCAAGAAATTCAGGATCAGTCATCATAACATGATCCTGTTTGAATCGCTTGGTCTGATTGATCTGAATTATTGCCTGGAAAGGATGATGAACTTTAGTTATATATTCCAAATCAGGAATATCTTTTCGTATTTGATCTGCTAAAGGAAAAGGAGTTGAATAATGAAATTCCTTTTTTCCAAAATCAACCCAAACAGTATTTAAACGATATGTTCTGTCGGCTTTGCTTTCATAAGCATCAAAGCTCAATTCATATTTCACAAATAATCCTATCAGTAAACAGACAGTAATACCCAATGTCAATCCAACAATA
>Ga0070698_100004825_pt1 | contig 14795 bp, 11 predicted proteins | sample KBSK1502metaG_FD_65477 | JGI IMG/M metagenome (GOLD analysis project Ga0070698, IMG submission 65477) | Corn, switchgrass and miscanthus rhizosphere microbial communities from Kellogg Biological Station, Michigan, USA - KBS K1-50-2 metaG | ecosystem: Host-associated > Plants > Roots >...
TTCGTGATGGGACAGGCGGCCGGGGTCGCGGCAGATCTTGCGCTGGCCGCGGGCTGTGCGACCCGAATGGTCGACGTCGCTGCGTTGCAACGCAGACTCGCAGCCGACGGCGTCAACGTCTCCGGAGACTGAGGAAGGAATAGACATGGCACTCAAACGTCCGAAAGGCGCCGCCGGCACGTTCGTCGTGCTCGAGCACACGTCGAAAATCCTCAAAGGCAACCCGCTCGGCGACCCGCACGTTCGCAAGCTCGGCGTCTGGCTGCCGTCGCAGTATGACGGCGGCTTCGACGGCCGCGGCAAGCGCTTCCCGGTGCTTTTCGACCTCGTCGGCTTTACAGGCTCCGGACTCGCGCACGCAAACTGGAAACCGTTCGGCGACAACGTTCCCGAGCGCGCCGCACGCTTGATCCACGCGCAGAAGATGGGACCGGTGATCCTCGTCTTTCCGGATTGCTTCACCGCGCTCGGCGGCAACCAGTACGTCAACTCGTCGGCGCTGGGCAACTACGCCGACTACCTGACGCGCGAGCTGGTGCCGTTTGTCGATCGCGAATTCCGCACGCTTGCGAGCCGCGAGCATCGCGGCTGCTTCGGCAAGTCTTCCGGCGGCTACGGCTCGATGATTCACGGCATGAAGTACGCCAGCACCTGGGGCGCGATCGCGAACCACTCGGGCGACGCGTACTTCGATTTCGTCTACTGGCACGACTGGCCGAACACGCTGAACACGCTCGCCAAGTATCGTCCGCGCAAGCGCAGGCCCGGCGCCGTCGACGTGCGGCGCGAGGCGCGCTACAAGGGCGCCGCCGCCGGATACGACGACGGCAGGATCAAGCGCTTCCTTGCCGATGTGTGGAAAAAAGAAAAGCTCGCGATGGCGGAAGGCCATTGCATCATGAACCTCTGCATGGCGGCGACGTACGACCCGGACCCGAGGGCGCCGCTCGGGTTTCGCGTGCCGTTCAACCTCGAGACCGGCGAAGCGCTGCCCGACCGGTGGCGGCAGTGGCGCAGGCATGATCCGATCCGCCTCGTCGATCGGTATCGCCGCAATCTAAAGAGCTTGCGCGGCGTCTACATCGATTGCGGCTGGCGCGATCAATTCCACATCCATTACGGCAGCCGCATCCTGTCACAACGGCTCGCTGCGGCAGGGATCCGCCACACGTACCAGGAGTTCGACGACGATCACTCGGACGTCGACTACCGGATGGATGTGAGCCTGCCGTTCCTGTACCGCGCGCTGAAGCCGTAGCCGGATCATGGCCGACTCGATTCGGATCCGCCCCGCGACCGCAGGCGACGCCGCGGCATTGATCCAGTTCAACGCTGCGATGGCGCTCGAGACCGAGCGCAAGGTGCTGCTTCCCGAGGTGATCGGCAAAGGCGTCCATCACCTGCTCGGCCATCCAGCGCTGGGCTTCTACGTCATCGCAGAGTGCGGCGGCGAGGTTGCCGGATCGCTGATGGTGACGAACGAGTGGAGCGACTGGCGAAACGGAAACTTCTGGTGGATCCAGAGTGTCTATGTGCGGCCCGAGTTTCGCCGCCGTGGCGTATACCGGCAACTCTACAAGCACCTCCAGGCGCGCGCCGCCGAGGATCGATCGATCTGCGGATTCCGGCTCTATGTCGAGCGCGATAACGTGCGCGCGCAGGAAACCTACCGGAAGACCGGCATGCGTGATGCGGGCTACATGGTGTTCGAGGAGCTCAAGCCGGGAATCCGCTTCTTCGAGCCGGCCGAAAAATAGGGACGGACCCCATTTTCTAGCTGTTCCACGGGTTCGGCTTCTGCGGATCGAGCTGCAACGCAGCGCACGCCGATTCCAGCTTGGCTCGATCGAACCCGCCTTCGGCCGCGAGCGCGGTGATTGCGGCAAGCGCGATCGAATTGCGGTCGACCTCGAAAAAGCGTCGCAGCGCCGCTCGCGTATCGCTGCGGCCGAAGCCGTCGGTACCGAGCGCGGTATAAGAGCGGGGAACCCAAGGACGGATCAGGTCGGCGAGCGCCGAAACGTAGTCGCTCGCCGCGATCACGGGGCCGCGCGTCCGGGCCAGGCATTGCTCCACGTAGCTGGTCCTGGGCGCGCCCGGGTTCAGCCGGTTCCAGCGCGCAACGCTCATTCCGTCGCGGCGCAATTCGGTGAAGCTGGTGACGCTCCAGACATCGGCGCCGACGTTCCATTCCTTCTCGAGCCTTTCCGCGGCCGCGAGCGCTTCGCGCAAGATCGGCCCGCTCGCGAGAAGCTGCACGCGCGCCTGCGCGCTTTCGTGTACCCGGTACATGCCGCGCCGGATGCCGTCCTCCACGCCCGCGGGCATCGCCGGCTGCAGATAGTTTTCGTTCGCGACCGTGACGTAATAGAAGACGTCCTCGCGCGCGTGCAGCATGCGCCGGGTGCCGTCCTGCACGATCACTGCGAGCTCGTAGCCGTAGCACGGGTCGTACGCGACGCAGTTCGGGATCGTGAAAGCGACCAGATGGCTCGAGCCGTCCTGGTGCTGCAGTCCTTCTCCGGCGAGCGTCGTGCGGCCCGCGGTCGCGCCCATCAGGAATCCGCGCGCGCGGGAATCGCCCGCATGCCATGCAAGGTCGCCGACTCGCTGGAAGCCGAACATCGAATAGAACACGTAGAACGGCAGCATCGCCGTGCCGTGCGTGCTGTAGCTCGTCGCGGCAGCGATCCAGGAGGCAATCGCTCCCGCCTCGGTAATGCCTTCCTCGAGGATCTGGCCGTCGCGCGCTTCGCGGTAGTACAGCAGCTCGTCGTGATCTTCGGGGTCGTACAGCTGCCCGACCGAGGAATAGATCCCGACCTGGCGAAACAGCGCCTGCATGCCGAACGTGCGCGCTTCATCGGCGACGATTGGCACAATTCGCTTGCCGATACTTGTGTCGCGCAAGAGGTGCGAGAGCAACGTGACGAAGACGGTGGTCGTCGACTGCTCGCGTCCCTGCGAGCGCTCGAGCATGGCCGCATACGCGGCGGCGTCGGGCACCTCGAGCGCAGGCGCGTTGGCAACGCGCGCCGGCAGGTAGCCGCCGAGCGCCTTCCTGCGCGCCTGCAGGTAGCGCATCTCCTGCGAACCGGCAGGAGGCTTGTGGAATTCCAGCCCGGTGACCTGCGCATCGCTCAATGGCAGCGCGAAGCGGTCGCGAAACTCCTTCAGCGCCTCGTCGTCGAGCTTCTTCTGCTGGTGCGTGCTCATGCGGCCCTGGCCCCAAAGGCCCATGCCGTACCCTTTTTTCGTCTGCGCCAGGATCACGGTCGGCTGCCCGCGGTGCGCCGCCGCGGCGGCGTACGCCGCGTAGATCTTCACCGGGTCGTGCCCGCCGCGGCGCAGCCGGTCGATGTCGTCGTCCGAGAGATGCGCGACGATCGCTTGCAGCTCCGGGTACTTGTTGAAGAAGTTCTCGCGGTTGAAGCGCCCGTCGGTCGCGGCGTATTTCTGGAATTCGCCGTCCACCGTCTCGTGCAGCCGCTTGAGGATGACCGCATCGTGGTCGCGCGCGAAGAGCGGATCCCAGTCCGATCCCCACAGCACCTTGATCACGTTCCATCCCGCTCCCGCGAACAACCCTTCGAGCTCCTGGATGATCGAGCCGTTGCCGCGCACCGGCCCGTCGAGCCGCTGCAGGTTGCAGTTGACGACGAAGATCAGGTTGTCGAGCTCTTCGCGCGCGGCGAGCGAAAGGCCGGCGAGGGACTCGGGCTCGTCCATTTCGCCATCGCCGACGAACGCCCAGACCTTGCGGCCCGCGGTCGGCAGCAGTCCGCGATTGTCGAGGTAGCGCATGAAGCGCGCCTGGTACACCGCGGTCACCGGCCCGAGACCCATCGATCCGGTCGGAAATTGCCAGAACTGCGGCATCAGATACGGATGGCAGTACGAGGTCAGCCCTTTCCCGCCGGTCTCGCGCCGGTAGTGCGCGAGCTGCTCCTCGGTCAGCCGGTCTTCGAGGTACGCGCGCGCGTACACGCCCGGCGCCGAGTGCGGCTGGAAGTACACGAGGTCGCCTTCCTGCCCTGCCCGGAAAAAATGGTTGTAGCCGACCTCGAACAGATCCGCAGCCGAGGCGTAGCTCGCGATGTGCCCGCCCAGCTCCGGGTACTCGCGGTTCGCATGCACCACCATCGCGAGCGCGTTCCAGCGCACGAGCGCCATCAACCGGTGCTCGATCTCCAGGTTGCCCGGATACTGCGGCTGCTCGGCGAGCGAAATCGTGTTGCAATAGGGCGTGTTGAATACGGGCGGCAGCTTCACCCGTCGGGCGCGCGCCTCGTCCAGCAGCTTGCGCAGGATGAACGTCGCGCGCTCCGCGCCTTCCTGGCGCACCAGCGATTCGAACGCGTCGAGCCACTCGCGGGTCTCGGCCGGATCGCGATCCACCGGGATCACGCGCCAGAAAGCAGAAGCGCTATCGGACAGATCGGTCATGGTCGGTTCCTGCCATCGGCGTCCCGCGATACCTCACTACTATATACGGATGCTGAGACGCGCCGCGCAGCTTTTGGCCGCTCTGCTCGCGTGCCATGGCGCGCTCGCGCAGCCGGAAATTGCCGTCGTCGATCAGGTGAGCATCACGGCCGCGCACCTTCTCACGCCCCCGGGAGGCGCCCATCGGCTCAAGCTCAGTGTCGTCCATCTGGACGGCAGCGGCTGGCAACCCGAACCGGTGCTGCATGCGCTGCGCCAGGCGACGGCGATCCTCAGCCAATGCGACGTCGGCATCGTTGGCGTGGAATGGGTGAGCCTCGCTGCCCCGCCGCGCTATCTGGACTTCTCGACGCCGCTCGCGCGCGAGCTCGTGCGTCTGCACCCTGTCGCGAAGCCCGCGATCTACCTCGTGCGCGACACGGCGAACCGCCGGGCGTTCGACGCTGAGGCGTTCGGCCGCGCGAACAGCCCTACGCGGCCCGAGCTCGCCGACACGGTCTGGGTCGCGGTCGGTGCGCGCGACCTGGGCATCGTTTTCGCACACGAGCTCGCGCATGTGCTGATGGACAGCGGCGAGCACAGCGACGGGTATGGCAACCTGATGCGCGACGAGACTTCGCCGGCCAATACCACGCTTTCCATCACGCAATGCGCGCGATTGCGCGAAACCGCACTCTCGAACGGGCTTTTGCAGCGCTAACCCTGTATACTTGCAGACTTTTTTGCCCCGCCCATGCGCGCCATCCGCAACATCGCGATCATCGCCCACGTCGACCACGGCAAGACGACGCTGGTCGACAAGCTGCTGCGCCAGTCCGGCACGTTCGCCGCGCACCAGCACCTGGTCGAGCGCGTGATGGATTCGAACGACCTGGAACGTGAGCGCGGCATCACGATCCTGGCGAAAAACTGCGCCGTCACCTACCAGGGCACGCATATCAACATCGTCGACACCCCGGGACACGCGGATTTCGGCGGCGAAGTCGAGCGCGTGCTCTCGATGGTCGACGGCGTGCTGCTGCTGGTCGATGCAGTCGAGGGCCCGATGCCGCAGACGCGCTTCGTCACGCGCAAGGCGCTCGCGCTCGGACTGAAGCCGATCGTCGTCGTCAACAAGATCGACCGGCCGGGCGCGCGCGCGGAATGGGTCGTCAACCAGACTTTCAACCTGTTCGACAAGCTCGGCGCGACCGAAGCGCAGCTCGACTTTCCGGTCGTGTATGCCTCTGCACTCGAGGGATGGGCGACTACGGACCTGGCGGTCAGGACCGACGACCTGCAGCCGCTGTTCCAGGCCATCCTCGATAACGTGCCGGTGCGTGTCGATGATCCCGATGGCCCGCTGCAACTGCAGATCTGCTCGCTCGACTACTCGAGCTACGTCGGCAAGATCGGCATCGGGCGCGTCAACCGCGGCCGCATCCGCCCCGGACAGCCCGTCGCAGTGCTGCGCGGACCGGGCGAGGAAGCCGGGGATCCTGTGATCGCGAAGGTCAACCAGGTGCTGGTGTTCAAAGGCCTGGAGCGCGTGCTCGCCGAAGAGGCGCAGGCGGGCGACATCGTGCTCGTCAACGGCATCGAGCAGGTCGGCATCGGGGTGACGCTCGCCGACCCGGAGCATCCTGAAGCGCTGCCACTGCTGAAAGTCGACGAGCCGACGCTCAACATGACGTTCCAGGTGAACACTTCGCCGTTCGCCGGGCGCGAGGGAAAGTTCGTCACCAGCCGCCAGCTGCGCGAGCGGCTGCTGCGCGAGACGATGAGCAACGTGGCGCTGCGCGTAGAGGAAACCGCCGACGCCGACGTGTTTCTCGTATCGGGCCGCGGCGAGCTGCATCTGGCGATCCTGCTCGAGAACATGCGCCGCGAAGGCTACGAGCTCGCGGTCTCCCGCCCGCAAGTCGTGATCCGCGAGATCGACGGCGTGCGCTGCGAGCCTTACGAGATGCTGGCCGTCGATGTGGAAGAGGCGCACCAGGGAATGACGATGGAAGCGCTCGGGGCGCGCCGCGGCGAGCTGGTCGACATGCAGCCGGACGCGACCGGCAACAACTCGGGCCGCGTGCGGCTCGATTACCGCATTCCCGCGCGCGGGCTGATCGGCTTCCAGTCGGACTTCCTCACGATGACTCGCGGCACGGGCGTGATGAGCCATGTGTTCGACGACTACGGCCCGGTCAAGCCGGACCTCGCCGAGCGCCGCAACGGCGTGCTGGTGTCCGCCGAAGAGGGAGTGGCGGTTGCCTACGCGCTATGGAAGCTGCAGGAGCGCGGGCGGATGTTCGTCAGCCCCGGCGAGCCGCTCTACGAGGGCATGGTGATCGGACTGCACAGCCGCGAAAACGATCTCGTCGTCAACCCGGTGCGGACCAAGCATCTGACCAACATCCGCGCCGCCGGCAAGGACGAAGCGATCCTTCTCACGCCGCCGATCCTGCACACGCTCGAATCGGCGATCGAATTCATCGGCCCGGACGAGCTCGTCGAGATCACCCCGAAGTCGATCCGCATCCGCAAGCGCCTGCTCCTCGAGCACGAGCGCAAGAGGGCCGCGCGGGCGGCCTAGCGTTACCAGGAGTTGCGCAGCTCGCGCAGCTTCAGGAACACGGTGCGCGGATCGGGGTTGTCCGGCAGGTCGGAGAACGCTTCGCGCAGCTTCGCGATCACCGTCGGGCTGGTGAGCCGGAAGAACGTGTTGATCTCGCGCTCGACTTCCAGCGTCGAAACGTACGCCTGGCTCGGATCCTGGCCGCCCAGCGCCGCGAGCATCTCGGCTGCGCGCGCGTTGTCGGGCTCGCGGTTGAGCGTAAAGCGCAGGTTGTTCTCGATGTAGTCGTGGCCGGGATAAATCCGCGTCGCCGCCGGCAGCCGCGCGAGCTGCTCGGCGAACGTCTTGTACAGCTGCGCCGGATGGCCACCGTTGTGGCAGTTCCCCGCCCCGGCGTTGAACAGCGTGTCGCCGCAGAAGAGTGCCGGCTGGTCGGTGTGCGAAAGCAGGCACACGTGGCTCATCGTGTGCCCCGGCGTGTCCAGCGTCTCGAGCTCGACCGTCTTGCCGACGCTGACGATATCGCCCGCCCCAAGGCCGCGCGCCATGCCGGCGATCCGGTCCCCGGCATTCTGGTGCGCGATGATCTCGGCCCCCGTCTTTCGCACCATCTGCTCGTTGCCGCCGGTGTGGTCGCGGTGCTCGTGCGTGTTGAGGATCTGTGTGATCGTCCAGCCCGCGTCCTTCGCCGCCTTCAGGCACTTCTCGTGGTCGAGCGGATCGATCGCGAGCGCGTCTCCCGTCTCCGGGCAGGCGATTAAGTAATTGAAATTACGGTAGGAGTTGCCGGTCCAGATCTGCTTGACGATCATTAGCCTGTTCTCAGGGTGGAGATATTCGCGCCGATCATGGACTCCATTCTAAAGCGACGCGTCGGCCGGCCGATAACAGATCTGTAACCCATCCGTGCACCGTCCGTGTGTGCGTCAGGCGCATCGTGGTCCACGGAGGCAAGACCATGAACGCAAGGACCGGCAACCGCAAGACACTGAACGCGTGGCTCGTCTGCTTCGCGCTCATCCTGCCGGGTTCATTCCTGGTGCTGCCCCTGCTCTGGATCTGGCAGCGGTTGCGCGTTCGCTAGCGTTTCTTGCTCGCGCGGCGTGCCTGGATCGCCTCGATGTCGTCCATGATGCGGTTCATCCGCGCGACGAGCGCCTGGTACGGGGCTGGAGAGGCAAGGTCGACGCCCGCAGCCTTGACGAGCAGGTACGGATCGTCCGCACCGCCGGCACGAAGCAGGTCGAGATAGCGCTCCTTCGCGCCCGGCTCGCCCTTGAGGATGCGCTCGGCGAGCAGCGCGCTCGCGGCGATCGACGTCGCGTACTGAAACACATAGAAGCTCGAGTAGAAATGGGGGATGTAGGCCCACTCGATCGCATACAGATCGTCGACCTTCACTACGCCCTGGTCGTGACCGTGGTAGCGGCGCAGGATGTCGCCATAGAGCTTGGTCAGGCTTGGGCCGATCAGGCTCTCGCGCCGGTTCGCGCGTGCATGCACTTCGCGCTCGAACTCGGCGAACATCGCCTGGCGAAAGAACGTGCCCCGCAGGTTCTCCAGCGCCGACCCGAGATAGAGCAGGCGCTCGTCGTCGCTGCGCGCGGTCTTGAGCCCGTGCTCGAGCAACAGCGCTTCGTTCAGGGTCGAGGCGATCTCCGCGGTGAAGATCGCGTACTGGGCGGTCACGAACGGTTGCGCGCGATTCGCGAGGTAGCTGTGAATCGCGTGACCCCATTCGTGCGCAAGCGTCGTCACCGACTCGTAGTCGTCGTTGTAGTTCATCAGCACGAACGGGTGGACGTCGTACGCGCCGCCGTTGACATGCGCGCCCGAAAGCTTCTGCGGCCTGGGATAGGTGTCCATCCAGCGCTCTTTCAGCCCGCGCTCGACCACGGCCACGTAGTCCGTCCCGAGCGGCGCCAGCGAATCCAGCATCATTCGCTTGCCCTGCTCGATCGGGAAGCGACGCTCGGCCTTGAGCAGCGGCGGGTAGATGTCGTAGTAGCGCATGTCGCGCACGCCGAGCAGCCTGGCGCGCAGCTGGAAGTAGCGGTGCAGCGTCGGCAGATTTTCGTTGGCCTGGGCGATCAGCGTGTCGTAGACCGCAGGCGGAATCTTCGCCGGGTCGAGCTTGCGGGTGATCGAATCCGGATAGCGGCGCACCTTGGCGTAGACCGAGTCGGTCTTGAGCATCTCGTGAAAGGTCACGCCGAACGTCCGCTCGTAGCTCTTCCACGTGCGCCAGAACGCATCGAACACCTTTTTGCGATCCGCGCGATTGCCTACGGCACGGTATTTCGTGTAGCCGCTCTGGTCCAGCCGCACGATCTTGCCGCTCGAGAGCTTCACGCTCGGCCAGGGAATGTCCGCATTCGACAGCGTCGTATAGACCGACTCGGGCGCGCTCGTCGCCAGGCCGAAGCTCGCGACCATGTTTTCGCCCGCGCCGTCCAGCGTGTGCGGGCCGTTGCGCAGGATCAGGTCGAGGGGCCGGCGATACATCGCCAGCGACGGATCCTCGCCAAGCAACCGCGCGACCCGCTCGGATCCGAGCGCGAGAATCTCCGGGCGCACGAAGGCGACGTGCTCCTCGACGCGCGAGCCGAGCGACCGCGCCTTCTGCCGCAGCTCCATGCCGGAAGACGCGGCGGTGTTCTCGGCGAACGTCTCGGAGGCATAGGTCGAGAGCCGGCGAAAGCGCTTGTACAAGTCGGCGTTGAGGTCCAGACACGCTTTGATTCGCGCCGCGGACTGGCCGAGCTGACCGCGGCAGCCGCCGATTTCCGCGAGCTGGCCCTCGAGCCGCGCAGCGTCTTCGTGCCACGCGGCTTCCGTCGCATAGATGTCGGCGAGATTCCAGCGGTCCGCCGGCGTTTCCGCGAGCGCCGCGCACGGTATCGACAACGCGACGAGCCACTTCTTCAGCATCGCTGCCCTCTCCCTCGCGAAAAAAGCGGATTCAGCGCTTGCGCTTCTTCTCGGCGAACATCCACGCGCGGAACGCAAGCACTTTCTGCGGCGCAGGCCGTTTCGGCCGGACGAGATAGTACGACCCCGGCGCCGGAATTGCGACATCGAACAGGCGCACCAGCGAACCTGCGGCGAGGTCGCCCTCGGCGATGCTGCGGCGAACGAGCGCAATGCCGCGGCCGTCGATCGCCGCCTGCACCACCATGCTCGAATCGCTGAAGAGCGGCCCGTCCGGCTCGGCGAGCTTGAGACCTGCGGCCTTGAACCACGGCGCCCAGGGCTCGTCGTCCGAGGTCACGAGGCGGAATTGCGCGATCTCCGCAGGCCGCGTCGGCAACCGGCCGCGGTTGAAGCGGGGGCTCGCGACCGGGAAGTACTCGTCGTCCATGAATTTCTCCGCCTCGACCCGCGGCCAGTCGCCGTTGCCGAAGCGAATCGCCAGGTCGATCTCGTCGCGCTCGAAATCGACGAGCTCAAGCGAAGCGTGGACGTTCACCGTGATCTCCGGGTGCGCCGCCATGAACCGGCCGATTCGCGGCATCAGCCAGCGCGCGGCGAAAGACGGCAGCAGGCTCACGGTGAGACGGTTCGCGCGCTCCGGCCTGCGCAATGAATTCGCCGCTTCGCCGATGTCGCGCAGCGCCGCGCGCACCCGGTCGGCGAACACCCGGCCGTCGGCCGTCAGAACCACGCGCCGACCGTTGCGGGCGAAGAGCGCTGCGCCGAGGAATCCTTCCAGCGCCCGTACCTGGTGGCTGACCGCGCCGTGGGTGACGTGCAGCTCGTCGGCCGCGCGCGAGAAGCTTTCCAGCCGCGCCGCCGCTTCGAACGCACGCAGCGCGTGCAGCGGGGGCAGCCGGGGCTCGGTCATTTGTGAATGATATTCACAAGCAAGCCCAAAATATATCGTTTGTTACTAGGAGCAGCAACACCTACGATGCGCGCCTGTTTGACGAATTAATCTCACAACAAAGGAGCGCCCCATGTTCACGAAACGGACCCTGGCAAGACTGTCGTGGCTGGCCCCGGAGCAGCGGCTCGAGTCGTTGCTGTTCGGCGCCGTGCAGGCGATGCTGTTCACGGGAACGCTGCTGCTTGCCGCGCAGATTCTCCCGACCGTGTGAGCGCGCTGCCGTCAGGTGAGGACGCGCGCCAGGCGCTCATTGCTGAGCGCGAGCCGGTCGACGAGCGAATGCAGTAGCGCCGTCACCAGCCGCAGCTGGCAGTTCCTGCTGACCTTCTGCAGCGCGGCGGGCTCGAACTCGGCGAGCACGACGTCGGTGGCTGCCACCGCCGTCGCCTGGCGCGGCAGGGCGCCGCCCTTGATGTAGGCCATCTCGCCGAAATACTCGCCCGTCTGCAGCACGTTGAGCAGGCGCCCCTGCTTGAGCACCTTCGCGCTGCCGCTGCCGAGGAAGAACAGGCTCGAGCCCGGCTCGTCCTCACGCACGAGGACCGAATCCGCGGCGGCGCGCGACCAGCGCCCGGCATGCACGAGCTCCCAGATCTCGGCGTCGTCGAGGCGCCTCAGGACGGCGTTCTTGCGCAGCGCGACGTATTTCTCGTGGTCGGGGACCGCCTGCTGATGCCCGTGCAGCCGGCCTGCGTCGGCGAGGTCAAGCGCAAGCTCGGCCCAGTTCGGGTAGCGGTCGGCGATCGACTTCGAGAGCATGCGAGCGAGGATGCGGTCGACGTCGCTGCTGATGCCCGGCCGCAGCGCGCTCGCCAGCGCCGGATCCTTGCTGCGGATCGCTTCGAACAGCTCGAGCACGCTCTCGCCCGCGAACGGGCGGCGCCCGGTGAAGAGCTCGTAGAGCACGATGCCGAGCGAGAACATGTCGCTCGCGAAAGTCAGCGGCTGCCCATCGATCTGCTCAGGCGACATGTACAACGGCGAGCCGATGATGCCGCTCTCGGTCTGCTCGCCGATCTGCAGCCACGCGGCGCCGAAGTCGACCACCTTGATGTTCGTGCCGGTCGACACCATGATATTCGCCGGCTTGATGTCGCGGTGCACGATTCCCTGGCGGAACGCGTAGTCGAGCGCTCCGCAGCACTTGAACGCGACCTCGAGCGCGTCGTCCACGTCGAGCAGGCCGCCTGACGCGGTGAACTGGGCGAGGTCGCCGCCCGGCACATACTCGATCGCGATGTAGCCGCCGCCCTCCTCTTCCACGGCCGCCTCGAGGATCGAGGCGATATGCGGATGCGAGATCCGCCCGGCGAGCGACGCTTCGTTGAGAAACTGCTTCGTGTGCGTCTTGTCGAAGTCTTCCGCCGCGACGACGGCCGGGTCGAGCACCTTGAGCGCGACGTCATCGCCGCTGAACGTGTCGAGCGCGAGGTAGACGATTCCCGACGCCCCCTTGCCAAGCATCCGGCGGATCGCGAATTTCCCGAGTTGGCGCATAGGCCGAATATACATCGTCGGGCTCGCGGGATGAGCCTCGACTCACGCCATAATGGCGCGCTTTCGCAAGGCGCATCGCATGCTCGGCATCACGCTCTCCAACCGGTTCGAGATTCTGCTCGATGCGCTCGTCGCTGGCCTCGAGCGCGGACCGGGCAGCCCTTTCGTTGCGCAGCAGGTCATCGTGCCGAGCACCGCCGTCGGCCGGCGCATCGAGCTTGCGCTCGCCGATCGCAATGGGATCTGCGCCAACGTCGAGTTCTCGTACCTCGCCCAGTGGCTATGGCGGCAGATCCGCCTGCTCGTGCCCGAGGTACGCGAGGATTCGCCGTTCGCCCCGGACGTTCTGGCATGGCGCGTCTACGAAGCGCTCGGCGATCGCGGCTTCACCGGCAAACACGCGCGGCTCGCCGCGTATCTCGGCCGCGCTGACGAGGTCATGCGCCTCGATCTCGCGCGGCGGATCGCGCAGCTGATCGAGCAGTACATCACGTACCGGCCTGAATTCCTCGATGCGTGGTCGGCTGGAAAGCGCGCCCCGGTCGCGAACCTCGAAGGCGTTGCCGAGGAGGATGAGGCCTGGCAAGCAGCGTTGTGGCGTCGCCTGGCGAAGGAAATCGGCACCGACCGCGAGCACCCTTCGGTCATTTTCTTCCGCCGCATCGAGCAGATGAGCGAAAAGGCAGCGCGCAAAGGCGGCCTTCCGGAACGCGCGCACGTCTTCTGCCTGCCGGCGCTGCCGCCGCTTTATCTCGCGATCCTGCGGCGGCTCGCGCCCTGGATCGATCTGCAGCTCTATGTGCTGAACCCGTGCCAGGAATACTGGTTCGAGATCGTCGACCCGAAGCGCCTGACCTACCTGACCGCTGCGGGCAAGGCCGGCCATCACGAGACCGGCAACACGCTTCTCGCGGCATGGGGCAAGCAGACGCAAGCCCATATCGACCTGCTGCTTTCCGGCGACGGCGAGCTCGAGGACTCGACGACCTCATTCGAGCCGGCCTCAGGCAACGCGCTGCTTGCGCGCGTGCAGAACGCGATCCTCGTGCTGGAAGAGCTGCCGGCCGGCAGCGTTGCCCTCACGAAGAGCGATCGCAGCATCGAAGTCCACGTTTGTCACTCGCTGACCCGCGAGCTCGAAGTGCTGCACGACCAGCTGCTGATGCTCTTTGCCGGCAAGGATCCGCCGAAGCCCGGGGAAATCCTCGTGGTCACGCCGAACCTCGACGATGCCGCGCCGCTGATCGATGCGGTATTCGGCACCGCAGCCGAAGGCCGGCGGATTCCGTACGCGATCACGGGCCAGGCCCAACGCCGCGTCAACCGGATCGCGCGCGCGTTTGATTCGCTGATCGCCCTGACCGCCGGGCGGCACCCGGCGAGCGAAGTCTTCGATCTGCTGATGCAGGAGCCGGTCGCCGAGCGATTCGACGTCGATCCTGCGTCGCTCGAATCGATCCGCGCATGGATCGAGGACGCCGGGATCCGCTGGGCGCTCGAAGCCGAGGAGCGCAAGGATCTCGGCTTGCCGGCGAGCGCCGACCATACGTTCGCCGACGGCCTGCAGCGCCTGTTTGCGAGCTACGCGATGGGCGAGAGCAGCGAGGGCATCGACGGCCGGATCGGCAGCGGCAACCCCGAGGGACAAAGGGCGGACGAGCTCGGCACATTGTGGCGTTTCATCGAGGAGCTGCGGCAGCTGCGGCGCGACTGGCGCCACGACAAGAACGCAGGCGATTGGCGCGAGGCGCTCGGTGCGGCGCTCGCGCGCTTTGTCGCAGAAAAGCCGGACTGGGCGGAAGAGTTCCGCATGGTGCAGACCGCGATCGCCGGATTGCACGAGCATATGGAGCGCGGCGGGCTGAAAGCCGCTGTGCCTCTCGACGTCATCCGGTCGGCGCTCGGCGAGCTGCTCGACGAGTCGGCGCGCGGCGGCGTCCCGACAGGAAAGGTCACGTTCTCCTCGATCAGCAGCCTGCGCAACCTGCCGTATCGCATCGTCTGCGCAATCGGCATGAATGATGGCGTGTTCCCCACGGCGGGGCGCGCGCTCGAGTTCGATCTCGTCGCGGCTGCGCCGCGCCGCGGCGACCGGCAGCGGCGCTTCGACGAGCGGAACCTGTTTCTCGATCTCGTGCTCGCTGCGCGCGAGCGCTTGTATCTCAGTTACACCGGCCGAAGCGTGCGTGACAACAGCCGCAAGCCGCCGTCGGTCCTCGTCGCGGAGCTGCTCGACTACGCGGTGCGTGCCTGCAGCAAGGACCCGGCAGGCGAAGCCGCAGTGCGAAAGCAGCTGGTCATCGAGCATCCGCTCCAGCCGTTCTCGGCCGAATACTTCGAATCCAGCGCCGATCCGCGGCGCCGGAGCTTCAACGCCGAATACTGCGAAGCGCTGCAGCACCAGGCGAAGTCGGCAAT
>Ga0070698_100004827_pt1 | contig 14791 bp, 12 predicted proteins | sample KBSK1502metaG_FD_65477 | JGI IMG/M metagenome (GOLD analysis project Ga0070698, IMG submission 65477) | Corn, switchgrass and miscanthus rhizosphere microbial communities from Kellogg Biological Station, Michigan, USA - KBS K1-50-2 metaG | ecosystem: Host-associated > Plants > Roots >...
CCCAGCTACCCGCACACGCTGACGTCGGTCGCCTCCGACTGGTCGGAGATCGGCGCGGCGGTCGATTACATCCGCGCGCTGCGGCACGTGGATCGCGTGTCGCTCGTGGCGTGGTCGCGCGGCGGTCCGCGCGCCGGCGGCTACACGTCTCAACACCCCGACAGGGTCCGCCGGCTCATCGTCCTCGCGCCCGGCTACGACAGGAGCGCTCCGGCAAACGCCGCCGAGCGGACGCTCGCCGACGGCGTTCCCATGAACACGCAGTCGCGGCAGGAGTTCGATGCCAACTGGGATCGCCAGGTCGGCTGCACGGATCAATACGACCGCGCAGCCTCCAACGCGATCTGGACGGAGATGCTGGCGTCCGATCCGGTCGGCGCGACGTGGGGGCCTGGCGTCCGGCGCGCGCCGGAGATGACCGGCACGTGGCCCGCCGCGATGGCCGCGAAGCTGACGACGCCGTTCCTGATGGTCTCGGGCGCCCACGACAAGCAGGTGGCGCCGGACCGCGTGCGCGAGCTGTACGCGGACATCGGCACGTCCGAGAAGGTGTTCGTCGATCTCGCGTGCTCGTCGCACAACGCGATGTGGGAGCGGAATCACCTGCTGCTGTTCCGCGCGTCGCTCGAGTGGCTGACGCAGGGGACGGTCAACGGGATGAAGTCGGGGATGCTGAAGCTCGGATACGACGCCCCGCGCGCGACCCAGTAGCGGCGCGGGCACAGGGACGGCGCCTGGCCGGGCTGCTGCCATCAGGCCGGGATCCGGGATCCGGGATCCGGGATCCGCTATTCGCAGGGGCCAAGGAACGTAGGGGCGGACCTTCAGGTCCGCCCTATCACCTGCGATAATCAATCAATGCCCCTTTACGAGTACCAGTGCCAGAGTTGTTCTCATCAATTCGAGCTGCTCGTCCGCGGCAGTGAAACGCCTGCGTGCCCGACATGCCACAGCACGTCGCTCGAGCGGCGGCTGTCGGTCTTCGCGGCGCACGCGCAGGGCAGCCCCCGCGAGATGAGCGCGCCCGGCGCGTGCGGCCACTGCGGCGACCCGCGCGGGCCGGGCTCGTGCTCGATCAACTGACGGCTTCGAGCCTCTGAGCCAGCCAACGAGCGAACCTCCGAACCGCCGCGGCCGAAGCGGCGCCGTCTTCGTCGCCGCGGGGATTCTCTTCAGCCGGCTCGCGGGCCTCGTCCGCCTGCAGGTCTTCGCGCACTACTTCGGCCTCGAATCGGACGCCGCCGACGCGTTCAACGCGGCGTTCCGCATCCCCAACTTCCTCCAGAACCTGTTCGGCGAAGGCGCGCTCTCCGCCTCGTTCATCCCGGTGTATGCCGCGCTCGTCTCGAGAGGCGAGGGGAAGGAAGCGGATCGTGTGGCCGGCGCCGTCGGCGCATTGCTCGCGCTTCTCGTCGCGGTGCTCGTGCTTCTCGGCGTCCTCGCGACGCCTCTGTTGATCGCCGCGATCGCGCCCGGATTCACCGGCGACAAGCGCGAGCTGACGATTCAGCTCGTTCGCATCCTCTTCCCCGGCGCGGGGCTCCTCGTGCTGTCCGCGTGGTGCCTCGGCGTCCTGAACAGCCACCATCGCTTCCTGCTGTCCTACGCCGCGCCCGTGATGTGGAACGCCGCGATGATCGCGACGCTCGTGATGTTCGGCGCCTCCTCCACGCTGCCGCGGCTCGCGGCGCTGCTCGCGTGGGGCTCGGTCGTCGGCAGCTTCGTCCAGTTCGCGGTGCAGGTCCCGGTCGTCCTGCGCGTCGCGCCCGACCTCCGCTTTGCCCTCGACCTTGCCTCCGAGCACGTGCGCATCGTGTCGCGCAACTTCGTCCCCGTCTTCATCAGCCGCGGCGTCGTCCAGGTGAGCGCGTACATCGACGCGCTGCTCGCGAGCCTGCTGCCGACCGGCGCGGTCACGGGCATCGCGAACGCGCAGCTGCTCTACACGCTGCCGATCAGCCTCTTCGGCATGTCGGTCGCCGCCGCGGAGCTGCCGACGATGTCGGGCGAAGCGGGCGATGCGCAAAGCCACGAGATGCTGCGGCGGCGGCTGGATGCCGGCCTGCGGCGCATCGCGTTCTTCGTCGTGCCGTCGGCGATGGCGTTCCTCGCGCTCGGCGACGTGCTCGTGGCCGCGCTCCTCCAGACCGGCCGCTTCCGTCACGAGGACGCGCTGTATGTCTGGGGCATCCTCGCCGGGTCCGCAGTGGGACTGCTCGCGTCGACGCTCGGCCGCCTGTACTCGTCCACGTACTACGCGCTCCGCGACACGCGCACGCCGCTGCGGTTTGCGGTCGTCCGCGTCGTTCTCACGACCGTGCTCGGCTATCTCTTCGCGATTCCGCTGCCGCGCCTGCTCGGGGTCCCGCAGTCGTGGGGCGCGGCCGGCCTCACGGCGTCCGCCGGCATCGCCGGCTGGGTGGAGATGCTGCTGCTCCGCCGGACGATGAACGAGCGCATCGGCACGACGGGGCTGCCGGTCAGCTACGCGGTGAAGTTGTGGACTGCGGCGGTGATCGGCGCGGCGGTGGCGTGGGCGGTCAAGCTGTCGATTCCGGTGCTGCCACCGGTGATCGCCGCGATCCTGATCATCGGACCGTACGGCGTTGTCTTTCTGTCGATGACGGTGGTGCTCCGCGTCGAGGGCGCCATGTCGACGATGAAGCGGATGCTGCGCCGTGCCTGACGACCCCGGACGGTATAGAGGCCGGTCTTCGGACCGGCCCCTGCCCACTGCCAACTGCCGACTGCCAGCTGCCTACTGATCCAGCCGGATGCGATAGTTGAGCGCATTCCCCCAGATCGGGGTGTAGTTGCAATCGGTTGGCGTCAGCTGCCACGACAGGATCGATCGGGCCCTGCGGGTCTGACCGTTCATGGGCTGAATGGTCTGCAGGTTCTGGTTCGCGTTCGCGATGACCGCGAACTGCCACGTCGGCGCGCTGCCGGGGATCGCATTGGAGAGATGCACGCTGTCGCGCGCGACGGGCACGAGCACGCCGTTGGCGTCCGCGACGCAGTGCAGCACGTGCTCCCGGCTGCCGGGCAGCGGCGTCCCACCAAAGCCGAACACCTGCTTGATCTTGATCGGCGCGGCGAACTGCCGGCGCTGCGGGTCGTAGCCGGCGCAGCTCATCTCCTCGAAGAACAGGCTGCCCAGGTTCGAGACCGCCGCACCGCACTCACGCGCCGCGACGAAAAACGCCGACGAAACCGGGAAGACCGCCGGGTCCTGCGCGCAGAACTGGAACTTCGCATACAGATCCTGCTCGAGGGCCAGCTGCTGTTCCGGCGCCAGGGCGTCGACGCCCGCAAGCGCCTTCACGACTTCCTCTTTCACCTCGGGCCCGCAGAGGGTCTGGGTCTGCGCGTGCGCCGCGCGCGGTGCCGCCACGATCACCACGCTCGCCAGGGCCAGCAGGGTCCGCATACACATCGATTCGAAACGGGTCTTGCTTCTCATTACTCGATCCTCTCAATAGCGGGACTTTGTTCGGGGGTGTGTCGCCCGCATCAAAGGAAACGCCGCGGCGCGTGGGACCGAACGAATGATGAGGAGAAAATCGAAGAGGCTAGGATCGCCGGCGCCTGTTGAAGGCCGGGTCCGGGCGGGGCGCGGCGGCGAGCAGCGTCTTCGAGTACGGGTGCTCCGGGTGCTGGTAGATCTTCTCCGCCGGCCCGATCTCGACGATGTTGCCCCACGACATCACGGCGATGCGGTTCGAGATGTGCCGGACGACCGAGAGGTCGTGCGCGATGAAGATGTAGGAGAGGCCGAACTCCTCCTGCAGGTCCTGCATCAGGTTGATCACCTGCGCCTGGATGGAGACGTCGAGCGCGCTGACGGGCTCGTCGGCGATCACGATTTTCGGGTTGGTCGCGAGCGCCCGCGCGATGCCGATGCGCTGCCGCTGCCCGCCGGAGAACTCGTGCGGGTAGCGGTTGACGTGCCGTGCGGACAGGCCGACCTTCTCGAGCAGCCAGCGGACGCGGTCCGCCCGCTCGGCGCGCGACATCTTCGTGTGGATGCGCAGCGGCTCGCCGACGATCTGATCGACGGTCTTCCTCGGATTGAGCGACGAGTACGGATCCTGGAAGACCATCTGGATGTCCGCGCGGTACGGCCGCATCTGCACGCGCGACAGCGGCGCGAGGTCCACGAGGCCAGACGCGTGGTGGTAGAGGATGCGGCCGCTGATCTCCACGCGATAGCTCATCGCGCGCAGGATGTTGATGATCGCGCGCCCGACCGTCGTCTTGCCGCAGCCGGATTCGCCGACCAGGCCGAGCGTCTCGCCGCGGTGCAGCTGGAACGAGATGCCCTTCACCGCTTCCACCTCGCCGACGCGGCGCAGCAGGACGCCGCCGAACACCGGGAACCGGACGACGAGGTCCTGGACGTCGAGCAGAATCTCGCCGTTCATTTCTCTGGAAGCGGCACCGCGGGCGTTCCGCCGTGCGGATACAGGTGACAGCGCACCCAGTGGCCGGGCGCGTCTTCAATCAGCGGCGGCTCGATGTCGGGACACGGCTCGAAGGCGTACGGACAGCGGGTGACGAACTTGCAGCCGACCGGCAGGTGAAGAATGTCCGGCACCGAGCCGGGAATCACCGTCAGGCGCCGCGCCTTCGTCTCCACGCTCGGAATCGATCCCAGCAGTCCCACCGTGTACGGGTGAAACGGCGTCTCGAAGAGCGCGTCAATCGAGGCGACTTCCTGGATCTTGCCGCCGTACATCACCGCCACGCGGTCGCACGTCTCGGCGACGACCGCGAGGTTGTGTGTGATGAGCAGGATCGAGGCGCCCGCGCGGCGCGCCTTCATCTCGAGCATCAGGTCGAGGATCTGCGCCTGAATCGTCACGTCGAGCGCCGTCGTCGGCTCGTCCGCGATCAGGAGCGAGGGGTTGAGCACGAGCGCGATCGCGATCATGACGCGCTGCCGCTGCCCGCCGGAGAAGTGGTGCGGATACTGCTTCATCCGGTCGGCGGGATCCGGAATGCCCACCTCGGAGAGAATCTCGACGGCGCGCCGGTACGCCTCCTGCCTGCTGACCTGCTCGTGCGCCTGGATCACCTCCGTCACCTGCATGCCGATGGTGAACACCGGGTTCAGCGACGTCATCGGCTCCTGGAACACCATGCTGATCTCGTTGCCGCGAATCTCGCGGATGTCGTCCCGCGAGAGCTTCAGCAGGTCGCGCCCCCTGTACAGAATCTCTCCCGCGACGATCCGCCCGGGCGGATCGGGGATGAGCCGCAGGATGCTGAGCGCGGTCACGCTCTTGCCCGACCCCGATTCGCCGACGAGGCCGAGCACCTCGCCCTGCGCGATGTCGAGGTCGACGCCGTCAACCGCCTTGGCGACGCCCGATTCCGTGTAGAAATAGGTCCGAAGTCCCCGAATCTGCAGTAGGGGCCGACCTTCAGGTCGGCCCTGGGACGCGGTCGCGTTCATCGGAGGCGTGAGAATTCCTTCGGATCGAACGCCTCACGCACGGCTTCGCCGATGAACACGATGAGCAGCAGGGTGAGGAAGAGGGCGCCGAGCGGGTAGAGGACCAGCCACCACTTGGTGAGGTTCTCCATCCCCTGGCCGATCAGCTCGCCCCAGCTGGGCGTCGGCGCCGGCAGGCCGAAGCCGAGAAAGTCGAGCGCGACGAGCGCGCTGATGTTAGCGACGATCTCGAACGGGGCAAACGAGACGACGGGTGTGAGCGCGTTCGGCAGGATGTGCCGGAACATGATGCCGGCCTCCGAGACGCCCGTCGCAATCGCGGCGCCGACATAATCCTTCGCCTTCTCGCGATAGAACTCGCCGCGGATGTAATACGTGATCCCCATCCAGTCGAACGCGGCGAGGATGACGACCAGCAGCCACAGTGACGGCTGCAGCAGCTGATACCGGCCGGGGAAGTACACGGGCACGATGATCGAGCTGATGATGATCACCACGTACAGGAACGGGAGCGACGACCAGATTTCGATGCCGCGTTGCCCGAAGATGTCGATGCGTCCTCCGAAGTAGCCGAGCGATGCGCCCACCGCGATGCCGAGCGCGTTGCCTACCAGGGTCACCAGCAGCGCGAACGTCATCGAGATGTTGAACCCGTACGCGAGCCTGACGAGGACGTCGCGTCCCCGGTCGTCGGTGCCAAACGGATGCTCCGCCGATGGAGGATTGGGCGGCGTGCCCGGAAGGTCGAGCAGCGATTCGTTGGGTCCGTACGGCATCGGCGGCATCAGCACCCAGTTGCCCTGGCCAGCGGACGCAAGCTGCTGCTTCAGCGCGCGGTAATCCGGGTCGCCAAACACTCGCTGCCCGAACTCGCCCGCGCTGCGGTAGTGCACGAGCGGAAAGTAGAACGAACCGTTGTAACGCACGGCCAGCGGGATGTTGTTGGCGAGAAAGGGCAGAAAAAACGAAATGAGGTACGCGCCCACAACAATCAGGAACGAGTAGTAGCCGCGCTTGAGGCGCCGGAATTTCCTGACGCGTCGTCGCAGAATCGATTCAGGCGCTCGCAACGCCGGCGGGTTCTCCGTCATTGGAACCTGACGCGGGGATCCACGGTCGCGTAGATGATGTCGGACAGGATGTTGCCCACCAGCATCAGGACGCTGTCGATGACCAGAATGCCGAGCGCCACCGGGTAATCGCGCTGCAGGATTGACGTGTAGCCCAGATAGCCCATCCCGTCGATGTTGAAGACGCGCTCGATGAGAAACGACCCGGCGAGGATCAGGCTGATGGCGTTGCCCAGGCCGGTGACGATCGGGATCAGCGAGTTGCGGAGCGCGTGCACGAAGATGACGCGGTTTGGCCGCACGCCCTTCGCGTACGCGGTGCGCACGTAGTCCTGCCCGAGATTTTCCATCAGCGAGTTCTTCGAGAGGATGGTCAGCGTGGCGAACGCACTCACCATGTAGCAGACCACCGGAAGGAACATGTAGTAGATCTGCTGCGTGATCTTTCCCCAGAGCGACAGGTACTGCCAGTTGTCCGGGCGGAACCCGCCGAGCGGAAAGACGCTCCAGAAGCTGCCGCCGCCGAAGAGCACGAGCAGCGCGGTGCCGAGCGCCCATCCGGGGACCGAGTAACCGAGGAAGACGATCGCGCTCGACAGGAAGTCGAACTTCGACCCGTGCCGCACCGCCTTCAAGACACCAAGCGGCACGCAGATGAAGTAGCTCAGGAAGAAGCCGGTCAATCCAATGAAGATCGAGACGGGAAACCGCGACTTGATCACGTCCCAGACCGGGTCCTGATACACGTACGAGTTGCCCAGGTCGAGGTGGAGGACCTTCCACAGCCACTGCGCGTAGCGCACGTGCACCGGCTTGTCGAAGCCGTAGTACCGGCGGATTTCCTGGATGGCGTCTTCAGGCAGCGTCACCGTGCCGCCGCCGCCGCCGCCGCCGCCTTCGGTCAGCGCCGCGGCCCGGTAGCGCATGATCTCGCGCTCGACCGGACCGCCCGGCACGAAGTTGGTGACCGCAAAGACGACGAGCGTGATCCCGATGAACGTCGGGATGATGAGCAGAAACCGACGGATGAAATACGCCGTCATGCCCGACGCCGGCCCTTACTTGGTGGCTGGCGCGTCAACGCTGCCGAGCGGGTGCTGCTTGGCGTACTCCTGCCAGAAACGAATGTCGGTAGGTCCGACCGGAAGCTTGCCGTTGGGATCGGCCATCGCTTTCTTCAACGCCGCTTCCTTGTCAGGGTCGTACCACCACAAGCCGAGCACGTCGGGGTGCTCGGGGTTGAGCTCCTGGTCGGTGCGCGTGAGGTAACTGTCCGGATACCCGAACTTGTTCCAGAAGCCGACACGCGCAAACCCTGCCTGGTACATCAGGATGTAGTCGTGATTGTTGGCCAGGATGCCGTCGATTTCGCGAATGATGGCGATGCGCTTGTTCTGGTCGAACTCCTTGTCGTACACGTCGAGGAGCTGATCGACGCGTGGGTTCTTGAAGCCGGTGATGTTGTTGTTGTTCTGCTCGTCGGCCAGCGTGGACTTGAATTGCGTCTCGGGGTTCGGGAACAGCAGGCCCGTCAGCCCTGAGAGCACCGTGTCGAACTTCCGCTGATCCATCAACTGGATCATCGTCTCGAAGGTGACAAGCCGCAGGTTCAATCCGATACCGACCTTGCGAAGGTCCTCCTGGTAGACGGTCAGCACTGGCTCGTATGTCGATTGTGCGTAAAGGAGTTCGACGGTCAACGGCGTGCCATTCTTGACGAGCCGTCCCTGCGCGTCGCGGTCCTTCCAGCCGGCATCGGCCAGCAGTTGCAACGCACGCATCGGGTCGTACTCGTTCTTCGGGTTCTTCGGATTTTCGTAGATGCTGCCGGCGAAGTACGAGTTCATCGGTTCGTATTCATTGAACATCAACTTCTGAATGATCAGCGGGCGATTCAGGAGCAACGCCAGTCCTTCCCGCACGCGCACGTCGTCGAATGGCGGCTTGCGGGTGTTCAGCGCGATGCTTGTCAAGCCGATCGGGGCGTCCGAATAGACCTTGCGCTTCTGTACGAGTCCGCGCTGGACTTTGTCGAAATTCATTTCTTCGGCCCAGAGCCGCGCGCGGTCCACCATGAAGTAATCGAGGTCGCCTTTCTTGAACATCTCGAAGGCCAGGTTCTCGTCGCGGACGGTCGTCTCGACGATCGCGTCGAAGTTGTTCGCGCCGACGTTGCGGCGGTACTTGGCGGCCCAATAATCGGGACGCCGTTTCAATGTCACGCTCTTCCCTTTGATGACGTCGGCTTCATTGATGATGTAAGGACCTGTCCCGGGCAGGAACTTGAAGTTGTAGTCCTTCAGATACGCCGCGCCGTTCACGTTTTTCAAGACGTGTGACGGAAGGATGGGCAACGATTGCGCGAAGTACATGAAGTTGCGCCAGTTCAGGACCTTGCTCTTCACGTGGAGGAGGTACTTGCTGTCGGCAACCGGTTTCTCGAACTTGTCCCAGACGACGTACTGGGCCGGATCCTGCAGGGTGCGATCGGTGTAGAACACCCAGGACGCCACGACGTCGTCAGCGACGACCGGCTGTCCATCCGACCATTTGGCGTTCGGATCGATTCGGAACCGATACGTCATCTTGTCCGGGGAGACCTGCCAGTGCGTCGCGAGCGAGGGAATGTACTCGAGCGTCGTGGGGTGCATGCCGAGCAGCGTCTCGTACATGAAAGCCGGGAAGAGGAAGCCGTTCGTGACGGACTGACCCGGACCGGCGATGCGGAGCGTATTCGGGAAGTCCCCCATGTGGTCGCGGATCGTCCCGCCCTTGACCGCACGCGGGTCGCCGATCAGATCGAAGCTCGTATTGGTCTGCCACCCCTCGCCCTTGAACCCCTTGCCCCCCTGGTCGGCGGGTACGGCCGGGTCGGCCCCGGCGTCAGTGTCGGGGAAGACCGGGTAGTTGTTCTTGTCCATCGACACGTTGCCGCGGCTCGCGGCGGGAGCGCTCGTGTTCGACGCCTGCGGCTGCTGTGTGTTGCTGGTGCCTCCGCCGCACGCGGCGATGGCCAGGGAGGTGAGCAGGACGATGGGGCGCAGAGAGGAGTGGTGCATAACTCTTAATTCTAGGCTGACGCGGTACTGATCAGACGGCGATCAGCAGGAGAAGGACGGCGCTCAGCTGTGCACGGGCACTGCCGAGCGGGCGGGTTCAGTCGGAGGGCCGACCTGAAGGTCGGCCCCTACAGCATGTCGTGAGCTCGAGGGCCTGGGCTGTCAGCCGTAAGCCCTCCCGAAGCCTTGAGCCTCGAGCCCGAAGCCTCCCGCTTCGTCAGAAGCGATAGCCGACGCCGAAGGCCAGCCCCTGCGCGTGAAGCGGCGTCGAGGCTGAGATCCGCGAGACGCGGTATTCGGTGTCGACCGCCCAGTGCCGGGCGAGGTCGAACTCCGCGCCGCCGCCGCCCATGATCATCATGGCGGTCGAGGGCGCCGGAGCCGCGAAGACGCCTAGCGTGGAGACCTGCGCCGTGACGTCGTCGCCGGAGTTGGGCGGCGCCGCCGCCGGGTCGGCGTTCGGCAGCGTGCCGTCGGTGAACGTGAAGCGCGCGACCGGGGTGAGGTGCGCGACACCGAGACCGCCGGTGAGGAATGGCACGACGCGCCGCGGCGTGCGCGGCTGCCAGCGGAGACCGCCGAGCGCGTAGCGCGCCGGCATGCGCGCCGTGCCGACCACGTCAACCGCATCGGTGGACGACAGCGTGCTGACCGCTGTCGCCACCTGCGGCTGCGACGTGGACGGGGAGAGATCGTTGATCCGACCGACGTCTCCGAAGGCAAGCAGCCCTGGCGCGACACGCGCGCCCGCTTCGAAGGCCCAGTCTTGTGACGTGACTCGCGGCGAGGTGGACGCGGCGCTTACCGCGAACCCGCCGATGCCACCGATGTAGCCGCGTTCGGTCTGCGCGAACGACGGCGCACCGAGCGACAGGATACTGAGAACGAGCAGTGGAACTTTCATCATGGCTCCGAGTGGTGCTGACATCACCTGAGGTGACGCGCATATCAGGTGCCATGCGGAGGCGCCGCATCTGCTGCAAATGTTCGGGCAGCGCGGCGAAGAGTGTGGCGATTCTGATCGCGGCGGGCCAACGCGCCACGCCTCGGCTACGGGCGCGCCCGAAGCCTACCGGACAACCCCGTGCGTGCTCCAGTGCACGCGCGCGAAGTGCGCGTGGGTCTCGTTGAAATCGAGGACGACGTCGCCGGTCGTCTTCGTCGTCCCGCTCGCGACCTCGGCATCGGTGAACTCGAAGCCGTTCGGCAGCCGGATGAGGGCGCGGTGCGCTTCGCCGGTCACCGCGTTCTTCAGCGGGCCGATCGTCTCATCGACGACGCCGGGGATGCGAAGCGATGCAGTGCGCGTGTCGTAGTCGAAGGTCAGGTCGATCTTCTTCGAGAGGGTAGGGAGGAACGTGGACGTCATCGCGCCGTAGATCGACCACGCGAGCTTGCCGGGGTCCGATGCCTTCCCCTGCGCGATCGACTCGAGCAGCGCGCGCTGCGCGTCGTTGGCCCGTTCGTCCACGATCACCTGCATCGTCCCGTTCCCCTTGTGAATGGGGCCGGGCCATTTGACGACAGCGCCCCAGCGGAGTCCGTCGAGCGGCTGACCGCCGTAGGTTCCCTTGTCGACGTGAACGAAGATCGATGCCTGGCAGAAGCCGTGTGTCGGCAGCCGGCTGAACTGGCACGGACATCCGCACTCACAGTTGCAGTTGACGATCTCGGTGCCCTCGATGGTCCATTCGGGAAGCGGCATCAGCTAACTCCCAACTCCCAACTCCCAACTCCCAAAACGCCAACTCCCAAGCGGCCTCGATTTCGAGACTGCTTGGGAGTTGGAAGTTGGTAGTTGGTAGTTGGAAGTTTACCAGCGCGGCTCCTGCCGCCGGCCGCCTCCACCACCACCTCGCCCGCCGCGGCCACCGCCGCCGCCGCCGCCGAATCCGCCGCCACCGCCACCACGCGGCTGCATCGGCCGCGCCTCGTTCACCGTCAGTGTCCGCCCGCCGAAGCTCTGTTCGTGCAGTTGGGATATTGCATTCTGCGCGTCCTGGTCGGTCGCCATTTCCACGAACGCGAAGCCGCGCGCGCGGCCCGTTTCGCGGTCGCGCATCACGTTTACGGTCGCAACGTTGCCGGCTTTTGCAAACAACGCGGTCAGGTCGTCTTCATTGGTGTCGTAGGGAAGGTTACCAACATACAGTTTGTTGCCCATTCTGCACTCTGCGCATCGAAGGATGCTCTGTGGGAAACTCGGCGCTCGGAGCGGGATGCTCAGGCTTCACTGGCGCAGGAGGGACGCGAGGGCGAGCTCTCGTATCGATACTGGCGTCGCTAGGCGGCGGGGCGTCTGCTTCCTTAACGTTTGCAGTATAGAAGGTTTCGAAGCCCAGGTGCCAGGTTTCAGTCGTCAATATTCAGTGCAGCTGAAGCTCTGGCATTGGACGGCCGGCAAACAATCGCCGGCACGGACGTGCCATCAGCCTGGCCCATTGGGCGGACCGGCTCACGCGGGCGCTGTCGGTGGCGATGCCGGTGTTCGCGTACATCTGGCGGTAGATCTTCGAAATGAGCACGAACGCCAGACGCGCCTTCAGCGACTCGCACGAGGCCGTCGCGCGCCGCCAGATGCTGGGGAAGCTGTAGAAGCGATCCCACACCTCCTGCGTACGGGTGCGAATCATGTCCGCCGACATCACGGGATGCTCGGTGTAGATCTTCGGCCGCTGCGACTGCGGGATCAGCCAGTGCCGGTTGATCGGAATGCCGCCGATGCGCTCGGGATTGTCGCCGAGCGATTTCTCCCACGCCGCGAAGTCGAGCGTGCCGGGAAACGGCGTGAGCATCACGAACTGCGCGAAGGTGAGGCCCGCGTCCTCGGCCACCTTCAGCGTCGCGTCGAACGAGTCGGGCCGATCGCCGGGCAGGCCGAAGATGAACGAGCCGAGCACGTGCACGTCGTGCTCGCGGAACGCGCGCAGGCGCCGCACGAGCGACTCGCCGCTCTCGTTGAAGTTCTTGTAGATCGACTTCAGCCCCTCTTCGGTGACCGATTCGACCCCGACGAGCGCCCCCTTGATGTGCGCGCGTTTCATCGCGTGCAGGAAGTCCGGGTCCTCGGCCGCCTCCATCGTGATCTGCGTGAAGAACACGGTGTCGTCGGGCAGTCTCGCGAGCTGCTCCATGAGCGCGAAGCGCTCCGCGCGCAGTTCCTGCAGCCGGTGCAGCTGCGACTTGTCCTCGCGGCGATCCGCCATCCGCAGGTCTTCGAGCGTGACGGGGTAGAAGTTGTCGTCGGCCAGCGCGATGAACCGGAACCCGCGGCGCCGCAGCTCGACGATCTCCTGCACCACCTGCTCGTAGCCGCGCTGCCGCGGGCGCTGCCCGTCCGTGCGCCACACCGAGCAGAACGAACAGTGCTTCGGGCATCCCCGCACCGTCTGCACCGACGCCCACATGTAGCGCCCGTCCGGCAGCAGGCTCCAGCGCGCCGGCAGAAAGTCGGTGCCCTCGACGTGGCCGCCCGCGTAATTGGGCCGGAGCGTCCCGTTCGTGGCGTCACGCAGCACGTCCGCCCAGACGTGATCGCCATCGCCGGTCACGACGGCGTGCGCGCAGCCGAGATGGCGCGCCTCCTCGGGATACAGCGTCGCGTGAATGCCGCCGTAGATCACCGTTGCGCCCGCCTGGCGCGCCGCGGTGCCGAGCTCGTACCCGCGCAGCGCGTTGCCCGTGTGGATGCCGATGCCGACGACGTCGCCGGCCTTGATCGTGGAGAGATCGATCTGCTCGAGCGTTTCATCGACGATGTTCGGCGGACCGTACGAGTCCGGCGTGGCGCCGGCCAGCACGTACAACCAGCGGGGCGTGATGACACCGATGCCAAACGACACATGGCTCGGGTTGACGAGGTGTATGGACATCAGCGCTGTGAACCCGCGGTCGGAATGATGGCAGGCGGCTCAGGCAACAGGCGCGCCGAGCATAGCACATTTGACGTCAACAATTAATTGCGGGCCTCAGCCGTTAGCTCCGCGCGAAATCGATGAAACCGCGCGCGGGATCGGTGTGTACGAGCTTCACCCTCACGTGGTCGCCCACATCGAGACCTTCGTGTCCACGTTCGAGGCGGCCCTCGACGGGCGGCCTGCGGATCCGCACCCACGTGCCCTTCTCCGACGCCCCCGTCACAATCGCGTCGAACCGCTCGCCGATGCGCGACTGGAGCAGCACCGCCGCAGCGGCCTTTCGCACCAGACGCTCCACTTTGTTCGCAGCATCTTCGCGTTCCGTGCACCGCTCCGCGATGCCCTGGAGCTCCGCATCCGAGTACGGCGGGTGGTGCGCGTCAGACGGGTTGGAATTCAGTGCCGCCTTGACGATTCGCTGCGCGACCAGATCGGGAAACCTGCGATTGGGCGCGGTCGAATGCGTGTAGTCCTGCACCGCGAGCCCGAAGTGTCCGGTTGCGTCCTCGCCCGGGCGTTCGACGATGTACTCGCCGCGTCCGAGCAGCTTCACCACGGCGAGCGAGAGGTCGGGGAAACGCTGCGGCTCCTCCGCGCGCCGACGCAGCAGCCATTCTTCGAGCGCCACCGCATCGGGATGCTCGGGCAGGCGATAGCCATGCTCCCCGGCGAGATCGACGATGCGCGGCCACTTCTGCGGCGAGCGGACCACGCGCCGCAGCGCGGCGAGTCCATGGTCGGCGAGGAAGCGCGCGACGACGCCGTTGGACGCAATCATCAGGTCTTCGATCAGCTCGGTGGCCCGGCTGCGCTGCGTTTCGGCGAGGTCACGCAGCATGTCGTCCTCGAACACCGGCCGCGGCTCGATCGTGGTGAGCGTGAGCGCCCCCATCTGGTGGCGCCTCTTCCTGAGCGCCTGCGCCGCCCGATCCTGCTGGCGCAGGTTCGCGTCGAGCCCGGGCACCTCCGCGATCTTCGGCGGTGGCGGGGCATCCCCCTCGAGCCAGGCGCCGACGCCTGGATACGCCAGCTTCGCCTTGTTGCGCACGACCGCGGCGTACACGGCCGACTCGCCGACGCTTCCATCGTCATGGACGAGGTACTCGATGACGATGGCGTCGCGGTCCTCGTCCTCGTTCAGCGACGTGAGGTCGGTGGAGAGACGCTCCGGCAGCATCGGGAAGGTCTGTGCGCCCGTGTAGACCGATGTGGTGTTGTGCGCGGCGTGCTGATCGACAGGCGTGTCACGCGGAACGAGCGAGTCCACGTCGGCGATCGCGACGAGCA
>Ga0070698_100004828_pt1 | contig 14791 bp, 16 predicted proteins | sample KBSK1502metaG_FD_65477 | JGI IMG/M metagenome (GOLD analysis project Ga0070698, IMG submission 65477) | Corn, switchgrass and miscanthus rhizosphere microbial communities from Kellogg Biological Station, Michigan, USA - KBS K1-50-2 metaG | ecosystem: Host-associated > Plants > Roots >...
AAGATCGGATCCACGAAGGCCACCGCGTCGCCCACGCAGAGGAACCGGTCGCCGGTGATCGGCTCGATGGTGTAGGCGAAGTTCGAGGTGGTGTAGAGCTCGGTCACCCGCTCGGAGCCCCGCAGGTTCTCCGAGATCTTCGCGCAGCGCCCCACCATCTCGTCGAACAGCTCGTGGAGCGTCCCGCGCCGGGCCTTCACCACCCGCTGGTGCAGCACGCAGCCCACGCTGGTCTCGTCGCGGGCGAGCGGAATGTACCAGAACCAGCCCTCCGGGAAGATGTAGAGGCGCACGTTGCCCTCCGCGCGGCCGGGAAAGCGCCGCGCCCCGCGGAAGTAGGCGAAGATGGCGACCTTGCCGAGGCCAGGGCGCGGCTTGCGCTGGCCCTGGCGCGCGGCGAGGAACGCATCGCGCCCGCTCGCGTCGACGACGAAGGAGGCGCGCAGCTCGCGCTCGCCGTCCCGATCGCTGAGTCGCGCGGTCACCCCGTCCGCGTCGAAGAGCACCTTCTCCACGGTGGCCGGCTGGTGGAGGGTGACGCCGGGATGCGACACCGCGTGCTCGAGGAGGATCTGGTCGAACTCGGCGCGGTGCACGTCGAGGGTGAACGACGGCCACGGCCGTCCGGGCCGGAAGTCGAAGGTGGTCTCGAGGTCGAGCTCCTGGTCGTGGAAGGTCGCCCCGTACTTCACCTGGAAGCCGTGACCGAGCACCCGGTCGAGCACCCCGAGGCGCTTGCAGATGTCCATGCAGGTCGGGATGAGGGATTCGCCCACCTTGAAGCGCGGAAACGCCTCGCGCTCGACCACGGCCACGCGCAGTCCGCCCTTGGCCAGGAAGGTCGCGGCGGTCGTTCCACCCGGCCCGGCGCCGATCACCATCACGTCGGCGTCACGCGAGACGCTCGTCACGTCGGCATCTTACCCGATCGCCCGCCGCCGGGCGAGCCTCTGGACGCCCGGATTTGCGACCTCCCCCGCCCCGTGCTAGCCTGCGCCCGGCCGCGCCCCGGAGCCGGCAGGAGGGTCGCCACGACCATGGCCGAGATGCGCATCGAGTCCGATCCCCACGCCTCCGAGAGCCTGAAGCAGACGGTCATCGACCATCTCGACCTGTACAACGTGGGGGTGACCGGGTTCACCGAGTTCTCTCCGGTCAACCTGTTCCTGCGGGATCCCGGCCAGGAGGTCCAGGGCGGCCTCCTCGCCGCGATCTGGGGAGGCGTGATGTACGTCCGCATCCTGTGGGTCGCGCGCGCACTGCGCGGGAAGGGCAACGGGCAGCGCCTGCTGGCCGCGGCGGAGCAGCGCGCGATCGAGCGGGGCTGCCGCCACGTCTTCCTCGACACCTTCAGCTTCCAGGCCCCCGATTTCTACGTGAAGCACGGCTACGAGATCTACGCGCGGGCCGACGACTGGCCGGTCGGGCACGCTCACTTCTTCCTCCGGAAGGATCTCCCGAGCGCGCCATGATCAAGCTGGTCTTCTGCCTGCGCCGCCTCCCTCGCCTCTCGCGCGAGGAATTCCAGCGCTACTGGCTCGAGTCCCACGGCCCGCTGGTGCGCGAGCTCGCGCCCGCCCTCGGGGTGAAGCGCTACGTGCAGGTGCACACCGTGACCTCCGCCTTCAGCGAGGCGCTGAGCCGCCACCGGGGCGCCCCCGACGACTTCGACGGCGTGGCCGAGCTGTGGTGGGAGTCGGTGGACGAGTTCGCGCGCGCGGGCTCCACCAAGGAAGGGCGCGACGCGGGGCGGCGTCTGCTCGAAGATGAAAAGCGTTTCATCGATCTGGCGCGCTCGCCGATCTGGTTCGGCGAGGAGCACGCCCTGGTCGATCTTACAAGGTAGCTTTCTCGGAATCACGTATCGGTTACGCAGTAAGTAGTACTCACCGCCCGCCCCACCCCAATACGCGGTAGCGACCGCGCTCACCGAAGCGGCCCCTGTTCGGGGGTATCGGAATTTCTGCGCCCCGCCGTCGCGGCCCGCCCTCCGCCCCGCGGGTGGCACGCAACTTGTCTCCTACCCAGTCAATCTTTCGACTCATAAGGAGGGCTCACCCAGATGGGTCGCTTTGCCATTCTTGCTCTGACCTCGCTCGTCGTGCTGATGGGCAGCGTCGCGGTCACCTCCAACGCCGAGGCCGTCCCGTCCTGCATGAACGCGGGCAACGTGGCCGCCATCGGGTCGATCGGCTGTGATCTCGGAACGCTGAACTTCAGCAGCTTCGTGGTCAGCCCGGTCGGCGTCGCCGCGAACATCTTCCTTGGCGGTCTCTCCCGCGTGGTCGCCTACAACGTGAACCTGACCTTCCAGGTCTCGCACGACCCGTCGCCCGCGAACCTGGCCGATATCATGCTTTACTACACGGTCAAGACCCTCAGTGGTCGGACCGAGCTCGGCGGAATGGACCTCTACAACCCCGGGAAGAACGTCACGATCCGGGAGACGGTCTGCGGCTCCCAGTTCCTGAACGGGGTGTGCGCGAGCGGGTCGCTGGCCGACTACGTGGTGACCAGCGGCGGCATCGGGAACGCGACCTTCACCCCGCTCGCGTCGACGATCTACGTGAAGAAGGACATCCAGCTGCTGCAGGACTCCTTCACCAGCGAGTTCACCAACAGCCACGACGAGCCGCCCGCCCAGGCGCCGGAGCCGGCCACCCTGCTGCTCCTGGGCAGCAGCCTGACCGCGCTCGGCCTGGCCGCTCGCCGGCGCATTCGGGGCACGGTCGTCGCCGCCGCCTAGCGTCTACCGGGGGTATCCGAGGGACTTGAGGGAGTCGCAAATCTCGCCGAGGACGGCGGGGTCGTCGATGGTGGCGGGCACGGTGTGCTCGACGCCGTCCGCGATCTTCTTCATGGTGCCGCGGAGGATCTTGCCCGACCGCGTCTTGGGCAGGCGCTTCACCACGCCCACCGTCTTGAACGCGGCCACCGGCCCGATCCGCTCGCGCACCAGATCGACCAGCTCGCGGCAGAGATCGGCGTCCGCGCGCGCGACCCCCGCCTTGGTGACCACGAGGCCCACCGGCACCTCGCCCTTGATCTCATCGGCCACCCCCATCACCGCGCACTCGGCCACGTCGGGGTGCGAGGAGAGCACCTCCTCCATGGCCCCGGTGGAGAGCCGGTGCCCGGCCACGTTGATGATGTCGTCGACACGGCTCATGATGTAGATGTACTCGTCCTCGTCCTTGTAGCCGGCGTCCCCGGTGAGGTAGAAGCCGGGGTGGCGCGTGAGATACGAGCGCTCGTAGCCCGCGTCGTTGTTCCAGAGCGTGGGCAGGCTCCCGGGCGGCATCGGCAGCTTCACCGCGATCGACCCGATCTCGCCCGCGGGCAGCTCCCGGTTGTCCTCCCCCAGCACACGGATGTCGTAGCCCGGCACGATCTTCGTCGGCGAGCCCGGCTTCACCGGCAGCGTGCCGAGCCCCACGCAGTTGGCCGCCATCGGCCACCCGGTCTCGGTCTGCCACCAGTGGTCCACCACCGGCACCTGCAGCCGCTCGCGGGCCCAGATCAGGGTGTCGGGATCGCACCGCTCGCCGGCGAGGAAGAGCGTGCGGAAGCGCGAGAGATCGTACCGCGCCATGTGCTCACCCTTCGGATCTTCCTTCTTGATCGCGCGGAACGCGGTGGGCGCGGTGAAGAGCGCGTTCACCCCGTGCTGGGCGCAGAGCCGCCAGAACGCGCCCGGATCCGGCGTGCCGACCGGTTTGCCCTCGTAGAGGATCGTGGTGCAGCCCTTGAGCAGCGGCGCGTAGACGATGTAGGAGTGGCCCACCACCCAGCCGATGTCGGAGGCGGCCCAGAACACCTCACCCGCCCCCATGCCGTAGACCGCGCCCATGCTCCACTTGAGCGCGACCGCGTGGCCCCCGTTGTCGCGCACCACGCCCTTGGGAATCCCGGTGGTGCCCGAAGTGTACAGGATGTAGAGCGGGTCGGTGGCCGCGACCGGCACGCACTCCACCGGCGCGGCGGCCGCCTCCACCTCGCGCCAGTCCACGTCGCGGCCCGGGGTCATGGGCGCGGCCGCCATCGGGCGCTGGAGGATCACGCAGCGACGCGGCTTGTGCGAGGCCATCTCGATCGCCTGGTCGAGCAGCGGTTTGTAGGGGATCACCCGGCTGCCCTCGACGCCGCACGAGGCGGAGAGCATCACGGTGGGCTTGGCGTCGTCGATCCGGGTGGCCAGCTCCTTGGACGCGAAGCCGCCGAAGACCACCGAGTGGACGGCCCCGATCCGCGCGCAGGCGAGCATCGCGATCGCCGCCTCCGGCACCATCGGCATGTAGAGGATGACGCGATCGCCGGTCTCCACCCCCAGCCGACGCAGCGCGCCCGCGAAGCGCGCGACCTGATCGCGCAGCTCGAAGTAGGTGAACGCGCGCACCGTCTGGGTCACCGGCGAATCGTGGATCAGCGCGAGCTGCTTGCCGCGCCCGCGGTCGACGTGCACGTCGAGGGCGTTGTAGCAGGTGTTGAGCCGGCCCCCCGCGAACCAGCGGTAGTAGGGCGGGCGGCTCGCGTCGAGCACGCGGTCCCACCGCCGCTCCCAGTGGACGTCCTCGGCCGCCGCCGCCCAGAACCCCTCCGGGTCGCGCTGGGCGCGACGGTAGACCTCGTCGTAGATCGTCGCCATCCTCACCGCCTCCTCGTATCTCGTGCCGCGGGGGATCTCGTGCCGCGGAGGATCTCGTGCTGCCGACGCGACCGGACTGTACACCGGCGCCCCGATCCCTTGCCAGTGGAACCGGCCGGCCCGTATCATCGACGCGACCATGACGCCTCGCCGCCGGCTGGCCGCGCTCGGGCTCGCGCTCGTCCTGGGCGGCGCCCTCCCCGCCTCCGCCCGCGCCGCCGACGAGGAGGTGCGCACGATCCCGGCCCGCCCGGGCGTCACCGAGTCGTTCCTGCTGCTGCGCCCGGAGGGCGCCCCGGTCGCCAGCGTGATCATCTTCGCGGGCGGCGACGGCAACCTGGCCCTGACGCCCGCCGGCCTCGGTCAGCTCCAGGGGAACTTCCTGGTGCGGACGCGCCCGCGCTGGGTGCGCGAGGGCTTCGTGGTGGCGATCCTCGACGCGCCCTCCGATCACTCGCGCGGGCTGTGGAACTTCCGCACCACCAAGGAGCACGCGGCCGACGTGAAGCAGGCGATCGCGGCGGTGCGCGAGATCGCCCAGGTTCCGGTGTGGCTGGTGGGCACCAGCATGGGCACGCTCTCCGCCGCCAACGCGGCGTCTCGCCTCACCGAGGGCGGGCCCGATGGCATCGTGCTCACCTCCTCGGTCACCGGCACCACGAAGGCCAGCTACGAGACCGTGCTGCACGCGGGCCTCGAGAACATCCGGGTGCCCACCCTCGTGGTCCACCACAAGGACGACACCTGCGCGGCGTCTCCCTACTCGGGGGCCGAGGCGATCATGAAGGCGCTCAAGCAGGCGCCCGCGAAGGAGCTGATGCCCTTCGAAGGGGGCAGCCCGGCCACCTCGGCGCCCTGTGAGGCGAAGGCGCCCCACGGCTACCTCGGGATCGAGCCGCGCGTGGTCTCCGCCATCGCGGCCTGGATCCGCGCCCACTGACGGCCGAGCGCGCCGGCCCGCCGCGCCGGCCCGCGGCCCGCTCAGACGGTCGTCACGGGCTGGGCGCGGGTGCGGCGGATGCGGGCCTGGATGTCGCGCACCCGATCCTGCTCGAAGTCGATCTGCACCTCGTTGTGCTCGGCATCCCAGTGGCTCACCGTCGCGAACCAGCCGAACCGCCGCCCGTGGTGCGGGACCAGGCGCTGGCCGCGGTAGATGATCGAGCGGATCTCGCCGGTGGGCAGCCGCTGCTCCTCCTCCGGCTCGCTCCCGACCAGCCGGAGCACCTCCTGGTAGGTCGTCTCCCCCGGCCGGATCCGCGCGAGCGTCTCCGTCGACGGGACCTGCCCGGTGGCCTTCCCCTGCGCCTCTCCTCGCCCGACGTGCACCCGCTCCCGCACCGTGCGCGCGAGACGGCGCAGCAGGTTGCCGACGATCGGCCCGGTGAGATTGCCGAGGCCCAGGAGCAGGGCGGAGAGCAGGATCGGCCGCCACGGCAGCCGCCCCCGGAAATAGACGAACTGGATCTTGAGCACCTGGGGCACGATGCCGTCGGCGGCCAGCAGGGGAATCGAGAAGGTCTCGGTGTTCTCCCGCGTCTCGCTCATCCGCCGGCTCGCGGTCATCGGCACCACCTCGTCGATCTTGAGGTGGTTCGCCTGATCGAAGTTCACGGCCAGGCGCGAGAAGTCGGGGGCGAGGGGGATCACCCGATCGCGATTGCCGAAGTAGAAAGGATAGAGCGACGAGTAGCCGACGTCGCCGAAGCTCAGCGTGATGATGTTGCGCCGGCCCCAGAACGTCTCCTCCAGCCAGCTCACCCGCCGGTCGGTGATCGCCCCCTTCGCGTTGAGATCGAGGCGCGGCACCCAGTCGAGGCTCGCGAGCTCCGGCTTCCACGGGATCCGGATGAACGACACCGGCTTCGCGCCCCGGGCCAGCCCTTCAGGCCGCGCGAAGGTGACGAACGGCGCGGCGCCCAGATCGCGGCGACCCGCCGCGCCGGCTCCGGTCCCCATCTGGGCCCGGCTGCGCGCCGAGTACGGGACCTGCCCGTGGACCAGCACCTTGAAGCCGGCGCCCTCCACCTGCCGCACGAGCGCGGGGTCCGCACCGTCGGCGCCGTCGGTGCCGACGAGCTGGGCCGGCCACAGCAGGTAGATGTCCTGGGCGATCTCGGCGGGATCGCGGGCGGGCGGCGGGGCCACGCTGAACGACACCTGGAGCATCAGTGGCCCGGCGGTGCCGGCCACGTCCTTGGGCGCGATGTTGGCGGTGATCAGCAGCGGCGCGATCCAGAAATCGGGATGCGGTTTGGAGGCGATGAAGACCTGGGCCGGGGCCGCCGCCGGGCACAGGCCCAGGGCGGCCAGGACGATCCCGATCGCGAGCGCGCGGGTCTCGCGCCGTCCGCTCACCGGCCCGGATCCTCCCCGACTCGCACCAGCAGCTTGCCGAAGTTCTTACCCTGGAGCAGCCCGATGAAGGCCTCCGGCGCCTTCTCGAGACCGGCCACGATGTCCTCGCGATGCTTGAGGCGGCCCTCGCGCAGCCAGCCGCCGCAGTCCTTCAGGAAGTCGCCCATCCGGCCGAGATGATCCGAGACGATGAAGCCCTTGAGCAGCACGCGATTGAAGAGGAACGGGCGCAGGTTGGGTCCCGGCGTCATGTCGGTCGCGTTGTACTCGGAGATGAGCCCGCAGAGCGGGATGCGCGCGTTCTGGTTCAGGAGCGTGGTCACCGCCCGGAGCACGTCCCCGCCCACGTTCTCGAAGTAGACGTCGATGCCGGCCGGGCAGGCCGCCTTCAACGCGGCGGCCAGGTCCCCGGTCTTGTAGTTCACGCAGGCATCGAACCCCAGCTCGCGGACCACGTACTCGCACTTGTCCGGCGAGCCCGCGATCCCGACCGCGCGGGCGCCCTTGATCTTGGCGATCTGCCCCACCGCGGAGCCGACCGCCCCGGAGGCGGCCGAGACCACCACCGTCTCCCCCGGTTTGGGCTGGCCGAAGTCGAGCAGGCCCACGTAGGCGGTCATCCCCGGCATGCCGAGCACGCCGAGCGCGGTCGAGATCGGCGCCAGCTTCGGGTCGAGCTTGCGGAGCCCTCCGCCCTTGGCCACCGCGTGCGACCGCCAGCCGTCGTAGCCCAGCACGAGGTCGCCCGCGGCGAGCTCCGAGTGCCGGGACTCGAGCACCTCGCTCACCGTGGCCCCCACGATCACCTGCCCCAGCTCCACCGACTGGGCGTACGAGCGCGCGCCGCTGATGCGCCCCCGCATGTAGGGATCGAGCGAGAGGTAGATGGTCCGGCACAGGACCTCCCCGTCCTTCGGGGACGGGAGCGGCGCCTCGACCAGATCGAAGTCGTCCGGCTTGGGCATCCCGACCGGGCGGCGTCGGAGCACGATCTGGCGATTCGCGGTGGTGGGCATGGCGGCTCCTCCGTCGACCGCGCGGCTCAGCGCGGGTCGTCGCCCCGGCGATACTCGAGGGTCAGCTCGTCGAGACGCGCCTTGAGCGCGGCGTCGATCGGCTTCTCGGTCGCCGCGATCGCGGCGTCGAGCTGGTCCGGACGGCTCGCGCCGACGATCGGCGCGGTGACCGCGGGCTCGGCGAGGACCCAGGCCAGGGCCAGGCTCGTCGGCGAGAGCCCCGCCTGGGCGGCGAGCGGTCGCAGCGCCTCCACGGTCTCGAACTCGCTCGCGTGCCAGTAGCGCTCCTGGTAGCGCTGGGCCGCGCTCCCGAGGGTGAAGCGCGTGCCCGGGGTGGGGCCCGCGTCGCGGCGGTGCTTCCCGGAGAGCAGGCCGCCGGCGAGCGGGTTGTAGGGGATGACCCCGATCCCCTCCTCACGGCAGAGCGGCAGCAGGTCGCGCTCGATCTGGCGGAAGAGCAGGTTGTAGCGCGGCTGCACCGAGTCGAACCGCGCGACCCCGAGCACCTCGCTGCGACCGATCGCACGCGCGACCCGATGGGCGGGGAAGTTCGAGCAGCCCACGTAGCGCGCCTTGCCGGCCCGGACCACGTCGTCCAGCGCGCGCAGAGCCTCGTCGATCGGGGTCTCCGGATCGGGGTGATGGAGCTGGTAGAGGTCGACGTAGTCGGTCCGCAGCCGGCGCAGCGAGCCGTCGATGGCGTCGAGCACGTGCTTGCGCGAGGCGCCCCGGTCCCAGCGCCGCGCGCTCATCGCGCCGCCGCACTTGGTGGCCACCACGAAATCGTGGCGCCGGCCCTCGAGCCACCGTCCCACGATCTCCTCGGTGCGCCCCACCGTCTCGAAGCCGCCGCCCACCGGGTAGACGTCCGCGGTGTCGAGGAAGGTGATGCCGCCCGCGGCGGCCCGATCGAGGATGGCGCGGGAGGTCGCCTCGTCGCACTGCAGCCCGAAGGTCATGGTGCCGAGGCAGAGGCGCGAGACGGCGAGCCCGGTGCGGCCGAGGTGGAGGTGGCGCATGCGTGGAGAGAGTACCGAACGGCCGGGCGCGGGGCAAGCGAGCGGGCGCCGCGCGGGCCGGAAGTGGTATAAGAATCGGCCATGGAATACCGGGTGCTCGGGCGGACGGGGCTCAAGGTGTCGGCGCTGGGATTCGGCTGCGGGGACGTGGGCGGGCTCATGGTGCGCGGCGCGCCCGCCGATCGGGAGCGCGGGGTCGCCCGCGCGCTCGAGCTCGGCATCAACTACCTCGATACCGCGCCGGCCTACGGGTCGGGCGAGTCGGAGAAGAACCTGGGCCAGGTGCTGCGGGCGCTCAAGCCGCAGGCCATCGTGGGCACCAAGTGGCGGCTGGTGGCCGCCGATCTCGCCGACGTGGCCGGCGCGGTGACCCGCTCGGTCGAGACGAGCCTCGGCCGGCTCGGCCTCGCGCGCGTGGACCTGCTGCATCTCCACAACCTGATCGGGCGCGTGGGCGAGGAGCGGCCGCTCGGCGTGGCCCGCGTGCTGGAGGCGGTGGTGCCGGCGGTGCGGCGGCTGCAGGAGCAGGGCAAGGTGCGCTTCTTCGGGGTCACCGCCTCGGGCGAGACCGGCGCGCTCCATCGCGCAATCGCGAGCGGCGCGGTCGACACCGCCCAGGCGGTCTTCAACCTGCTCAACCCGAGCGGGGCCTACGAGGTGCCCCCGGGCTTCCCCGCCCAGGACTACGACCGGCTGCTGACGCTCGCGCAGGAGCAGGGGGTGGGCACCATCGGGATCCGGGTGCTGGCGGGCGGGGCGCTGAGCGGTCAGGTGGCGCGGCACCCGACCGCGATTCCCTCGGTGGCGCCGATCGCCTCGGGGCCCGACTACGCGACCGACGCGGGGCGGGCCCGCGTCTTCGAGCCGCTGGTGGCCGCGGGCCACGCGGGCAGCGTGGTCGAGGCGGCGCTCCGCTTCGCGGTCAGCGGTCCCGCCCTCTCCACCGTGCTGATCGGCTGCAGCGACCTCGCCCAGCTCGACTTCGCGGCCGCCGCGGTGAACAAGGGCCCCCTCTCCCCCGCCGCCCTGTCGACTCTGCGCGACCTCTGGTCGCGCGTCTGATGGGGTCAGGTCTTGCATTCCGACAATGTCGGAATGCAAGACCTGACCCCGCCCTCAGCGGTTGGGGCCGCGGCCCATCGGATAGGGCTGCCAGCGGATCAGGGAGGTCTTGGGCAGGACGCCGGGGTTGACCGCGGAGCGGGGCCACTTGCCCTGCAGCACGGTGGCGATCTCGCGGCCCAGGCGCCGGCGGGTCTCCGGCGCCATCCGAGCGGTCGCGGAGGCGATGTGCGGGCTCACCAGCACGTTGTCCATGTGCAGCAGCGCGTTGTTGGGGTCGACCGGCTCCACCTCGAACACGTCGAGCGCGGCGCCCGCGATCCAGCCCTGGCGCAGGGCCTCGGTCAGGGCCTTCTCGTCCACCGTCGGCCCCCGCCCGTTGTTGATGAAGATCGCGCTCTTCTTCATGGCCCGGAACTCGCGCTCGCCCATCATGTGACGCGTTTCCGAGTTGAGCGGCGCGTGCATCGACAGGAAGTCGGCGCGCTGGCACAGCTCGATCAGGCTGGTCACCGGCTCGACCCCCACCGCGGTCATCTCGAGCTCGGCCAGGAACGGATCGTAGGCGATCACCCGCAGCCCGAAGGCGTGGCAGCGGCGAGCCACCGCCTTGGCCACGTTGCCGAAGGAGATCAGGCTGATGGTCTGGCCGTAGAGCCGCGGGATGTTGGTGAAGTAGGGCCGGCCCTCCGCCCACTTGTTGTCGACGGTGAGCTGGTGCATCAGCCGCAGGCGCCGGTGCGCGGCCAGGAACATGGCCATGGTGTGATCGGCGACCTCGTCGATGAACACGTCCGGCACGTTGGTGACCACGATGCCCGCCTCGGTGGCCGCGTCCACGTCGACGGTGTCCGCCCCCACGCTGCCGAGCCCGATGACTTTACAATTTCGCAGGCCCTTTATTATGGCCGCGGTAATTCGCCGATTGCGCGCGATGACCGCGTCGGCGTCCTGGGCCGCGGCGATGAACTCCTCCTCCGTCTTGGCTGGGACCTCCACGATCTCGGCGCCGATCGCGTCGAGCGCCTCGCGCTCGATCTTGTAGGCGCCATCGCCGAGATCGAAGGTGATGCCCCCCGACGGTTTCTGGACGACGACCTTGAACTTCGCGCTTGCGGCTGCCATGCCGGCGACCTCCTGGATGGTCACAGTGTGGGTTGCGACTGCGGCCACCAAGCATACGCTTTGTGCTAGGGTTTCGCCATGCTGGTCGGCGCGTTCGCGGTGGCCCACACCCCGCAGCTCCTGATCCGCCCGGAGACCGAGGACCGCGCCCTCGTCCTCCGCGTGCACGAGGCGATGGCCCGGGTCAAGCGACGGCTCGAGGCGCTGCGGGTGGACGCGCTCGCGGTGATCGCGGGCGACCACGTCGAGGCGTTCTTCCTCGACGCGGTGCCGGCCCTCGCGGTCTACGTGGGGAGGGAATGCGCGGGCACCTTCGGGCCCTACCGCTACCGCCTCCCCATCCACGAAGCCTTGGCCCGCGCGGTGGTCGAGCAGGGCATCGAGCGCGGCTTCGACCTGCTCTACACCCAAGACGCCAAGCTCGACTACGCGTTCTACGTGCCGCTGCACTTCGTGATGCCGGAGCCCGCGCGCCCGATCGTTCCGCTGCACGTCAACGTGTACCTGCCGCCCCAGCCCACGCCCGCGCGCTGCCATGCCTGGGGGCGGGCCCTCGGCGAGATCCTCGGCGCCAGGCCCGAGCGCGTCGCCCTCATCGCCTCGGGGGGCATGTCCCACTTCCCGGGCACGGATCGCTACGCCTCCCCCGAGTTCGACTACGATCGCGGCCTGCTCGAGGTGCTGGCCGACGGACGCGGGCGCGAGCTCGCCCGGCTCACCGGCGAGGAGCTCGACAAGCGGGGCAACATCGAGCTGCGGACCTGGATCACGCTGCTGGGAGCGGTGGGCGACGTGCGGGCGGACGTCTACTGCTACGAGCCCTCGTGGCATCACGGCAACGCGGTGGTCGAGTGGCCGCTCGGAGCGAGCCCCAAAGCCATCCTATGACCGAGGCGGCGCACTACCGCTTCCCACCCTCGAGCGCCTACGCGCTCAACCGGTGCCTCTACGCCCTCAAGTCGGACCAGAAGTTCGCGGAGCGCTTCCTCGCCGACCCGAAGGCCGCCGCGGCGGAGCACGGCCTCACCGAGGAGGAGCGGGCCGAGCTCGGCCGCATGGATCGCGACGCGCTCGTGGCGCGCGGGGCCCATCCCTACCTGGTCTTCATGGCCGGGCTCCGCCTCAGGATGCTGGCCGAGCCGGGGACGCTGGAGTACTTCTAGCGGGTTCTTCTAGCCGCCCGTCGTGACCTCGAGCCGGGTGCCGACCAGCTTCGCCCCGCGCTCCTCGTAGAAGGCCTTCACCTTCGCCCCCTCGTGCAGGTCGGCGAACCGGGCATCGCGGCCGTTCACCTGGATCAGGGTGTCGCGGTTGACCTCGATCGTCTTGCCGAGGAGGCCCAGCAGCCCGACCGAGACATCGACGGTCTCGGTCCGGCCGTCGACCCGGGTCAGCTTGCCCTCGATGACCCCGGCGTTGCGGTCGAGCCGGGCGAGCCGTCCCGACGGCTGTAGCGGATGCGGGGACTGCGCCACGACCGGGAGCGCCGGCCCCAGCAGCACCACCGGCAGCACGAGCACGGCCGCGACCCTCACGCCCAGGACACTCACGCCCCGGGCACTCACGAAGGTGATGTAGCGCGTCATGGCTCGTCCTCCTCTCCTCCGTGATTTTTTCCTCGGGGCATTTGGCCCCGCTCCCGCATATAGAAGAGCAAGGGTGATACCAGCACCGGGAAAGACCGCTTCCAGGACCCGAAAGGCCCGGTTTTCGGCGGCGAGAACTCCGCGGAGGATGTAAGGCTTACACGCGTACGGAACGTAACTTGTTCCAGGAGGGAGAGGGATGACACGACGCTTCAGACGGCTGGCGCGGCGCTCGCCCGCGATGGCGTTCGCTTGGGCGTTCCTGCTCAGCTACCGCGAGGGTCGACGGCGCGGCCAGTCGCCGATCAACGCGGCCCGCTTCGGTCGCGCGGTGGCCCGCTGGCGGAGACAGAACGGAGCCGCCCATTCATAGGTCCCGGCCGGGGCTCCCCGGCCTGGTCCTGGTCCTGGCTCTGACCCTGCCCGCCGCACCCGGTCGCCCGCAGGCCCAGGCGCCGCCCGCCCCCGCCGGCACGCCGGCCCCGGCCGCGACGATGAGCGAGCTGCAGCAGACCCTCTCGGCGGCCACCGGGCGCTTCCAGGCGATGGACACCGCCGGCGTGCTCACCTACGTGTCGGAGCGCTATCGCAACGGTCCGATCACCAAGACGAGCGTCCGCGAGAACCTGCTGGCGATGTTCGCCCTCTACGACACGGTGCGGGCGCAGGTACGCCTCGACGACGTGCGGCTGGTGGACGGCGCGGCGTGGGTCTACTCGACCGGGGAGGTCTCCGGCCGGCTCCGCGGGATCGGCGTGTGGACGACGGTGCTCTCGTGGGAGCGCGAGCCGGACGTGGCGCGGCGGGAGGGCACGGCCTGGCGGCTCCAGGGCCCGGGCCCGTGAGCGGGCTCGCCCCCGCCGGCTAGATCAGCGGCGAGTAGTACTGGCGGAACGCGCGGAAGCGGGGCACCACGACCCCGCAGAGCGGCGCGGGACCATGTCCGGGCCCGCTCGCCCGGTAGACGAAGGCGAGCAACGAGTGGTTCAGCTCGATGCGCAGCAAGTCGGTGACGAAGAGCTGCACCGGCGACGCGTAGCCGGGGATCCGCACGCGGCGCGCCGCGGGCAGCGGCGCCCGCCAGGCCGCGCGCCGGATCACCGCCCACACCCGCGCCGAGTACTCGTCGGGGCGGAGGCGCGGGTCCTCGGGCTCGAAGCGCGCGAAGCGCTGGAACTGCCCGACCGCGCGCGCCATCAGGAAGCAGCGGTTGCAGTAGGCGAGGTCGATTCTACCGTGACTCCCGAGGCCGGTTGCGGCTATGCTACGACGCGCCGCCCGAGGCGGCCACTGGGGGATCCGGAGTCTGACCGCCGTCCTGCTGCTCTACGCGCTCACCCTGTTCACGGGAGCCACGCTGCTCTTCGTGATGCAGCCGATGGTGGGCAAGATGATCCTGCCGCTCCTGGGCGGCACCCCCGCGGTGTGGAGCACGTGCATGGTGTTCTTCCAGGCCGCGCTCCTCGGCGGCTACGCCTACGCGCACTTCCTCGCCGCTCGCCTGCGGCCCGCGCGCCAGGTCCTCGTCCACCTGATCGTCCTCGCGCTGCCGTTCGCGGTCCTCCCGCTGGCGGTGAACCCGCGCCTGCTGCGCGGCGGCGAGGCCAACCCGGTGCTCGACGTCCTCACCATCCTGTCGCTCTCGGTGGGCCTTCCGTTCCTGGTGGTGAGCGCCACCGCCCCGCTGCTGCAGAAATGGTTCACCCACACCGGGCACCCGGCCGCGCGCGATCCCTACTTCCTCTACGCGGCAAGCAACCTCGGCAGCATGCTGGCCCTCCTGGGCTATCCGACGCTGGTGGAGCCGCACCTGCACCTGCAGGGGTCGAGCTGGGTGAACCAGACCGCGCTGTGGAGCGGGGGCTACGCCGGGCTCGCCGGGCTCACCGCGCTCTGCGCCCTGACCCTCTGGTGGAAGCCCGCGGCGGCGCCGGCGCCGCTCCCGGCGGAGACGGACGCCCCGGCCGCGCCCGTGCCCGC
>Ga0070698_100004829_pt1 | contig 14790 bp, 18 predicted proteins | sample KBSK1502metaG_FD_65477 | JGI IMG/M metagenome (GOLD analysis project Ga0070698, IMG submission 65477) | Corn, switchgrass and miscanthus rhizosphere microbial communities from Kellogg Biological Station, Michigan, USA - KBS K1-50-2 metaG | ecosystem: Host-associated > Plants > Roots >...
CGGACAGCAATAACTACTACCAGCAACAAGAACAACACTGGCTGAGGTGCGTTGCGAAACCCGTTACGTGTCGCCCTTACGCAACGTCCCACCACGCCGGATGCACCTGGAGAGAATCGCTAACACCGGGGATTCGCGGTCATTAGCGGTGACGCACGGCGAACCCGCCGACCGTCCAAGCTTCGCAAACGCAGGTAGCGATGCTGCCTGGAACGACCTTCTAAGCAGCGGGCCGGGCCTTACTTTGCCTTGCAAAAGATCATTACGGCTCGCACCGCCGGGTGCAACAGCACATCATCCCGGCCGGGCTGCCCTTGCCAGATGTCTGGCGGCCATTCGTACTTGGCCTCGCGCTCGGTGTTCTGTGAGAGGGACCAGGACACGCCACCGGGGAAGTGGCCCTCCACAAAACGGCAGCGTGTCTTCGCATCGTCGGGGTCGATCACCTGCAGATGAGTCAGGTCAGGCTCGGCCTCAGCCACCCAGATGTCATCGGGATTGCGGCGATGGCGAGGGTGAACCACCGGCTCGCCGCGCAGCGGCAGCTCTGGTTTCAGCTGAGCCAGGGTCTGGCCAAGAACAGCGCGCGCCTCGTCCTCGCTGACTGCCTCGATGGCGAAACGCACAAACAGTGTCCAGCGCGCTTCCCGCTCGGCCGGGGTCATGATTCCTGCGGCGGGCCTGACGGGGCGCCCGCGATCATGGCAGCTCCCCTCTAGTTGCGTGCATCGCAGCTTACCGGCGATCCGACTGTCTTCAGCGACGTGTGGTTCACGCCTAGCGCGGACGCACCGCGACCCCTACCCGCAGGTGGATAACTCGATTGCAAGCAGTGGGCAGGGGTCCGAGTCCCTTAGCTCCACCAGGCAAACCCCTTCGCGCTCATTGCTCTCCTTGAGGCCCGACGACCTGGCTCCTGCTGACACCCAGGCGGCGGTATCGGGACTTGGCTGCTACCAAGAAGGCAAAGCCGCCTACTACGAGCAGCAGCGACACCAGCGCCACCACGCGATGAATGTGAGACCAGCCGGCCAGTTGGTCGGTGCTTATGTTCAGCATCACTGCGCCGAAAAACATCAGCATGCCAGCAATCGCCCGCCAGGAGAACGCGGGCCTGCCGCCGTTCCTGTTTGCCTGCACATGGCGAATCGATGCCACGACCGCTGTGAGCGGGATCGCAGCGAGGACCGACCAGGCACCGACCTTCAAAAGCGCGACACCTGCCTCCGGAGTTCCAGGACCGAACAGGTCCCGCAGACCGAACCCCATCATTAGCGCGGGAGGGCACAACTGAGCCCAGATGAGCACTGCCTGGCGCCAGCCCCGCTGCTGGTTAAGCCAGCAATCCAGACGATCCACGCGATCATCATAGGTGCCAGCCGCTGCAGGGCACGAGCCACGAAGTCAATCGGCTCAGGGCCGCTGGCTACGTTCCGCCAGATAACTCTGCCGAGGCTCATTCCCGCCATCGTGCCCGCGGGCCTCCTTTCGTTTACCTTTTCGTTCGACGACTACGTCCTGCCGGCCTTCACGAACGGCACGACGAACACCTGGCCGATCGTGCTCTTCTCGGCTGTGCGCTTCGGCCTCACGTCGGCCGTCAACGCCCTCGCCACGATCATGCTCGGCGCCACCATGCTTGCGGTGGTGGTCACCGCCATCGTTCTGCGCCGCAGTCGCGTGCAGGTCACCCCGGTCCAGGAGAAGGCACGAGGCCTGGACGCCGCCCTCGGCCTCCGCTAACCAGTAGTGGCTGGCCGGCGGGCGCTCTAGCATCCTGGTATGCCAGCGCTGGGGAATCTGGACCGCGGCAGGATCAGCGAACTGCGCGCGCGGGAGCTTGCGCGCTTCCGTGCGGGCCGGCCTCGGACGCTGGCGATGATCGACCGTGCCCGCGCATGCATGCCCAATGGCATGCCGATGGCATGGATGGCCACCGACTATGACCAGCCGGTCTATGTCGATCATGGCAGCGGCCCTGGCTTCACCGACGTCGACGGGTTCGGCTACGTCGACTTCAATGCCTCGGACATGGCGATGTTCTGCGGGCACGCGAACCCGGAGATCGTCGCGGCGGTCGCCGCCCAGGCAGCCCGGTCCACGCAGTTCCTGCTGCCGACCGAGGCCTCGGTGGAGGTGGCTGAGGAACTTGCCCGCCGCTACCCCGTCCGGCAGTGGCAGTTCACCTTGTCGGCCACCCAGGCCAACACCGAGGTGATCCGGCTGGCCCGGGCCGTCACCGGCCGCGAAGTGATCGTCTTGTTCCAGGGCCACTACCACGGCCATTTCGAGGAAGGCCTGGTGGACATCGAGGACGGACAGGCCAGGACGCTGCAGCGCGGGCTGTCCAAGGGCGTCACCGGCCGGGTGCGGATCGCCCAGTTCAACGACGCCAACGCGCTGCGCCGGGCGCTCGAGCCAGGCGACGTGGCCCTGGTGCTGACCGAGCCGGCCATGACCAACACCATTCACATGCTGCTACCCGAACCTGGCTGGCACGCCGGCCTCCGCGCCCTGACACGGGAGTACGGCACGCTGCTTGGCATCGACGAGACGCACACTCATGTGGTCGGGCCAGGCGGAGCGACAGCGATCTGGCAGCTGCAACCCGACATGGTCACGATCGGCAAGGCGGTGGCCGGCGGCCTGCCGATGGGTGCCTACGGCGTCACGGCCACGCTGGGCGAGGAGCTTGGCGCGGAAAGGAACGTGGCGACCGGCGGCACGCTGTTCGGGAACCCGCTGTCCGCGGCGGCCGCCAGAGCGGCGCTGACCCGGGTGCTCGTCCCGGAGGCGTACGCCCACACGACGGCGCTGGGGGCCGAGCTCGCCGACGGAATCGAGGCAGCCATCGGCTCAGCCGGCCTGCCGTGGACGGTGATCAGGCTCGGGCCCCGGTCGGGCCAGTGGTACGGGCCTGCACCGCGCACCGGCGCCGAGGCACATGCGCGCACGGATGACGGGCTAACCCGGCTGATCCGGATCTGGCTCGCCAACCGCGGCATCTGGGAAGCCCTGCCAGGCGCTGGCCCGACAGTCCCGGTGCCCGCCACCCGCGCCGACGTCACCCGCTACGTCGAGGCCTACGCAGAACTGCTTTCCGCGCTCCGCTAAGCACCCGCCGCTAAGCACCCGCCGTCATCCTGCTCGCCGCCAGTGCTTGGCGTGATGCCTGCGTATTGCGCGCAGCCGGAGCCGGTGCGGCGTTACGCTCGCCCGGCTCCACAGCTGACCGGCTGTCAATACGGCCCATGACCCGGCGCCCGGGCGCTGCCTCGACGGGCATAGCCGGCGCCTTCCAGCAGTAACTCTTCGTGTTGATCTGATAACTACGGGTATACGCTTGGTAGGCCGATGCGGTAGTTATCGGCTGGGCGGGAGGCGCCGGGATGGCGGATGACCTGAGAGGACTCCTATCGTGACAACCGGGGGCAGTCTGGGAGAGGCACGGGATTCGGGTGCCGCGGCACCGGGCCGGGACTGGCAGGAACTCGACTTCCGGATGCTGTTTGAATCGGTGCCAGGTTCCTACCTGGTGCTCAACGTCGACCGGGTGATCGTTGCCGTCAGCGACGCCTTCCTGCGGGAAACCGGGTCCAGCCGGGCGGACATCGTCAGCCGGGGCATCTTCGACATCTTCCCAGGCGGCTCCGCTGACTCCGGCGAGGCCATCGTGACCGAGGCGGCAGATCTGCACGCCTCGCTGGACCGGGTCTGCCGCGACCGCGTGCCGGACACGATGGCCGTGCACAAGCACGAAGTCAGCCTGCCCGACGCTGACGGCGGCGGCACCGAGATCCGCTACCGCAGCCGGGTGAACTCGCCCGTATTCGACCCGCATGGCGAGCTTGCCTACATCATCCACAAGGTCGACGACATCACCAGCTACGTCCGGCTCAAGCAGCAGGATACCGAGCAGCAGCTACTGGCAGGCCAGCTGCAGCTTCGGGCCGAGCAGCGGGAGGCCGATATGGTCGGCCGCTGCCGGGATCTGCAGGCGGCCAACGAGGCGCTGCGCGCTGACTGTGAGGCGCTCCGAGCTGACTGCGAGGCGCTCCGAGCTGACAACATCGTCAGCAAGCATTTCCTGTCCCGGGTTAACCACGAGCTGCGCACTCCGCTCAACACCGTCGTTGGCTTCGGCGAGTTGCTCAGCTTCAGCGACATCACCGCCGAGCACCGCGAATGGATGTCGATGATGCTCAAGGCAGCCCGGCAGCTGCTGCAGCTCCTGGACGAGGTGCTGGACATCTCCCGCGGCGATGACGCGGAGCTTTCGCTGTCCATCGAAGCCGTCCCGGTGCGGGACGTGATCGCCGACGCGCTCGAGGTCATCCGTCCGCTGGCCCTGTCGCGCGGCGTTCACCTTGACCCGGCCCCGCACCTGCCGGCCGGCCAGTACGCAGCCGCCGACCTGCAGCGGCTACGGCAAGTGCTGATCAACTTGCTGTCGAACGCGATCAAGTACAACTACCCGGGCGGCAAGGTGACCGTCACCGTCGGCCAGCAGCCCGGCAACCGCGTGCGGATCAGCGTCGCCGATACCGGCCGGGGAATTGCCAAAGATCAGCTTGGCAAGCTGTTCGCGCCCTTCGAGCGACTCGATGCCGCGCAGGCCGGAGTCGAAGGCGCCGGGCTCGGCCTGACCCTGTCCCATCACCTCGTCGGCGCGATGGGCGGCTCAACCGGCGTGACGAGCACCGTCGGCGAGGGCAGCACGTTCTGGATTGACCTCCCGGCCGCCGAGCCGATCGCCGTCACCCAGCCCGCGGTCTGGCACGACCCGATAGTCGCCAGCCGGACCTACCCGGCCGCCAGAACCGTGCTCTACGTGGAAGACATGGTCGAGAACCTCCGGCTGGTGGAGCAGGTACTCAGGCAGCGGCCGTCCACCACCCTTATCCCGGCCATGCTCGCCGGGGTAGCTCTCGACCTGGCCAGGCAGCACCGCCCCGACTTGATACTGCTGGACTTGCGGCTGCCCGACATGCCTGGCGAGGATGTGATGCACCAGCTCCGCACCGATCCCGCTACCCGCAACATTCCCATCGTCATCCTGAGCGCCTACGCATCCAAGAAGCACATCGACCAGCTGCTCGCCACGGGCGCGACCGCCTACCTCACCAAGCCGATCCGGGTGCGCGACCTGCTGCAGACCCTGGACGCCATACTCGGCGATGCCGAGCCCGACGCGGCGCAGACCGTGCCCGACGCGGCGCAGACCGTGCCCGACGCGGCGCAGACCGTGCCCGACGCGGCGCAGACCGTGCCCGAGGCGCCGCGGGCAGCCCCGGCGTCCGATGCCGTGGCTAGTCATCGCGGTGCGCCCGAGGCGCCCGGTGCGGACCGCGCGCCTGACGGCTGCGGGGGGCCACGCGGGGCGCCATAAGAGAACTCTTAATCCGCTGTCGCCCACATCCGCTAGCAGGACTTACAGTCAGGCCTAGGACAGCAGTACTGCCGGAAGGTACCTGGACATGAGTCGTGAGCCGGATGGGGCCCTCGAAGTGCTTCGAGGAGTGTGGAGCGCGCAGGGGCAGACCAGCGCGGACCTGGACGAGGACTGCGGCACCACGAAGTCCTGCAAGCGAATGGCGGATGTCGGCTTCGACGGCTTGGCGAGCGCCGAAGGTGACGTTGACCTGCGCACCGCCTGGCGGGCCAGGCTGGAGCGCGAGGGCAAGCTGACTCCCGGCAGCGGGAGCGTCCGGGACCTTGTCTTCGGGTCAGCTGAGTCCCGCTGACCGCCGATGAGGCCGGCCACGGGCAGCGCGGCCGGGCGGACGGCCCGAAGACCGCCGGTGAGCTAGCCGAGATCTTGCGGCACGGCGGCTACCTGGCCGACCGCGGCCTTGCCACCGCATTGTTCGTGTCTTTGTCCCTGCACCGCCCGATCCTGCTGGAGGGCGAGGTCGGGGTGGGCAAGACCGAGGTCGCCAAGGTGCTCGCAGCCGCGTTCGGCCGGAGGCTGATCCGGCTGCAGTGCTACGAGGGCATCGATACCAACCAGGCACTCTACGAATGGGACTATGCCCGCCAGATGCTGCACATCCGGGCCCTGTCCGAGCACCAGATCGCGGATGAGGCGGCAGTTGACAAGCTGTTCGGTCCGAGATTCCTGCTGGAGCGGCCGCTGCTTGAAGCGGTCAGGGCCGGTGATCAGGCGGTGCTGCTGATCGACGAGGTGGACCGCGCCGACGACGAGTTCGAGGCCTTCCTGCTGGAGGTCCTTTCCGACTTCCAGATCAGCGTTCCCGAGATCGGCACCATCAAGGCGGCGAGCCCGCCGATGGTCGTCCTTACCTCCAACCGCACCCGTGAGCTGCACGACGCGCTGAAACGACGCTGCCTTTACCACTGGATCGGCTACCCGCCCGCCGAGCGTGAGGTGGAGATCGTGCTCATCCGGGAGCCCGGCGTGTCGCAGGCGCTGGCCCGCAAGGTGGTTGCCGCGGTCAATCGGCTGCGCGAGCTTGACCTGGCCAAGCCGCCCGGAGTCGCCGAGACCATCGACTGGGCCCGGACCCTCGACTTCCTCGGCGAGACCGGGCTCGATGCCCAGGCCGCGCAGGACACCCTGGGTGCCGTGGTGAAGGAACGCGACGACCTGGAAGTGGTCCTGGACAATCTGGAAGAGATCACCTCCGGTGGCTGAGCGCGCTCCGCTCGTCGGCGTCCTTGTCGACTTCGCGCACGAGCTTCGCATCGCCGGGCTGGCCGTGGGCTCCGGTGACGTGCTGACCTACTGCGCCGCGCTGACCCCGCTGGATCCGACCGACCTGCTCGACCTGTACTGGGCCGGGCGCACGACGCTGGTCACCCGCCGCGAGAACATCGGTGCCTACGACGCCGTGTTCAGGAGGTTCTTCCTTGCCGCCGCCGCCGATCCGGTCCGCGAGCTGCTGTCGATCAAGGCGACGGCCGCGGCGGAGACCCAGGCGGTGCTGCAGATCCCGGCCACCGAGCCGGACGGCGACAGCCGCCGGGAGGAGGCGATGCTCGGCCTGATGGCCTCCGATGCGGACGTCCTGCGGCACAAATCGTTCACCGCCTGCACGCCCGAGGAACTCGCCGCGCTCCGGCGGATCATGGCCAGGATCCGGCTGACCCCGCCGAGGCGGCGCACCCGGCGCACCGCGGCCGCGCGGTCCGGGCGGGCGCCTGATCTGCGCCGCACGGTCCGCGAGTCGATGCGCATGCACGGCGAGCCTGCCGAGCTGTTCTGGCGGCAGCGCCGGGTCCGGCTCCGGCCGCTGATCCTGATCCTCGACATCTCCGGCTCGATGGCCGACTACTCGCGCAATCTCCTGCAGTTCGCGTACTCCGCGAAGCGCGCGGCGGCGAAGGTCGAGGTCTTCTGCTTCGGCACCCGGCTCACCCGGGTGACCAGGGCGCTGCAGCACCGCCGGCCGGACGATGCGCTGGAACTGGCCGCGAAGGCGGTATTCGACTGGGAGGGCGGGACCAGGATCGGCGACTCGCTGGACGCCTTCGTCCGGGACTGGGGGCGCCGGGGGATGTGCCGCGGCGGCGTTGTGGTGGTCTGCTCCGACGGCCTGGACCGGGGTGACCCGGGCGTCCTGGCGACGGCAATGGAGCGGCTCTCCCGGCTCAGTCACCGGGTGGTATGGATGAACCCGCATAAGGGCGACAACAAGGACTTCCGGCCGGGCACGCTCGGGATGATGGCCGCAGCGCCGCACATCGACCTGATGCTGTCCGGCCACGACCTGAATAGCCTGGAGGAGCTTGCGGCGCTGCTGCCGAACCTGAGCTAGCGGCGCCGCCGCTGAAAACCGAGTTGACTGCCGCAGAAAACCGAAGTCAGGAGTATCCCGGTGAGATGGAGCGTCGGCATCGAGGCCGAAGGTGACCGGGTGCTCTCCCGCGAGGAGGTAGTCGAGCTCGCCGATGCGGTCGCCGCCAGCGCAGGCGTCGCCACCGGGATCGGGACGAACCGCTATGGCGCCCGCCTGGTGGTCCAGGCCGGCAGCCGGGACGAGGCCATCGAGAAGGCCGCCGCGGAATTCGGCCGCGCCGTGGCGAAGGCGGGCCTTCCGCGCTGGCCCATCACGCGGACCGAGGCCGTCAGCGAGGCCGGCCAGGGCGAGGATCCCGGTGTGCCCGGTGTGCCCGGCGTGCCCGGCCCGTCCGGCGTGCCCGGCAATTCCGGCGTGCCCGGCAATTCTGGCGTGCCCGGCAATTCCGGCGTGCCCGGCCCGTCCGGTGTGCCCGGGGTGCCCGGCACGTCCGGCAACTCCGGCGACTTGGGCGGCGAAGGATGATCAGGCTCGGCTCACTTGCCGGGTACCCCTTCGAGGGCCCGCGCTTGCTCGGCGGGTGGACCCCGCCATCGGCCGCGGCCGTCTACGCGATCGCGTACAAGCCGGAACCGGATACCAGGCCAGGCCGGTACGCGGTCATCTACGTGGGCCACTGCGATGACCTCACCGCGGAGCGCTTCCCCTTTCAGCACCCGCGTGCGCACTGCTGGGTGCGCCGGGCCGGATCCCGGTGGAAGATATACATCTGCACGTATGAAGTGCCGGGTGGCGGGCGGCCGCACCGGGAGCAGATAGCCCGTGAGCTCATGGCGGTCTACCAGCCGCGCTGCAACGCCAGGCAATACGACCAGTCATGGAAGGACGAGTGGATCGGCGAGTACACGGCGCCCACCACCGGCCCGGTCGCCCGCCGCGGCCCGGACGGCACCCCGCCGTCCTAAGTTTCGTCCCATTTGCCTGTTTCCGGGCCGTCCTTCGTCACATCTCCATGACATGGATGGGACTTCGCTGCGGTAAGAGCGACAGCGGAGTCCCATCCATGTCATTGCCCCGCCCGCCCGGGGCAAGGAACGGCGCCGGCTCCCGAACGGCGCCGGCTCCGGCGCTTGCCCCGAACGGCGCCGGTCCCCCAACGGCGCCGGTCCCCAGCGGGTCCGTTACTGCCGCGGCCCGTAGCCGACGGCGTCGTGCAGGCGCGAGCGGCGCCGGCCCGAGGCCGGCCGGGTCGGCTCAGGCTCGGCAGGCCGCTCGGAAGCGGGCGTGACGTCGGTAACGATCTCTTCCGCCATCCCGTAGAGCAGCGGCAGGGCGCCTGCCACCACACCGCCGGTCTGGTTGATGTGCTCGACCCCTGGCCCGATCAGCCTGGCGTGACCGACGATCGCGGCGACTAGCTCCGCGCACTCCTCGAGGTTCCCGGCGATCCGGGTGAGTAGCGTGCCCACCCAGTACAGGTAGAACGCCAGGCCGGCCACCAGCAGCAGGATGTCGACAACCGTCAGGATGACCAGCGTGGTCATGACTTCACCTTTCCGAGCACGCGGCCGAGGAACAGGTGGTGCTTGAGGCCTTCAGCCAGGACCGCCTCTACGCCGTCGGCAACCTGCGGGATGAGCACGGTGTCCGAGGTGTTCGCCGCCGCGGCCTTCAGCGTGTCCCGCACCTCGGCGACGCGGCGGTCAATGATCTTCACGAGCCAGATGAGCAGGCTCAGCAGCGCCGCAACGGCCAGCACTACCACGAAGCCGACGATGATCGCGCTCACCCACAGGGTGTGCTCGGTTGAGGACATGGCCAGGGTATGCATCGTTACCCTCCCAGCCTGGCGCGGCCGCGCTGCAGGCCGCCGATGATGATCGTGGCGTGCTCGATCGTGGTGCGAAGTGCCCCGAGCGGCGCGGTGTTGCGCACCGTCTGGGTCAGCGCGTCATTGATCTTCGGCGCCTCGTTGCCGATGGAGCGGGCAAGCAGCAGGATCGGCACCACCAGCGCGACGACGACGAGAACGATCACGATGCCGATCGTGTAGCCCACGATCCAGCCAGTGTGGCTGGTGGTGTCCCCGGCGGCCTGCGCGAGGGCGTATGCGTGCATCAGAGGCTCCTTTGCCGGTTCAGATCGTTTCGCATTTGCCGGTTCAGACCGTTTCGCAGAAGTCGCGCACCGGCTTCAGGCTCGCGTTCACCGAGCTGAGCCGGTCCGGCACCGCGGCAGTTAGCTGCGCGACGGCCTGTACCCCGCCGGTGGTCGCGACGAGCGTCGCGCGCACCTGCCGGAGGTGCAGGATGACCCGCAGCAGGCCCACGGCGGTGATCCCGATAATCAGCGCGGCGATGATCAATGTCACCCAGGCAGCTGCTGGCATGGCCGTTGTCCTTTCTGCTCAGCCGAGAAGCTTGGCGACGGAGCCCGCGTACCTGACGGCGCCGACCGCGACCTCGTTGACGGTGCGGTCGGTCGTGGCCAGCGCTTCCGGCACGCCGCCCAGTTCGCCGACGAGCGCGACCCCGCCGCTCAGGATCTGGTCGGTCGCGCCCCGGATCCGCTCGACCGCGGCGAGCACCCGGTTCAGCAGGAAGATGACGACGGGCAGGATCACGACAAGCAGCACGGCGTTGCCTATCCACCACAAGACCATGTTCGTTCTCCTCAGCTGGCGGCCTGGTAGGGGGCGAAGAACCGGCGGAAGACGCGGCGCAGCGCCATCATCGCGGCCCGCAGGCCGACGGTAAGGCCCTTCGCCTCGGCGGCAGCGGCGGCGAGTTGTTCCGGCGACTCACCGCGCTCGGCCCGGTCGATCCGGTCCTGCAGGTTGGCGGCGAAGTCACGCATCAGCACCGCTGTCACGTCCGAGATCATGCCCCGGCCGTACTGCGCGGCGGCGCCGGAAAGCTGCAGATCCTGGGTCACGGCGACCTTGGTGCCGCGCCCGGAGCGGGCCAGCGCGGCCGTGACGGTCATGCTGGCCTGGCCCCTGCCCTTCTCCTCGGCCCCGCTGGCGTGCACCACGATCCGCTTGGCGCTCTCATCGCGCTCGGTGATGTCCGCGGTTCCGGCGAAGCGCAGCCTGACCGGGCCCATCCGGACGGCCACCCCGCCCTTGTACTTCTCGCCGCCGAGGTCCTCGGTCAGCTCGGCGCCGGGCAGGCACGCCGCGACCTGGGGGATGTTCCCGAAGAACTGCCACACCTTCTCGACCGGCTCGGCGACCTCGAAGTCGTTCTTGATCAGCATCGGGTCCCTCTTTTCAGGTAGGCCGCGGGATCCTGCTCGAACGCCCGCCGGCACCCGGCCCGGCAGAAGTAGTAGACGACGCCGTCGTGCTCCAGCGGGCGGCTGGCCGGTCCGGCCGTCACGGTCATCCCGCAGACCGGGTCCACGGCTTCGGCGGGCCCGGCCGGCGCATCCGGTCCGCCCGCCGTCGCCGCCGCCCCGCCGCCGCCCGCCGCGGCCGTGCCGCCGCCCGCCGCCGTGCCGCCCGCCGCGGCCGTGCCGTCACCCGCCGCCATGCCGCCCGCCGCCGTGCCGCCCGCCGCGGCCGTGCCGTCGCCCGCCGCGGACGCCCCGCCCGACAGCGCTCCGGCGGCACGCAGCTGGACTAGCTCGGCGAGCACGGCGACCGCGATCTCCCGGTGCGACGTGCGGCCGAGGTCGAGGCCGGCCGGCACCCGGACCCGGTCGAGCTGCTCCCTGGGCACGCCCCGGTCGGCGAGATAGCCGAGCACCGACGCGCCGCGGCGATGCGATCCAATCAGACCCAGGTATACGGGCCGAGCGGCGACAGCCTGCTCGACCGCCTCCTCGTCGCCGTGGCCCTGTGTCGCGACCACGACCATGGAGCGCTCGTCCGCGTTCGCAGCGGAGAAATCGGCGCCGTCAATCAGCCGCGCGTCCCAGCCGAGCGCGCCGGCTAGCTCGGTGAGCGTGCTGGCCATCGGCGAGCGGCCGACGACGACCAGGTGCGGCACCGGAAGTACGGGCTCGATGTAGACCTCGAGCGCGCCCTCGCTCTGGCAGGAAATCGGCACCACGGTCATCCCGTCCGGCACCGTCGCGCCGGACTGCGCTGTGCTGCCGGATTGCGTTGTGCTGCCGGGCTGCGTTGTGCTGCCGGGCTGCGTTGTGCTGCCGGGCTGCGTTGTGCTGCCAAACTGCTCCGGACTGCCGAGCAGCAGCAGCCGCGGCACGCCCGTCGCGATCACCTGCCGCGCCTCGCGCAGCACCACCGGCTCCGCGCAGGCTCCGCCGATCCAGCCGTGCAGCTCACCATCCGCCGTGATGATCGCGCGGGCGCCCTGCTGGCCTGATGACGGGCCCTGCCGCCAGACCACGGTGGCGAGCGCGAACGCCTGGCCGCGCCGCCGCAGCTCGGCGGCCTGCTCCAGCACGGCCCAGCCGTCCATCGGCGGCATCCCGTCAGTCATCCGCGCGCACCGGCGGCGCGCCGGAGATGTCGCGGCGATAGGTGATCGCCTCCCAGACCCGGTCCGGCAGCAGCGGCATGTCGATGTTGCGCACCCCCGTTCCCTTGAGCGCGTCGAGTACCGCGTTGACGAAGGCCGCCGGGCCGCCGACCGCCGCGCACTCGCCGATTCCCTTGGCGCCTATCGGGTGATGCGGGCACGGCGTGACGACCTCGCTGTGCAGCTCGAAGCCCGGGGTCTCCCAGGCGGTCGGCAGCAGGTAGTCCATGTAGTTCGAGCCGACGCAGTTGCCCTCGGCGTCGAACGTGATGAACTGCATGTTGGCCACCGCGTAAGCCTCGGTCAGCCCGCCCATGATCTGCCCCTCGACGATCATCGGGTTGATCCGGATGCCGCAGTCGTCGACGGCGACCATGTTGAGCACGTCCCAGACCCCGGTCTGCGGGTCGACCTCCACCGTGACGATGTAGACGGCGAACGGCCAGGTCAGGTTGGGCGGATCGTAGTAGGCGGTGTTCTCAAGGCCCGGCTCCATGCCGTCCGGCATGTTGCTGTACGCGGCCATCGCGCACTCCTGGATGGTCACGCCGCGGTCCGGGGCGCTGCGGATATAGAACCGGCCGAGCTCCCACTCGACGTCCTCCTCGGACACCTCCAGCAGGTGCGCGGCCAGCCTGCGGGCCTTGGCGCGGATCTTGCGTGACACCATCGCCACCGCGGCGCCGGCCACCGGTGTGCTCCTGGACGCGTAGGTGCCCATGCCGAACGGCGCGGTGTCGGTGTCGCCCTCCTCGACCACCACGTCCTCGGCCGGGATGCCGAGCTCGTGGCTGACGATCTGGGCCCAGGTGGTCTCGTGCCCCTGGCCCTGGCCCCGCGCGCCGGTCCGGACGATGGCCTTGCCGGTCATGTGCACCTTGAGCTCGGCGGAGTCGAACATCTTGATGCCGAGGATGTCGTACTCGCGGCTGTTGCCCGCGCCCAGCGGCTCGGTCATGGTGGAGATGCCGAGGCCGAGCAGCCTGCCGCGGCCCCTGGCCTCCTCCTGCTGCCGCCTGAAGTCCTGGTAACCCACCGCCTTCAGGCCGACATCCAGGCACCTGGCGTACTGGCCCGAGTCGGTCAGGAAGCCGAACGGGGTGCGGTGCGGGAACGCCTCGTCCGGCACGAAGTTCATCCGCCGGAACTCCGCCTGATCCATGCCCAGGTCGTCGGCGGCGGCCTGCATCATCCGCTCCTGGAAGAACATCGCCTCGGTGACCCGGAACGAGCACCGGTACGCGACCCCGCCCGGCGCCTTGTTGCTGTACGTGCCGCGGGCCGTGAGGTGCGCGACCGGGACGTCGTAGGCGGCGAACGCCGAGTGCATCAGCCCGATCTTGAACTTGCTCGGCTGCGCGTCGGAGAAGAACGCGCCATGGTCGGCGTCGGTGTGCATCCGGACGGCGAGGATCTTGCCGTCGCTGCGCAGTGCCATCTCGCCGTCCAGGTACACGTCCCGCGCGAACCCGGTGGAGATCAGGTTGCCCGACTTGTCCTCGATCCACTTCACAGGGCGTTCCAGCAGTATTGAAGCAAGGATCGAGCAGACATAGCCGGGATAGACCGGCACCTTGTTGCCGAAGCCGCCGCCGATGTCCGGCGAGATGATCCGGATCATGTGCTCGGGCAACTCGGCGACCAGCGCGACCGCGGCCCGGATGATGTGCGGCGCCTGCGTCGTCATGTACACCGTGAGCTTGGACGTCGACCTGTTGTAGTCCGCGATCGACCCGCAGCACTCGATCGGCGACGGGTGCGACCGCGGGTAGTGCAGGCGCAGTTTCGAGATCTTGTCCGCCTGCGCGAAGGCCCGGCCGGTGCCCTCTGCGTCCCCCACTGCCCAGTCGTAGATGACGTTGTCCAGCTGGTTTTCCTTGTCATCACGGATGACCGGCGCGCCGTCGGCGACGGCCTGCTCCGGGTTGACGATCACCGGCAGCGGCTCGTACTCGATGTCGATCAGCTCGCAGGCGTCCTTCGCTATGTACGGGTCGTCGGCGATGACGCAGGCCACCTCCTGGCCCTGGAAGCGCACCTTGTCGGTGGCAAGCACCGCCTGCGTGTCATAGGACAGCGTCGGCATCCAGGCCAGGTTGCGGGTTGCCATCATCTCGCCGGTGAGCACCAGGTGCACGCCGGGTATCTGCCATGCCCTGCTGGCGTCGATCGACTTGATCCGTGCGTGCGCCAACGGGCTGCGCAGGATCTCCATGTGCAGCATCCCGGGCAGGGTGATGTCATCGGTGTAGTTGCCGGTGCCCCGGATAAAGCGGCTGTCCTCAACTCGCTTGCGGCTCGCGCCCAGCCCGCCGATCTTGATCTCGTCTAGTGCCTGCGACACTTCGCACCTCCCGTCTGGTCGGCTAGCGGCCCAGAGTTAGCCAGCGGCCGTGTTAGCCAGCAGTGGACCTGAGCTTCTCGGCGGCCCACAGGACCGACTTGACGATGTTCTGGTAGCCGGTGCAGCGGCACAGGTTGCCGGACAGCGCCCAGCGCACCTCGTCCTCGGTCGGGTCCGGATTGCGGTCGAGCAGCGCCTT
>Ga0070698_100004831_pt1 | contig 14789 bp, 6 predicted proteins | sample KBSK1502metaG_FD_65477 | JGI IMG/M metagenome (GOLD analysis project Ga0070698, IMG submission 65477) | Corn, switchgrass and miscanthus rhizosphere microbial communities from Kellogg Biological Station, Michigan, USA - KBS K1-50-2 metaG | ecosystem: Host-associated > Plants > Roots >...
AAAGATACATTCTTGCCTTCACATGTAACAAAAACAGATGCTTTGGTCGCTTCAGAATACTTCACAAGATTATTCAGCGCCTCCTTAAAAATGAGGTAAAAATTCTTCCTGAGCTCCATTGGCAGGTTGATCTTTGAAAAGCTTTCATCGGTTTTGAAAGTACAATCAATTTTTTTTGCCCTGAGAAGATTAAAGGTTAAAGATTTCATTCTGAAAATGATCTTATCGAAGCTGTCATTCTGCGGATTGATCGCCCATACTATATCACTTATCGAATCAATGATCTTTCGTGAGCTTTCGCCGATCATTGTCAAAGCATGATCTCTTCTTGCCTCATCTTTTTTTGCAACTTCACTATAAATGGAGATACTGTTGAGTGTTGATCCTATATCATCATGCAGATCGGCAGCAATTTTATTTCTTATGCGCTGTAATAGCAGGATTTGACCAATGCGATAACGATAAAATGAATAGATAATTGCGGCCACTGCTAATGCAACTAAAATTCTAAACCAGGCTGTTTGCCAAAAAGGAGGTGTAATAATTATTTTTATTTCTGTTGGTATTTCATTTCGCACACCATCATTATTTGTTGCCTTTACTTTGAAAATATAGGTGTTAGGATTGAGGTTAGTATAATTGGCAAACCGTCTCGAAGCATCAGTATAAATCCAATCCTTATCATAGCCTTCAAGCATATAAGCATATTGATTTCTTTCGGGATGTATATAATTGAGTGCAGCAAATGAAAAAGAAATAATATTTTGTTTATAGTTCAACCTGATTTCTTTCGTGAATTCAATAGGAGATTTTAAAACACTGTTCGAATCGTTTCTACTAACCAGTTTATTTTTCAACCGGAATTCAGTAATATAAACAGGGGGGATAAAATCGTTGTCTTTCAGATCATCGGGATGAAAATAAAACATACCTGCGTTCCGGGTTCCAAATAGCAGTGTTCCATCTGTATCGCAATAAGCTGAAAGTGTATTCATGATATTGGATGGCAAACCATCGCTTAGATCATAATTGCGGAATGTAAGTTTGCAATCAGGAGCAAAGGGATCCTCGGGAGGTCTAAAGCAACTTAATCCTCCCCTCGTCCCTGCCCAGTAATTTCCATTTTTGTCTGCAGTAAAAGAGGCTACGTTGTTGTACACCAGCCCATCCTTTGTTGTGAATGTTTTAAACTTTTCGGTAACAGGGTTAAACACACCTATTCCTCCACCAAATGTGGCAAACCAAATCAAGCCATTCTTTGCTTCGATCCAGGAATGGCAAGATTCATTACCGCTTGCATCATAATGATACACTTTAAATTTACCTGTGTCAGGGTTGAAGGTTATAAAGCCGCCTTCGAATTCACATAAATATATGATGCCTCTTGAATCTTGAAAAATTTCACCGGCAATAAAAGTGCCGATTGAATTAGAATCATTATTTGCTCCAAATATCCGTGCCCTGTCGGTAACAGGATCGAATTGACATAGGCCCGCTACTGTGTTGACAGACCAATATGTTCCATTTCTATCTTCTAAAGTTCCTACCCAGCCACCACTGTCTAACGGTATAGAATTAGCATTGAGTAAATGAAAATGAGATTTCTTCGTAAGAGGATTATAGGAGATGATTCCGGAAAAGCCAGAGAACCATATAATGCCCTTGCTATCCTTAAGAATATCAAAAGTTCCCCAAGTATTAATATCCTTGCCATTTTCGGTAAGCCTGAAAGGGGAAAAGGAATTTGTTGCCTTATCAAAAACCTGGATTGTGTTTGAGCAGACAAATAAAGGACCCTCTTTGATGCGTTTGATTCCGTATACTATTGCGTTTGTTTTATCAGGTTGGCAGGCAGTAATATTTTTTTGTTTCGTATCAATAGAAATCAAGCCATTGTTTGTGCAAAACCATATTTTTTGACTTCGATCTTCGAAGATCATCCCTGACAAATCAAATTTGATCTTATCCATTCTTACCCGGAGGAAATAAAATTTATTCTTTGACCTGTCGTAATAAACTATTTCGCCATTATTATTGCTGGTCCAAAGGTTTCCTGCATGATCTTCCATTACCGAATAGAAACCGTGTGTGGTGCTTCTCCAGGGTTGATCAATATTGATTTGAATAAATTCTTTGGACAGGAGGTTAAACCCATAAAGCGCTTCATGGTCACTGCCTATCCAAATGGTATTATTTTTTACTCCATTAATGGTTAGCCCTGCACCTCCTTTCCATTTGGCGGCAGCCGCAGTAAAAGGAAAAACATAGTGCCTGGTCAGTTTACCCGTTTTTTTATTAAAACAATCAATGCCCGGTGTCTCATAGCTGATCACCCATAAATTATCAGATGGTCTTTCGTTATTGTATTCATCCATGAAAATGCCATTGATATTATCAGAGGTCAGAGTAGAAGAGTCATTATCCTTATGAACAAAGTGTGTGAACAAACCCGTAGCCTGGTCAAACTGGTCAAGACCAGACTCAGTGCCAACCCAAATATCTCCATTCCTATCAACAGCTACAGCGCTAGTTAGAATTGTGTTGAGAGACTGCGGATTATTTTTCTGAGGCAGGTATTGATGGAATTTTTCCTGGTATGGGTCAAATGAATAAAGACCCTGAAAATAACCCGGGATCCAAAGTTTTCCATTGGGGTCTTCAGAAAGGCCCCAATAGTCAGCCTGGTTAACCGACTTAGCATCGAAATTGTTTGAATACGTACGGAACGAATAACCATCAAAGCGATTCAATGAATTACCTGTCATGAACCAAAGAAAGCCATGATTATCCTGTGTGGCCCAATAAACATCATTGCCGCTTAATCCTTGTTTTGAATTGTAATATTCGATATTACGAAATGGAAATGGTTCGTCCTTTTTTTGTACAAATGCTATCAGTGGAGACAGCATGAACCACACGAAGTATAAAAATATTTTTTTTAATTCTTCGGCTTGCATTACACATAAAGTTAAATTCTTTATTCATTACAACACACCCCCAGTTCCGGGGGTATCGTTTCATGATTCAACCTGTTTTCGGCATTGGGATTTGATTCCGGAGAAAATAATTTTAAGATTCTAAACTGGTTGCTTATGAAAAGGAAGTCTACTAAAACTATCGTGCAATGGGTGTTTTCCATAGTTGCAGCGATGTCGATTCAAATTACAAATGCACAGATCATTTACACAGATGTAAATCCGGATATAACATCTTCGGGCATTTACAATCTTGATCTGAACAATGATGGCACAATTGATTTTGTTATTAAACACACAACTGGAAATAAAATTAAGAGTAATAATTGCACCGGAACCAAAACGAATGATGCTATCATGGTCACCCCTTCCAGTAATTGCAGTGTAGCGAATTACAAAGACAACTCCACCGGCAAGAGCTTCCCTTCGAAATTACTTTTCAATTCAATTATAAGTAATGCACAAAACTGGAGCGGTATCAAAAACCAGGTAATGATAAGCTATGATTGGAAATGTGTACGCACAGAATTTTGCTATTATGACTGTTATTGGTATTATTTGTGGAATCCAAATTTGACGGGCCAATGGTATCCATCAAATGATGAAGGTTGTCTTGGGTTGAAACTAACTTTAGGCGGACACACTTATTATGGCTGGGTACGGATTAGTATTTCAGACGGAACAACATTTACCCTAAAAGATTATGCATTCAATAGCATTCCCGACCAGGAAATTCTTGCGGGGCAGACATCAGACAATTATATAGGTGTCGGGACAATCACTGTTCCCAACCCCTTATGTGCGGCAAACAGTATAGCAGTTCCCTATATTATTGCCGGAAGATTTTCTGCGTCCAATACAATAACTGCCGAGCTTTCCGATGCAACCGGAAGTTTTGCAAACCCAGTTTCAATCGGAAGTGTTGTCAGTAATGTTTCCGGAAATATCAATGTAGTTATACCTGCACTTACTCCTTCAGGAGATAGTTATCGGATCCGGGTTATTTCTTCTGATCCTGCAAAAACATCCTATGCTAACGGGAACACCATAATTACTATTAATGGACAATCTTATGCTTCCGGAAGTAATATATCAATTGTCGGAGGTCTTTTTGATGGAACAATATGGGCCAATCAAACTAATATCTGTCCCGATAACGGTGTATACCTGAGAACCCAGTCTTCCGATTCATATTATTCATACCCGAGCAGGCCCTGTTACTCTTATCAATGGAAACTGAATGGAATTGATATACCTGGTGCGATCAACTTTGATTATAGTCCTCTTGTGGCGGGAGATTACTCCTGTGTTATAACAGCCGCAGCCGGAAGTATCACATCTAATATTATAACTGTAACGGCAATCCAACAACCTTCAATTATTAATGCCTATACAGCCACTGGCCTTTGTGGAGATGCCGTTTATCTAACGAATACCGGAAGTTATGGAGCTTACCAGTGGAAATTGAATGGTAATGATATCCCTGATGTAACATCTTTTAGTTTTTGGGCTACAACTTCGGGCAATTACTCTTGCGTAAAAACCAATAACTGTGGCAGTGTAACTTCAAATACTATCGCTATTACCATCTATCCTTATGTGGAAGGGGCTACAATCACCGCTTCAGGAGCAACTGCAGTGTGTAGCGGACAAGTGATGCTTAATGCAAATACAGGTTCGGGATTAAGTTATCAATGGTACTACAGACATGATTATAATAGTCAAATTACAGCCATTGCCGGTGCAACAGGTTCATCTTATATGGCTGATCAACGCGGAGATTATTGGGTGACAGAAGTCAACAGCGCAGGATGTATAAGGTATTCAAATATTATTTCAATCCAAATCGGTAATCCGCCAGCACCAACTATTTCTCCGTCGTCGGGTTCTATATGCCACAACAGCTCTATTTATCTATATGCAAATCCTGCTTCCGATTCTAATTCATATCAATGGATAAAAGATGGAGTGGATATAACAGGAGCTTCAGGTTATTATTATCAAGCCAAACAACCAGGAATTTATACAGTAAGAGTAACCATTTCTTCCGGTGGCTGCAGCAGCACATCAGCAGCTGTGGAAATTACTTATTGTAACACCAACAGTAAGGCGTCAAATGCTAGTTCTCTTCGGGAAGATATTTCCGTGTTGTCTGAAGATTTTCACACATTATCAATTGCACCTAATCCCGCTTCAGGTTCTGCTAAAGTTTCATTCAAATTAAAGGAGCCTGGAAAAGTTTCACTCGCCATTTATGACATTTCAGGAAGACTTTTTAAAACAATAGCTGATAAAAAATTTGACGACGGAACACATGAAGTCAGTGTGAATACAAACAATATGAGGCCCGGCATTTATCTTCTAAGAATGGAATCAGAAAAAATACTACAGACACGAAAATTTATTGTGATAAAATAATTAAATCAAACAGAATGAAAAAAATTATTCTTACTGCGGCAAACATCTTCCTGATGTTTACAATAAAAGCGCAGGTCACCTCACCAACTTTTGATCCTGCATGGGCAGCGAAATTTCAAGATGCAATTAATACCGGGTTACCTGCGTCCGGTGTTCACGGTGTTTCAGTTGCACTTACTTTCCCTGGTATGGGAACATTTATTGGAGTGGCAGGTGAATCGGCACCGGGCATTCCAATGACCGCTGATATGCAGTTCGGTATTGGAAGCAATACTAAACTATTTACTGCAGTGCTTGCATTGAAATTGCAGGAACTGGGTATTTTATCTCTTGATGACAGGCTATCCGATTGGTTACCCGCGTACCCTAACATTGATGGCTCGGCAACCATTCGTCAATGTCTGTTACATGAAACTGGTTTTTTTGATTACTCAAATGATATTGATCCAACAGATTCTGCATTGGTTTATGAAACTCAACATGTGTATACACAGCAACAGGTTTTACAACGTGTAGGCATTCCTCATTTTGAGGTTGGCAGAGAAATGCGATACAGTAATACCAATTATAACCTCGTTGGCCTTGCAATGGAAGCTGCCTCCGGGAAAACTTATACCGAACTTTTACATCGATATATTTTTGATCCGCTAAATATGGAGAGCACCTTTTTGGCGGTTTATGAAACGCCAAATGGAAATGTTGCCCACGGATGGTATTTTAATAACGATGTTGGCACTGCTCCGTTGATGTCTCCATATAGCATGTACTGGTCAGCAGGGGCAATCTATTCCACAGCAAACGAAATGGTACGGTGGTACGATAACCTGTTTGCAGGAAATATCATCAACAATGCCTCGTTGGAGCAGATGACGTATTTTGACAAAACCACCTTTTATGGTTTAGGCGTTCAATATAACGCTTATCCTACCTTGCCGGATGATGAAGTGGATGGACATGGCGGTGAAGCGCCGGGATACGCAAGTCAGGCGGGATATGATGTGAAGCGTCGAACCTCATTTTGCGTGTTGACAAACGACGGTGGAGACGTGGGAGACCGAATTTTTAGCATATTGTTTCCACTTTTAACAGAGTTCTATCTGGGATACACAAGAAGAGGTGATGATGCGGGAATTGTTAAGATCCTTTCTCCTTCATCACAAAAATGCGGGGGTACATTCCCGCCTGAGGTATTGTTGCAAAACTTCGGCAGCTCAAGCCTGCAATCTGTTGTGATCAACTACCAGGTTGATAACGGTGCGATCAATTCCTACAACTGGACAGGAAATTTGGTGACAGACGCAACAGCTACCGTAACGTTGCCTGCCGTTACTGCGCCGGGTGGTAATCATTCCTTCAAAGCCTTTACTTCAGATCCAAATGGAAATGCAGAAGGATATGCCTATAACGACGCAGCCAGCTCTAAATTCACGATCAACAACGGACCTTTTGCAACTTCGATAGATGAAGGTTTTGAAGGTGCCGAATTTCCTGCAGGCTGGCAGAACGGAAATAATACAGTTTATGACTGGGGGCAATCCAACATTGGATATTTTGCAAATGGTTCTAACAAGGGCATTGGAAAAAACAATTCGGATGAAGCAACGGGCCGTTCTTATGACCTGGAATTACCTTATTTGAATTTAAGCTCAGATAACAATCCTGTTTTGTCATTCAATTACGCTTATGGTTTTAATAAAGACCGTCCTCAATACATAGATGAACTAACGGTGCTGGTTTCAAAAGACTGTGGAAAAACTTATCACCCAATATTTAATAGAAAAGGGCAGGCACTCAAAACATCCAATGTAAATACATTTCATTATCCTGTAAGCAATGAATGGGGCACGAGATCAGTTAACCTATCTGGTTATAAAACAAATGTATTCATCAAGTTCAGAATAACTAACGGGAATGGTGATCTTATTTACCTGGACAATATTAAAGTAGCTGATGTTTCGGCTATGTGCAAAACACCAACAGATCTGAATGAATTACAGGTAACATCTTCGTCAGTAAAATTGAGCTGGAAGTTGCAGGGAAATTCAGATCATTTTGATATTTATTATCGTCCAAAAACTTCGACTTCATGGATACACAAAACTGAGGCAGGTAATAAACTATGGACTAATATTTCAGGATTGTTTTCATCCACCGATTACGAATGGTATATCACTGCAACATGCAATTCAGGAAATTCTTTGGCTTCTGCAAGATCTTATTTCACTACAGATTCGGAACAGCCGGGTATAACTTCTTCGTCAAGAGTGTCACCAGAAGTTCCGGGCTTGCAAAATCAATTAAAAATATTTCCGAATCCTGCAACGAGTAATGCTACAATTTCATTTTCACTTTCAAAACCTGGGAAAGTTTCATTGAATGTGTACAGCATAGAAGGCAAGCTGATCAAAATCATAGCTGCCAAAAATTTTGAAGCAGGAGGTCATCAATTGTCACTCGATACAAAAGATCTGAAAGCGGGTATATATATTTTGAGCATGCAATTGCAAGGAACAGTTCAAACAAAAAAATTAATCCTGATAAAATGATACACCATCTTATTTGAAACTTTAAACCTCTTATATGAAAAAGAATTTCTTCACAATTATGATCTTAATGATCAGCTTAGCTGCTTGTAAAAAATCCATCTCTGATAATGCAAGGGTCAATGGATCGGCTGCATCTGCAGAGATAGAATCACACAACAAACTAAAAGAAGTGACGATAATTACTTCTGCCAGTAAGTCTGGCAACACTGAACTATTCACATGGTCTGCCTCAGGACCCATTACTGATAATGGTAACTGGACTGATGACAAGATACTATGGGGTGCTGTTCATTCGCCAGTGGTAGGAACTCTTCATGATACATTCACTTTGTACGGAAATAAAGGTTCAATAAAATTAAATTTTAATGGATTGCTTACACCGACTGCTGATCCGGACCTGTTTATGATCGAGGGCAATTGGCATATCCTTTCAGGAACGGACTCATATAAAGACATAGTAGGTCAGGGTGATGGTACAGTAATGATAAACTTCTCACAATCCACTGCGACAAGTACTCTCCAGGGACAGGTGAAGTATTAATTGCAACGAAAACAAAATGAAAAAACAAATGGAAATAAGATTGCGGGGAACAGAAAAAAAATCTGTTCTCATAATAACTATGCTTTTGATGACTATTTCCTTTGCCTGTCAAAAAGAAATTTCTACCAGTATAGAACCTGATACACCCCCAGCTACTGCGCAAATCAAGTTTCAGAAAACCTATGGTGGACCGAACGATGAATACATAGGAAATGTACAACAGACCAATGACAGCGGATATGTTATTATTGGCACAACCATGTCATACGGAGCCGGTGATGAAGATATATATGTAATAAAAGTTAATGCGCAAGGCAATATGCAATGGTCTAAAACATACGGAACATTAAATACGGAAGAAGGATACAATATCAAACAAACAAAAGATGGAGGATTTATTTTGAGCGGTGTGGGTGAGGGTTTTGATAGCTTTATTTTAATGAAAACAGATGCCGGAGGAAACATACAATGGCATAAAAATTATGGTTATTTCGGAGTCGGCTACAATTACGATGTACAGCTAACCGATGATGGAGGTTATATAATTGTAGGCTCAGCCTCTCCTTATGCTACTCTTTGCATTAAAACAGATGGGAACGGAAACATTTTGTGGTGTAAAAATTATAGCGTCGGTAGGAATGTCAGTTTTGCAAAAACAATAGATGGCGGGTATGCAATAGTTGGTAGGACTGAAATCGGATGGGGCATTTATTGTACACAACTTATTAAAATTGATGCTAACGGAAATCTTTTGTGGTCTAAAGGTTATGGTGTCGGCAGCCACCCTATGTCAATGAAAAAAACAACTGATGGCGGTTTTATCATCACCGGCGAGGCTTATAATTATGGTACCGGGAATAATTCTGATGTCTATGTGATGAAAACCGATGCAAACGGAAACCGGATATGGTTTAAAACATACGGGGGAACAAACCCTGAGGGTGCGTGGGAAATTGAAGAAACTACTGATGGGGGATATATATTTTCAGGTAGCACAGGAAATTATGGAGAAGGTCATGTATTAGTAATTAAGGCTGATAGTAGTGGAAAAGTAACATGGAGCAAAACATATGGCGGAGGTAAAGAACCATATTCATTTGTACACCAGACAAAAGATGGCGGATTTATTATTGCATCAGAAACATCTGCTTTTGGAGCAGGCAGTAGTGATATTTATCTTATCAAGACGGATAATAACGGTAATGCAGGTTGTTATGAAAATTCGTTTAGCCTGAATGTTACTGCGCCTGCTGTCCTGGAGACAAACCCTTCCGTGGCGATTTCAATAGGCTCAATATTTTTTACTGTTGATCTCAAAAGCGGAACCGGGGGAATCGAAACTACACTTTGTCATAAATAGTATGATAACTTAAACTATCTTCCTTTTGATCGCTTTTACCACTGCCTCAGACTTGGAATGTACTTGAAGTTTTTTATAAATGTTTTTAATATGCCCGTTTACTGTATCAGCACTGATGAAACATGTATCTGCAATCATTTTGTAACTCATTCCATCAACGAGACATTTTAATATTTCTTTTTCACGTATAGAAAGATGAAATGAATCGTCAATGCTGCCTGAAAGATTATCTTTAAAAATCCGGAGCACCTTGCTTGCAATAACCGGGCTCATGGGTGCACCGCCTTCATAAATTTCCCGTATAGCATTCAGTATTTCTGCCGGCGGAGTATTTTTTAAAATATATCCCTGTGCGCCGTTGCAGATAGACTGAAATATTTTTTCATCTTCTTCAAAAATGGTTTCCATTAGTATTTTGACATCAGGAAATTTCTCCCTGATTAGTTTCACCGCTTCAATTCCGCTTACTACCGGCAATTCTATATCCATCAGGATCACATCGGGCTGCGTTTCTTCTATGTTTTCAACCACCCTTTCACAATGAGCAAAGGCTCCTGCACAGGTAAATCCATTACTTGATTCAATCAGGTTAAACAATCCTTCGCGGAGATTGCGGTTATCTTCAAATATGGCAACTCTGATATCCTTCATGTCTTTAAATTTAATTGAATACTTGTTCCTTCACCTTCGCCGGATTCAATATTTAATTGTGCATTGATTTCTTTTGCCCTTCGCCTGATATTGGTAAGCCCGTTGCCATTATATTTTTTTTCCGGATCAAACCCGATCCCGTCATCACGAACCACCAGGGAAATCGTATTGGAATTCCTGTTCAATGAAACAGAGACCCGTTTGGCCTGTGAATATTTAATAAGGTTATTAAGCGCTTCCTTAAAAATAAAATAAAAATTTCTCCGTGTTATCAACGAAAGCTTTAGCTCATTCAGTTTTTCATCTGCCCTGAACGTAAACTCTATTTTTTTTGCCCGCAACAGGTTATAAGCAATTGATCGCATCTTCAAAATGATTTTTTCAAAACTATCATTATCGGGATTAATTGTCCATACAATATCACTCATGGCATCAATTACTTTTCGTGAACTTTCACCGATCATATTCAACGAATGATCCCGTTTGGAGGAATCGGTTTTTGCAACTTCACTAAAGACAGAAATGCTGTTCAGCGTGGATCCAATATCATCATGCAGATCGGCAGCGATCCGGTTGCGGACATTCTGCAATTTTAAAATTTGTTGCAGGCGGTATCGGTAAGCAGCATATATAGCACCTGCTATTGCAACGATTACTAAAACTCTAAACCACGCTGTTTGCCAGAATGGAGGAGTAATAATTATTTTTAATTCAGTTGGTGTTTCATTCCATACACCATCATTATTAGTGGCTTTCACTTTGAAAACGTAAGTGTCCGGATCAAGATTGGTATAATTGGCAAATCGTTTTGAAGCATCGGTATAAATCCAGTTCTTATCAAAACCTTCAAGCATGTAAGCATATTGATTTTTTTCAGGATGAGTATAATTAAGCGCAGCAAAGGAAAAGGAGATCATATTCTGTTTATAGTTCAGCCTGATCTCTTTGGTGAATTCAATGGGAGAGCTTAAAACACTGATCGAATTATTTACGCCAACTAATTTATTCTTCAACCGGAACTCAGTAATATAAACAGGCGGTTTAAAATCATTGTCTTTTAAGCTATCCGGATGAAAATAAAATAATCCTTGTCCACGGGTGCCAAAGTAAAGCGTTCCGTCTGTGTCGCAAAAAGCAGAGCTCCAGTTAAGCTGGTTGGAAGGCAAACCATCATTCATATCATAATTACGAAATTTTATTTTACATCCCGGTGCAAAGGGATCATCAGGCATGGTAAAGCAACTGATTCCACCTGTGGTGCCTGCCCAGTAATTTCCATTCTTATCTTCAATAAGTGTGCATACGTTGTCGTGTGCCAAACCATCCTGAGTAGTGAAGGCTTTGAATTTTCCGGTTGCCGGATTAAAAACATTGATACCACCCCCTATGGTTCCAAACCAGATCAAACCGTTTTTTGTTTCGAGAAAACTATGCGATGTTTCATGACTTACCGATGTGGGATCTTTTGGATCGTGATGATAAGTTTTAAATGTTTCATTATCGGGGTTAAATGTAATAAACCCGCCTCCCCACCCGCACATATACAGTATGCCTTTGGAATCTTCAAATAAAGTAGCCACATCGTTTGTGGTAAGTGAATTGGGTTTGTCATCAGCGCTGAATATGCGTACTTTGCCCGTAGCCGGATCCAATGAATAAAGACCAACACTCCAGCCGGTTACCCAGTACCTCCCTTTTCTGTCTTCAATAATGCCTTGACAGCCCCAACTACTATATTCTGACCCATCATCAGCGTAAAAAAACTTGTATAACCTGCTCTTCTTTGTAGTTGGGTTATAACAGATCAATCCAGTATTCCCCCCGGTAAACCATATATTGTTCCTGCTATCTTCATAAATGATCCATGCTCCCCCATTTTCGATTTTTTTCCCGTTATCAGTGAGCGGGAAACGGGAAAATGATTTAGTTTTTTTATTGAAGCTATTAATCGCATCATCAGACTCTATGAACAAGGGCCCGTTTTTGACCCGCTTAATTCCATAGATCAAGTTTCCGGATATTGATTTTGTATCATTATCATTATGCTGGCACACAAAAATATTTTTTTGTTTTGTGTCAACAGCAATCAATCCATTGGTGGTGCATAACCAAACCCTTTCGCTTTTGTCTTCAAAAATAAATGGAGGGGGGACAAAATTTGCCTTGATTTTTTGTATTGGCTGGGAATAAAATTTTTTGCCTGTACGATCGTAATAGACTATTTCGTTGTTATCATTGGTAGTCCACAGGTTCCCGGCATGATCTTCCATTACAACGTGGTAACTGGTCCAATAGCCTTCGTTTATATGACGGGTGGCGCGGCACGAATGTTCTTGTTTAATTATAATAAATTTTTTTGTGACTATATTGAAACCATAAATACCATTATCATTGCTGCCTATCCAGATGGTCTCATTTTTAATACCATCTGTTCTGATGCTATATTGGGTAAGATGCGAAATGAAAGGGAAATCAAAATGGTCTATTATCTTGCCGGTTTTTGTATCAAAACAATCGAATCTTAAGTTCTCATCCGGTCCTGAATTATCCATAAGCCACAGCCACCCCTGCCCGCCTGCGGTTTTTTTTCGTTTGTCTAATACGTGGCTGTATATAAAAGTAATCCCGGTACCAGTGGAATCATTTTTCTCAGGGGTAATGTGGGAAAATGATTTTGTTTTCAGATCAAATTTATCAAGACCTGAAACAGGTTGTGGCGCTGCCATCCAGAGAATGCTGTCTCCTTCAATATCCATGGCAGTAATCCGGTTATGGGCAAGGGAATTATTGTTCCCGGGTTGATGGCGATAGTTTATAAATTTCTCGTGATAGGGATCGAATGAATACAGGCCATTGGATTGGCTCAGAATCCACAGTGTTCCGTTTTTATCTTCAATCATGCCATGGTGCCAGTCTGTTACAGGCGAATTGGCGTCATCAGGGTTGTATCCATAGGAGCGAAATGAGTGCCCGTCAAAGCGATTCAATCCAATATTGGTAATAAACCACATAAAGCCGCGTCTGTCCTGGGTTGCCCAATATACTTCACTACCATTTAATCCCTGTGCGGAATTGATATATTCAATATGAGTAAAAGGAAAATTATCCTGTATCGTCAGTTCCTGTTTTTTCTGAGAAAACAAAGCAACAGGCACTATAAAAAAAAACAGCAGGCAATAAGACAGTTTATTTGATATAAAAGATAACACGACCATATAAAGGTAGCAGTATAAAGTAATTGTCTTACCCCCTATTTCATGTGGTATCTATAAACAAAAGGCCTTGTTTATGCTATTGATAAACTTTGTTTTTCAATTCAAATTTGTTGAAGAAGTTATTTCCCCATTAAAGATCATCTGATTAGTCTTCGCATTTGCAATGTTGTTAAAAAAATTGTTTTAAAAACCATTAAAACTACTGGGTATGAAATATTCTACACTCAAAAACTTATCAGTCATTATCCTTCTTATTGGTGGAATATTTTCTTTCCCTTCAAATGCGCAGATTGTTTATACCGATGTAAATCCCGACGCAACATCTTCGGGCACTTACAATCTTGACCTGAATAATGACGGCACAACTGATTTTGTAATTAAACATACATCCGGGTCAGGAACCAGCAGTAATACTTGTTCCGGGACCAAAACTAATCATTACATCAAAATCTCTCCATCAAATAACAGACAGGTAGCGGATTATAATGGAAACAATGCTACGAAGATGGTTCCCAATGCAGGCATTAATGCCTCAACGTTAACATGGAGTAGCCATAACAATCAGGTGATGATAAGTTATGACCGCTGGGAGTGTCTTTGTGGCTATTATGGTTGCTACTGGTCTGCTTCTACCGGAGGTCAATGGTATGGTGCAGATGATGGTTTTCTTGGTCTTAGAATAATTTCAGGAACCCATTCTTATTATGGATGGGTGCAAATAAATATTTCTGCAGATGGAAGCACTTTTACTATAAAGGACTATGCATACAATAGTGCACCCGACCAGGGAATTTTTGCTGGACAATCATCGGCAGAATATTTAGGAATATTAACCATTACAAATCCGAACTACTACTTCTGTGCTGGAAGCAATGTAAATATTCCCTATATAATTGCCGGAACATTTTCTGCTTCAAATATAGTTACTGCTGAACTGTCTGATGCAACCGGAAGTTTTGCAAGCCCGGTTGCAATGGGAAGTGTTGTAAGCAATGTTTCAGGTAATATTAATGCTGTGATCCCGGGGCTTACTCCTTCAGGAAATGCATACCGAATCAGAGTCACATCCTCCAATCCTGCAAG
>Ga0070698_100004832_pt1 | contig 14788 bp, 23 predicted proteins | sample KBSK1502metaG_FD_65477 | JGI IMG/M metagenome (GOLD analysis project Ga0070698, IMG submission 65477) | Corn, switchgrass and miscanthus rhizosphere microbial communities from Kellogg Biological Station, Michigan, USA - KBS K1-50-2 metaG | ecosystem: Host-associated > Plants > Roots >...
TTCCACTCCTCTTACCGAGCATACGACTAGCGATGGTGGGCAAGAGCGTAAACGGCGTAATGGTAAGTCCGGTAGCGAACGCGTCCATTCCTCGAGCGCTTTGCAGATAAACAGATTCAACGAAGAGGGTGCCGTACATGCTGAAGTTCAGTACAAATCCGACACCAATACAGGCGGAAAACGTCGGTTGAGAGAACAAGAAATCAGGTAGGACCGGGTGATCACTTCGACGTTCCAAGGCAACAAAAAGGCATAATAACAGCGCCGCGCATCCGAACACACTGAGCACCACGGCATCATTCCATCCCCGACGCCCGACCTCGATCAGACCATAGGTCAGAGCGAAGAGGGCAAGACCAATGGCTATTTGTCCACTCCAGTCGATGCGGCGCGGCCGATCTAACTTCGCTTCCTCAACGTAAAGGTGATTCAAATAGAGCGCGATAATGCCGACCGGGACGTTTATCCAAAAAATACTTCGCCAGCCCAGCCAGGTAGTGAGCACGCCGCCGAGCAGAGGTCCGGCGGCAAACCCAAGACTAGCGGTGTTGGCCCAGGTAGTGACCGCATGGCTCCGTTCGGTAGAATCCGGAAAAGTATGGGATAAGAGAGCTAGCGACGCCGGCAACATGATGGCCGCGCCTAATCCCTGCAATGCGCGAGCCGTAATCAGCAAAAGGAGGGAAGGGGAAAGGGCCGAAAATAGGGAAGCGAGCATGAAAAAAGCCAATCCAATCTGGTAAGATCGTTTCGCGCCGGTCCGGTCCCCCACCGCTCCGGCCGTTAGTAAAAGACTGGCAAATACCAGCGTATAACTGTTGACCACCCATTGCAGATCGCTGATCCCGTTGCCAAACTCTTTTCCTAGAGCCGGGATGGCGATGTTCAACGCGGTCGTATCCAACAACACGAGGAAAAAGCCGAAGCAAACGACAAAGAGAGCCCGGCTGCGGGCGCGAGCAGTGAGCCGGTCGGTCAAAGCTAGCGAGTTATCCAGTTCAGCAATGGTTGGCGGCTTCACAATGAGCCGAAACTAGGCTTCTTCCTTGTATCTTTAGAAATGATTGTTTAGAATGAGGTCCATCTGCTATAGTGATGGACTATGGAGTTTTCGGATCTGAATCTCTTTGCTACCGTCGCCCGCCACGGAAACATCACCCAGGCAGCACAGCGACTCAACACGGTGCAATCAAACGTCACCACTCGATTGCGATTGTTGGAAGAAGACCTGGGCGTACCGCTTTTTCAACGCCATCATCAAGGAGTAACGTTGACTCGGGCCGGGCACGACCTGTTGCCATTTGCTCGTCAAGCCGAGGCGCTGTTGCAGAAAGCAAGGGATACCGTTTCCAACAATGGCCAACCGCATGGAATCCTTCGGTTAGGATCGATGGAAACTACGGCGGCAGCGCGATTACCTCTTCTATTAAAAGCGTACGCGCCGTCGCATCGGAACGTGGATATTGCGGTGGAGACGGGCACAACGAGAAATCTCATTCAAGCCGTTCTCGAGTATCGGTTGGACGGAGCGTTCGTCGCCGGGCCGGTTGAGCATGATGATCTGCAAGCGACCCTCGGTTTCGTGGAAGAGCTCGTGCTGGTAAGTGCGCCCCAGCATCGCTCGCTGGAAACCGCGTTGCGGGAAGGGAGGATTCATAAGCTCTTCGTCTTCCGAGTAGGGTGCTCGTACCGTCAGCGTCTCGAACGCTTCCTGGGCGCACGAGGGATTACCTTAGTCAACCAGTTGGAATTTGGAACGCTCGACGGAATCATTGGCTGTGTCGGCGCTGGTCTCGGTGTCACTATGCTGCCTCTCTCCGTAGTCGCACCGTATGCGCGGCGCAAAGAAGTCGCTGTACACCGAATATCGCCCGAAGACGCCCGATCCGAGACCGTCTTCATTACCCGAAGGGATACCCTTCGATCGCTCGCGCTGGAGGAATTTGTAGGTACATTGCGCGACGCAACCCGAGTAACGTCGCCAATAAGGAATGGAAGTCGGCGCAGCAAAAGAGCGCGCCGCAATCGAACTCAGGGGTTGATCTAATTTTTGAGAAAACAAAGTAATGGATTTGCACCATTTGCGGTACTTTGTGGCAGTCGCTGAGCGACTCCATTTCGCGGAGGCGGCGGAGTTTCTTCATGTTTCGCAGCCTGGATTAAGCCAACAAATCAAAGCGTTGGAGGAAGAAGTGGGTGTTCTTTTGCTAAAACGGACCAAGAGAACGGTGGCTCTGACCGAGGCGGGGAAGTATTTTCTGGAAGAGGCCAAGCTGACCCTGGAGCATGCCGAGCGCGCCAAAATTGTTGCTCAAAAAGTAGCCCGGGGCAAACTTGGCACGATTCGAATCGGTTACGTTCATTCGGTTCCGTTCAGTGGCTTGCTAGCCAAACTCGCGTCGGTATTTCGGAAGTGCGCTGCTGGGATTCATTTGGAGTTTGCCGAGGTGGACGCCTGCAGCCAAATGGCCCGCATAGTGGAAGGAGAGCTTGACCTAGGCTTTATCCGTTTACCATTGGAGAACGTTCCACCTGGGATCGCCGTAAAAACAGTAATGGTAGAAAAGATGCTCCTAGCACTGAATAAGGACCATGTGCTGGCCAGAAAGAAGAAAGTGGCGTCCGCAGATCTAAGAAATGAACAGCTGGTCCTATATTCCAGGCCGGATGGAAAATCGGCCCTGGATGAGCACGTGCGGGCAAGTCAGCCTTTTTGTGGCGAAATTGAGCCAAGTAAACAAGATCGGTCGAGTAAAATCTATTTTGCCGGGAAAGTCAGCCAAACTGAACTCAGCGCCGTTAAAAGAACCGGCGCTGAGTAATGGTGAGAACCCTTTCTCAATTTCCGCTCAGCATCACGAACCGAACAGGTCGTGGAATCCAGGACTCCGCGGCGGTGTATAGAAGCCATCGTTGTCATCCCAAGCGGCGGTTGGCGTTTTCTCTTGAAATTGGACAGCTTGGCGGGCCGGATGACGGACTATGTGCGTAACGGCTCCTTTCGCTTTGGATGGAGGATTAGCCAAACCAACGCTAGGGCTAATCGCAAGTGCTATCACGGCGGCCGGAATAACCGCCTTACTTGTTAGTTTTGATAACCAACTCTTATTCATTTTCTAATTCCTTCCTGAAAGAACCATCGGACATCTGAGCAAGGGCAGCTAATAGAACGCACCGATGAAATTAATAAGCTGAAGTTATTACGCGACTGGTTCCCATCTTACGCGGTACAAGGCTCGCGCTGAACTATTTCCGCATGAAAAGCGAAAAGTAATGAACCCTATGCTTGGCCACTTCTTGGCCATTTTATCCGGATTTGCAAAGCAACGCCAGCGGGAAGAGCCCTAGCCGCCGACACTCTTCGCTTTAGAACGCTTGGCACGCTTACGAGTGCTCAGCGACGCTGCGCTCAGGGCGTGGAGTACAGTTGGCGAGTACATCGGTTTAACATTCTGCTCGCTGACAAAAGCCAAGAAATCCTCGAAGCGCTCCGCCGCTTTGTAACAAGCCTCATCAAGGTCCTTTAGTTTGAAATTGCGCCTACACTCTTCCAAAAAATCGTTTATCCGAAACGACAGAAGGTTCCACGAGCGCTCTGGTATTCGTTCAAATAGTCCATCGATCTTCGCGTGAATAAGGTGAATACGGCTTCGGTAATTCGGCGGCCGCTTCTCCGTAAAGCGGCGATGCAGCGAGTACCAGGAAAACGTGAGCGGCTCAGCGCTGTCGTAGACGGTCCATCGGGCCTGCTTGGAGTTCCACGTGGCGGTGGTGACCTCCTCGATTTTCTTTAGGGCCGAGGAATTTAACGTTCTGCGCCCTATTTCAATCTGCCGGATTGTATTGATAGGAATATCGCAGATTCCAGATAATTGATTTTGGGTGATTGGCGCGACTTCGCCCTTCTTGCTCAATAAAGCTCTCAGCTGACGCAGTGAGTTTTGGGCATTCTCGGGTTTCGGAGGTCGTGCCATAGCCGATAATGCACGTGCATTAAAAACTTATCAAAGGAATGTTTTATCACTGGAATGATTCGGGATAAGTCGGGATACAGTTTCCATGCCTGAATCGAAAGTTGCGGTCTTAGCGCCGCACCATGGAACGCCTCCAGAGAAGCCGTACGACGCTACAGAGCGCGCAAAGCTCATTTTGGCTGAACATGAAGATCGACTTTACACCTTCGCGATGCTTGGGGGGCGTTGGTCGTGTCATGAAAAAGTCGCGGCCCGAAGAGTCAAGGCACTAGGGTTGCCTATAGTGCGATGGAACTCGCGCACGGCCTGCGTCCGGTTCTCGGATATTTTAAAAGCCGAGCGGAATGCAACCGTATAATTCACGATTTCTATTGGGTAATGACTGGTTAGTTACATTTGTCAGGAAGCTGGACGCGGAGGGAGTGCCCGAGAAAGAAGTCACCGATCGAGTCAACGCCTGGGTACTGGTGGTAAGCAAAAGGGATAAGAGAGTCGTGGTCGGATTGCATCCCGATGTTGAAGATTGGATCGCCAAGCTATATGCAACCATTAGGATTTATCAAACACGCTCAAACGTTAACGTGTGAGCAATGGCGCTACGAAATCCATGACCGCCTTTTTAAGGACATTCAGGCGGAAATCGATTCCTTTCCACAGCGCGAACCGATGCTCTCCCTTGTAAAACACCTTTCCCTTGATACTGAGGGTCCATGTCCCTTCCACAGCAACTGGATTATCCATAACGTCAGTCTGTCAGAGAAATTCTGTTCCTTCCCGATCACTGTCTATTTTTGGGGAAACACCGAACCGTATAAATCGGGACGATCAGACATCACCGGAGTGCAGCCGGTGATGTCTGACAGCGATGGCACCGAAACGTACCTGATAGGAGTGGAGGCTGTTATCCAGATCAATGATGACGCCCAAATGTCGAGCAAGATAGTCGAGACCTTTACAGAAGTAATAGACCCAGATAGATGGGGCGTAGACTGGGAGAATCCTGATGGCTGGCTTTATGCGCTGACAGACTGCTACTAGGCTGGGAGCCGATCGAAAGTCGATGAAACAAACTGTAAAAAAATGTTTGGTGTTCGACCGCGAAACTGCGTCATTTACTATTACAGGTTAGTTGAGCTGGTAGCAGCGGGGAAAAGAAAGGAGTCCGCTAATGCCCGCACGACGACAAGCGTTGTTAATTGGCAAGGCCGAGTCATCGATGTACTCGGGGACCAACTCTACGTTCAGCTTTTTTCATGGATATTTGGAGAGGATTCCGACCAATTCATCATTCCATTCAAACAAACCATTTGGAACGAGACGGCCAAAACCGGGTGGTCGTTTTATAACAGCTCCAAGGAGTTGAAATACCGATATGACCGGTACGATGAACAGCGAAAGATGGCTCGTGGGATAGCGGAATCCGAGAAGCCTAAAGCACTTCACAATGGCCAAAACAATGAACACTGAAATTGTGCCATTTGGCAAATACAAGGACCGGCCCGTTGAGGCGATGCTAGCCGATCAGAACTACGTTGAATGGATTGCCGGTCAGCCGGGAATCATGGTGATGCTACAAAATCGTTACCCTGCGCTTTTCAACATCATCACAGTTGGCGCTCCGCAGATCAGTGACACACCGGAACACAATAAGTTGCAGGCAATGTTTTTGGATCGGGAATTTCAACTCGGTTCATCGAGATTCGTCTTGGTAAAAGCGCTGAAACAATTAGCTCCGATAGGGCGACAAAAATCACGGCAAAGGCGGAAGTACTACTATGGGAAGCCCGCGAATTTGCACAAAAAGGCTTGGAAAAATCCATCGCCCACTTAGAGGAGGCGCGGCAGAAAATAGCGGAGGATGAACGGAAAGACCCAGAGGCCGAATACCGCGATGAAAAAGAGCGATTCAGAAAAATAGCGGAGGATCGGGCAAAGGACCAGTGGGCAAGATACCGGAGTCCCCACGAGCGCGTTGAGGATTTTCCGGGTTACCAGGACTGGCTCAAGGGGTGCAGAAACTTTTCCTGGCCCAGCTACGCCAAGGCTCACCGGGAGCAGGAAGTCGAACTCGAAAAATCCCTCAACCGTTATCAAAAGTTGGTGGCCGAATTAGCGGCACGGCGGGTCACCGCAATATCCGCCAAGCCGCCGGAGGTCACAGTCGAATTTGAATGCGGATACGATGTCAACATATCGGTGATCTGGGAAGGGGTCCAGGTGGAAATGCCGGCCGACGCTTTTGAGCGGTATAGCAAAGTGGGCCCAGACTCGTGGCGGCAGAGCAGCAATAGTTTGGTTAGATGTAGAGAGGAAAACTTCAGAATCGAACTCAAGCCGCAGATGGGCGACGATTTCCCGAGCGTCCTTCGCCAGATGAAGCGCAACGGCGCAGATACGCTGGTTGTCGGAGTGTTCAACGCCGCCGGGGCCACATTGGATCAGGTTCGATCGATGTTCGGCGGGAAACAGATCATTACCCTGGAGCAGATTCGCAAACTGTTACCATGCGTCCATAACTCTCTACAACTCATAGGCCAAAATCAGTGAAGATACCGACCATCACGACTAGAGGGGGAAGTTCACTACTGACCCTTATAGATAAGGGTCATTTCAGTAAACTTCTTCCCCCCTCAAGTCTTTGTCGGCAAAACGTGGCAGTTCACTGGGGATCTTTCCTGGTCAGTAAACTTCATCCGCCGAGGGAAAATGGAGATGTTTCCTGAAATTTGTCGCACGGTTAGGGAACTTCCAGGGAACTTCTCGCAGACCGAAAATTGCCCAAAATCAAAAATGGCTGTCAGGAAACTTCGTCAGGAAACTTCCTCCGGTGGGTAAATTGCGTCCATTTCGGGCCTCGCGACACGCGCGATAGTCCGTGTTTCGCCAGCCTCGCGCGCGTTCGGACCCATGGCGTTTTCCGTGAAAGCTGGAAACCGAGATGATGGCATGGTGTCCACTTTGATGACAATGTCAACCAATGACGCAGATTCGCCGGAGCCACCGGCCGAGCTTCTCGGTTTTGTGCAGCGCGCATCATCCACGCCAGTGATGCAAAAGGTAAACGGATCCCTGGCCCGCTTTGGCTACGTGCACACAGAGCCTGGCACCATATCAAATACCGAGGCCGCTGAGGCTGGGTTGCTCGCGGTAAGAGGTTTAACCTTGGATACTTTCTATCCCGACACTGCCGAGGGTAGGGCTGCATGGAAGGCGTCACAGAGATGAAACCGAAAACAGGGGATGTCGTTATTTTAACTGATCGCCATGCTCATCGAATCGGCACCGTGCTCGACGTATTCAGATCGGCGACTGGCGTTGAGATTTACGACGTGCGTCTTAATGGTGATCACCGGATCGCGGTATTGGCGGTCGACATCGTGGCGAACCTTGGTCCCTATGGTGCCGAGGGAACGACGCTGCAGTAGGGCGATGGCTGAGGAACGAATGATGACAACTTGCCCAGCGTGCGGAGCAGTAATCACCGGAACGGGCGGCGCAAGACCCCTAGGCAGGCCGAGAAAGCACAGCGTTGAGGATCTCGCCGATTGTCTGGGGTCGCACGAGCTGACCAGCGGTGAGTTCCAAAGGCGCGCCGCTGACACGCTCGACATTAGCCGAGCAAGTTTTTATCGGCTGCTTGAACGTGGTCGCCGCGAGTTTCTGTTCCGGCAGCGTGCGACCGACGGTAGGTGGATCTCCGTCCCGAAATCTCAAAAGGTTACAGAGGCATCCAATGAGTTGCCGGATCAGCTCAGTGAGTTAGCGGACCGCGCCATAACCGAGGACCCATGACATCTGCCGGCGACACCTCCAGCAGCCTTCACTTACCGGCTCTCAAAAGTCTCGGCGACTTGGAGGTGGCTCCGGTTCTGGTAATCGATAACCGCGAGCAAACTCCGCTGGTCTTTACCCGCCTGCTGGCGGTTAGGGGAACGCTCTATTCCGGCGACTACGGAATACAGGGCCTGGAAGATTCCTTCGCCGTTGAAAGAAAGTCGATCGAGGACCTGGTTAGCTGCTGCATGGGAGAGAACCGTAATCGTTTCTCGCATGAACTTCAGAGACTCCGGGGCTTCCGGTTTAAACGTCTGGTTATCATCGGCTCGCGCGGTCTGATCGAGACCCAGCGCTACCGCTCAAGGATCTCGCCGGCCGCAGTGTTGGGAAGCTTGGCGGCCTGGGAAATTCGCTTCGATCTGCCGGTGGTCTTCTGTGAGACGCCCGAATCGGCAGCACTACAGATTGAACGCTGGGCGTTAACCTTTGCAAGACAAGTGGTCAGGGATGCCAACAACCTGCTTCGGGGTTGTCGCGCGTTCCAGGAAACAATCACCGAAACCAAACAACAAACCAACTAATCACAACATAAATAATTATGGCCAACTTAAACAGAGTTCTATTGATCGGAAATTTGACGCGTGACCCGGAAACTAAATACACGCCAAAAGGAACCGCAGTTACGGACATTGGCCTGGCCGTCAACCGTGCTTGGAAAGACGACAGCGGCGAAAAGAAAGAAGAGGTCACTTTTGTGGACGTCACGCTCTGGGGCCGCCAAGCCGAGGTAGCGCAAGAGTATCTCAAGAAAGGCCGAGCGGTCTTCATCGAGGGTCGCCTGCACCTTGATACCTGGGACGATCGACAGAGTGGGCAAAAGCGTTCTCGCTTGCGGGTGATAGCCGAAAATCTGCAAATGCTTGGCAGTCGAGACGACAGCGGTCCCGCGACTTCCGCCGGCAATCAATCGCCGCAGCGCCAGGCCGCAGCGCCGCAGGCAAGGCCGACAGCGCCCGCGCCTCAATCGCGACCGGAGCCCGACTGGCCCGACGATCCGCCGTTTTGAGCGAAAGGAGGACCTCACGCCGCGCTATTCAAGCTCTGCTCAGCGCCACGCACGGCGACTTGGTACGCTTGTTCTACCGATTCGAGCCCCATATGCTGATAAATCTCCAGGCTCTTTTTGCTCTCGTGGCCGGATATTAATTGAATCTGGGTGTCGGATAACCCGCTACGGGTGAGCCATGTAATCATTTGATGACGGAATAGGTGCGGATGCACTCTCTGCTCGATGCCGGCCTTCGTCCGATACTCCTGCACGATCTGTTGAATCCGACGTGTTGTGTACGGTCCAAACCGGACGCTCTCAAACAAGTAGCGGTTTTTGGCGTGTGACTGGAGATGACTCGACAAGATCAGCCGGAAGCTGGCCGGGAATAAGATGTAGCGATCTTTCGATCCTTTGCCCTGGTCGATGAAAACCTTGCACCCTCCGAGGTCCACGTCCTTCACCTTGATGTTAACCAGCTCACTTACGCGGATCGACGTAAAGAAGAGGAACCGCAGCATTATCTCGTGCTCAACGTCTCCGCATTCCTGGATTGCCCGAAAGAATCGCTTCAGATCCGACTCGCTCAACAATTGAGGAAGCTTTCTATGGCGCTTTGGCCGACGCAGACCGAGCTTTCGCCGGGCCTGTTGGCAGACGTACAAGAACTCGCCGTAATCGAGGCGTTCCTTGCGCGCCATCGATACGAGTCTCGATACAATTTCAGATTTCGCATTGTCGTTTGCGGATACGAAATCATCGCAGTTTTCGGTGGTGTCGAACATACAATCAGATCTCCTGGGGGGTATTTACTTCGTACTTCCTTAATTATGCGAAATCGGGTTCACCTTTCACGATTGAAGTCGCCGGTCCAATGGTCGAATGAATAGTGCCTAGGCTCGGAAACATCAGATACCGGGGCGTAACGGAAAGCGAACGCGACGATGATCGTCGATACGACGATGGCTACGGCTAGCATTCTCATTTTCCTCCTCTCGTCTGCTCATAACCGGCAGATAGTTTGTCGAATCGATCTTGTAGGATTGCCAGGAGAGTTTCAGCGTCATTGAGTGCATCGACGATGTCGCGGCGCGTGGCAGAGCGGAGAGCGTTTTTTAGCCAATAGCTAGCGCTCGGATCATTCAAAATCGTGTTTAATCTCGCGTTCATTGTGTTGTCTCCTCGGCGAGAAGTTGGAAAATCGTCGCTTTCACCCATTGCAACCCGTCGATGTAACCCTCTTGATACCAGTAACGACTTCCTTCGCTGGGAGTTGCTTGTAAGAAATGTTCGTCGATTCGTTCGAGAAGTTTCGTTGTCATAAATTTTGCCTTTCTTTGGAGTTGGTTCTCCGTTCTCCGCTGGACGCGCCATCGGAGTTTCGGGGAATCAGGCCGCGAGTGGGAGTTCATGTTTTGGTTCGGCTTGCTCGTTCAATATGTAGCTGATCGCTTTCTCGGCTTGTCGCGCTGCGCTGATCAGGCTCGACTGGTCTTCGCGGATTCTCTGAATCCACCCTTGCAAGTATGCGGTCGTGTTGCGCTCAACCTTATCGAAGATCTGTGTCTCGTGACAAAGGGCAGCTGCTGTAATCTCACTGATTAACTCCTCTTTGCCGTACTCCTTCGAGCCGAACTTGTTTTGGATCGGTCGATTCAACCGGCTTTGATGGCCACTCGCGTGGGCGGTTTCATGATAAAGCGTGTTGTAAAATTCTGGCGAGCTATTGAATTGATTTAAGTCCGGCATTTCGACTTGATCGGTTCCCGGACAGTAGGCGGCCCGATTAAAGCCATAAACGATTTCCGGCGGGCTCGGCATGTTCTGGATGATTTCTGCGCATGTTGGGATCACTTGATTGTCAGTAACTCGAACCGGTTCGTTGAACTTCTCCGGCAGGTTCTCGCACTGAGAAACGTTAAAGCAGTTAAAATGCTTGCAGACGAAACTGTCCTTTAGCTCACCACTATCCTTGTCCTCAACTTCGAGTTGCTTCACATAGATGATTGGCCAGCCGTGCTCGCCGTGCTTTACATTCGCGCCTAGACCGGCGGCCTGCTTGTATGTTAGAAAGCGGTTATTGGAATAGTTCGCCATCGTTAACAATATGGCGTTAACCCCGGAGTAGGAACGATTGCTGCCAGCGTTACGTGGTGCGTGCGCATCACCGCGCCATGGTCGTGCCCATGGTATTTGGCCTTGCTCCATCAGTTCGAGGATTCTATTGACTACGATCTCAATTGATTTGTTCATCACTGTTTTCCTTTGTTCGTTAATATGCAATCGGATTGCGCATCTGCCAAGCGGAATCTGCTTGCGCTCGTGATTTACCTATGCAATAATGATTTCATGTCTAAATCAAAACTGCGCTGTCCGTACTGCGATCACGCGCTGAGCGTGTCGTTGTTTACTGGGTACCTCGGCGCTAAAGGCGGAACGACTACGGGACCAACAAAGGCCAGGAGCCGTGAGCAAGCACAGAAGGCAGCCGCCGCGCGATGGGCGAAGTACAGAGAGGCAAAAGGGAAGTGAAAGTCATTCGTTTGACTCAGGGCCAAGTACTATTCGTTTCCGATCATCGGTTCCAGGAATTGAACCAATTCAAATGGCACGCGCAATGGCGCGGGACTTTGCGTTCTGGTTCTTTTTATGCGGCCCGGAATTCTGGAAGAAAGTGTATTTCGATGCATGATCAGATTTTAGGGATGGAGGGAGGACGTTATCGTTGTTGCGACCATCGTTTTGGAGGCACGCTTAACAATTGCGACTACAACCTACGACCGGCGAGCCGAAGTCAAAACAGCGTGAACCGTCGTAAGCAAGCCGGGACCTCTTCTAGGTATATGGGTGTTAGTTATAATCGTCGTGATAAAAAGTGGCAGGCGGCAATAACTGTTAACAAACAGCGCATTTCATTGGGGTACTTTGACGACGAAGAGAAAGCAGCATGGGCACGCGACACGGCGGCTTTGAAGTATTTTGGTGAGTTTGCTCGGTTGAATTTTTCTTCAGGAGGCGACACCGCAATAGACTATGATGATGCAAGGGAGGTTGAGCTTTACCTAGCTAGTAAAAGTGATCGGCCAAACGGAGCACGCGATGGTACAACCAAAGGCGAAGAGAACGGGCAAGCAAAACTAACCTGGACGCAAGTCTGTTTGATTCGCTTACTTGGCTTGGTTGGAATGGCTCAACATACTATCGGCAAACGCTTCGGCGTTTCTCAGACAACAGTCTGGCGCATTCTTCGTTGCATAATGTGGCGAGAAACTCCCGAAATGGAGCAGCTCTTCGCAGCGTATTGGCTTGCGCTCGTCGCGCACACGTAACCGCGCAGGCGGTCGTCTTGACCTCAACAGAAAGGCGAAATGAAACCTGATTGGCTCGGCGATCAATTGGAAGAATTCCGGCGATGGATCGTTGGGCAACCTCCGCATTGGAGCACCTTGATTGTCCGCATACTGTTAATCTGCGTTCTTAGTCAGATTGTTTTTCTGCTCTTTGGGCTTGGACTCAGGTTTTGCGTGTGGATTACTTCGGGGTTCTAGCATCTTGAACCGTGCACGCCACCGGCCTCGGGCGGAACCTCGGCAGACGCAGCCGCCGGTTTGAGCTTCGGCAACTCTCGACGCCGCGCCTGCTGATTAGTATATTGCCCGATGGCGGAAGAGCCGAAACGAGAAATCAGAACCTGCAAAACCTGTGGCCGCGAGCTGACTTCCTGGAAGTCCCCATTCTGTAGCGACGATTGTTATGCCGCGTATTCGGGACCAACACCGGACAAGCCATTGCCACAGGCGGTGAAAGTGCTAGATGAGCCGAAGCAACCGGTGAGCACCAAGCGCCAAAGAGCAAACGGCAAGCAGGCACTAGAGCCGCGAGTCAGTAAGCGGGGTGTTATCAATGAGGGCAGACCGACGAAAGCAACGCCGGCCCGGATCAAAGCGATTCTGGGTTACATCGCGGACAACTACACCGAAGCTCAGGCGTGTGCTTTGGCTGGCATTCATCCGTCGAATTGGATTGACTGGAAAAAGAATACCGACAGGTACCCCGAGTTGCGCGCAAAGGCTGAAGCTCTATGGATCAGATCCAAGCTGAAACGAAAGCGAGAACTAGCGGATAAGAAGCTGGACTGGAAAGAGCCTGCCTGGGACTTGGAGCGGAGATTCAAGGATCAGTTTGCTGACCCGGCGAAGGTTGCTCTTCAATTGAATCAGCAGATCAACAACCTCACGTTAACTGAGGCGGATCTTGCGGAAACCCGCCGGATTCTCGATGCAGCGAAAACGTTTCCATACAGATCCGGCAACGGTGAAGCAGCGCATGGCACGCAAGAGGGGAAAGAATGATTGAGACAACCGATAATCATAAAACGATCATCCGCGATAGTCTTGCGGATGCCGATCTGTTTGCGCGTGGGATTCTGCGCGTACCGCTCCATGACTGGCAGGGCGCGCGTCTTTACGGAGCATCGAAGCTCGGCGATTGCCCAACCTGGCGGGATCACGACCATCTTATTGTTACCCCGACCGGTGGTCGGCTAACCGCCTTCGTGACTGATGAAAGTTCCCGTGCTGAGGGCTACCATGAAAGGAAACCGGATGGTCCTCTCTTGATGATAATTAATGAGGCCCGCGAGGTGCATGACGAGATTTTTAAAGCGTTCAATAGGTGTAGCTACAACCTTCTGCTTGTGATCAGCACCGGCGGCCTTATGCAGGGCAAGTTCTATGATGCGTTCACTAAAGACGGGCGCGTTACGAAACCTACGCAGTTGCCTGGGACGATTGCCCGCATTTATCGCCAGAAAAGAAGACTCAGACGCTTGCAGACTGTGATGGGAACGAAGACGACCCCTACTATGTGTCCACGATTCTTGGTGGCTTCATGCGGACCGATGACTCGATTCGCCATATCCTTGAGTTATCGGACATCGAGAGTAATCGACAAGCGTATATCGGACGAGTCCCAGGTGTTATTTCTGCGGGAATCGACTTCGCTGCTGGAGGAGATCACAATGTTATAATCAAGAAGTTGGTAACTGGGTTGAACCCGCTTGGATTCATGGCTGGCGTGGGGAACCGAGCGCTGCAACTGGCCGCTTTGCCATGCTTATTCACAAGCTCGGCCTAAGGGCGCGTGATATCTGGGCTGATGCGGATGGGTTAGGGATTGCCATGGTCAGTGACCTGGATGCCGCTCTGGGGTCCACTATTAATCGTTTTCATGGCGGTTCTAAAAGCCCTCATCTTCGCTACAAGAATCTGATCTCCTATATCTGGCACGAGGTAGCGCAGAAGGTGCGGCGTCATGAGATCAACGTACCGAACCATCAGGAGTTGATTGCGCAGCTCGCCAGTAGGCGAATCAAATACTCGAACGATGGGAAGCTCTGGCTCGAATCAAAGCAGGAAATGCGCAACCGTGACGTTGCTTCCCCTGATTACGCAGACGCATTTGTAATGGCCCACGGCGTTCAGCCATTTAGAGCGCGAAGTTATGTCAAGTCTGGCGGCGGGCTCTTCGATCCTAACTCATTCGCCAGTCCTTTCCCCGATACTAGCGGTAGCGACAGCGAGAACCCGATGAGTTGGTCGTATAACTTGGGAGTGGACAACGATGAATCCTACAAAGACAGGCGCGACTGGAATCGGCCGGGAAGCGATGATGGCGGCGGCCTGGCAGGCTTCGGTGGGATCGGTAGCGACTGCCACTAGAGTGGAGACTCGGCATGACGGAGATCCAGGCCAAATATAGCTTTTATCCAGCACTGGTGTGCAAAGACACTGATATGCTGCGCTGTCCTCATTGCGGTTACGTGGGGATGATCAAGCTCCCAGAAGGAGAAACGGAGGCAGAAGGCAATATTGTAATGACGTGCCCTGTATGCAACCGGACTGATCGGCCAGAGGTGATTGCCGGATTCGAGGGATTTATTCCTTACGGTGATGGCTCTTGTTGGAAGGTGTGCTTTCCCTCGAAACCA
>Ga0070698_100004833_pt1 | contig 14787 bp, 10 predicted proteins | sample KBSK1502metaG_FD_65477 | JGI IMG/M metagenome (GOLD analysis project Ga0070698, IMG submission 65477) | Corn, switchgrass and miscanthus rhizosphere microbial communities from Kellogg Biological Station, Michigan, USA - KBS K1-50-2 metaG | ecosystem: Host-associated > Plants > Roots >...
GGTCACAATCGGGTGGGGATCGCCCCCGACGGCCGCGTACGGGTCGTCCATGCGTCCCGGCGGATCGGTGATGAGCGAGCGGTTGCCGAACGGCGGCGCCGAGGAGTTGATCTGGTGATAATCGCTCGACATGAAGTCGTAGGCGAGCGCGTACGACGCGCGCAACGCCATGCGCCCGTCACCGTTCACGTCCCATGCGACGCCGGCACGCGGCGAGAAGTTCTCCCACTGTTTGTTGAGGCCCGTCTTTCCGGATGGGAACCCGTCGTCACCCGGATAGAGGAGACCGGCGGGCGCGTTCACGAACACCTTGCTCTTGATGCCCTTGTGGAAGTTGTCGATGTTGAAGTTGTAGACCGCGTTGTTGTCCACGCTGACGCCGAAGTACGGCTCCCAGCGCAGGCCCATGTTGAACGTCACGCGATCGGCCGCGCGCCAGGTGTCCTGCCCGTAGAATCCAAGATAGTTGCTGTGGATCGGCACGTCCTGGGGTCCGCCGTGTTCCACTGACGTCACGCGGCCGAGCAGCATATCGGCCAGAGCCAGTCCCGAGGCGCTTCCGTCGAAGATCCAGATTCCGGCCGCGCGCGATGAGGAATTGTAGTGGCCGTTCCAGTACGCAAAGTTGCCGCCGAACCCGAACTGATGCTGGCCACGAACGAGCGTCACGTCATCGGCCGCCTGGTAGAAGTTGTTGCGGAAGAACGCGCTTGTCGCGCCAGCTGGTATTTCCCATGCACCGGGGACCTGAATCGCCATCTGGTGGCGGATGTAGGGATACAACTTGATCCCGAGATCGGAGGGATCGAAGTACGGCGTGTTATTGCGGTTCACCGTCGTCCGGTTGTACGCCACGCGGATGGCGTTGACCATCGTCGGTCCGAACACCATCGTGTCGCCGAGCGTCAGCGCGTGGGCGAGATTGTCGACGCCGGAGTCCGCCGCCTTGAGCACGTTGTCAGATCCACCTTGATATGAGGGTTGCTTCTTGATGAACGTGGCCATGTAACGGCCGAAGATCGTGTGGTCCTGGGTCAACTGATAGTCGATCCGCCCGATGCCCTGGCCTTCATTGCTGTCAGCCGTCGTGGCGTACGTGATCTGGCCGCAGGGATCCGTCGCGGTCGGCAGAAGTCGCGCAAGCCTCATGGCGGCAGGGCTGAAGAGCGCCGGGTTGATGCGGTTGCCGACGAACCCGCCGCCCAGGTTGACCTGCCTGCCGTTGTTGCACGCCGGCGACGCAAATGCCGTGAAGTCACCAGCCAGCATCGCACCCGTGGGCACGAAGGCAATCTGGTCGGACGGGCGGAAGCGCAGCACCGTACCCTGATACCCGCCGAAGAAGAACAGCTTGTCGCGCGCGATCGGACCGCCGATCGTGCCGCCGAACTGGCTGCGCCGCAGCCCATCGTCCTGGCGCTTGCCGTCTTTGCCAATCACGGCGAACGGGCTGGTCGCGTTCAGGTTGTGGTCGCGGAGGAACTCGAACGCGTTGCCATGGAAGCTGTTCGTGCCCGACTTCGTGACGGCGTTCACCGACGCGGCGGCGTGCATCCCGTTCTGGGCGGACAACCCGCTCGTCTGCACGCGGAATTCCTGCAGCGCGTCGGGGAACGGCATCGGCAGGTTCACGTTGCTCTGCGGGCTGTTGTGGGTGGCGCCGTCGAGCAGATACCCGACGCCGGTTGGGATGCCGCCGGCGACGGAGATGGTCACGCCGCCCGGGAAGTTTCGGCTGCCGACGGTGCCGGTCTGGACGGCCGCGCCCGCCAGCACGATCAGGTCGGTCACCTGTCGGCCCTGGAGCGGGAGTTCGACGATTTGCTCGTTGCTGACGACGTCGCTGATCCCGGCGCTCTGCACGTCGACGAGCGGTGCGGCAGCTTCCACGGTGACCGCCTGTTCGACGGCGCCGATTCCGAGCACGACGTTGATCGAGGGTGTGCCGGCCACCTGCAGGACGATCCCCGTCTGCGCGTACGTGCGGAATCCCTGGAGCATCGCCTCGAGCCGGTACGGCCCGGTCGGCAGGTTCGGCAGAACGTATGTGCCGGACGCATCACTCACTGTGGTGCGCGTCTGACCGGTATCCGTCTGCATCGCGGTGACCGTCACGCCCGGCAGCACGGCGCCGCTTTCGTCCGTGATGCGGCCGCTGATTTGTGCGGTGGACAGTTGCGCCGAGACGGCGCTCGGCAGGAGCAGTAGTAACCCGAGGACGACGACGAGCCTTGCGCCGCGTGTCATAGGTGCCCTCCGTGGGTTTGAAGGGCCCGATTCTACCCGAAAGCGTCCGGCACGGCGGCGATTGGTCGTGTCAGACTACGTTCCTCAGGAGGGACGTGATGACCAAGCGTACGCCGGCCGCGATCGTCTTCGGCGCGCTCGTAGCCCTAAGCGGGTGGCAGGCTCTCGCGGCTCAGAACGCCCAGCCGGCTGGCGGTGCCCCTGAACTGTGGTGGGTCAACAAGACCAAAGGGGGTGTCTATCACCCGCCGATGCGTCCGCTCTGGAAACTGTCCGATCTCAAGCAGATGCATGCGGGCCGGAGCAACTGGCAGGAACAGATCATCAAGGACCCCGAGCAGGACGCGACCTACAATTCCGCGGCGCCGGGAAGCCGGTTCGGTCTTCGTCTGCATCCCGACACGCCTACGGTCTTCGTCGTCATCGCCGGCGAGGTGCGGTTCTCGGTCGAAGGACAGCAGCCGGTGACGGCGACGCGCGGATCGCTCGTGAACATCATGAAGACGACGCTCTTCTCGTACGAGGTCTCGGGCAGTCAGAACGCGCTGTGGGTCGAGGTCAATCCCGCCAACTACAAGACCGTGTATCCCGCCAGCGGTCCGCAGCCCCCGTCGGCGAGCGGCGGACAGGTTGTGAAGGTGTCGTTCAACCACACGCCGGCGACGTATGCGCCGCCGAACCAGCTGCACTGGAACCTGTTCGACGATGGATTCGGCAAGTGCGCTCCAGCCGGCCCGAGGGTGATGGACGATCACCTTTTCGCGAGCCCGCTCGTCGGCTACGTCAATGCAGCCGACAACAAATGTCCCGGAGGGCGCGGCAACGTCGGCGGCGGGCCGACGCAGGGCGCGTTCAATCCCAATTCGACGTTCGGCCACATGCACGCGGGGCCGGCGGAGTGGTGGATCGTCCAGGTCGGCGCGATCAGCGGGAAGTTCGAAGGCGTCGGCGAGTTTCACGCAACAGAGGGCGACGTCCTCTATGCGGCGCCGATGACCTGGCACCAGATGGGCGCCGAAGCGCCATCAGGTCCATCGGTGCGTCTGGCGATGGGTGGGTATCCGCTCATCAACATGACGAATACCGAGGTGCCGTAGCGAGAGAAGGCAATTGATCGCCCGAGGCGTGCGGAGCGCCACACGAGCCGGCCTCGGGCGATTTCCAGTACTGCCCAGGATCGAATCGACTCAGGGAATCGGATTCTGCTGCGCCGCATCAGCTGGTTTTTCCAGACGGCCGGGAGATTCTGCACCCAGCCGTTGTAGACGACCGGAATCGGCAGCAGACCCTGTCCTCCCATGCCGGCGTTGCCGGTAATCGTCGCGTCTCGCTGCGTCGCGTTCGACGCGACGAGTCCGACGCTGCCGACAATCGCGGCGTCAGCCGGATTGCCGTCGCCGTTCGGGTCCGGATCGACGACGAGCAGCCGGTTCGAGAACTTGCTGGAGACGTAGGCGTAGTACCCGCCTCCCTGCTTGGCGCCGTACTGCACACCGTGACATCCGGGATCGCAGCCGAGCATCGCGACGACCGTGTCCGTTTGCGTGTTCGTCACCAGGATCGTTCCGGTAAGCGTGTTGGCGGTCACCATGCTTCGTCCGTTCGGCGAGACCGGCGTTTGAATCGGCAGCGCGCCGACTGGCCCGGTGATCGCACCCGTCACCGGGTTGTAGTTGGCGATCAGGTTGATGTTCTTGATCACCGCGTGGGTGTTCATGTTGATCACGGTAATCGTGCTGTCGAGCAGGTTGGCCACGTAGTACTTGCTGGCGTCCGGCATCATCCCGGTGGCGATTGGATGGCCGAGAGGACTGCTCGTGGGAAGAATCGAGTCGATGCTGTCGGCGGGAAAATCGAACTGCGTGGTGTCGCCGGTGAGGATGTTGGGCGTCACCATCTTGTGCCCGTCGGCGCTCATCCAGTGCGCGTGCGGGTTGCCGCGTCCGATGTCGATGCGACGCTCGACACCGGTCGCGCCCGGCGCCAGCTCCATCACCGAATCGGTGCGGAGATCGCCGTTGTTGGTGACGTGGACTTCATCGGTGTCAGTCCGGGTCATCACGTGGGCCGGCGCCTCGCCCACCGAGACGTTCCGGATGAACGCGCCGGTCACACGGTCGTAGACGGTGAGCTTGTGGTCGAACCACTGGGTCACGTAAATCAGGTTCTGGTTCCGGTCGGTCCACATGTTGTGCGGATTGTTCATGTTGATCGACGGCAGCGCGACCTTGCGCGTCACCTGCCAGTTGGCGCCGCTGACCGCGGAGACGGTGCCCGGCTTCGTCTTGCCCGATGTCGTCTCGAACTGCGTGGCGACCAAGACTTCTCCAACGGCCGGCGTGGCGGGGTTCTGCAGCGGCGCGAGCGTGATGTCGTTCCCGTAGCGCGCGTTCAGCACGGCCGGCAGGTTCACGACGCCGATATCCACGCGAACGTCGACGTTGGGATACGTCACGTGCCAGGGGGCGTTCGACGTGTAGTTCTGCCAGTTGGTGGGATTGTTCGCGATGAAGAACGTCCTCAACAGCCGCGTCGCCAGGTCGCTGCTGGTCGGAACCGTGATGCCGTTGATGAGCGTGATGGTGTTCCCCAGGTCCAGGCCGGCCGTAGCCGGATCGTCGACGATGACCGCGCCGAACATGTACGGGTGGATGCTGCATGTGAAGACATACAGCCCGGGTGTCGTCAACGTCACCGAGTCGCCGCCCTTGCGCGGATCCGTCGTGAACGGCATGTTCGCCGCGCCCGACGGAAAGACGAGACTCGACCGTGTGTGCACCGTGTTCGAGTTGCCTGAGAAGTTCACGCGTACGCCCGGAGTCGCCACGGCGAGCGAGCGTGTGCCGGCGATGGTGACGCCGGTGTCGAACCAGCGGCCGGGATTGTCGGTTATCGAAAAGTTCACTTCGTTGCCGCCGTCGGCGCGAACGATGCTCGACGCCGCCAGCGCCACCAGTCCGCTGGCGCATAGGCATGCGAGGGTCCACTTCCCGCTCTTCACCCGTTCTGTCATCTCACACCCTTCCTTGTCTGAAATCACGGATTCGGCGTGGGGGAGGGCTGTAACGGTTTGTTTCAGGGGAGTCGCGGTAGCACGACATCGCGCTCTACCGCAGCGCGACGACCCACAGCAGCCGGAGCCGGCATGTCACGGGGCCCGAGTCTAGCAAATTTGCGTCATGCGACAGGACGCGGAGTCCGCCGTGCGTTCAGACGTGGTACGCAGTCCTTATCGGCCGGGATCGAGATCGCGCATCACGACGTGGAGCACCTGCCCGGCCAGCCGGGCGTCGCGCTCGGTCACATGCGCGCCGGCGCGGAGCTCGCCGGACTCGTCGGTCAGATCGTGGTAGGCGCGCGCCACGGCGGGCAGCCGGGCGCATCCGCCGCGGATGATTCCTGCCCGTCCGGCCGCTTCGATTCGTTCGTCAAAGCTGCCGGCTGCCGGCTGCCCGCTGCCCGCTGACAAGGCATCAGTCAGCAGCGACTCGATCACGCTGCACGACAGGACGAGTGCCAGCGCGAACTCGCCGCGCTCGAAGGCGTCGCGGCTGTCGTCGAACGCCCGCTCGAGGACGGGCCGAAGCTCCGCGGTGCGCACGAACTCGAAACGGCGCGGCCTCGGCGGCGCGACGGTCGAAGCCGCGGTGACGTCGTCCATGCTCGACAGCGACGCCGCGCCCTGCGCCAGCACGTCCAGGATCCGATCGACGATGTCGCCGGCTTCCGCTTCGACGACGACACCGCCGTCGGTCGACCGGACCAGAAACGCCTCGCTGTAGGCACGGGCAAGCCAGTGGGCCTTGCTGCCCCCCGACAGCTGGTTGACCGCGGCGGCGCAGTCGCGCTGCCACGCGCGCGTCGCGTCGACGGACCCGACGGCTCTGATCTGGCAGCCGCGCTCGATCAGCGTCTCGATCTCGCGGAGCGCGGTGTCGCGCTGGTGCCGCAGGCTTTCATCCATGTTTACCCGCGGCAGCTTCAGCGAGGCCGGGCTTGCCCGCCGTAGCTTCGGCGGAGGCGGGCTTGCCCGCCGTAGCTTCAGCGGAGGCGGGCGACGCAGCGGAGGTCTGTTCGAGGAGATCGGCGATCTGGTTGATGTGCTCGCGCATCGCGTCCGCCGCGGCGTCGGGATCGCGGCGCCGGAGCGCCTCGACAACCGCCTCGTGTCCGAGCAGCGATCGCCCGGGTCGCCCCTTCTGTCTCAGCGTGAGCTTGCGTGACTCGACGAGCAGATCGTTGAGCGTCGCCATGATCTGGATGACGACGCGGTTGCGGGTGGCGCGCGCCAGGATCTCGTGAAACGCGGTGTCCTCGGCGATGGCGGAACGCCCCGTCGTCAGCTTCTTCCGCTGCACGTCGAGAATGCGGTCCAGTTCGGCGAGATCCGCTTCGGTGACGCGCGCGGCGGCGACACGGGCGACCGCCGGCTCGAACATGCGGCGCACGTCCATCAGCTCGTCCTGCAGATCATGGCGATAGCTGAGGACTGACGCCAGCGGCGCGACGAGGCGCTCGAGGTCGAGCTCGCGCGGGAACGTCCCCTGCCCGTGTCGCGTGACCAGCAGGCCGATCGTTTCCAGCGTGCGGAACGCGTCGCGGATGGACCCGCGGCTCACGCCGAACCGCTCGGCGAGCATGCGCTCAGCGGGCAGCGGCTGGTCCGGCGGGAACGTGCCGTCGAGAATCAGCAGGCGGATCCGCGCCGCAATCTCCTCCGCAACCCTCGTCTTCTTGATCGGCGCAATGAGGCTGGACGCGGCGCCGCGGACGGCGCGCCGGGTGGCCGCCGGACGCTTGACACGCCGCCGGGCGGATGTCAGACTTCCCCCTCCAACTGGTTCGACCACTGGGCCAGTGTATCACGTGACACCGGCCCCGGCCTGACAGCGGCATGGAGACAAAAAGGACGTGGGAGACAGGCACGTAGGAGACACTGTCACGTTCACCGCCAGCGGATCCCCACAGGTCGTCTCGCGCGCGATCGAGGAGTACGCCCGCACGCAGGGCAGCGTCTCCGCGATCGTCGTCCCATGGGAGAGCGACGCGGTCACGCTCAGCATGGCGGTCACTGCCGTCAAGACCGACGGGTGGGCCATCGAGCACACCAACCTCGGCACGATTCGGCTCAAAGCGGCCGGGGAGGAGCGGACCTCGGTCGCCATCGCCGCCGAACCGCCCGATCATCCCGACCAGCAGAAGCTCACGGCCGTCTTCGAAAAATTCGTGCGGCAGATTGAAGGCCGGTTCCAGGCCGCCGGGCGATGACGAATCCACGCGGCGATCGCGCGCCCGAAGCGATGCCAGACGCACTGGCCGCCGCGGTGACGCTGCGCGTGGCGGAAGCGCGCGTGGAGGACATCGGCCATGCGGTCGCGCGGCTCTCGCCGGCCGACCTGGCGCGCATCGGCGCACGGCCGGGCGACGTCCTGAAGATCACCGGCCGGACGGTCGCCGTCGCGCGCGCGGACCGATCGGACGATTCGCACGAGGGCGTCATCCAGATCGACGGCACCGCGCGCAGCAACTGCGGCGTGAGCCTGCAGGAGCAGGTGACCGTGATACCTGTCGAGTCCTCGGCAGCGGTATCGGTGCGTGTGACCCCGCTCTGGGAAGGCGCGGCGCCCGCGGTGATCGCGCCGGAGCGTCTGCTCGAGGACCTCGAAGGCGTGCCGGTCATCACCGGCTGCGCGGTGCGCGTGCCGACCTTCGCCAAGGCGATCAACTTCCAGGTCGTGCGCACGCTGCCGGGCGGCCCTGTCGTGATCGGCAGGCGGACCGACATCAGGCTGGTCGAAGGGGAGCAATCGCTCGTCCGCGCACCGTCGGTCTCTTACGAGGACATCGGCGGGCTCGAGCGCGAGGTCGCGCGCGTGCGCGAGATCGTCGAGCTGCCGCTCCGGCACTCGCGTCTCTTCGAGCGCCTCGGCGTCCTCGCGCCCAAGGGTCTGTTGCTGTACGGACCGCCGGGCACGGGCAAGACGCTGCTGGCGCGCGCGGTCGCCGCGGAGAGCCGCGTCCACTTCATTCACCTCAACGGCCCCGAGATCATGCGGAAGTTCTACGGCGAAAGCGAAGCCAAGCTCCGCGAGGTCTTCGATCAGGCGGCTCGCCATGCGCCGGCGATCCTCTTCATCGACGAGATCGACGCCGTCGCGCAGAAGCGCACCGAAGTCGCCGGCGAGGTCGAGAAGCGTGTCGTCGCGCAGCTCCTGAGCCTGATGGACGGCTTCGTCTCGCGCGGCCAGGTCATCGTGATCGGCGCCACCAACATCCCGGAAGTGCTGGACCCCGCCCTCAGGCGCCCCGGACGATTCGACCGCGAGATCGAGATCGGCGTCCCCAACACGCAGGCGCGGCTGCAGATCCTCAAGATTCATTCGCGGGCGATGCCGCTCGGGCCCGACGTCGACCTGCAGGAGATCGCCGAGCACTCGCACGGCTTCGTCGGTGCCGATCTCGAGGCGCTGTGCCAGGAAATCGGGATGATCGCGCTGCGGCGGTACCTCTCCACCATCCGGACGACACCGGACGTGCCGATAGACGAGGCCGACGCCGGGTCGCTGCACGTGACGCGCGACGACTGCCTGGCGGGGCTGAAGGAAGTCGAGCCGAGCGCGACGCGCGAGTTCTTCATCGAGAAGAGCGCGACGACGTTTGCCTCGATCGGCGGGCTGGACGAGGCGAAGCGGCTGCTCGACGCTGTCGTCGAACATGCGCACATGCACGACGAGGTGTACGAGCAGGTCGGGCTGGCGCCGCCGCGCGGCATCCTGCTCGTCGGACCCTCCGGCACCGGCAAGACCGCCATCGCGCGGGCACTCTCGGGCGAAAAGCAGATCCCGCTCATCGCCATCGACGGCCCGCAGCTCTACTCGAAGTGGCTCGGGGAATCGGAGAAGGCGCTGCGCGAGGTGTTCAAGAAGGCGCGCCGCGCGACCCCCTGCCTGCTCTTTTTCGACACCATCGACGCCATCGCCCCGCGCATCGCCGCCGACCAGAGCAACTCCGACGTCTACCAGCGGATTCTCAGCCAGCTCGCGCGCGAGATCGACAACCTGCGCGACGTGAAGGGCGTGATCCTGATGGCGGCGACCAACCGGCCCGAGCGGGTCGAGCCGGCATTGCTCCGCAGCGGCCGGTTCGACTATAACGTGCGCTTCGACAAGCCCGGCGCGGCCGATCGGGCGGCCATCGTCCGGATCTGCTGCCGGCAGGTACCGTTGGCGCCCGACGTGGATCTCGACGCGCTGGCGCGCCGCGCCGACGGGTACACGGGCGCGGATCTCGAGACGCTGTGCAAGAAGGCGACGTTGCTGGCGATTGCGGAGTTCCACAGCGGCGCGCGCGGCACGCCGTTTCTCGTGCACGAGCGCGATTTCCTGGCCGTTCTCGACAACGGCCCTTCGACCGAGGCTGCATCATGAGCTACACGGAGCTGACCGTCTGGACGCGCGGGATCATCATGGACAAGGAGGGGCGCGACATCGTCAATTCGATCGCCGCCTCCGCCCGGCTCGAGGGGAAGTTCGCGCAGGCGATGGAGAACTACGTCGACAACCCCGACCGCACCAACGCGCCGACGCGGAAGTACTGCCGCATCAGCGACAGCGAGATCGAAAACGCCCTGACCTACGAGAACGAGGCGCCGAACATCCTCGTGCTCGTCGAGCAGACGATGGTGAAGGGGTGGGACTACCTGCGCGGGATGCCACCCGGCGGCACGCTGGTGATCAACACGCACTACCCGCCCGAGTACATGATGCGCTTCGTGCCCGGACCCGAGCGGCTGGCGCAGCTGGTGTGCGTGGACGCCGCGAAGCTGGCAGACCATAAGTGGCTCTACTACCGCCTCGGCGAGCTCGGCCTCGATCGCCTCTCGACGGAGGGCGCGGCCGAACGCAGCAAGGCCATCGCCCCCGACATCGCTGCGCCGCTCATCGCGGCGGTCGTCAAGACGACGGGCATCGTCAAGATAGCGACGATCGAACCGATGATCGCCAACAAGGCGGCGTTCCACGCCGCGCTCGAACAGATACACGTCCTCCCGCTGAATCCCGTGGCGGCCTGAAAAGGATCATCATGTCGACCAAAGGCACACACATTCCCGACTGGCTCGCGGTACCGTTTGCCGGGATCACGCCGGCTCCGACGCAGCAGAAGGGGCAGGATCTCTTTCCCACCGGCAACTGGCGCGCGATCCGGCCGGTGTACCGCGACAAGATGCCGCCGTGCAACAACGCCTGCGGCACCAACGAAAAGATTCAGGGCTACCTGGATCTGGTGAAGCGCGGAAAGTATCTCGACGCCTACGCGCTCATCAAGGAAGACATGCCGTTCCCGTCGGTCACGGGCCGCGTCTGCTATCACCCGTGCGAGCAGGCGTGCAACCGCGGCAAGTACGACGAGGCGATCTCGATCCGCGCCGTCGAGCGGTTCCTCGGCGATCTCGGGCAGGCGCTGCCGCGCGACGTCGTGAAGGCCGGCGAGCCCAATGGCAAGAAGGTCGCCGTCGTCGGATCGGGCCCGGCGGGACACAGCGCGGCGTACCAGCTGGCGCGCCTCGGGTACGAGGTCACGATTCTCGAGAAGTCGCCGAGAGCCGGCGGCCTCAATCGCGGCGGCATTCCCGACTGGGTGCTCCCGCAGGACGTGCTCGATCGCGAGATCGAGCGGCTCGTCGAGCTGGGCGTCACGATCAAGACGAACACCGAGGTCGGCAAGGACGTCTCGTGGGATGACCTGAAGAAGAACTACGACGCGTGCGTGCTCGCCGTCGGCCTGACCGATCCGAACAGCGCGCGCGCCGAGGGCGAGGACAAGGCAGGCGTGCTCTTCGGGCTGCCGTTCCTGCGCGATATCGGCATGGGCACGTCGAAGGTGAAGCTCGGCGCCCGCGTCGCGGTGATCGGCGGCGGCAACACGGCGATCGACTGCGCGCGCGAAGCGCTCCGCCAGGGCGCCGAAGAAGTGACGATGATCACGGTGGAGGGCAACGCGAGCGAGATGCCGGCCGTGCCGGAGGATCTGCACGACATGCTCGAGGAAGGCGTCGAGCTGATGCACGGGCTGGCGATGACCGCCGTGCTCGGCAACGGCAAGGTCGAGGCGCTGCAGCTCCAGCCGGCGCGCTTCACCGGCCCGGTCAACGCGTCGCCGATCGCGATCGATCGCGAGGCGCCCGCGGCGCGCTTCGCGGCCGACAACGTGATCATCGCTGTGGGCCAGCACGCGTCGCTCGCGTGGCTGCCCGAGCAGTTCAAGAACGAGCGCGGCACCATCAAGATCGACCGCTTCGGGCGGCTGGGCGACACGATGTTCTTCGCCGCCGGCGACATCGTGCAGCTCGGATCGGGCCAGCCGCTGATGGTGGTCAACGCCGTCGGCGACGGCAAGCGTGTCGCGTACAGCCTGGACAAGATCGTGCGCGGAGAGCCGCTCCAGGAACGGATGGTGCCGCTCGACGTCATCACCGACCTGAGCCGGATGAACATGACCTACTTCCCGAAGTTCGCGCGCGTGCAGCAGGAGATGCTGGCGCCGGTCAGCCGCAAGAAGACACAGGACGAGGTCATCCAGGCATACTCCGAGGAACAGGCGATCGAAGAGGCCAACCGTTGTTTCAGCTGCGGCACGTGCAACGCCTGCGACAACTGCTATCTCGTGTGTCCCGAGCCGTGCATCGTGCGCTCGGTACGCTCGAACGGCCTCTACAAGATCCTGGTCGATTACTGCAAGGGCTGCCGCGTGTGCATCGAGGAGTGTCCGACCGGCTGCCTGGAAGGCGTGCCCGAGCTCGACTTCGACACCGGGGTCGTCCGGATGGACACCGCGTTCGCGATTAGCCAGGGGCTGCACGGCCGACAGAAGGAAGAATTGGAGAACCTGTCGGAGCGTCCGCCGAAGGACATCGACAACTGGACGTAGGGTCCGCCTTCAGGCGGACCGGGAGAGCGCAATGGCAACCGCAACGGCAACGAAGAGGAAGGTCCGGATCAACGGCTGCGTCTCGGCCGCGCAGGCCGCGAAGTACGCCGACGTCGACGTGATCACCGCCTACCCGATCCGTCCCTACACGGCGACGATGATGGCGCTGGCGCAGATGGTCGCCAACGGCGAGCTCGATGCCGAGTACATCGTGGCCGACAGCGAGCACTCGCAGCTGAGCATCGCGCACGGCGCCGCGTCCAGTGGCGCGCGCGTCTTCACCGGCAGCTCCGGCGTCGGCGTGCAGTTCGCCTACGAGCTGTACTCGCCGATCTCGGGCAGCCGCATGCCCGTGCAGATGATGATTGCCGATCGAACGCTGGATCCTCCCGGCGACTTCGGATCGGAGCACACCGACGCGCTGTCCACGCGCGACATGGGCTGGCTCATGGGGTGGTCGTGCGACGCGCAGGAGGCGTTCGACAATCACCTGCTGGGTTATCGCATCGGCGAGGATCCTCGCGTGCTCCTGCCGCAGATGGTCTGCCAGGACGGGTTCTTCGTGTCGCACATCACGAGCGACGTCGAGCTGCCCGACACGGGCCAGGTGAAGGAATTCCTCCCGCCCTACAAACATCCGTACCCGCTCGATCCGCGGCATCCGGTGTCGCACGGGCCGCAGATCATGCCGGAACAGGGTCCCCCGCTTCAGCTCGAGCGCGCGCGCGCGATGGAAGGCGCCATGCCGGTCATCGAGGAAGCGCACGACGACTTCGCACGAATCTTCGGGCGGAAGTACGACCCGTGGCTCGAGGAGTTCATGACCGACGACGCGGAGATCGCCTTCTTCCTGCAGGGTGGTCACGGGGTCACGGCGCGCTACGCCATCCAGCACATGCGCGCGCGCGGTGCGAAGGTCGGCATGGTGCGGCTCAAGACGATCCGCCCCTACCCCACCGATCGCGTCATGGAGTCGCTCAGCCGGTTCAAGGTGGTCGGCGTGATCGAAACCAACATGGGGCTCGGCAGCGTCAGCAGCGGCGGGTCACTCTACGCCGAAGCGTGCGCGGCGCTCTACGAAAGCCAGAAGCGGCCGCTCGTCTTCTCGTTCATGGCCGGCATGGGCGGCGAGGCGATCGTGCTCAAAGAGTTCTACTGGATGACGAACAAGATGCTCGACGCCCAGAAGCGCGGCAAAATCGAGAAGCGCACGCACTGGGTCGGGTTTGAGGAGTAATATCCACACTCCAACGACGGGAGAAGAGAATGCCAGCCATTGAAGTCCAGCGGCAGACGCTGCCGATGCTCGGAAGCCCGAACCAGGGGGCGCGCTTCTACAACCCCGACCTTCCGCAGACCGAGCCCTTCGTCCCCGGCCACCGCACGTGCGCCGGCTGTGGCCCGTCGATCCAGTACCGGATGACGAGCAAGGCGTCGGGCGACAACACGATCCTGGTCGGACCGACCGGGTGCATGTACGTCGCCAACAGCTCGTACCTCTGCACGCCGTACAACGTGCCGTGGGCGCACACGCAGATCGGCAGTGCCGGCAGCTTCACGGCCGGCGTCGCCGCCGCCTACGAGGCGATGATCCGCAAGGGCAAGTGGAAGGGGACGTTCCCGAACATCATCTGCGAGGCGGGCGACGGCAGCGCCTCGGACATCGGGCTGGCCTCGATTTCGGGCGCGCTCTACCGGAACCACGACTGCCTGATCATCTGCTACGACAACGAGCAGTACGCGAACACCGGCATTCAGGCGTCCTCGCGCACGCCCTACGGCGGCATGACGACGTTCTCGCCGCCGGGACCGATGGTTCCGGAAGCGAAGACGCTGTTCCCGAAGGACCTCGCGCGCATGATGGCCGCCGGGCACCCGCACTGCTACGTGGCGACGGCAAGCGTCGGCTACCCGATCGATCTGATGAACAAGGTGCGCCGGGGACTCAACCACAAGGGCGCGTCGTTCCTCATGATCTACACGCCGTGCCAGAAAGGGTTCGTCTACGAGACGCCGCGCTCGATCGATCTCGGCCGCCTCGTCGTCGAATGCGGACTCTATCCGATCTGGGAATGGAATCCCGAGACGCGTGAGTACGACTACAGCTTTCGCCCGCAGAGCATGCGGCCGGTGTCCGAGTATCTGAAGCTGCAGGGGCGGTTCGGCCATCTTCACGCCGAGCACATCGCGACGCTGCAGAAGTTTGCGAACCAGCAGTGGGAGATGATGGGCGTCGAGCTGCCCGAGGCGCTGCTGCGCGCGACCGATGCGAAGAACCTCGTCGCCATGGCGTCTGCCGAAGCGGCTGCCGCTGTGGCGCAGACCGTGTAGGACCACAAGCCATGAGTGACACGACGCAGCCGCCTGTCGCCGCCGTTCCCCAGGAAAGCTACATCGTCAGCGAAGGCAAGAAGCGTGGGTCGACGCGCGACGTGCGGCCAGAGGCAGTTCCGGATCGCTTCTACACCGTGCTCCGCGTGCACGGCGGCGACGCGCAGCTCACTGACAACTGGCACACCAACGAAGTACTCACGCACGCGCGCGAGAACTTCGAGGGCTACACCTTCACCATGCGTACGCTGGAAGCGTGGGGCGCGCAGATCGAGACCGACA
>Ga0070698_100004835_pt1 | contig 14787 bp, 17 predicted proteins | sample KBSK1502metaG_FD_65477 | JGI IMG/M metagenome (GOLD analysis project Ga0070698, IMG submission 65477) | Corn, switchgrass and miscanthus rhizosphere microbial communities from Kellogg Biological Station, Michigan, USA - KBS K1-50-2 metaG | ecosystem: Host-associated > Plants > Roots >...
GGCCAACTTGGTAGCCACTGCTGGTCGTGCAGGAAAGAATGGTCTGGCCCTTGTAGGCCCGCGCCAAGGTATCTTCTGTCATCTTCCCCAGGCTTCCAGGGAAGATCAAGGCGGTCTTCAGCTGTGAAACTGGTGATCTTCGGTGTGTCTCCACCAACAGCCCTCCGGTGTCTCTGGACATCGAGCACGACGCTCACGTAGATAGCTGGAGCACTCCAGAGCCACACCACATGATACCACCCGCTGACGCTGGCTGCATCGCCACACGTGCCATTCAGTAGCACCCCTCTTGACAAAAGCAGCGGCGAGTGGCTATTAGGAGTAGGACAGGGCTCGTTACGTACGTTTGGCCGCTTGGGCGGCGAAAAGAGGTGGCTCCAGATGATAGTACGCGCTTCCGCTTTCTGATGTCCCGATGTCCAGCTTTAAGGCTCTTCCTCAATTTTCGTGCAACAGGAGTCCAGGTATTGCTCCATTTTCACGTGCAGCCCGTATACGGGGTAGAAAAACCTCTCGATGCACCTCGAATGCATCAACCGCTTATCTCCAAGAAGGCCAGCGTGACAGGCACCTGAGGCCAGTTCCTTTTCTCGCACGGAATATCGTTGTATTGTTCCGCATGCCTTTCTTCAATCCCATGGGCCTAGGAGAGACTGCCAAGAAAGTTTGTGATTGCAACGTTCACCGCTTCCGGCTCCTCGACGGTCGAAGTATGACCAGCGTGAGGGATGATCTCCAGGCGCGAGCCAGTGATACGCTCATGCAGGTGCTGGGAGTGGACCGGCGGAACAGCGACATCCTCGTCTCCGACAAGTATCAGCGTCGGAACCCGAATCCTGTCGATCTCGCTATCTATGCCTTTGCGGGTGATGACGCCAGTGGTGGCCCGTGTAATGCCAAGTCGATGGTTTCCGCTCATACGACCTCGCCACTCGCGGCGCTCCCCAGCGCGCGCTGGGTCAGTGAGAAAGGTCCACCCGAACATGACGGGCATCACCCGGTCGACCACCAGGCCCAGACCAAACCAGCGGGCCACGAACGTGAGTTGCCGGTACTTGGCAACATTCTCGCTCGGCTCTGGATCAGCGGAAGTCTCCAGCAGGATCAACGACTGCAGAAGCTCGGGGTGCCTGGCGGCGAGACGCAAGCCAATAAAGCCTCCCATCGAAAGGCCGAGAAAGTGGCAGGGCGCGCAGCCGAGCTGTTCGATGAGTGCTACCGTATCCTCGTAGAGGGTCTCCATGTCGTACCCGCCACGTGTCACCTCGCTCTGACCTTGGCCACGGAAGTCGAAGGCCACGCAACGGTAGTGCTCCTTGAGCAGCGCGACCTGGGCATCGAACATGCGACAACTCCACAACAAGCCATGCGCAAAGACGATGGTTTCAGGACCTGTGCCATACTCCTCGTAATAGAGCGCCGCCCCATTCACACGCATGAGAGGCATGCTGATAACTCCTTCACGCACAAGCAGCCTCCGCTGCGGCGAGCGATTTGATTGCAACCGAGATCAAAGAAAACCCAGGGAAAAGCATCGCCAACGCAGCAGAGGAACTTGCGACCCAACTTGTCGCAACATTCGACAATGAGCCTATGCAGACGCGCTTTATTCCTTCTGACCATCAATCTCGTGGTCCTGAAAAAATGAACGCCAGGGGCCACAGCCGAGCATGAAGGGTTGCATGAGCGCTCGTTCGGCTTGGACGGTGTGGTTCAAATCATGAGCGGCCCAGGTGTGCAACATCTCTGCCAGCGTGACGATACCCAGCGTGGGATGCTGTTTCGTCCGTCCCAGATCGTCATCCGTCACCTGTTTGAACAGGACAAGGCTCGCTTTTCGAGCGCGTGCGAACGCCGCCACCAGCTGCTCGGGAGTCAGTGACTCAGTGCCGGCGTGCGGTTCGTTTGGATCGAAATCGACGAACTCCTGTCCTGCCAAAAAAGCGTGGAAGCGGACAGGAAAAACCAGGCGCTCAGCGTCCAGTAAATGCTGTAAGCAATGGAGCGCTGACCACTCTCCTGTGGCTGGTGGACGAGTCAGCAGATCGAGAGGAAGCGTGCTGACCAGCCGAGGCCCTCGCTCTGGAGTGGTGGAGAGGACAGCTTGTATGTCCTCTAACCAGGGAGTCAATGAGCACCTCCTGTTGTCTGATCCTTTGCCCGAAGAGGACATAAATAGGTCTCTGTCCTACAAATGTTTTTTAACAGGTCTCTTCTTCTCACCTCAATCATACCTCACAACACGGATGCCCGGCCACTTGCTACCCGATGTTTGCGCTGAGTTTCACCCGCTTTTGTGGAGACCCGAAACATTCGGGCTAACCTATCAATTGTGCATCAGCAACCGGGCTGAGGTAGCCCAGCGAAGCGGGACACGGAAACTGAGGGCGTACCGGTCAGGCATCAGTGAGGAGCATATGTTGAGAGAAAGGGCCGAGACAGAGAACATATGTCCTATTAATTCTAGAAAAATACATAAATAATCTCAGTGGAACCGACGGGCGTCCGATGATCCCCAAGAAGCCCAGCGTGACAGGCAGACAAGGTCAACCACTTTTGCTGTTGTAGAGATCGCGACAGCAAAGTGAAGGTCCTGCGGAACACTCAGGATCGCTTTGGCCTTCTCCAGTTCCCACATCGAGGCGATGCATGAGCCGATACCCAGGTCCCAGGCGGCCAGTTGCATATATGCCGCGGCCTGCCCCAGATCGAAGCCCTCGGCGGTGGAAGCAACGAGGGCAACAGCAAAAGGAGCTCCGGCCAGATGTCCCGCGTACGCGCCGAACTCAGCTAGCTGCCGCAGGGTCGCCCGGTCACGGATGGCGATGAAGTGCCACGGCTGCGTATTCTTCGAGCTTTGCGCCGGAAACCAGTGACCACCTCATTGTACCACGGGATGGCTTCAGATCATAACTGCCTCAGCACTTCCCAGAGTTGAGCGACATTACTAGATGGCGAGCGGGTTCGAACAGGTCGGCACGCAGGCACCTCACAGCGAATAGTCTTCAGGCATGGGATACAATAGAGGCAGATGTGCCGCTTCGGCGGAGAAAGCAGGTGCGCTTTGATAACGTCGGACCAGATTATCACAAATTTGCAACAACGTGCAAACCCTCAGGCCGTCGAAGGGATGGCCAGGTTTGGCAGCAGACCTGCCCAGGCTTTGGGCATCCCGATTCCCACCCTGCGCAAGATGGCGAAAGAGATAGGAAGGAACCAGGCACTTGCAGTAGCCCTCTGGGCTTCAGGGATCCATGAGGCAAGAATCCTCGCCTCGATGCTTGCTGAGCCTCAACTGGTTTCTGCCGAACTGATGGACGAGTGGATCAACGATTTTGATACGTGGGATGTGTGCGACCAGGTCTGCGGGAACCTGTTTGATCGAACGCCCTATGCCTATCTAAAGGCCAAAGAGTGGTGTCAGCGGGAGAAGGAGTTCGTACGGCGGGCAGGTTTTGTGCTGATGGCCGAATTGGCAGTCCATGACAAACAAGCGCAGGACGAGGCATTCCTGCAGTTCTTCCCGCTGATCAAGCACTATGCAGGTGATGCGAGGAATTTCGTGAAAAAAGCCGTCAACTGGGCATTGCGGCAGATTGGAAAACGGAATAACCACCTTCGTGCAGTAGCCCTGGAATGCGCCTATGAGATCCAGGACATGGACTCCAAAACAGCTCGGTGGGTAGCAAAAGATGCCCTCAAGGAATTGCAGGCAAAAGAGATCACGGACTGATTCACTGTCATGTACTCAGCGTTCAGAACTGCATGCTGTTACCTATGCGGAGAGTTCATTGTCCCAATTCAAGAAGCAGAAAGGAGGAATTCCCTGTGTCAGCTATTGCTCGTTTTCTCGGGCGAACGAGTGGTGCTCTGGCTCTCGCGTGCGCTCTCGTCTGCGCATGCTCATCACCCGCCCACCACTTCACCTCTACCTCAGCGCCCGTGACGCTCACCCAAATCAGTCGCGATCCTTACACAAACAAGACGAGTCAGCACCAAACGGAAGTCGAGCCTGCTACCTTTGCCTTTGGCATCACAGTCGTGGCGGCCTTCAAAGCGGGCCGCTTTTTTAAGGGTGGGGCTTCCAACATCAGATGGGCGACTTCTATCACTGGTGGTCGGTCGTGGACACATGGCTTCCTCCCCGGCACGACCGTCTTCGCAGATGGCTCTTATGACCGGGTCAGCGACCCTTCGGTTGCTTATGATGCCAGGCACAACGTCTGGATGATTTCCTACCTTGCCCACAAGACCAGTCCTTCTAGCGGGTCCCTTACCGATGTGCTTGCCAGCCGCTCGCCTAATGGAGGACTTACCTGGAGCACGCCGGTACTGGTGAAGCAGGGTGGGCCAGGGAGTGCTTTCGACAAAGACTGGATCGTCTGTGATGATACGGCCACCAGTCCCTTCTACGGTCACTGTTATAGCGAGTTTGACGAGGGGTGTTGTATCGACCTGGTTCTGATGAGTACCTCTACTGACGGTGGACAGACGTGGTTAGGGCAAAGGACGACTGCCGACCGTGCTTCGGGCCTTGGCGGACAACCGCTTGCTGAGCCCAACGGGACGGTGATTGTGCCTTTCATTGTGTTCACTTCAGCATTGAGCAGTGAGAACATCGCGGCCTTTCAGTCCACGAATGGAGACGCAAGCTGGAGCAGCACCGTCCTGATCTCTCGGTCAGCCTACCATCATCCCAAGGGAGGCATGCGCGCCCCTTTCCCGTTCCCCTCTGCCGCAGTGGACCGGTCGGGCAGAGTGTACGTCGCCTGGCCAGATTGTCGGTTTGAAAGCGGCTGTAGTGCCAACGATCTCGTGTTGAGTACCTCCGCCGATGGCAAGACCTGGTCGGCAGTCCAGCGCATCCCTCTTGACCCCATTGGCAGTGGCGGCGATCACTTCATTCCGGGTCTTGCCGTTGACCAATCGACCTCTGAGAGCCGAGGTCACCTGGTCCTTGCCTTCTACTATTACGCAAACGGGAACTGCAGCTCCTCCACGTGTCGGCTCGATGTCGGCTCCTCGTCATCAACTGACGGAGGAAAGACCTGGAGCTCGACGAAGCACCTGGCTGGACCAATGATGTTATCCTGGTTAGCCAGTACCTCCCAGGGTAGCATGGTAGGTGACTATATCTCCACCTCTTTCTGCGGTGGAAAAGCTTACCCAGTCTTTGCCGTAGCCACGGCACCACGTGGAGGCGTGTTCAACGAAGCCATGTTTACTGTATTGGGTGGCCTCAGGTAACGACCAAGCAGTGTATCTATAACGACGAGGGCTACGTGTGTTATGCATGCACGAACGAGCACCAATGTGGGGAAGAGCTGCTGTTGCCAGAGGTCAATTCGCCGTGAGCCGGCGTATGTGTCTATACCGGACAGAATCCTGCTTATTTCTACGAGTAGTCCATCCGTTTGGATGCTTGAAGATGCCTGATCGGCATCGTATTATACAAAAACTTTGTAACTACCCAGGTGCCCAAGCGATAGGCAGTGGTTGACCAGCAAAGACTGCCGCCAGCGCAGCCAACATGGGATGCCCCTGCTTGCACATGGTGGAGAGGTAGCTGCGAATGCGACAAAAGGCGGTTGCGCCATCCTCACTTGTAATTTGCCTGCAATGCGCACGCCGGTTTCATCTGCATGCTGCAACGGACTCGCGCTCGAGAGAGTCAGCAATCTGCGCCACTGTCGAGGCAAGCCGCTCTGCTGCGCACTCAACCCACGTCAGCACGGTTCCCTCTGACACCTCGCAGGCGCACAGATCAGCGAGGAGTTCACTGACCCGCGCCAGCGGCACCAATTGATACGCATGCAGATAGACGGCTAGGGCGCGCACCTTCGATCCTGACCTCCCCAGGGCCTCTACTCCCACGGGGAAGCTTCCCCGGCTCACCCGGCTTCCACGCTGGGCAACACACTTCCTCTACCTGGTGCTCTCGCACTACCAGTCGTACCTCCGGCAGATCATGCACCTGTCGGCGTTCCCTGAGCTGTCCGGCCACGCCCTCCAACGGAGGCTTTCAGTGAGCGCAGACCAGGGGACGATGCCGCACTACCTCATCAGGACTGGCCACTTGCATCAACGTGTGCCCTGCATGCCCCGGTTGCCCTCCCGTCGGATTCTCGCTGTGGTGACGCTGGCTCCGGGGCTTTCGCGCTTTCCCCGTCACTCGACGGCGGTTTGAGGCTCGTGTGGCTGTCTTTGGCTAACTGTCCTTCTATCCGTTGCAACCGTTCGGCCAGCTGGTTGATCTGCTGGTAGGCCGCAGCTAACTGCGCTCGCAACTCCGCGTTTTCTTGCTCAAGTTGAGCGATACGTTCCTCTTGGGTCATGGCCCTATTCTAGCAGACCTCAGCAACCCACCTGGGTAGTTATCATCTTCCAATTGAGTGCGGATTACCCGAATGTTTGACGGTCAGGAGGAACCCGTGGTGTGCAAGCCATTGCTGACGGCTCTTCCCCCCTTAGTGATCAACTGTTGCGCAAGGTGCTGTGTAGAGGCATCAGCAACGGGCAGAAACGGCCACAGGCGATGCGCCACGGCATTCACCGCCAACAACACTCCAAAACGCTGGATCACATAGGCGACCGTCGACGCAGTGGGTGTCGGCATGGGTGCGCCATTCACGCCTGATTGGAGTGGGATGGTGATCAAGCAACCCGTGGCAGACGTTGGCCCCGGCACCAACTGCGGTTCGGTATTGGGCGGCGTTGAGGCGAATACCAGGGTAGACATATCTCCAACAGCGGCCTGACACACCGGGGCATCACTCCCGAAAGGACCGCTCTGCCTGGCGGGTGTCACGCCCCACCCCATGCCGTTCCAGGTAATATTCAAGGGGACCGTGAGAGCATTTTGCTGTCCGAGAATAAAACTATCTGCCTGATTCTCCTCTACTACCCGTCCATCTTGGGTGGCGAACTTCCAGAGCAATTGCACCTGAACGGACACTTGCCACACTGCTGGAGACAGTGTGATATTGGATCCAACGAAGGCGGGAATATCGCAGAATAACCGGCAGTTCTGGTTGCCTGAGTCGCATGCCCCATTCGCACAAGGCGCATCGGGTGATGGACCGGTATCCAGTTGCAGGCGCAACGTCGCCTCCAGTGGCTGGTGAGCAGTCGCGAAACAGATCGCTGCAAGCTGTAAGACGACGGTACAGGACCGTGTGTTCGTCCCGGAGACAGCTGGGGTCTGCGCATACACCTCTCCTGCCTGTACCGTCTCACTGGGCTGCTGACGGTCGAGCACTGTTTGCGCTGCCTGGATCAACGCGGCACGCTGCACTGCGGAAAGCATGGTCAAGTTGGTCGGAAAACCAATATAGGCGCTGATCGTGCCTCCCAGGTGAGGCGCGGCATTGGGGAACTGGCAGGTAGCACTCCCGAAATCCACTGGCACAGAGATACGGCACTGCTGCGGCGCAAATGGAGCAGCACGCCAGGTCAACATATGCTGACCAGGTGGTAAACTGAAGAGCGTATAGGCTCCTCTGGAAAACAAGGCAACCTGCTTTCCGTCGACAGACAGCGATCCCCAAGGGGGATTAGCATCCAGTCCAAAATAAGAGGTTGATGGCTCGACGGTTGGTGGCGACCCGTGCAGGAAGAGTCGGCTAACAGGGGTAAGAGCGAACAAGACGATCAGCAGCGCCAGCCCCATGCAAACGGCAGCCGCCATGGTCTTCTGTTTGCGGTACTTGGGGGAAAGCAACCAGGGTTCCATGAAGAAGCGTGGAGTGTTTGTTGAACCCTCTTCGTCATCTTGAGGCAGATTGGTGATCTCTACAACAAAATCATCGTGTGGTTCTTCCAACTCGTTCTGATCCATGCCGTCTTCAGCGCTCGTTTCATGACGTATTCGCTTCACATATTACATCATCAAGTGTACAACAACCTGCTGAAATGAAGCTGAAACAGACTGGAAGGAAAAAAGAAAGCGGTTAGCATTCACAGGTTCTTCTTTCCTGGTACTTCTCAGCACACGAAAGTTGGAGGAAGAGCTAAACGTACCATCTTCAAGACCTGGGCAGTTACAATCTTCTTTTCTACGTCTAAGTTGACGGTACCGTCTGCTCTTCTGTATGGACTCGGCTCCGGTTTGCTCCTCATTCCCCGCCCTCGTACTTGAACGAGAGTGCCATTTTCAGCCGGTAGGTCAGCGGCTTGCCAGGCCCGATGTGGATGTCTTGCTCGACAATGCGGACCATCCGCAAGTCCCGCAAACTGTGGGAAGCCTGCTCGATGGCAGCCGCAGCCGCCTTCTTCCACGACCCGTGGCTGGTTCCCACCAACTCGATGACCTTGTACACACTTTCTGCTGATACCCCCGTATTCGCTCACACTGCCTCGGAAAACACGAGCCAGCTTACAGCTTTTCCTCCGCTACTGCTTCTCTACTCCCGCTACCGCCCGAGACGACAGACAGCCCTACTGTTCTCCTTCTACTACTGGGTGGGCGTGGTTTACGGATAGATGCCGCGCATCTGCGTGGCCTCGGCAACCCGCGAGATCGCCAGCATATTGGCAGCCAGACGCAGATCGCAGTGAGACTGGTCGGCCTTCTCTGCCACCGCAGCAAAGGCACGATTCATAATCACTTCCAGTTTTTGCATGATCTCTTCGACACCCCAGAAGAAGCTTTGCAGGTCTTGCACCCACTCAAAGTAGCTGACGGTGACGCCACCTGCATTGGCCAGGATGTCTGGAATCACACTGACACCCTTGTCGAACAGGATGGTATCGGCCTGGGGAGTCGTTGGGCCATTAGCAGCTTCTGAAACGATGCGCGCCTGCACGCGGTCGGCATTCTTCGCCGTGATGACCCCTTCTGTCGCGGCCGGTATCAGGATCTCGCACGGCACCTCCAAGACCTCCTGCACGCTCACCTGCTGGGCATGTGGGAAGCCGACCACGCTGCCATGTTCCTGCTTGTGGCGCAGGACCGCAGCCGGATCAAGCCCGGCCCCATGGTAGATGCCGCCGCGGGTATCGCTCACCGCTACCACCTTGCACCCTTCCTTGTGGAAGAGGCGGGCAGCGATGGAACCGGCGTTGCCATAGCCCTGGATGCTGACACGCGCCCCTTGTAAAGGCATGTCCAGACGCCTGGCGGCCTGGCGGGTCACGAATAACACGCCCGTGGCGGTGGCATCATTGCGCCCTTCGCTGCCACCGATAGAGAGGGGCTTGCCGGTAACGACAGCGGGGATGGAGTACCCTTCATGCATGGAATAGGTATCCATGATCCACGCCATGACCTGCGCGTTGGTGTTGACGTCAGGAGCGGGAATATCACTGTGCGGCCCGATAATAATCGCGATTTCGCTAGCATAGCGGCGGGTCAGGCGTTCCAATTCCCCAGGACTCATGTGCTTGGGATCGCAGATGACGCCGCCTTTGGCGCCACCGTACGGGATGCCCACGACGGCACACTTCCAGGTCATCCACATCGCCAGGGCTTTGACCTCATCCAGCGTCACGTCAGGACCGTAGCGGATCCCACCCTTGGCAGGACCACGGTTGACATTGTGCTGGACGCGATAGCCGGTAAAGGTTTTCATCCGACCGCTATCGAGCCGGACCGGAAAGTTGACGGTGAGTTCGCGTTTGGGCTGTCGCAGCACCTCGCGCAGATCCTCGGAAAGGTGCAGCTTGTCGGCGGCAGCTTCAAACTGCTGAAGCGCCATGTGATAGGGGTTGATAGCGGCAGCCGTCACGTCGTTCATCGCGGCCTGCACCTTGTCCTTGTCTCGAGTCGGCATCTTGTTCTCCTGCCAGTTTCACGTGGTGGCGCACGACGCCCCAAAGGCGTAAATCAGCCCTCATGCCTCACTGCACGGGGCAGGACCTTGCACTCTGTCGAGTCAACAGGTTCCTAGTGAGATGTATACCACAGGCAACTCACAACCCCATCAAAAAACACACCGCAATCCTCACATTCCGCTCACACTTCTCAGCCCGGCCTTCAGCTGCGCACCCTAACAAGAGGGGGTAGAGCGAAGCCTCAATCTTGTAGGGATAAACCCATCCTTTAGAATGCCATGAGTTGTGCTGGCTTCTTGGGACATCCGTGCAGAAAAAAGGGACGGTGAGCAGCGATCTCCCATGGAGAAAGAGGGAATGCATGTCAAGCGGAACAGCGCATCCCTCTTGGGGGAAGAAGGCTGTGGAGCAGTGCGCGAGTGCTTGCGGTCTTGCCTGCCAGGTGAGGGCTATTGAAACAGCGTGTGAAAAGGCACTGAGCACGTCACTGACACACTGAACTGGCTACTACTTGGTACACCCGTTCTCTGTACTGGCTACTTAGATGAGGCGTGGTCATAAATACCCACGGGTTGCGCAATGAGATTACCACCTTGCATGAATCGGCCTCACCAGGGGTGTTGTTCACACCGCTGGTCTGGTGGCAATGATGGGAAAGTGCTGCTTTCCTGGAGATGAGACGAATGCAACGAAGCATGGTCTGGAGGCACTTCGTTGCAAAGTGCATCGCGTTGCGCAACCCGTGGGCAGAGCCAGGTTAGGTGTCAACTTCTCATTCATGTGCGCAGGGATGCCCCGGCTACGCCTTCCTGCTCCTTCCATCGCTCTGCGTTCACGCCGACCACCAGGAGCCAGAGCAGCAGCGGGAATTCTGCCAGGCCGGCGGTGACAGCGATGAGGGGGAACAGATGCTGCGCGAGCGGCGGTACGAGATAGAGCATCCAACCCAACCCATCAATCGCCAACAACACCCCCAGAATGCGAGGCAGAAAGATCGACCGGAAAATGAGGGAGCCGATCAGGACGCACCACAATCCAAAGAACACCAGATAGATGTCGTAGGCCTGCGCATTCAGTTTGAGAAACAGGAGTGAGAGATCCTGCACCTGTTGCGGCGTAAATGCGCTCAATGTGCTCCCTCCTTGCAGGACGAGCAAGGGGGCAAGGTACAAGAGGCTGCTGAGCGCCTGCATTGCGCATCCCACAAGTATGATGCACAAAGCGAGTAAAGAGATGCTCCGGTTTACAGGCTTCAACAAGTCATAGAGGAGAAACGCCCACGCGATATGGAATGCAACAGCAATGAGTGAGGATGCGAACCCTGCCCAGAATAGCGGCTCATGTGCCAGGATATTTGCTGCTGTCGTTGCAGCGTTGCCAACAACAAGCCTGCCCAGAACAACTACTTGGCCGAACGGTGATGTCAGCCCTTCGAGAAATTGAAAGCCCCCAGCCATCCTGGCCTTCGTACGTGGGGACAATGCTGCCATCCGTTTCGTCGCCTGAGAATCTCCTGTACGGGGCTCGGGGTCGCGTGGCTCGATGCTGGATCCAGGTTGTGCTTTCATGTGTTTCCTCCAAGTTTGCTTTGATTCGGTCGTTCATTTACTGTAAACGAGAGAATGAGATGGCGGTCAAATGACACACGTATGTGACGTAATAAGACTTCTTCGTTTCTCTTGTCTCAGCCATTGAAAGCGCTTCAGAGGCGAGTAGAGGTAGGAAGAAAACGTTCAGCTGTTACGTCACCGAATTGTACTCTATTACCGCCATTTCATTCTCTCGTTTACAGGTTGAGGAGCCAATTCACGCCAAGGAGCAACCTCGTTGCGCAACCCGTGGGAAATAGGGAGCCAAGCTGAGGACTTGCCTCAGCCCGGCAGAGCCTCTATCCTTGTGGTAATCACACACTACAAGGAGAGGAGACAGCCCTATGGTATCCCAAGACTCATTACTTGTCATGTTAGTCCAACTGGTGGATCGACTGCCGATGCCATGTGCGCCACAGAAACGGGGACGTGGGCATCCGCAAGTCTATCCTGATCGCTTGTTCTTAAAGGCCTTAGTGCTTATGATGGTGCGTCACTTACATAACGTGCATGAGTTGCGAAGTCGGCTGGATCAGCCTACCACCGAGATGCAACGACTCCATACCCTGCTGTGTGAGCAGGGCCGTTTTCCTACACGTCGCACCTGGGAACGACGCTTGAAAGCCATTCCCGATACCTTACCAGCCCAGATTGGCTGTCTAGGTCGCCATCTGCTTGACCTCATCCAGCCTTGGCGAACGTTTGGACGTGCGGTGGCCATCGACAGTACCATCCTGCGAGCCAGAGGAGGCGTGTGGCATCAAAAGCATCGCGCGCAAGGCGAACTTCCCCACACCTCGATTGATCCCGAAGCTCACTGGACCAAATCGGGCTGGCACGGCTGGGTCTACGGCTGGAAACTGCACGTCGTCTCCGTCGTGGCAGGAGTCTGGTTTCCCATCGCTGCTGTGCTGACCCCAGCCAATGTCGCCGACAGTGACCCTGCTCCCGCACTCTTGCGAGAAGTGCCCGCCGAAGTCCGTTTTGTCCTGGGAGATCGCCATTACAACACGCCCGAACTCTCTGCGAACTGTGAGCAGGCCAACCGATTACTGGTGACCACACGCTATGGACGCTATCCTCACACGGACGATGGCGTCGAAGTGCGCCGCATCTTTCATAAGCTGCGTTCCATCACTATGGAAAATTTTAATGAGCATTTCAAAGGCATCTTTGATGGGCATGGGCAAGTTCCCACCAAGGGCTTGCTCGCCACCCAACGCTTCGCGTTAGGAGCCATCTTTGTCTATCAACTTGCTTTACTGTACCGCTTTGAGCACAACCTGGAACTTTGCGTTGGACTCAAAGCCTTTCTCAAATCGGCCTGATGATTTATGACCAGGCCTCACTTAGATCATCCGTTCAAAAACAAGCCCTTCGCGAAGGAGAAAGAACTCCTTTCCCTGCTTGCAAACACAGGCGGGTCGGTGTAGAATCAGACGTCGTCAACAGCAGACTCATGCTTGGATAACGCTATTTTCATGTGATGGAGAAGCTTCTTGTATGGCTGGTGTTTTTATCTCTCTCCAGCGGCTCTTGGAGGGCTGCTTGGAGGCGCTCTCCTCTCGCTTGACTCGTTGGACCAAACCGCTCACTTCTTCCTTGCCACTGCAAACGCTGGCCGACCTTGGCCGGAGCAAGTCCGAGCTGGTGGCGGAAAATGCCCTCTTGCGCCAGCAACTCATCATCCTCAAGCGGCAGGTGGAACGACCTGCATGCACGAAAACCGATCGACTGCTCCTGGTCCTGTTGGCCAGGCTGGTTCGCACCTGGCAACAGGCCCTCTTCATCGTTCAACCCGACACATTGCTGCGCTGGCATCGGGAGCTCTTTCGCTTGTACTGGAAGCGCAAGTCAAAGGCCTCTTCCCACAAGCCGAAGCTCGCCGCGGAAACCATCACCTTGATCAGGCAGATGGCCAAGGACAATCGGCTTTGGGGCGCTGAAAGGATTCGCGGAGAATTGTTGAAGCTGGGCATTCATGTCTGCAAGCGGACGATCCAAAAGTACTTGAGGACAGTGCGCACACAGCAACCACGAGGCCAGAAGTGGAGCACATTTCTCCACAACCATGCCGCACAGGTCTGGGCGTGCGACTTCTTACAGGTTACCGATCTGTTCTTTCGCCCGCTCTTCGCCTTCTTCCTCATCGAACTGAAGTCAAGGAAGGTGATCCATGTGGGCGTGACACGCTCTCCGTCCGATGCCTGGACCGCACAACACCTACGGGAAGCCACTCCATATGGGCAAGCGCCGAAATATTTGATTCGAGATAACGACAGCAAATTTGGGCCCAGCTTTGCTCGGGTGGCGACAACCAGCGGCATCAAGCTTCTCAAGACGCCCTTTCACGCTCCCCGAGCCAATGCGGTCTGTGAGCGCTTCATGAGGAGTGTGCGACAAGAATGTCTCGACCATCTGCTGATCCTTGAGGAGAAGCAACTCCAGCGCGTGCTAAAGGCGTATGTGATGTACTTCAACCAAGCACGGCCTCATCAAGGGATTGCGCAACAGATTCCTGAACCGAGACAATCAGCTCTTTCCTCTCATCACGCAGGCGAGAAGGTGATCGCTCTTCCGGTCATGGGTGGACTGCACCATGACTACCATTGGGCTGCCTGAAGGGGGAATCACGTGTGCGAGCGTCCAACTGGTGGACCAGGTCCATCCAGCTGGGAGCATCATGCCTCAAGAGGTCTTTTGCCGCTCTCTCCTGCAGTCTGTGCATGCCTTCCCTGATGATCTGCTTCCCCATCCACGTCTGTTTTCTCTGGTCCATGGGAACCATTCTCCGCAATTTCGATGGCTGAGTACTACCCGACCACGAAAAAGAGACGGGTGGTGAAAGCCCAAGGGCCTCTTTCTCGAACGGATGATCCAAGTAGCCAATACAGGGATGTGAAGTCAGCATGAAGAAGGAAGAGCAAGATGGGGCCCCGCGTGTCCAGGTTCTTGACGTGGAGTATATCAATGACAAAGACGGATTTGATGGCCTGACAAGCCTCCTGAGTCGCGGCAAATACCGCATTCATTATCTTCCCTTCGCAGAAGGTGCAGAAGAGGGATCGCTCAATCCCGATGAGATCCAGACCACTGAGCTTCCTACGTACATGTCATTTTGGGTCTGGTATAACCAAGAGGCAGTCCGCTATCGAGTTGATCACGGAGATGAGGATGCGCTGACCTACTATCGCACCGGTTTTTTGCCGAAAGTGCGAGCAGCGAGAGCCAATGGAGAGATCCCAAGCCTGTTGTTTTGAGCGACACGCCCATGAGTATGTCGGCGTGTCCCACTGGTGTTGCTCGGACGGAACCGACGGGATTCGAACCCGCGATCTTCTGCGTGACAGGCAGACATGTTAGGCCACTACACCACGGCTCCTCATTGGTGCACTTATTGGGTGCGAGTAGGATGATACCAGACAGC
>Ga0070698_100004836_pt1 | contig 14787 bp, 9 predicted proteins | sample KBSK1502metaG_FD_65477 | JGI IMG/M metagenome (GOLD analysis project Ga0070698, IMG submission 65477) | Corn, switchgrass and miscanthus rhizosphere microbial communities from Kellogg Biological Station, Michigan, USA - KBS K1-50-2 metaG | ecosystem: Host-associated > Plants > Roots >...
CTGAATGTAGTTGGTCTTAGCGTTGTCATCCCTGGACGAGCCGGGCATAGATTTTTCTTCCTCTCGCGCCGTCAGAGTAATCCTTCGATTGGCACCTATAGCAAGAGCGTACGAGTGGGTGCCGCACCCTTCGGGGTAAGGTTGCGGGTCTTGACTTGTCCTCTCTTATCGACTGAACCCTGCGCGCCACTACTTCAGTTTCCCCTTCGCTTGGCTCACCCCAAACGTCTCGCTCCATCTCCCTGCATGTTACAATCGTACTGCCCCGGCGATATCGTCTAAGGGTTAGGACGTAGCCCTCTCAAGGCTAAAATCCGGGTTCGAATCCCGGTATCGCTACCAACTCAGCATTCAACAAACCGTGCCGACATGGAGCGCTGCCCATGCCCACTGCATCCAAGAACCGCAAAACCTGGGAAGACAAACTGAACGATGCCAAAGACCTGCCCAAAGTCGTTCGCCTCAAAGGCAAAGCGCTGCGCAAATATAAAGTCAACACCATGGCCATTCCATCTCCGCAAGAAGTTTTCTCACTAATCCGCAGGGTGCCACAGGGCAAGATCGCGACGACGACCGCGCTGCAATCCGCCGTCGCAAGGGAACATGCCGCCGAAATGGGTTGTCCCGTCACCACCGGGATCTTTGTGTGGATTTCCGCTCACGCATCGGAAGAGTCGGAAGCAAAAAAGGCCGGCTCCGGCGCGCCCTATTGGCGCATCATCAAATCGGATGGCTCGCTCAATCCGAAATTCCCCGGCGGAGTCGCTCGGCAAGCTCGCTGCTTGGCCCAAGAAGGCATCGCAACCGAAAAGCGCGGCATGAAGACCTACGTCGCCAACCTCGAAGCTTCCCGGCACAAATTCTAACCTCCACCGCCCCACCTGTCGCATGTTCCTTGGCCTTTCCGTGTGTGCTCGCCCCGTGAAGCACCCATGTTCGGGATCGCGGTCCTCGGCAACGTGTTGGAGCATGGCGTTATCCGCCAGAGGTTTCAACATGACCGCGAGCAGCCACGTTCTCACATTGCGCCGGACTCACGGTTCCATCCGCTGCTCTAACCATCCCGTTTTCAGGAAGATCCACAATTTCCTTGACAGGTATAGTACTTATGTGGTAACCTCTCGCATGAAGCTGGCAGTCCAGCCGTTCCATGCGGCTCTTGCGCAGAAAGATCGCGCAGCCTCCTCCCCTCGCTTTCCTTTACTTCCCTGCATATGTCTTTTGCGGCCCACTCGGCATCACCTGCCAAACTCGCCCGTAGTACCCTCTTCCGCGCTCATTGCTCTTACCGTGTTGCTTTTTGGGTTGCTTTTTGGCTCTTTGCTAAACCATCTCGAATCAGAGGCTTGCGGCAGAACATGACACAAACATGCCTGACAAATCAGAACCGGGGGATTTCTCACACCTTTAAGCCCTCTTTGGCCCTTGCGTGTAAGGGAGCAGGCCATGTCAGGGATGCCGCCGTCCATTCAGGATGGGGTACATGGTTAACGATCAGCTAGCCCAATGGCGCGCCGATACGCCCGGCTGCGCCCACCGCGTGCACCTCAACAACGCGGGGGCCGCCCTAATGCCGCAGCCAGTGCTGGACGCCATCGTCGGCCATTTGCATCGGGAAGCTACCTTTGGCGGCTACGAGAGCGCCGACGCCGCAGAAAGCGCCGTCAACCAAGCATACGCCAGCCTCGCACGCCTGCTGAACACCAAGCCGCGAAACATCGCCATCGTCGAGAACTCCACCGTCGCCTTCTTCCAGGCGCTAGCCGCCTTCGACTTCCATCCTGGCGACGTCGTCGTCACGACCCGCAACGACTACATCTCCAACCAGTTGGCCTATCTCTCCATGGCCCGCCGCCTGGGAATTCAAGTACGGCGCGCCGCCGATCTCGAATCCGGCGGCGTCGATCCCCAGTCGGTCCGCGAGCTCCTCTGCGATCGGCGAGTGCGGCTCCTCACCGTCACCTGGGTTCCCACCAATTCGGGCCTCATCCAGCCGGTCGAGGCGCTTGGCGTAATCGCCCAAGCAGCCGGCGTTCCTTACCTCATCGACGCTTGCCAGGCCGTTGGCGAAATTCCAATCGACGTCGCGCGCCTGCGCTGCGACTTTCTTTCCGCCACCGCCCGAAAGTTCTTGCGCGGACCGCGCGGCATCGGCTTTCTCTATGTCTCCGACCGCGCGCTGAAACGCGGCGACTTTCCTCTTTACATCGACATGCGCGGTGCGGATTGGGTCGCGGCGGACAGCTTCGAACCTACTCCCGATGCGCGACGCTTCGAGAATTGGGAATTCCCTTACAGTTTGGTACTCGGCATGGGCGAAGCCGCTCAGTACGCGCTCAACGTCGGTGTAGAACAAAGTGGCCGCCGCGCGCACGAGCTTGCCGCAACTCTTCGCAGCAAATTGACCGCTCTTGCCGGTTTCCGCGTGCTCGATCGCGGCAAAGAGCTGGCCGCCATTGTCACCGTAGAGGTTCCAGGTTGGGACGCCTCGGAAGTCGTCACGCTGCTCCGCGAGCGGCACATCAACACGGCCGCCTCGCTCCGCGCCTATGCCGTCATCGACATGACGGAAAAGCGCGCCATGTCTGCTCTGCGCCTCTCACCGCACTACTACAACACCGAACAAGAACTGGACACGGTGATTGAGGCACTGAAAGCTCTGCCTGCAAAGGCCGGCGCAAGGTGATGCATGGCGGTTCGACGATATCTTCGCGATCTTCTCACTGAAGCGCCGACGGCTGCGCGTCATCGTCCTCGTCTAGGCCATGGATGTCGCGGTCGCAACAGGTTGCTTCTTTTGCGATCCGACGAACGCGTAGAACACGATGTAGAGGTAACACAGAATCGGAAGAAAGAACGCGTGGTGGATACCAATGCGATCGGCGATCAATCCTTGAAGCTCGGGAATGATCGCGCCGCCAACAATCGCGGCCACCAACAATCCGGAACCGTCGCCGGTAAGAGGACCGAGTCCTTCAATCGCCAAAGTGAAAATGGTTGGGAACATCACGGAATTGAACAGCCCGACAGCAATGATCGTCCACATCGCAACATGGCCAAAAGCGATCATCGATACACAGACAAGAAGCGCAGCCATGATGGCGGCCACGCCGAGAACCTTGTTCGGCTGGATTTTTTGCTGCAGCGCCGATCCGATGAATCGGCCGACCATCGCGCCGCCCCAATAAAAAGACACATATCCCGCGGCTACTCTCTCCGGCATGTTGCCGATGTCCGGCTGGCTGAAATAGTTCACCAGAAAACTGCCGATGGAAACTTCTCCGCCCACGTAAACAAAAATTCCGATCGCGCCGAGAATGAGATGCTTGTGACGCCAAATGGAGTCGTGCAAAGCCGCATCGCGCTGTTCCACCGAGGCAATGCGCGGCAGCTTAAAAAGAGCGATGGCCACGCCGAGCGCCATCAACGCGATCGCGAAAACCAGATACGGCAGCTTGACCGAAGAAGCTTCGTGAATGCGATAGGTCTGCAGCTCCGGCGCGGACATCTGGTGGAGAACCTCAGCGGCGAACGGCGCGCTGCTGAGGATCAGCAGGCCGCCCAACTTCGGTCCGATGGTGGTGCCAAGCGAATTGAAAGCCTGCGCCAGATTTAGCCGGCTGGCGGCGGTTTTTTCCGGTCCGAGGATGGCGACGTAAGGATTTGCAGACACTTGCAGAATCGTCATGCCGGCCGCTAGGACAATCAGTGCCGTGAGAAAAAGCGGAAACGATGGAACGCTTGCAGCGGGAATAAAAAGGAGCGCGCCGATTCCCATGGTGAACAGCCCAGCGACCATCGCTTTTTTGTAGCCGATGGCGTCAATCAGTTTTCCGGAAGGCAACGAGAACACGAAGTACGAAGTGAAGAAGGCGAACTGGATCAGCATGGCCTTGGCGTAATTGAGATCGAAAATGGATTTGAGGTGAGGAATCAGGATGTCATTCAGGCTGGTGAGAAATCCCCACATGAAAAACAGCGTAGTGACCATCGCCAGCGGCTTGCGGTAATTCTGAGTCGTCTCCGCCGGAATCGCGGCCGCGGAACTTGCGGTTACTTGTGCCATATGTCCGTCATCACCCATGAACGTCGTGGTTCATCTTCGATCCGCACTGCATTTTCCATTCGTAGCTCGTCTTCCATCTTGGATTCGGCTTCACCCGTCGTGCATCTTCCATTCGGATTCCGGGAACATCTTGGTTCACGTTCCATCCGTTGTTCCTCTTGTATCACAAAGCGCCGCAGCGCCCGCTATGCCAGCGTCCTCTTTATAGTGCGCCAGCACAACGGGTATTTGCAGCGGATAAGGATTGAGCGTCGCGCCTCTCCAGCGTTCGCGAATTTCTTCGAGAAAAGGCGCGAGCATCGTCGAAACTCCACCGCCGATCACAATGACATCGGGCTCCAAAAGATCCACGATATTGCCAAGCCAATACGCCAACAAATCGAGTGTTTCCGCGAGCACCGCCTTCGCAACGGCATCGCCCGCCGCATATGCTTTGGTGACCATCTCGCTGGTCACCGCCTGTAAATTTCCGCCTGCACTTTCCAGAAGAATCGATTTGCGATTGTCTTGCAATTTCTGCCGCGCGCGTCGAGCGATCGCGGGCCCCGACGCGAGAACCTCGATGCAGCCGCGCTTGCCGCAGGCGCACAAAGGTCCGTTAGGATCGACGCCTATGTGCCCGCCCTCTGCCGCGGATCCGGTGCGTCCGTGATAAATTTTCCCGTCGAAAACAATTCCGGTTCCGATTCCCGTTCCGATGGTGGCGTAAAACACATTGCGGTAGCCGCGTCCCGCTCCCCACTTGGCTTCGGCGAGGGCTGCGGCATTGGCATCGTTGTCGATTCTCACCACAGCGCCCGGATAAATTCGTCGAAGTTCCTCGCCCAAAGGAAAGTTGTGCCAACCTGGCAGATTCGGTGGATTGATGATCATGCCGGAAATCGGATTCAGCGGACCCGGCGCGCAAATTCCAATGGCCTGCGGCGCGTCGAAAGTTCCGGCGCAACGCTGAAGCTCAGCGATCGCGCTTCGGACCGCCGCAAGGCCGCGCGCAGCATCATTGGCGAACATGGGAGTGCGGCTTCGCGCATGAATTTCCCCGCGCGCATCGACGAGCCCAGCCGCCACTTTCGTTCCGCCAACATCGATGCCAATGACGCTATCTTTCATTCGCGGCGATTCCCGGGCGTATGACCGGTGTGAGCATCAGCGAATTGCGTATCGAGTGAGGGAATACTACATTACTATGGCGTTGTTGAGGCCGAGTGTTGGGGCCGAGTTGTTTGGGAGAAGAACCGCAGCAAATCTCCGGTGTGAATGGCCGTTATCTCCGGGCGGATGGACTCAAGATGCGGCTCCTGCTTGTCGAAGACGATGTGCGCATCGCGCGATTCGTCGCCAAGGGATTGCGCGAGCAAGCCTATGCAGTCGACATTTCTGCCACGGGCGAAGACGCCCTGTATCAGGCGGCGATCAACACGTACGATCTGATCATTCTCGACATCATGATTCCCGGCAAAAACGGCTTCGAAGTTTGCCGCGAGTTGCGGCAAGCGGGCCAGCGAATGCCTATTTTGATGCTGACCGCTCGCGACGCCCTCGAGGATCGCATTACCGGATTGGATCACGGCGCCGACGACTACCTGACGAAGCCGTTCGAGTTTCGTGAGTTGCTGGCGCGGCTTCGCGCGCTCATGCGCCGATCCGGAGAACTCCGGCCGCCGGAGATTGTGGTGGGCGATCTCGTTCTGGACACCAGCGCGCAAACCGTATCTCGCGCTGGGCGCACTTTTTCACTCACTGCGAAAGAGTACGCACTGCTGGAGTTTCTCGCACGCAACGCCGGCCGCGTAGTTGGCCGCGCAGAAATTGCAGAACATGTATGGGATGAAAGTTTCGACCCTTTCTCAAACTTAATTGAAGTCTACGTGAATCGGGTGCGGCGCAAGATTGATTCCGGCTCGGTGAAGCCGCTGTTGCACACCCGGCGTGGAGCGGGTTATTTCTTTGGCCTCACCGACGAGGCAAGCATAGGCGAATCGCACGAGCAGGAGAGCGGCCGCCAGCATCCAGGCAAAGCTCACTCGTCCTCCAGAAAAAACCATGTTTGACTCGGTGCGCGTACGGCTCACGTTTTGGTATGTGGGAGTTCTCGCGCTGTTTTTTGTGGTTTTGTCAGTGGCCACGTATTTCATTTTCTGGCGAAGCACGCTGCAACGAACCGACAACGATCTTTCCGAGCTTTCCGATGCGTTCCTCACCACTCTACGCGCCGAACTGCGCGACAGCACGGGACCCGACGCACTCAAGCTTGCTGCCGAAGCAGCTATTGTCGAACATCGATTTCGCGATCACGTGTTTGCCGTCCTTGGTCCACCGGGCGGTATTTTGATTTCGTCCGAGGATTTTCCCAGCGAAGAGCCTGTGCCGAGAGGACTGTTTTCTTCGACATCGTTCCATCGACTGATCGAAGCGTCGTTTTCGTCTTCCAGCGAGAAACACTTGGGCAGCGTGAAAGGCCACGGAAGCGGGTACCGGGGCCTCGTTCGCCGCTTTACGGCGCTTGGCGAGACCTACACGTTGGTGATTCTTCGGTCGCTGCGCCCGCAACAGCAGATGCTGGATGGAGTGGCGGGAACATTCGCGTGGGTGATTCCGATCGCCATTCTGCTTGCGAGCGTGGGCGGATATTTTCTGGCACGCAAGAGTCTGGCGCCGGTCGTGGCCATGAGCAATCAGGCGGAGCACATCAGCGCGGCGAATCTTCACGAGCGCCTGCGCGTGAACAATAAAAAGGATGAGTTAGGACATCTGGCAGCTTCTTTCAATCAGCTTCTCGAACGTGTGGATCAATCCTTCGAGCGGCAGCGGCAGTTCATGTCCGATGCCTCGCACGAGCTGCGAACGCCGGTAGCTATTCTGCGTGGCGAATCCGAAGTCGCCTTATCGAAATCGTCGCGGCCCGCCGAGGAATACCGCGATTCTCTGCGCGTGTTGCATGCGGAAGCGCAGCGCCTGACGCGCATCGTGGAAGACTTATTCACGCTGACGCGCGCGGACGCCGGACAATATCCCCTGGAGCCGCGCGATTTCTATCTCGACGAACTGTTGCACGAATGCGCGCACGCTACCCGCACGCTGGCTTTGAGCAAGCAAATTTCCGTAGCGTGCGAAGTGTCCGAGGAGCTTCCGATTCGCGGGGACGAAGGTTTGTTGCGGCGCATGATTTTGAATCTCCTCGACAACGCCATCAAGTACACACCAGGCGGAGGCCGCGTGGCGGTCACTTGCCATCGCGCCGATTCGGAATACGAATTGAGCGTAACGGACACCGGCCCCGGTATCCCGCCGGATTTGCAGGCGCGCATTTTCGAGCGATTTTTTCGCGGCGACAACGCACGAACGTGCGCGGCCAACGATGGCGGAGGCGCGGGACTCGGGCTCTCCATCGCACGTTGGATTGCGCAGGCGCATCAGGGGCGGCTGGTGCTGGCGCGTTCCGATTCCGGCGGCAGTACGTTCACGGCTTTTTTGCCTGCTCTAGTGTCTGCGCCGTCTTCCGAAGTAGCCCAAACCCGTTAATCGTGCATTTATCTTAGGATCGGTAATTTGCGTATAGGAGGCGACCGTTTTGTTTGGTTGCCGAGGGCGCTCGAAGGTTGTGTTGGCTTCTGAAAAGGGGCACAGCATGCTGTGCCCCTACAACGGAGAATTTCTTCTGGCTAGCGACCGCGCATGAACACGCGAAGCACATCGGCGTTTGCAGTAGCGGCAGTCGCCGGCTTGTTGGTGGCGCCGGGAAGCTGGGCGCAGAAAGAGTCTGGCGCGAGCATTGCCCGGCAAGCGCGACTCACGCTGCGACAAGCTCCGGAGGTGAACGCGCCACGGCAGCTTGACGCGGCGGCGCGAGCGCAGAATTCTTCGCAGACGGGAACTCCGTCGCCGGGAGCGCCGGTGCGCCTTACTCTGCAAGACGCGCTGGATCGCGCGCGAAAGAACAGCTCGCAATTCCAAGCATCCGTGACAAACGCAGGTCTGGCGCGCGAAGACCGGCATCAAGCACTGTCGGCCTTGCTGCCGACGGTGACGTACGTCAATTCCGCGATCTATACGCAAAGTGCTGGCCCAATCGGAACGGCGGCGACCGGCGTGCCCGTTATTTTTATCGCGAATAACGCCGTCCATGAGTACATCAGCCAAGCGGACATTCACGAAGCCATTGATGTTGCGGCGGTGCAGAATTTCCGGCGAGTCTCCGCGGCTGCTGCGGTGGCGCGCGCACAGGCCGAGATTGCGTCGCGCGGCCTGGTTGTGACCGTGGTGCAGAGTTACTACGGCGTTGCGGCGGCCCAGCAAAAACTGGAAACGGCAAAGAAAGCCGCGGAAGAAGGCCAGAATTTTCTGAAAATCACGCAAGAGCTGGAGCATGGAGGTGAAGTAGCACACTCCGACGTAATCAAGGCGGAACTCCAGATGCGCGACCGCCAGCGGCAACTGCAGGAAGCGCAGCTAGCGTTCCACAACACCAGGCTCGATTTTGCGGTCCTGATTTTTCCTGACTTCAACGACAATTTCGAACTGGCGGATGATCTGCACCAGAGCGTGGCATTGCCTACACTCGAGGAAGTGCAACAGCGAGCCGCTCGCGACAATCCTGAACTGCGTGCGGCGCTCCAGTCCGTCAAAGTGGCAGATCACGAGGTAACCGGAGCTCGCGCCGGATATTTTCCATCATTGACCGCGGATTATTTCTACGGCATTGACGCGGCGCATTTCGCCGTAAATTCCGAGGTGAATGGACGAAAGTTTTCGAACTTAGGTTCTTCGGTTGTGGGGACGCTCAATTTGCCGGTATGGAATTGGGGGACCACACAGAGCCGAGTGAAGCAAGCAGAATTGCGACGCACACAAGCGAAACGCGAGCTCTCTCTGGCGCAGCGGAAACTTCTAGCCGAGATTCAGTCGTTGTACGCGGAAGCGGAAACGGCGTTGAACGAACTTGCTGGGTTGAACCGTTCGGCGGAGTTAGCTGGGGATAGCTTGCGGCTGACCACGCTTCGCTACCGAAATGGGGAAGCGACCGTCTTGGAAGTGGTGGACGCGCAGACGACATTTACTACGGTGAATAGCGCTTATCACGACGGCGCCGTGCGCTATCGCGTAGCCCTGGCGAATTTGCAGACGCTGACGGGCGTGCTAACGACTCCATGAAAGTTTCGACGAGTTCATTTCCAGGATTGACGTGGCGTATACCCGCTTGCCTGACATCCTGCTTGCTCTGTTTCGTTCTTTTTTTCAGTGGATGCGGCGGCGCGGAAAAAGAGAAGGCGCCCGTCGTGGCTGTGCAGACCACCGCAGCAGAACGTGGCACGATCTCGCAGGTAGTCTCTGCGGAAGCGGTGGTGTCTCCCCTGGAGCAGGCCACCGTAGCGCCGAAAATCACGTCCACGGTAAAACGTTTCTTAGTGCAACGCGGAAGCCGCGTAAAGAAGGGCCAGTTGCTGGCGGAATTGGAGAACGCCGATCTTTCCGCCGCGGTAACGGCAAGCAAAGGCGATTTTGAGCAAGCCCAGGCTGCGTATGTCACGACGCTCGGCGCCAGCCTGCCGCAACAAATCCAAAAAGCGGAGCTGGATGCGGCGGCGGCGAAATCTGCTTTCGAGGCGCAACATAAAGTTTATGACAGCCGCAAGGAGTTGTTTCAGCAAGGCGCGCTACCTCGGCGCGAATTGGATGCCGCGGAGGTTGCGCTCGTACAAGCGCGCAACGCGAACGAACAAGCACAGCGGCAACTCGCGGATTTGCAACGCTTGGGCAAAGAGCAAGCCATGAAGTCCGCGCACGGTTCGCTGGAGTCTTCGGAAGGCAAGTATCGAGGAGCGGAAGCGCAGCTCAGCTATTCGCAGATTCGCAGCCCCATCGATGGTGTGATAACGGACCGGCCGCTGTTTCCCGGAGATCTCGCAACCGCGAATCAGCCGCTGCTTACGGTGATGAATACTTCCGGGCTGATCGCGAAGATGCACATCCCGCAATCGCAAGCGGCCCTGCTCAAAGTCGGCAACGCAGCGGACCTCAAAGTGCAGGGACTCGAGGAACCCGTGAAAGGCCGCGTCAGTTTGGTGAGTCCAGCGCTGGATCCCGGCAGCACAACGATCGAAGTGTGGGCGGAAGCTCGCAAACCTAGTCCGGCGTTGCGGCCGGGAATGACGGTGCAGGTCTCGATGGTTTCCAAGACGGCGAACGATGCGATCGTGGTGCCAACCGCGGCAATTTTTAAGAGTCCAGAGGGTGCTGATTACGTGCTGCTGGCAGGCTCGGACGAGAAAGCCCACCAAAAAACGGTGCAACTTGGCATTAAGAGCGGAGATCGCACGCAAGTCGTGAGTGGCATCAATGCGGGCGATCCGGTAATTACGGCTGGAGGTTATGCCGTGCCCGACGGAACGCAAATCAAAATCGAAAAGCCCGGCGCCGATGGAAAGCAAGGAGCGGACAAGGGGGGCGAGACGGGCGGTGACACGGGCGGCGACACGGGCGATAAGGCGGGCGCGGCAGGCAAGTCAGGCAAATCCGACAAAGCTGAGAGCGCGAGCAAGAAGTCTGGCGGCTCGGCAAAGCCCGCAGCGAAGGAGTAATTGCGCATGGACCTTCCGATGGTTGCGAAGGATCGGGCGCAGCGAGTGGAGGCGGCGAATGCGCCGTGGTTCCAGCGGCTGTCAAAGCCGATATTGTTCTCCATCGTGAGCTTGGCACTGGTGGGCGGCTATTTTGCGTTCGCCATCCCCGTTTCCGTTTTTCCCAATACAGATTTTCCGCGCATCGTGATCGGCGTGGACAACGGCGTGATGCCCATCGATCACATGCTGGTGACGATCACGCGCCCGATCGAGGAAGCAGTCAACAGCGTTCCGGGATTACAGACCGTGCGCTCGATCACCAGCCGCGGCTCCGCAGAAGTGGATTTGTTCTTCGACTGGCAGTCCGACATGATTCTGACCTTGCAGCGGGTCGACGCCGTGGTTGCACGGCTGCAACCGACGCTTCCGTCCACGGCGAAAGTGGAAACGCATCGCCTGACGTTCGCGGTATTCCCGATTATTGGATACAGCCTGACTTCGGAAACCGTTCCACTGAATCGGTTGTGGGAAATCGCGACGTACGACTTGAAGCCGCGAATCAACCGGCTGGATGGCGTCGCGACGGTGATCATTCAAGGCGGGCGCGTCCCGGAATTTCAGGTGACGCCTGATCCCGCGCGCTTGCTCTCCGCCGGCGTAACGGTGACGGACATTCTGGATTCGATCCGGCGAACGAATCTGATCGATTCGCCGGGACTGATCGAGCACGATCATCAGCTAGTGCTCGGGCTGATCAGCGGACGAGTGAGCAGTCCGCAGGAGATCGGACAAATCGTGGTCAAGACGACGCCGGCAGGCGTTCCGATTCGCATGGGCGATATTGCGACGATCAGTCCATCGGTTGCACCGGTATATACGGTGGTGACAGCGAACGGGAAGCCGTCTGTGCTGCTCAACGTGAATCGCCAGCCCGAGAGCAACACGCTGGCTGTGGCAAACGAAGTGCATGCATTGATCGCGCAGCTCACTCCTTCGCTTCCGCCCGGTGTACATCTTGAGCCGTTTTACGATCAATCGACAATCGTTCACGACTCGATCGCCAGCGTGCGCGACGCGGTGTTGATTGGCTTGGTGCTTTCGTCGATCATCTTGGTCTTGTTCTTGCGCGACTGGGGAACGTCGCTGGTCGCGGGGCTGGTGATTCCTGCGACGCTGCTGATCACTTTCATCGTTCTCAAATGGACCGGCCAAACATTCAATTTGATGACACTAGGCGGTTTGGCTGCCGCGGTCGGCCTGGTGATTGACGATGCGATCGTTGTGCTCGAGAACATCGTGCTGCATCGCGACGCGGGACAAGGCCGCTTTCAGGCAATTCAGAGCGCGTTGCGCGAATTGACCATGCCTCTGATTGGCTCGACGATTACGCCCATCGTCGTTTTTCTCCCGCTGATTTCCACGACGGGAGTGACGGGAAGCTTCTTTCGGGCTCTGGCCATCACCATGACCGTTGCGCTGCTCACCTCGCTATTTTTGGCGCTTTCGTGGACTCCGACGCTGAGCCAGTATTTGGTGCGGCGAGCCGATCGCTCTGCGATAGCACATGAAAACGATCGTTTCGCGGCCACCCATGAGGAAGACGCGGCACATGGCGCAACGCCTCCATCCAGCGAAGGACCTGACAGGGCAGCGCTACTCGCAGCGGAAGAGGCGCACCTGTCTGGTTTCTTCGGACGCGTCGTCGAATTTTACGGAAAGACGATGCGGGCGGTCCTGAGACGGCCGTGGATGCTGGCCGCAAGCTCCGCGGCTATCGTTCTGCTGGCGTATGTTTGTTACAACTTTCTCGGAAGAGACTTGTTGCCGGAAATGGATGAAGGCGGATTCATTCTGGATTATTTCACGCCGCCGGGCAGCTCGCTGGCGGAATCGAATCGCATTCTCTTGCGCATCGAAGACATTTTGAAGGCGACGCCAGAAGTCGAGAACACCTCGCGCCGCACGGGCCTTCAGTTGGGTCTCGCGGCAGTGACGGAAGCGAACAACGGAGATTTCACGGTCAAGCTGAAGAAGGACCGCAAACGCGCGATCGATGAGGTAATTGGCGACGTGCGATCGCAGATTGAGCAGAGCGAGCCGGCGACCAAAGTGGAATTCATTCAATTGCTGCAGGACATGATCGGTGATTTGACGAGCCAGCCGGAGCCGATCGTGATCAAGCTATTCGCTCAAGATGGCAAATTGCTGAACGAAACGTCGCCGCGCGTCGCCGATGCGATTGGCAAGATCCACGGCGTTGTGGATGTGCTGAACGGGGTGGAAAACACGATCAGTGGCCCGGCGGTGACGTATCAGGTGAATCCCATGGTGGCTGCCCGGGCGGGGTTCACTCCGGAAGAAGTCGCCATGAATGCGGCCGCTGTTTTGGAGGGCGAGCCGGCAGCAACGCCAGTGGTTTTGAACGATCGCGCCTACACGATTCGAGTGCGATTTCCCGACCAAAATCGCGCTTCACTCGACAACATGAGCAACACGTTGCTGGGCAGCGCAACGGGACGGACGGCGACGCTGGGCTCGCTCGCGAACGTCGCGATGGATCCTGGGGAGTCGGAGATTCGTCGCGAGAACTTGCAGCGGCTGGTGCAAGTGACCGGGCGCCTGGAGGGCGTGGACCTGGGCACGGGAATTGCCGCGGTGCAGAAAGCAGTGAACGATTTGCATTTGCCGTCGTCAATTCGCGTGGAGTACGGCGGCCTGTATGAGGAGCAGCAAAAATCTTTCCGCGACCTGCTGATGGTGCTGTTCCTTGCGCTGCTGCTTTTGTTTGCGGTGCTGCTGTTCGAGTTCCGCACGTTTTCCGCTCCGACGGCTATTTTGGCTTCGGCTTTGTTGTCGACGTTCGGCGGATTTCTGGCGCTGCTGGTGACGAAGACGACGTTCAACGTCGCGTCGTTCATGGGTATGATCATGGTGATCGGCATCGTTGCGAAGAATGGAATCTTGCTGCTCGATGCCGAGCACCGATTCCGCGCGCTGGGATTTTCGCCGGAAGACGCGATGATCCAAGCCGGGCGTCGACGGCTGCGGCCGATTGCCATGACGGCACTGGCGACCATCGCGGGCATGTTGCCGCTGGCATTCGCCATCGGAGCAGGATCGCAAATGCTGCAGCCACTCGCGATTACGGTGATCGGAGGGCTGCTCAGCTCGATGGTGTTGTCGCTGATTTTCACTCCAACGATTCACTACTACTTGCAGCCGAGGCCGAGCGCACAAACCGCAGCGGCGTAGTTCAAGGACAGTTCAAGGATAGGCGGAGTTATTTGGAACCGTAGGGGTGCGATGCGGTGACGCCTTTGCCTTCGGTTACGCTGATGGTTTGGCCTGCGGATACGTTCGAGAGGCGATCGGTTTGGCCGCTGGGCCAGCGAACCTCGATAGCATCGGCCTTGTCATGTTGCGCGAGGCCAAACGTCAGAACCAGTTCGCTCGACGAAAGATAGCTCGACCCGCTGTGCATCATTTGCATCTGTGTGTCGCCGTTGGATGTCAGGCGGACGACGGTGCCGATACCATCTCGAGTGGACTTCACCCCAATGAGTTTTATCCGCAAGCTGTGATTCGCGGGCGCGCCGCCGCTCGGCGGCTCGTTCCGAAATAAATACGCCGGCCCGCCGTTCGTTGAGAGCAGTAGGTCTAGACGTCCGTCATTGTTGATGTCGGCGTAGGCGGCGCCACGACCTACACGCGGCGTGGCAAAGGCCTGGCCCATGGACTGGGTCACTTCTTCGAATCTGCCTTTGCCCAAATTGTGGAACAAATGCGGCGGCATAGCGTACTTGACGTTGGCTTGCACGCGTTGAATTTCCGGATCGATGTGACCATTGGCAACGAAAATATCCGGCCAACCGTCGAGGTCATAGTCGAAGAAGAAACAGCCGAAGCCCAAAGTGAGGAGCGAAGCGCGGCCGACTTCCGACTGCGGCGCTTCGTCGACGAAGAGGCCTTTTCCTTCGTTGTGGTAGAGCGAGATTCGCTGGTTCGAAAAATTTGTGATCAGCACGCTGGAATATCCGGAATGATCGTAGTCGGCTGCATCGACGCCCATTCCGGCGCGCGCTACGCCATCTTCGCTGAACGCGACTCCCGCGACGACGCCTTTTTCGGTGAAGGTCCCGTTGCCGTTATTGTGGTAGAGCT